>Ga0210044_10003762_pt1 | contig 21585 bp, 11 predicted proteins | sample CryGey13umfilter_2_FD_183959 | JGI IMG/M metagenome (GOLD analysis project Ga0210044, IMG submission 183959) | Groundwater microbial communities from aquifer in Utah, USA - Crystal Geyser 4/9/14 3 um filter (SPAdes) (version 2) | ecosystem: Environmental > Aquatic > Deep subsurface >... | reverse complement strand
AGGGCGACTGGTTCGCCACCTGCATGAGCTGCTGCGCGTCGGCCTCCAGGTAGCCGCTCACGTCCTTGGTGATCTCGGGGTGCGTGAGCGTCGGGCAGCCCAGCGGCATGCGCTCGCACGCCCCGCGAAAGGCCGCGGCGGTGCGGCAGTTGTTGCAGGCGTATTCGGGGGGAAGCTCGGGCATGGTGACCTCTGGACACGGGAGCGCGGCGGAGGTCGTATTCGGCTTTCAGGCGGGCGTCGCGCCCCATCGACGCAACACAAGCGCCTCAGATTCGCGCACGAAGCGCTAGTCGCGAGCGAAGCTCTGCACTATCCTGCCGCCCATGCGTACTACTCTCTGGATGCTGGCGCTCGCGGGGTGCAGCAATGGCCTCAACGGACTCAATCACGTCGACGACGGCGCGGACGGACACGCCCCGTCGCGCCACCACCCCGACGGCTACGCCGAGCCCTTGCCGCACGGCCAGGAGCTCAAGCTGCAGCAGCAAGACTGCCGCGCCTGCCACGGTGACGACCTCAGCGGGGGGAGCTCCGGCGTGACCTGCGACGGCTGCCACACCGACGGCTGGCGCACCGACTGCACCTTCTGCCACGGCGGCGTGGACGCCGACGACGGGGCGCCGCCCCAAGGCATCGACGACACGCTCCCTGACGACGCGCTGCGCTTCCGCGCGCACGCCCAACACCTCGACGCGAACACCCACGCGCCGGTCCCCTGCGACGCTTGCCACATGGTCCCCCTCGACGTGCTCTCGCCCGGTCATGTGTTCGACGACACGCCCGGCGTGGCCGAGGTCGCGATGGGCTCGAGCCTGAGCCCAGCGGGCACCTGGACAGGAACAAGCTGCTCCAACCTGTACTGTCACAGCACCGGGCGCAACGAGGACGGCGCCATCGACGCGAGCGCCCCCCCGCAAGGCTGCGACGACTGCCACGCCGACGCGTCCATCGGCACGGACTGGCTCACCATGAGCCTGCGCCACTCGCAGCACCTCATCACCCTCATCGGGTGCGCCCAGTGTCACGCGCGCGTCGCGGCGTCCAACTCGGCGATCGCCGATCCAACGCTGCACGTCGACGGTCAGGTCCAAGTCGACCTCGCGAGCGGCACGCTCACCTACAACAGCAACGGCACCTGCTCCGGCTTGTGCCACCTCAAGCTGCACTTCAACGCCCGGTGGTAGCGCCTCGTCGAAGGTAGCCCTGCGTGCTGTTCAACTCCCTCGCCTTCCCTGTCTTCTTCGCCGCGGTGCTCGCGCTCGTGTACGCGCGCCCGCGACGCTCGCAGAACTTGGTCTTGTTGCTGGCGAGCTGGGCGTTCTACGGCTTCTGGGACTGGCGCTTCCTCAGCCTGCTCTGGCTGTCGACCGCCGTAGACTTCGTCGCGGCGCAGCGCATCGAGGCCACCGAAGACCCCGAGCAGCGGCGGCGCTGGCTCTGCGTCAGCGTCGGCGTGAACCTCGGCGTGCTCGGCCTCTTCAAGTACGCGGACTTCTTCATCAGCAGCGCGGTGCAGCTCGCTGATCAGCTCGGGGCCTCACTCGTAGCGCCCTCGCTTCACTGGGTGCTGCCCGTCGGCATCAGCTTCTACACCTTCCAGACGATGAGCTACACGATCGACGTCTACCGCCGCCAGCAAGCGGCGGAGCGCGACCCGCTCAGCTTCGCCCTGTTCGTCGCCTTCTTTCCCCAGCTCGTCGCCGGCCCCATCGAGCGCGCAGGCCACCTCCTGCCGCAGCTTCACCGCCCACGCAGCGTGGGCAGCCACGATCTCTGGGCTGGCCTGCGCTGGATGTGGCTCGGCTTCTGGCTCAAGATCTTCGTCGCCGACCCCCTCGCCCTCGTGGTCGACCCCGTCTACAACAACCCCGGCGCGCCCGAGCCGTGGGCGGTCGTCCTCGCGACCTGGGCCTTCGCCTGGCAGCTGTTCGGCGACTTCGCCGGCTACTCCGCCATCGCCATCGGCGCGGCCCGGTTGCTCGGCTTTCGCCTGCGCCGCAACTTCTTGCAGCCCTACCTCACCACCGGCGCGCGCGACTTCTGGCGGGAGTGGCACATCTCGCTCTCGATCTGGCTGCGCGACTACCTCTACGTTCCGCTCGGCGGCAACCGCTTCGGCGCTCGGGCCACCGCGCGCAACCTGTGGCTGACGATGTTGTTGGGCGGCCTCTGGCACGGCGCAGCGTGGACCTACGTCGCGTGGGGCGCCTGGCACGGCCTGCTCCTCACCGCACAGCGAGCGCTCCCCTCGCGCGTCCGATTGCCGCGCTTCGTCGGCGTGTTCCTATGGTTTCAGCTCGTGTGCGTTGGGTGGTTGCTGTTCCGCGCCCCCTCAATCGCGGACGCCGGCCGCATCGGCGCGAGCCTGCTCGGACCCTGGAGCGCCCCCTCGGTCGAGGCCCGCCACATGGCCGCAAAGCTCGTCCTCCACGCGGGGCCGGCGCTGCTGTGGCAGTCCTACGAGCGCCGTACCGGCGAGGCGACCCCCGAGGTCGCGGGGCGGTGGTGGGTCGGCGCGGTCGTGGCCGTCGCGATGGGGTACTCGATGTTGTGGTTCGGCGAGTTCGGCGGGAGGGAGTTTGTTTACTTCGCCTTCTAGTCGCTATGTTCTCCGTGTCGTGAATAATGCTGGCGGAACCCGGGCGAGGGCAACCCCTCCAGCTACTCGGTGCCCGACGAGCAGACCGCCAAGGAGCTCTCGGCGGAGGCCTCGCGGTGCGAGGCGCGCGGGGCCTCTCGGTAGCCACTCGCCTGACCATGATCGCGCGGTGCACCGGCTTGCGGCGCTCCGAGGTGGTCGCGCTCACCTGTGCCCCATCGGGTCCACGTCCTTTGGCGTCGTGCTCCGCGGATCTCATAGGGCGAGCTGTGACACCGATCTCAGCCGCTTGTACTACGCCAGCGCCCAGCTCTTGATCGACAAGCCCCCCGAGCCCGACGCCGTCGACGCGGTCGCGCAAGCCATCTACAAGCAGCGCGTCGTGAGCTTCGACTACACCAAGTTCGAGGGCGACTCCTACCGAGTCGACATCGAGCCGTGGACGCTGCTCATCGCCCACGACGGCCTGTACGTGTACGGCAAGTGCGTCGGCTGCCAAGACAACGACAGCCGCATCGGCTTCGAGCGCATGTACGCCTTCGCCCGAATGACCTCGGTAAAGACCAGCAAGAGGCGCTTCACCTACCCCGAGCGCAGCGTCTACGATCCCGAGCGCCTGCTCAAGCACTGCTGGGGGCTCATGCTGCCCGAGCCGCTGGACCGACCGCCCGTCACGGTCGTGCTATCTGGTCCGCTGGGTGCGCGGACACGGCCACAGCATACGCGTCGTCGAGCCCCCAAGCCTCGCCACCTGGATAGCCTCCGGTGAGGGCGCGTCAGGCCACGCTACCTACGCGCAGCACAGCGCTCCTTGAGCTTGACAGCCCTCTCATCCCGCCCCATCATCGCCGCCCGCAGGAGCCCCTACGTTGACCTCTCCCCTCCCCCGCACGGGCGACGTCGTGCATGTTCGGCAGCGGCGCTGGCTCGTCCACGATGTTGTCCCTGGCGAGGGCCTCTTTCAGTCAACAGCGGTCAAGCTGTTCTGCCTGGACGACGACGCCGCGGGCGAGGCCGCCGAGGTGCTGTGGGACCAGGAGCTCGACGCCGTGCTGCTGCCCGACGTGCCCAAGCTCGTAAAGGCGGGCGCTGAGCTCGACGACCCCGCCGTCTTTGGGGCCTATCTGCACGCGCTGCGCTGGAACACCGTCACGAGCACCGACAAACGTCTGCTCCAAGCGCCATTTCGCGCCGGCATCGCGCTCAAGCCCTACCAGCTCGAGCCGCTGCGCAAGGCGCTGGAGCTGCCGCGCGTCAACCTGTTCATCGCGGACGACGTGGGTCTCGGAAAGACGATCGAGGCCGGGCTCGTGCTCCAGGAGCTGCTGCTGCGCCAGCGCGTGGACCGCGTGCTCATCGTCGCGCCGCCCGCCGTCACCCTGCAGTGGCAAGAGGAGCTGGAGCAGCGCTTCGGCTTGAGCTTCGTCCTGTACGACGCCGATTATGTGTCGGCGCGCCGCCGCGAGCGGGGCTTTCGCGTCAACCCGTGGACCACCCACAACCGCTTCATCGTCTCCTACAACCGCCTGCGCGGAACCAAGGGCAAGCGCGGAAACCAGCACCTGGAGCTGCTGCTGCAGTCCCTGGGCACCCGCGCCGACCGCTCGCTGCTCATCCTGGACGAGTGCCACCAGGTCGCCCCCGCTACCGGGTCGCTCTACCCGTCCGACTCGCGCACCACCCGCGCCATTCGCGAGGTCTCCGAGCGCTTCGAGCACCGGCTCTTCCTGTCGGCCACGCCCCACAACGGGCACAGCTCCTCCTTCGCCTCGCTGCTGCACCTGCTCGATCCGCAGCGCTTCACCCGCGGCGTGCCCATCCACTCCGCCAAGGAGCTCGCGCCGGTCATGGTGCGACGCCTCAAGCGCCACCTGCGCGGACACGTGCCGGGCCTGCCCGAGCGCCACCTCGTCGATCATGTGCTGGACGTGCCCGCCGACGCCCCGGAGCTCGTGCTCGCCCACAAGCTCGCCGAGTACGACCGCGTCTACCGCGCCGCCTTGTCCGAGCTGCCGCCGGGGGAGCAGGCCTCGCGCGGCTTGGTGCTGGTGAACCTCCACAAGCGGCTGCTCTCCAGCGTCACCGCCTTCCACAACACGCTCAAGTGCCACGCCACCGGCGCCGCAAAGACGCTCGCCGCCCTCAAGCAGATCCCCATCGCCCTGGCCCCAAAGCGCGACACCGACGACGACGTGGACGAGGACGCCCTCGACGAGGAAGAGGTGCGCTTCATGGAGCGCCAGTCCTTCGACGCGGGCGCCCAGGCCAAGGTCCTGCTCGATGAGCTGCTCACCCTGTCGGCGCGGCACCGCGAGTCGCCCGACGCCCGCTTGCACCAGCTCGCGGCGTGGCTCAACGAGCACCTCTGCCCCGGCGGGCGCTGGACCGACGAGCGCGTCGTCCTCTTCACCGAGTACGAGCACACCCTCGGCTGGCTCAGGCGCGCCCTGCCGTCGCTGCTCCAGGGCGACCCCACCGGGCGCATCGACGCCTACACCGGGCGCATTCAGAGCGAGCGGCGCGAGGAGCTAAAGGCCGCGTTTAACGCCGACCCAGCGCAGCACCCCCTGCGGATCCTGCTCGCCACCGACGCCGCGCGCGAGGGCATCAACCTCCAGGCGCACTGCAAGCACCTGTTCCACTTCGACCTGCCGTGGAACCCGTCGCGCATCGAGCAGCGCAACGGGCGCATCGACCGCCTGCTCCAGCCCTCCGAGCACGTCTACTGCCACTACTTCGTGCTGCCCGCGCGCCCCGAGGACCGGGTGCTCGACTACCTGGTCAAGAAGCTCCACAACATCCGCGAGGAGCTCGGCAGCCTGTCCGAGGTCATCTCCGCGCGCCTCGCAGCGCAGCTCGACGCCGGCCTCCGCACCCTGGACGCCGACGCGATTGAGCGGCTGGCCACCGCCGATGCCCTCGCCCTTCAAGCGCAGCTTGAGCTCGAAGGCGAAGGCGCAGAGCAGCTCAGAGGCGATCTGGAGCTCCTCGGGCGGCAGCTGGACGCCTCCCGCCGGGCGGTGGACTACCGCAGCGAACACCTGCGGGCGCTCGTCGACCTCGGGCTGCGCTTGCGCGACGGCGACCTGACCACCGGAGGCCTTCAGCCCACGGGCGACGGCCACACCTTCGTGCTGCCGCCGCTGGACCAGAGCTGGTCGGCCATCGTCGACCCCATGCGCCGCAAGGAGCTCCAGAGGCGACGCTTCGGTGAGCCGCCCCCTGTTCGCCCCATCACCTTCGCGCCCCTGGACCGCTTGGACGCCGAGCACGTCCAGCTCCACCTGGGACACCCGCTCGTCAAGCGCTTGCTCGCCCGCTTTCGCGCTCAAGGGGTGGCCGCGCACGACCTCTCGCGGGTCACCGCCCTGCGCAACCCCCGCGACACCAGCCGCCGCGTCGTCATGTTCGGGCGGCTGTCGCTCTTCGGTCACGGGGCCACGCGCCTGCACGAGCAGCTCCTCGCCGTCGCCGCGCGCGTCACGCCCACCGGCCTCGAGCCCTTCGGCGACGTGGGCGAGCAGACCACCATCGAGTGGCTGGAGGAGGCCCTCGCTCACGGCCCCGCCGCCCTCGACGCCGCACCCACCCGCCGCGAGCTGGCCATGCGCGCCAGCCAGGACAGCGACCGACTCTGGCAGCAGCTCGAGCCGCTCGCCCGCGAGGCCCAAGGCAAGGCCGCCGGGCTCCTCGCCACCCGCGCTGCGCAAGAGGCCGACGCCATGACCGAGCTCCTGCTCCGCCAGCGCAAGACCATCGAGGCCACGCTGCACCGCGCCAACGACGCCCAGCAGGCCTTGCTCCTCGCCAAGGCCGAGCAAGAGGAGCGCGCCCAGTTCGAGCGCGACCGCCGCTTTATGGAGCAGCGCCTCGGCGCCATCGGGGGTGAGCTCCAGAGCGAGCCGCAGCGCATCCGCACCTCCTACGATGTCGTCCTGCGGCGCTTTGAGCCCGTCGGCCTCGCCTACCTCTGGCCGGAGGGCTGATCATGGCCGCTATCTCTGCCGCAGCCCAGCTCCACGCCGCCTGGATCAACATGCTCCAGCCGGACGGCCTCGTCGTCAGCGCAGCCGTGCTCGACGAATGGGACCTCTACGTCAAGCGCCCCCAAGACGACGTGGTCGCCCTGCGCGAGGCCACCCCCGACGGCCGCCTGCCCAACCTGCAAGCCCTCGCCACCTTGCTCGGCTGGCCCGCGCCCCTCCTGGTCGCCCCCGACGCGGCCTTGCGCTTGGACCTGCCCGATCTGCACGCCACCGTGCGGCCCACCCATGTGCTCACCGACCGCGCGGGGGCGCCGCTGCTCCTCATCGAGTGGAGCACCCACGAGCTCGACCGCTCGCTGCCGGGTGAGCCGTGGACCGCCACGCCCACCGAGCGCTTCGAGCGCCTGCTCTCCCACACCGGCCACGCCGTCGGGCTGCAGGTCACGCCCACCCACGCGCGGCTGATCTTCGCCCCCGCCGCCCAAGCGCCTGGGCGCCTGAGCTTCTGCTTCGCCGATCTGCACCTCACCGACGGCCGCCTGCTGCTCGACGCCCTGCACATGCTGCTGGGGAGCGGGCGTCTGCTCACCGCACCCCAAGGCAAGCGGCTCCTCGACGTGCTGCGCGCCTCGCGCGACCGCCAGGAGCAGGTCACCAACCAGCTCGCCGCGCAGGTCCAAGACGCGCTGGAGATCCTGCTCCAGGGCTTCGACACGGCCAATGAGCGCACCCGCGGCGACCTGCTGCGCGAGCTCAGCGGCGACGCCCTCTACGACGGGCTCACCACCGTGCTGCTGCGCTTGGTCTTCGTGCTCTACGCCGAGGACCGCGGCCTGCTGCCCATGGAGCACCCGCTCTACGCCGAGCACTACAGCGTCGCCGCCTTGGGCGACCAGCTCGCTCGCGACGCCGTCGCCCACGGCGAAGCCCAGACCCGCCGCTTTGGCGCGTGGGCCCGCGTGCTCTCCCTGTCGCGCATGGTGTGGAAGGGCGCGTCGCACAAAGGTCTTCAGCTCCCGCCGCGCCAGGGCGAGCTCTTCGACCCCGACCGCCACCCCTTCTTGGAGGGGCGCCCCACGGGCTCCAACCACGCCACCGACGCCGCCCGCGTGCCGCCGGTGGACGACGCGGTGGTTCACGGCGTGCTCGAGCGCCTGCTGCACCTGGAGGGCCAGCGCATCTCCTACCGAAACCTCGAGGTGGAGCAGCTCGGCAGCGTGTACGAGGCCATGATGGGCTACGAGGTCTGCCGGGCCGCCACCCCCGCCATGCGCCTCAAGAGCGGCGCGTGGGTGGAGCTGGGCGAGCTGGCCGAGTCGGACGAGCCCTACCTGCTGCTCCAAGACCGCACCGGCGAGCGCAACGCCAAGCTGCGCAAGTCCGCGCCCGCCCTCGCGGACGCTCGGCCCACCGGCGACGTGGACGTGGACCGCGCCGCCATCGCCAGCGCGCTCGAGCCCCTCGCCGACGCCAAGCGCGCCCACGTCCCCGCCCAGCGCCACTACCTGCAGCCCGGCTCCGAGCGCCGCAACAGCGGCAGCCACTACACGCCGCGCGCCCTCACCGAGCCGCTCGTGCGGCGCACCTTAGCGCCCCTCCTCGGCGATCAGCCAAGCCCAGAGCAGATCCTAGCCCTGCGGGTCTGCGATCCGGCCATGGGCTCCGGCGCCTTCTTGGCCGAGGTCGTGCGCCAGCTCGCCGCCGCGCTGGTGCAAGCCTGGGCGCGCAGCGGCACCACGCCCCCCTCCGACGCCGACCCGCTCCTGGTCGCCAGCCGCCGCGTGGCCGAGCGCTGCGTCTACGGCGTGGACAAGAACCCCCGCGCCGTGCAGCTCGCGCGCTTGTCGCTGTGGCTCATCACCTCCAGCGCCGAGCTGCCCTTCACCTTCGTGGACCACAACCTCAAGGCCGGCGACGCCCTGGTCGGCCTCACCCTGGAGCAGGTCGCCGCCTTCGACTACGCCCCCACCAAGAAGCGCCAAGAGGACCTGCAGACCCCCGTCTTTCGGCAGGTCATGCAGACCGCCACCCGCCTGCGCGCCGAGATCTTGGCCACCCAGCGCACCCTGCACTTCGCCCTGGACGAGCACGGCCGCAAGAAGACCTTCTTGCACATGGCCGACGAGGAGATCTGGGACGAGCGCCGCGTCGCCGACCTGCTCGTGGCCTGCGCCTGGGACGTGGGCGCCGCCGCCGCGCTCACCAAGCGCCTCAAGGCGCAGCGCGACGTGGCCTGGTCCTGGTACCCCAACCCCGACAAGCAGCCGCTACCGCACGCCGCGCAAGCGCTGGTCGACGCCCTGCCCATGCGCCCCTTCCACTGGTGGCTGGAGTTCCCCGAGGTCTTTGGCGACAAGCGCGGCGGCTTCGACGCGGTGGTGGGCAACCCGCCCTTCGCGGGCAAGAACACCATCATCGCCCAGAACGGGCAGGCCTATATCAAGTGGCTCCAGGCCCTGTGGCCTCACGCGCACGGCAACAGCGACCTGTGCGGCTACTTCTTCCTGCGCACCGCCGACCTGCTCCGCCCCGGTGGCTGGTTCAGCCTGGTGGCGTCCAACACCATCCGGCAGGGCAACACGCTGGACACGGGGCTGCGCCACCTCACCGCCAACGGCGGCGTCACCCTGACCCAAGCCGAGACCGACCTCAAGTGGCCAGTGCGCGGGGTCAACGTGGTCGTAGATCGCGTGACGGGGACGCGCGGGAAGTGGGCCGGCCCGTCTGTGCTCAACGGACAGCCCGTGGACGCCTTCTCCTGTGACCTGACGGCGGGCGGTGAGCTACCCGAGGTCCAGCTCCTCGCGGTGAACGCGAACCGCTGCTTTCAGGGGAGCAATGTGCTCGGAAAGGGCTTCGTCCTCGACGTCCCCGAGGCCGAGGCCCTGCTCGCCGAGGACCCGCGCCGCGCCGAGGTGCTGCGGCCCTACATCGGCGGCCGCGAGCTCAACAACAACGTGCCGCCCGACGCTCACGCGCCCGTGCCCTTCGACCGCTACGTGATCAGCTTCGGCGACCGCTCGCTGGAGGAAGCGGCGGCGTGGCCGGTGCTGCTGGAGCGCGTCGAGCGGCTGGTGAAGCCTGAGCGAGAGCGCAACAATCGCGATCAGTACCGCAACTATTGGTGGATACACGGTGAGCGGCGTCCCGGACTGTACCGCACCATCGCCCCGTTGGAGCGGTGTCTCTGCGCCGCCCGAGTCACGAAGCACCTGCTGTGGACATTTCAGCCTGTCGACCGCGTGTTTTCCGAACAATGCGACGTCGCCGCCCTCTCCGACTGGCCCTCCTTCGCCATCCTCCAGTCGCGCGTCCACGAGGCCTGGGCACGAGACCGGGGCTCGTCGATGAAGACGGACCTGCGCTACACCCCCTCGCGGTGCTTCGAGACCTTCCCCTTCCCGCGCCCCAACCCGGAGCAAGCCGACGCGCTCGCGCGCACCGGTGAGGCGCTCTACGCCGCGCGCCAAGCCTTCATGGCCGCCGAGCAGGTGGGGATGACGCAGACATGGAACCGCGTCGAGGACCCGCACGACCGGGACCCAGCCGTCGCGCAGCTCCGCGGCCTGCGCGCCGACATGGACCGCGCGGTGCTGGAGGCCTACGGCTGGGGGGACCTCGCCACCGACGGGCCGCTCGATGGCCCCGCCCTGCTGCTGCGCCTGCGCGCCCTCAACACCGCCCGCGCCGCCGAAGAGGCCGCGCGCGCCGCCGAGGCGAACCGCAGAGCCAAGCCCTCCAAGCGGCGAGGAGCCAACCCATGAGCACCAAGCGCCTGTCCAAAGAGCGGATTAAAGAGCTGTGGGCGGCCTTCGACGTGGACGCCTGGGGCTGGTCGGGGTGGCGAGAGCGCCTCGTCGCCGACCTCCGTTGGGCCCGCGAGACCGACGCCGACACGCTGCACAGCGCCGAGGGCCAGCGCAAGCTGTGGTCCCTCACCGGCATGGGCACGGTGGGCGCCGCCGAGCACCTGAGCGTCGAGGCGGTCCTCACCGACCCCGCCTTCGCCGACGCCCTGTGCGCCCTGCGCGAGCGCGGCTTGGACGCGGCCCCCTCGCGACGAGCGGCCGAGCTGCACGCGGCCTACAACGCGCTCGTCACGCGCTACCGCGAGCTCTCCGCGGGCAACCTCCCCCGCTCGCGGCTGGTGCGCGCCATCCACGCGCTGCGCCCCCAAGATCTGCTGTGTACCTACAACGACGTGAGCACCTTCGCGGTGCGCGACCTGCTGATCGGCGGGCGCGGCCAAGGCTTCGTGGAGATGCACGTGCTGTGTCGCGCGCGCCTGGACGACGTGCTCGGCCCCGCCCACCCCCCCGAGGAGCACGCCAAGCGCGCCATGTTCGGCTGGTGGCTCTACGAGAACGCGGAGCTTATCGCCAGCGGCGGCGTCCCCGCCGCGGAGACCGCCACCGGACCGACGGTCGAGCCGCCAGCAGACGACGTCCAAGCCGCGCCGCGCCTGCAGCTGATGCCCTACCAACGCCAACATCGCTGGCTCGACCTCTACCGCGGCGGCCTGGACACGCTGCGGCTCGTGCTGCGGGAGTGCATCGAGCCGCAGTCCGTGCCCATCCTGCGCGCCGCCCTCGACGCCGAGAGCGACGGTCGCGACGTCAACGAGCGCTACACCGGCCAGCTCCTCAACGACCTGCGCCGCCTGGGCTTCGTCCACCGCGCGGGCGCCGACTACGAGACCACCCCCGACGGCGAGGCGGTCCTCGGCGACGCCGGCGAGGAGGTCATCGCCACCGCCCTCGCCGCGCGCTTCAAGGCCTTCGCCTTCGTGCTGCGCGAGCTCGACCAGCGCGGGCCGCTGCGCGCCGCCGAGGTCGCTGAGGTGCTCAAAGACCACGCCTCAGCGGGCAGCCTCGCCGCGCTCGCCGCCCGCCACCTGTGGTGGGGCGCCCTGTGCGGCTTGCTCACGCGCACCGCCGAGCACGCCTGGACGCTGACCGCCGCGGGCGAGGCCCTCGCCGCCCGCCTGCCCGACGCCCTCGAAGGACCAAGCGACGCCCCCGACGTCTTCGACGTGGCCCCTGAGGAGCGCGAGCTCGACCGCCTGGCGCTCCCCGACTTCGCCGCGCTCGCGCAGCGCTTCGATACCCGCTGTGCCGCCCGGGGCCTGGTCTTCAGCAAGGTGCAGCTCCTCTCCCTGCACAGCGCCTGGCAGTTCGCCGAGGACCACGCGGTGGCGGGGCAGCCCACCAAGCGCTTCGCCATCCTGTCCGGGCTCTCGGGCACGGGCAAGACGCAGCTCCTCCAGCAGTACGCCCACACCCTGTGCGAGCTCATGGAGCTCGACCCGGAGCGCCACATCGCCGCGGTCGCGGTGCGCCCCGACTGGCGCGACCCCACCGGCCTGCTCGGCTACCTCAACGCCCTGCACGCCGAGCCGAGCTTTCACGCCGAGCCCGCGCTGCGCCTGGTGCTCGCGGCGGTGAAGAGCCCGCACCTGCCCTACTTCTTGCTGCTGGACGAGATGAACCTCGCCCGCGTGGAGCGCTACTTCGCGCCCTTCCTCTCGTCGATGGAGAACGGCGCGCCGCTCCAGCTCCACGCCCAAGACGACGTGGTGGACGGCGTGCCCGGCGCGGTGCGCTGGCCCGACAACCTGCGCATCGGCGGCAGCGTCAACATGGACGAGACCACCCACCCCTTCAGCGACAAGGTGCTCGACCGCGCCTTCACCCTGGAGTTCTGGGACGTGGACCTCCCGAGCTACTTCGCCCGGCGCCCCAACCGCACCCAGGACGACGCGGTGGTGGAGGCGCTGCTGCTGAAGGTGCAGCGGGAGCTCACGCCGATTCGCAGGCACTTCGGCTACCGCACCGCGGGTGAGGTCCTGGCCTGGGTCGCCCACGCGCGCGCCACGCCGAGCAGCGGGGTCACCCTCAATGAGCTGCTCGACCAAGCCCTGTTCAGCAAGGTGCTGCCTCGCTTGCGCGGCGCCGACGCCCCCGCCTTCACGGCGGCGCTCGCGAACCTGCGGGCGCTCTGCAAGCAGGAGGGGCTTGCCGCCTGCGAGGCCAAGCTCAAGAGCATGGCTGAGCGCCTGGACGAGACCGGCGTGACGGGCTTCTGGGCGTGACCCCCTCGCCGCCCAACGCGCGCGTCCTGGAGCGCGGCTCCCCCGCTCCTCGGGTCGGCGGCGCTTGGGTGGTCGAGGAGGCCCGCGCGCTGGTCGTCGAGCTGGACGGCGGCCCCTGGCAGCTCGACGTGGAGGGACGCCCCCTCGCGTGGGACCAGGACGTGGGCCCACTCGGCGGCGTCACCCTCTCGCTCCCCTTCGCGGTGGGCCGGGTGCGGCTGAGCGCCAGGCGCGGGCAGGAGGTCCACGCCCTCACGCTGGACGTGCAGCCCGCCGCCCACAAGCTCGGCGCCACGAGCTGGTCCACGCTGCTCGCCGACCTGGAGCGCTGGCTGCCCGGCCTTGGCGCCGGCGTCGAAGCCAACCGCCTCGGCGGGCTGGCCTTGAGCGGCCTGGACCTCGCCTCCGCCGTCGAGGCGCTGCTGCCGCTCCTCCCGAGCTTCGAGCGCGCCATCGCCCTCGCCCTCGCCGACCCCCGCACCCGCGAGCGCGCCACCCACGAGGACCGGCCGATTCACCTCGCCCGACGCGCCGACCCGAGCACCCTCGCGTGGATCAGCCGTCACCCGCGCGAGGCCGCCTGGCTCCGCCCCGACGCCGAGCCACACCGCGTGGGCGAGCCGCCGACGCTCCCCCTGCCGGAGCACGTCGACACCCTCGATCACCCAGTCAATCGCTACCTCGTCTGGCTGATCGGCCGCGTCGCGCGACGCCTGGACGGCGCCGCCGAGGTCCTCGGTCGCGCCCGCTGCAGCGAGCTCAACGACACCAAGGCCTGGGTCCTCGCGCGCACCCGAGCGCTCCGCGCCGCCGCCGCGCGCCTGCGACGCACGCTCCAAGCGGGCCCCCTCGCCGGGCTGCGCGCCGAGGCCCCCACCGGGGACGCCCTCCTCGTGCTCGGGAACGCCCCCGCCTACGCCCGCGCCCACCGCATCGGCCGCCGCCTGCTCGCCAGCGGCTTTCGCGCGGACGCCGAGGCCCCCGAGGTCGCCACGCGCCCGAGCTACGAGCTCTACGAGCTGTGGTGCTTCCTCGCGATCCAACGCGAGCTGGAGCGCGCGCTCGGCGCGGGCTGGCGCTATAAGCTCAAGCGCTCCTCCCGGCTCCTGAGCCTGGCGGGCACGGGCTCCGGGGCGCGCTTCGTCGGACACGGCCCCGAGGGAGCCTCGCTAACACTGGACTTTAACCCTGTCTTTTCTAGCTTACTCCAAGCAACGACCCGCGAGGACGGGCGCCACGCCATCACCCGCGAGCGGCGCCCCGACCTCACCATCGCTGTGCGCTCGCCGCGCGGGCGCACCTGGCTCGCCCTGGACGCCAAGTACCGCGTCGGCGCTCAGGCGCTCGGCGACGCCTTCAGCTCGGCTCACCTCTACCGCGACGCCCTGCGCTGGCCGCGCTTCGGCGGACGCCCCGCTCAAGCGCTGCTGCTCACGCCGCGCGCGGACGCCGAGACGGAGCGCTGGTTCAGCGCTGACTTTCTCAACGCTCACGCCGTGGGCGCCGTGGAGCTCACCCCCGGCGCGGCGCTTCACGAACAGCTCGCCCCCGTGTGGCAAGCCCTCTCCCCCATCCTCTGCTTCCCCGGAACCTCGCCATGACCGCTCCCCACGCCGCCACGCCCACCCTGGCGGAGCGCCAGGTCCACATCCGCGACGAGCTCATCGCCGCGCTGCGCTCGGACCTCGTCGGCCCCATGCGCGAGGACGAGGCGCTCGCCGCCGCCCCGTCGCGCTGGTACCTCACCGGCTTCCTGGTGCCCTCGGGCGCCCCCGAGGAGCAGCGCACGGACGCCCTCGCGGGTGAGGCGCTCGAGAACGGCGCGGGCGAGGACGACGATGAGGTCGCCGACGACGTGCGCCCCGCCGCGACCTTCTTGCCCTCGTCCATGGGCCTCTCCTTTCAGCTCCCCGACGACGTGACGCAGCTCGACGTGGAGGTGACCTGGGGGGACTACGAGGAGCTCGACGAGGCCACGACCCGCGGCCTGTACGAGCAAGAGCGCGCGCGCTGGCGCGGCGAGGCGCAGCCCCCCGAAGAGCGGCGCGTGGGCGATGAAGCAGGCGCAAACCTTCGCTTTCGCTACTGGCGTCGCCGCGAGACGGTGCGCACCTCGGTCGAGGTGACCCTCACGGAGTCGGGCGGCGCGGTCGTACCCGGCAGCGGCGGCGTGCTGCTGCGCTGGGTGACGCGCCCGGTCGCGGGCACGGCCTCGCGCGCGGTGAGCCTCTTCGTGGTCAACGCCCGCGACGCCCTGGAGAAGGGCGCGTCCAACGCCGATGAGCGCTCCATCTTTCAGGCTGAGCTTGTGGTGCGCTGCGCGAGGGGCTTCTTGCCGCGCCAGCGCACCCTCGCCACCGACCACCCCGACGACGAGCGCAACGACCTGCAGTTCCGCGACCACGCCGAGTGGGCGGTCGGCCACGGCGTCGCCACCAGCGCGCAGCTCGTCGACGGGCGCTGCGTCGCGGTGAGCACCACCTGGATGCCCCAAGCGAGCGTCCACCGCACGGGCCCCGCGAGCGTCGCTGGCGTGCTGCTCTCCATGGACGCCCTCGCCGCCCTGGACGACGACGCCGCCCTCGCCACCGGCATGTCGCCGCTGTTCACCGCTTACACGGCCTGGATAAGCGACCGCGAAGCGCAGATCCCAGCGCTCTCCCCGCGTCGACAGGCCACCGCCCACCGGCTCCTCGACGAGGCGCGCCTGGCCCTCGCCCGCATGCGCGAGGGGCTTCAGCTCCTCGCGAGCGACCCCGTCGCCTTCGACGCCTTCCGCCGCACCAACGCCGCGATGGCCGCGGTCGCGCGCAAGCAGCGCGCCGAGATCGAGCGCCCCGCCTGGCACCTGTTTCAGCTCGCCTTCTTGCTGCTCAACCTCGCCGGCAGCGCGCAGCCCCTCCACGCCGACCGCGAGCGGGTCGAGCTGCTCTTCTTCCCCACCGGCGGCGGCAAGACCGAGGCCTACTTAGGCGTCGCCGCCTTTGTCCTGCTGCTGCGCCGCCTGCGCGGGCAGGGCACCCCCCACGAGGGCGCCGGCGTGGCCGTCCTGCTGCGCTACACGCTGCGCCTGCTCACCCTCGACCAGCTCCGCCGCGCGTCTCAGCTCATCTGCGCGTTGGAGCTTCAACGCCGCGAAGCGCCCGCCAAGCTCGGCAGCACGCGCTACAGCATCGGGTTGTGGGTGGGGCGCTCGGCCACGGCCAACCGCTTCGAGGACGCCAAGACCAGCCTCAAGCAGCTCCGCGAGCAGGGCCGCAACTGGTCGGGCCCAGGTCCAGTCCCCCTCGCGAGCTGCCCCTGGTGCGACACCCCGCTCCGCCCCGAGAATATCGACTTCGCCCCCGACGCGCGGCACCCGGTCGCGCTCACTGTGGGCTGCGCCAACATCGCCTGCGCCTTCTCCTGCGGCGCCGACCCGTCGCTGCCGCCCCACCGCGACGGCCTCCCCCTGGTCGTGGTGGATGAGCAGGTCTACCGCGAGCTGCCCTCCATGGTGATCGGCACCGTCGACAAGTTCGCGTCGCTCCCTTGGCGAGGCGCGGTGGGCATGCTGTTCGGCCGCGTGGTCGCTCGCGACGACGACGGCTTCATCGGCCCGCACGAGACCCCCGCCAAGGAGGACACGCCCCTCCCCGACGGCCTGCTGCCGCCCGAGCTCATCCTCCAGGACGAGCTCCACCTCATCACCGGGCCCCTCGGCACGATGGTCGGCTTGTACGAGACCGCCATCGACGCGATCTGCCGCGCCAAGGTCGGCTACGGGCCCAAGGTGCTCGCCTCCACGGCGACGGCGCACCGCTCCGCGGAGCAGATTCGCGCCATCTTCGCCCGCCCCCAGGTTCACCTCTTCCCGCCACAGGGCCTCGACGACGGCGACACCTTCTTCGCGAAGCTGGACACCCGCCCCGACAAGACGCGCATCTACGTGGGCGTCGCGGCCCCCGGTCGCAGCGCGAAGGTGCTCGCGGCGCGCACCTACACCGCGCTCCTCGGCGCGGCGCAGAAGCACTGGGAGGACGAGGGCGCGCCCGGCGCCGCCAACGCCGGCGACACCTACATGACGCTCGCCGCCTACTTCAACGCGCTCAAGGAGCTCGGCGGAGCCCAGCGCCTGGTGCAGGAGGACATCGCGCAGCGCACCGCAGAGCTGCACCGACGCCGCCCCATCGACGAGGCCGCGTCGGCGCGCTTTCGCAAGCGGCGCCTCGACTTCGACGTGCTCGAGCTCACGAGCCGCATGTCCACGGACAAGATCGCGAAGGCCATCGACCGCTTGAGCCGCCCCTTCCAGCCCAAAGCGGGCGCGCGCACCGATGTGCTGCTCGCCAGCTCGATGATCTCGGTGGGCGTGGACATCGGACGGCTCGGGCTCATGGTCGTCAACGGCCAGCCGCGCACCACCGCCGAGTACATCCAGGCCTCCTCGCGCGTGGGCCGCCAGACCCCCGGCCTCGTCGTGACCTCCCTCAACCTCTACAAGCCGCGCGACCGCTCGCACTACGAGCGCTTCACCGCCTTTCACGAGAGCTTCTACCGGGACGTCGAGGCCGCGAGCATCACTCCGTTCAGCGCGCGGGCTGTGGACCGCGGCCTCGCCGGGCTCATCGTCGGCTTGGTGCGCCACCTCGGCCCCAGCATGGCCCCCGCTGAGGCGGTCACGCGCATCGGTCGCCCGGAGCTCGCGCCCTTCGAGCAGGAGGTCGCCGAGCTGCTCGTCGCCCGCGCGAAGGCCCACCGCGACGGCGTCGACCCGGCCGTGCTCGACAAGCTCGCCAACCAGGTCCACGCCATCGTGAAGGACTGGCGCCTGCTGGTCGAGAACACCAAGAAGGCCTCGGGCACGCTGCGCTACAGCCCCTGGGAGCCACCCAAGAACTTCACGCCCCTGCTGTCCACCGCCGTCGACGACGTCGTCGGCACCGAACACGAGCTGCTCGCCCGCTTCCACGCGCCCACCTCTATGCGAGACGTGGAGCCGAGCGTGCATGTGTGGGTCGACGTGCCCAAGACCGAGGCAAAACGATGAGCCCGAAGAAGACCTTCTACAAGCCCGACGGCGCCATTCGCCGCAGCCAGATCCTCACCTCGGGTGGGCCTGGCGCGGTGGTCGATCTGGTCGACTACGCCGTCATCATCAAGGGCTTAGACCGCTGGCGCTACGCCGACGACGACGACGGCTTCGTCCAAGAGCCGCGCTTAGAGAGCCAAGCGCTCAAGCTGCTGCGCGGCGCCGGCAACTGGAAGCACAACCACGTCCGCCTGCGCCTCCCGCCCCGCTGCGAAGATGACGGCCGCGAGGCCGGCCCGTGGCGAGGCATCCCCGCCCGCGTCTTCCCCCGCTGGTACCAATGCCGCAGCTGCCGCAGCCTGTTCCAGCCCCAGCGCGACGACAACACCCGCAAGCACACCTGCCACGCGGGCGGAACGGCCGCCGAGAACGCCGTCCCGATTCGCTTCGTGGGCGGCTGCTCGCACGGGCACCTTCAGGACCTGAACTGGCGCTTCTTCGTCCATCATGGGCAGCACGAAGAGGGCGTCGACAAGCCGTTCTACTGCGCCATCGACCACGAGCAGGGCAAGGTGCAGAGCGAGAGCGGCGAGACCTACTCCTCGGACCTCGCCCTCATCACCACGGGCTCCAGCGGCGATCTCTCGGACCTCGTGGTGCTCTGCCGCCGCTGCGGTCGCACGCGCAGCCTGCAGGACCTCCGCCAGCCCCACGCCCTCGGCAACTGCCTCGGCTGGCGCCCCTGGCTGGAGAACAACGACCCGAGCTGCGACGAGCAGCTTCGCCTGCTCATCCGCACCGGCTCCAACGTCTGGTTCCCCCAGCGCCTCTCGGTGTTGAGCATCCCGGAGTCCAGCAGCGCCCTGCGCAAGTGCGTCTCCAAGCACTGGGGCACGCTGAAGAAGGTCGAGTCCTCCCGCGAGCTGGTCATGCTCATGGACCTGGTGGAGGCCCTCGCCACGGACCTCGCCGACTACCCCCGCGACGAGGTGCTCGACGCCATCCGCCTCAAGCGCGCGGGCGCCGACACCCAGCTCGCCCCCATCCGCGAGGCCGAGTGGTTGGAGTTCATGAGCGCTGAGTACGGCTACAAGCACGATCTTCCGCCGCGCGGCGCGACCTGGTTCGCTCGCCGCGCCGAGCTCGAGCTCCCCGACTTCGTGGACCGGGTGGTGATGGTCCACGCCCTGCGCGAGGTGCGCGCGATGGTCGGCTTCACCCGCATCGAGGGCGTGTCCATCGGCGCCGAGGGCGACCTGGAGCTCGAGGGCCAGCGCACCGCCCCCCTCTCCGAGAACGCCGACTGGGTGCCCACCGTCGAGCTGCAAGGAGAGGGTGTCTTCCTCGCTCTCAGCGAAGAGGCCGTGCGCGCCTGGGAGGCCCTCGACGCGGTGAGAGCGCGCGAGCAGCAGTTCCGCGAGGGCCTCACCCGCGAGAACGAGGCCCGCTCCCAGCAGACCAGCACGCCCTTCACTGGCGCCCGCCTGCTCATGCTCCACAGCCTCGCCCACATGCTCATCTCGCAGATCAGCCTCGAGTGCGGCTACTCCGCCAGCGCGATCCGCGAGCGCATCTACTGCTACCGCGACCCGGAAGACCCCACTAAGAGCCGCGCCGGCATCCTGCTCTACACCGGCACCCCCGGCTCGGAGGGCACCCTCGGCGGCCTGGTCGAGGTCGGCGCCGACATCGTGCGCCACCTGCGCCAAGCGGTGCAGCGCAACCTCATCTGCTCCAACGACCCGGTCTGCGCGCAGCACACCCCCAACGGCCCCGAAGACGGCCGCCGCCGCGAAGGCGCCGCCTGCCACGGCTGCCTGCTCATCGCCGAACCAAGCTGCGAGCGCATGAACCGCGACCTCGACCGCGCGCTGGTGGTCCCGACGCTCGAGTCGGCGGACGCCGCGTTCTTGAAGGGGTGGGGGTGATGACCACGCTCACGGAGGCTGTTGAACGCGCCGAGGCCGCCACGCACGCGGTCGCTGCAGCGGCCGAGCAGCTCGTCGCGGACCCGACCGCTCGCGGCGACGACCTCGCCGACTTGGTGCGCGAGCGCGACGAGCTGTACGCGCTGGTCGGGAGGCTGGTCATCGCCGACCTCATGGCGGGCTACACCGTAGAGATCGGCGGCGCGGCGCAGCCGAGCCTGAACAGTGAAGTCCCCGTCGAGCCGGAGCCGGAGCCGGAGCCGGAGCCGGAGCCGGAGCCGGAGCCGGAGCCGGAGCCGGAGCCGGAGCCGGAGCCGGAGCCGGAGCCGGAGCCGGAGCCGGAGCCGGAGCCGGAGCCGGAGCCGGAGTCGGAGGCCCCCGCGCAAGCTCAGCGCCCGTCCGACCTGTCGCTCCTGAAGCTTCAAGCCGGGTTTGGTCGCGCCGCTCCGCCCGCGGTGCCCAGCCCCCCGACCGTCGACGTGCGCGCCCTCTTTGACGCATGGGGGAGCCCCGGCGCGACGGGCGAGCGAGCGATTGAGGACCTGATGGCCGCTTCCCACCGCCTAGACGACGCGCTCACGGCCCCCCGCGCGACGCAGCACGCGTTGCTCACGTACGGCGCGGCCCGCGCGCGCCACCTGCAGCATGTCCACGGCGGCGAGACGCTGCGCTCCCTCACGGGGGTGTTCGCGCGCCTCAACCTGTGGCGGGGAGCGCAGGACCTCGACGTCGTGTACGGCCTCGCTAAGCACCATACGCCCAAGCACGGGACCTGGCAGCGTGACGCTGAGCTGGTCCTGCCGGCCGAGCTCCTTCGTCGCCCGCCCGCCGTCCACGCGCCCGCACCCAAGAGCGCCCCTTTTTCTCTCGGCGATCTCCAGCGCGCGCTAGAGGACGACCTCACCGATGACGCGCTCCAGCAGATGATCTTGGCGCTCATGGGCCGCGACGACGTTGACCAGGACCACCTCTGCCAGCTCCTCAAGCCCCACGGTCGATTGCTCGGCGGCGACAAGCGCCTCAAGCGCCTGCACAAGCGCATCAAGCGCATCACTCAGCGCGCCGAGCCGGTCGATGAGGAGCCCCTCGACGAGCGCCCCCTCGCCGACTGGCCCTACCTCCAGCGCACCCGCGGGATGCGGGCGGTCATGCTCGGCGGCGACGATCGCCACCAAGCCCGCATGCGCATCTGCGAGGACTTCGGCTTCGCGAGCCTGGAGTGGGAGACGGGCTGGGAGCCGCGGCGCATCCGCGCGCTGGAGGAGCGCATTCGGGGCGGCAACGTCGACGTCGTCCTGCTGGTGCGGCGCTTCGTCAAGCACTCCACGACCGAGGGCATCATCCCGGCCTGCAAGAGCGCGGGCGTGCCCTTCATCCCGGTCGCGGGGGGCTATGGCAGCGCGTCCATCCGCGCGGGCTTTGAGCGGTTCCTCGGCGAGGAGGGCGAGTAGGTAGAGCGTGCGTCCGCACCCTCTCCCGATTGAACTCGCCGTCGCCATCGGCGTGCAGCCAGTGGTCGTCCTGCGCAACGACAGCTATTTCTCCCCATGGGGAGTAGTTGTCGTCGGCTGCGAGCCGGGCCTGCGCGCCGACTTCCCGCAGCTCCTCCGCCATGCCAAAGCGCGCGGCTTGGTCACGAGCCTCGTCACCAACGGCTTCCGCCTGGACGGGCTCCTCGACGATCACGCTGACGCGCTCGGCCGAAGCCGCGGTGACCACGTCGCCAGCTCGCTCCGCCTCGCCGAGCGTTGCCGCACGCTCGGCCTGCGCGTCAAGCTCAACTCCGTCGTGAGCGCGCTCACCTGGGACGAGGACATGAGCGCCCTCGTGCGAGAGATGCAGCCCGAGCGGTGGAACCCACTGGAACCGGTTCTATAAAACATAGGTTCACTCGTTCTTCACATGGCGCCCCGGCGAAGACGCGCCCTCGGGTTGAGCCATGAGTGACATCGCGTGGAGGGCTAGGA
>Ga0210044_10003758_pt1 | contig 21592 bp, 21 predicted proteins | sample CryGey13umfilter_2_FD_183959 | JGI IMG/M metagenome (GOLD analysis project Ga0210044, IMG submission 183959) | Groundwater microbial communities from aquifer in Utah, USA - Crystal Geyser 4/9/14 3 um filter (SPAdes) (version 2) | ecosystem: Environmental > Aquatic > Deep subsurface >... | reverse complement strand
CGCCGCCGGCAAGGCTCAGGTCTCAGACACCATCCACATTGCCGCTGGCGTCTACTTCGGCGTTCGCGGAAAAGGGTACATCGAGCTCTCCCGGCCGGTCACGCTGCTCGGCGGCTACTCCGACGACTTCGCCCACCGCAACCCGCTTGCGAACCCGACCCTGATCCATCCGCCGAACGAGAGCGCCGGCAAGTCACGTCGGCCACTGATGCTGCTGACCCGCAGCAAGGCGGGCGAGTTGCTGAAGATCGACGGGATCATCTTCGACATGGGCCAGCGAAACGCAGCGCGGGATGGGGCTCACCACGCAGAGCGCCATGGACTACGCCAAAACGACCTACCTCGCCACGTCGCTGCCACCAAAGTCCCACCGCGAACACCACATCCTGGGCCAGTCGTCGCGCGGAGACGTGTGGCAGACGACGATTCCGAAGAAATCCATGCTCGAGGCACACCTGCTCTTGCTGCCCAACGGTACGTGGCTCGTCCTCTCCTTCAGGCACGACATGTCCACCGTGGAGGCGTCGGGCATCATCGACGCGGTGTGCGCCAGCCTGGCCGTCAAACGCTGAGGTCGACCAGCAACCGCGCGCGCTTCAGTCATCACGGGCGGTCAGCAGCCCGGTGTAGAGCAGGAGCAGGGGCTGCATGCAGCAGGACATGAGAACCCACAGCGCCGTGGCCGCCTCGTCGCCGGTGAACTCGCCGCGGATCCAGCGTGGCTCCCCGACGGGCGCGTCACCCAGACGGATGCGCGAGAGGATCAGGAACGGGGTCACCACCACGCTGGCCACAAGGGTCAGGAGCGCCGTGACCGGCACCACGACCACCACCAGCGACACGAAGTACAGCGGCCGGTAGAGGAGGGTGAACAGGGGCCAGTAGAGCAGGACGTGGATCAACCACAGGGCGAGGATCGGCGTGTCGAGCGGCCGCCGCCGGGGATAGCGCTCGAGGGCGGCCGAGATCGCCCTGCCGAACAACCGGAACAGCGGAACGTAGGTCGGTGGCGCCTTGTACGTCAGCCGGCCGAGCCTGCGGGTTTGCGCCGGCCGATCCGGGGTTGAGGGCCTCGGCTGTTGCTGCTGCTGCTTCTTCTGCTGCTGCTGCTGCTTCTGCTTCTGCTGCTCGTCCGCCAGTTGCCGCTGGAGACCCTCGATGGTCTGCCGCGCCTGCCCGAGCTCGTCCTCGAGCTGCCGGATCCGGCCCTGCGCAGCGCCGAGATCGTCTCGGTAGGTCATCGGGCCATTGTGGCCCAGTCCAGGTCAAGGCGCGAGGGGAGAAGACGGGGTCAGTCGCCGAAACCCACCCCCGACGGCGGCCTCACCTTCGAGCCCTTCGGCGGTCAGAGCTGCTCCGGCTTGAGCAGCGATCCGTAGCTGATCTTGCACCTAGGCAGAGATTTCTTCAGCCTCTTGGCGCCAATCATCGTGACCTTGGTGTCCTGGGCGGACAGCTCCATGAGCGACGCGACGCGCGCCAGCTTGACGATCTTATCGTCGGTGACTTCCGTGCTGTGGACCATCAGGGTGCTGATCTGCTTGAGGGCCGCAAGCTTGGCGAAGCCGGAGCCCGTGATCTTCGTCTCGTCGATCACGAGCATGTCGAGGTGGCTCATCGCCGCAAGGTCCTTCATGGCGCTATCGTCGATGGGCAGGCCGGTGAGCGTGAGTGTGACCAGATCGGGCAGCGCCGCGAGCTTGGCCAGACCAGGTCCTTCTACCTGTGTTCCACCAAGGTTGATCGCGCGCAGGGTCGTGATCTCGCCGAGATGAGCCAGGCCAGCGTCGGTGATCTTGGTCCCGTTGAGCAGCAGCGTCTTGAGCTTCGGCGCACCTTTGAGGTGGGCAAGACCGGCGTCGGTGATCTTCGTTCGGGCCATGCTGATCATCTCGAGCTTGGGCAGAGCCTTGAGATGCTCCAGATCGGCATCCGTGGCCGCCGTGTCCTCGATGAAGAGATCGGTGAGCGTCGCCAGCATCGCCGGCGTGTAGGCTTTGCCGAGCCGTTTCAGTGCCTCCCCGGCCAGGTCAATGGGGGCCCTGGCCGCTTCAGACGCTGCGGAAGGTGTCGGGGCCAGCGCGGGCGTTGTCTTCGCCGGCGACGGGTCAGCCGCAATCGGCCCAGGCGCGCTGTCCGTTGAGGAGCAAGCCGCAAGCCCGACGGCGCACCAAAGAAGCAGGGGGAACTTCGCGACGGTCATAGTCTATCTCCCACGGAGCGAGGGTGAGGCAACAGGCAGGGGCTTCTTGCCTTACTGTTTTTGACCGATCGCGAAACCCTTGCAGATGGCCATCAGCTGTTTCCAGGAGACGCTTTCTGCGGCAAGGGGACCCTGGCCGGTCGCCACGAGGTAGAAGTCCGAACCCGCCTCATAGAAGAAGCACCGGGCGGCCATCCGAGGCATGCAGGGGATGGCCCCCTTGTCGGGACACGTGACCTTTGCCGAAAAAACACGTCTGTACTCCTTGCCCTTGTTTTCGAAGTCCTCAAGGACCTCGACCTTGGCGCGATAGTCGTCTTTCTTCGGGTCGCCCGTGTTGCGATTCGGCGTCGCCAGCCGATTCCTGAAGCTTTCGTGGACGGCGATGATGTTTGCCATGATCTGCTTGGCGTCGCAGGGGCCCTGGCAACTCGCATTGCCTTCGCCAAGTTGCAGCTCGGTTAGGTGAAATCTGTCAGGCTGGACCTTCGGCAGCAGTCGAACGACCTCATCGTGCTTTCCCTCGGTCCAGCCACCAGGCAACGTTACCTGGACAACGACCGGCGGCTTGCCGAATCCCCGCTTCACCGCCAGGTTGATCGGAGATGAGGGGGATATCGCCGTGGGGGCTTGTGCTCCAGGGCCCATTGATGGTCCGGTGGGTGGCCTCCCCTTGCACGCAGCAACCGCCAGCGTACCGGCCAGACACAAGAACAGCGGTATTCGAAGCCAACGCGGCATGTACTCTCCTTCGCGGAACAGGGCTAGTCTCACTCTACGCGCAATGAGCTTGTTCTGGCCAGCGACAGCCGGCGGCCGCCGCTGTAGATCACGTTGTACGGCACCACATCCACCTCGCTGGCGAGCCACAGGTTGTTACGCTTGAGGTCCGCCAGGCCGGGCTTGTCCAGCAGCATCTTGCCGAACCGTACGCCGCCCAGAACCTGCGGGTCGGCCGCGAGATACTCGGTGAGCTCGTCGGTCCACGCCGCGCGGGCTGGACAGCCGGTCTTGGCCAGCATCAGCACCGCCACCCCGGGCTCCTCGGTGAACGCCTTCCAGTTGTTGCCATCGATGACTTCGAGCCGGTCCATGTCGTACTCCTCAGCCAACAAACTTCTCGCCCTTCTTCCAGTCCGCTCCACACAGCCCGCCGCTCTGGAACGCCTGCACAGAGCGTAGCACCTCCTTCGGACTGCGCCCCACCTCGGTGTCGTTGATCGACACCGAACGGACGATTCCCTTGTTGTCCACGATGACCGTGGCGCGAAAGGCGATGCCGGCCTCCTCCTTGAGCACCCCGAAGGCCCGGCTCACCGAGTGGTTGGTGTCGGCCAGGACCGGATGCGTGATGGGCTGGGGGAAGATCGATCGGTCCGCGAACCAGGCATTGTGACTGAAGAAGGAGTCGGTGCTGGCCCCGACGAGCTCGATCCGGTCATCCTTGAAGTCATCCGCCAGCTGCTGGAACCCGACGATCTCGGTGGGGCAGACGAAGGTGAAATCCAGGGGGTACCAGTAGATCACGTGCCACTTGCCCTTGAAATCCTTGCTGCTGAGGGTCTTCTGGTCTCCGTTGAGATAGGCTACCTGGGTCCACTCGGGCTCCGGCTTGCCGATGAGATTGTTCATGATTGCCTCCGTTGTCGTGGTCTTTTTTGATGGCCACGAAACGGTCCCCCGTCAATAGCTACAGCTAATTCAATTCGCTCGGCCTCCCTCTGGGGTCGCTCGGCCTCCCTCTGGGGTCGCACCCAACTTTTCCACGTTCTGGATCCCTCTGGGGTCGCACCCAACTTTTCCACGTTCTGGCCTAACCTGCTGGAGTGACTCACCGATCGCCGGGCGACCAGTTCTTCTTGGCCAGATCGGCCCGGTGGCTGCGCGCCCGTCCGCCCTTGCCCTGCTTGAACGCCGCATACGGCGGAACACGGTAGACCCGCAACCGGTTGTCGAGGAAATCGGAAAACACCAGGGTGCCCCCATCACGGGACACCGCCAGCGCCGTGGGTTGATTCCCGCCCACGATGACATCCAGCACCTCGCCGGTCGCGGTGTCGTACAGCAGCACCGAGCCCCACTCGGGCCCGATCTCCGTGTACTTCACCGGCCCACGGGCACCACGGTTGGAGACGAACAGGATCTTGCAGTCGGTGCTCAGCGCGATGGTGTTGGGCTTGTTGTTGGTCCGGGCGAAGCGCTTGAGCTTGTCGGTCTTCAGATCGAGGGTCAGGATCTGGTTGCGCCCCATGTCCGAGATGTAGAGCAACCCCTGCTCCTCGTCGGGAACGATGTGTCGCATGGAGACCCCGCCGCTGTAGATGATCTTGCCGCGACCGATGGACAGATCGATCTTCTGCAGCTCGCCCAGCTTGAACCCGGCGACGTAGAGGTAGCGCCCGTCGGGGGTGGGGTACATGCCTCGCGGCTTGCGGACGCTCTTGATCCGCCGGCGCAGCGTCCCGCTCTCGAGGTCCACAACCGAGATGTCGCTGGAGACCCAGTTGGAGGCGAACAGCGACTTCTCGTCGGCCGACAGCTTGATCACCTTGGTCCAGCTGCCCCTGGTGTTGAACGTGCGGAGCAGCTTCCGCGTCTTGAAGTCGAACTCGTGCACCTCCCCGGTGGCCATCTGGCTGACGTAGACCCGGCTCCCGTCGGCGGTCAGCTCGAGCTCGGTGGCCCCGTGCTTCTTCAGGCTCAGCTCCTCGAGCTTGCGGCCGCTGCGCGTGTCGAAGACCTGCAGCGTGATGGGACCCCACAGGATGGCGACCCACACCACGCTCCCGTCGGGCGACAGCACGACGCTCTTGGGTCGCATGCCGCAGGGGATGATCCGCTGGCAGCTGACCAGCTGGTCGACGGGGTCGAGGCAGGTCACCAGCTCCGTGTCCCGGGTTAGCTCCACCGTCTCGGAGCGCGTCCGATGACGACGCGAGCTGGCCTCGAGCTGCACCTTTCCCGGCGGCAGACGGAGGTTCCACGGCGACCGCCCCGTCCGGACCTTGCCGTCGGCGGTGGTGATCTTGAGCCGGGCCCCGGCCGGCGCGCTATCGACCCGCAGGCGATGCTCCTCGGCCGCTGCCCGCGGCAGGCAGACGGCCATCGCCACCGCCGTGATCAACCAGCGTCGAGCTCTCATGCTGCACCTCCGGCGGCATCCTACTGGGGTTCGAGCGCAAGTGCCAGGCGGGGTCAAGCTGCGGCGTCGACTATCGTATGGAGGAGGACCGCTGCGCCCAGCGCAGCGCGGCCTGGCCCAGCGGACTGGTGGGCAGCGCCCGCAGGAAGGACTCCACGATCACTGGGTCCAGCCGTGTGCCGGCGAGCTCGCGCAGCCGACTCACGGCCTGCTGCGGGGAGAGGGCCTGATGATAGGTGCGGGTGGTGGTCATGGCGTCGAACGTGTCGGCCACCGCGAGGATGCGACCCAGCAGCGGGATTCGCTTCCCCCGCAGATTGCGCGGGTAGCCGCCGCCACCGAAGCTCTCGTGGTGCGCGCTGGCGGCGACACGGATCCGTTTCATCCAGGGGATCTCGCGCAGCATCCGGTCCCCCACCATCGGGTGTCCATGAATCGCGGTCCAGTCAGGCGCGCTGAGGTGCGCGCTGGCGTCGCGCAACACCGAGGCCGACACGCCGAGCTTCCCCAGGTCGTGCACCCTCCCCGCCAGATCCACCGTGGTCACCTTCTGCGTGTCGAGCCCGAGCTCCCGGGCTATGACACGGGCGTAGGCCGACGTGCGCAAGCTGTGCCCGGGGAGGAACCGGTCGTGCTTTCCGAGCGCCCTGACGAAGGCGTCAGTCGTGGCCTTGTGATCCTGCGTCGAGCGGCCTCGCGCCAGACGGTAGGCGACGGTCAGACCCTTCTGGACCTCACGGCTGGTCCGCGGCAACCGGGGTCGACCCTGGGCGGCGCTGCCCACGAGAACCAGCAGCAACGAGACGTGGAGTGAACGCAGCAGCATCTGAGGAGTATGAAGCAATAAGCGTTCCGGCCCCGGCCACACGATTCCAAGATGTTACCGTCATCCGCTGGCTACCGGAGCGGTCACATACAGGGGTCGCCGTAGCCACACAGCGGGGGTGGCGCGCTCCACCAGTCCCGGGTCATCAGGCAATAGATAGCGTATCGACCCATGTTGAAGAACGGGGCGGTGCCGCGCCTTCTGCGCCAGGGCCCGGCCCCGGGGAGGTGTCCGATCGGGATCGGGGGTGTAGTCCGGGTCCACGGCCAGGGCGCGCTGGTACGCCTGAAGCGCTCCCGCCTCGTCGGAGGGCCGGAGCATGAGGGCTCGAGCCAGGCTGCCATGGGCCTGGCCCACCAGCCGGGGCGAGTAATACTGCGCGCCCGCCTGGTGCAGCTCGACGATCGCCCGCCGGGACAGCTCCACCGCACGGGCTCATCGCATACGCAGCGCCGCATCATCCACCTGCTGCAACCGCCGTCGCGCCTGCTCCGTCGCCTGCTTCAACTGTGGATCGGCGTCGAGACGCTCACTTGTCTGCCGGGGACGCAGGATGGAACGCCCGCCGCAGATCGCCTCGTCGACGAACACCGTACCACCATCCGCGATCTCGAACGCCCCGGGCTGGTTGTTGAGCGCACCCGTGAAGGCTCCCTTGACGTGGCCGAACAGCTCCGACTCGATCAGGTTCGCGGGGATGGCCCCACAATCCACCACCACGAAGCCGTGGTTGCGCCGCGGTGAGTTGCGGTGCAGCTCCTCCGCCACGAGCTCCTTGCCCGTCCCGGTCTCGCCCAGGATCAGAACCGTGGTGTCGGTGGGGGCCACCGCCGCATGCTTCGCAACAGCCACGTGGTGCTGCCCCTCACGAGGGGCGAGTTGACCGTGGTTGGAGTCGGTGACCGGACCACGGGACACGCCGACGTGGACCGCGCGTTCCATCGGGTCACGCGGCCGAACCGGGCGCTGGTGCTGGCCCATCATCCGAAGTCCGCCGACCGCATCATGGCCCGGGGCGGACGTCTGGTCCTGGCCGGCCACACCCACGGCGGCCAGATCGCCATCCCCGGCGTCACACGGGCCCTGGCCCGCGCCTGCGGCCTGCGCTATCTGTCGGGCTGGTACGACGTGGGGCCGGGTCGGCTCTATGTCAGCCCCGGCGTGGGCTCAGCCGTGATCGGACTGCGCCTGGGCGACCGCGCCGCGCCCGAGGCCGCGGTGCTCGACCTCTGCTGAGCGATCGGCCCCGGAAGAACCGCACGCCAAGGCCCGTATGCTTCGGGTATCATGAGACTACTTTCGATTCTCGGCATCCTCTCCTGCTGTACCCCCGCCGTGGCTGATGTCGGCACACCCCGTCCGCGGCTGGTGTTCCTCGGCATCAGCACCACGAAGGGGAGCTCCTCGACGCTGGCCCATCGCCTGAGGCGCTACACCCGCATGGGGCTCATCGGGTGCAACGTCCAGCCCCGGCCGGGTCGCCGGCACATGAACGGCTCGGTGGAGATTCGGGGTACCCTCGACGCTGCCGCGCGGCTGCAGCAGGTGCAGTGCAGCGGAACCTTCGAGCACAGGGCGCTGGCCAGCTGCATCAAGCCGCGAGTGGCGCGCTGGATCCTCGGCGACAGCAGCACCGCGAGTGGTATCGGCCGCCTCGGCACCGGCAGGCGCTACGAGCGCTACCAGTCCACCGCCACACTCGGCACCGTGACGACCTCGGGCAGCCTGCAACAGAGCGTGGTGACCTGGGCGTTGCAGCGCCAGGGACTGGAGTCCAGCATCCGCTACTGCCACAGCTCCAGCGCCAAACAGAACGCCACCATCCAGGGGAAGCTGAAGCTGTCGCTCCGGGTGGGAAAGAACGGCGGCGTGGAGAAGGTCGAGCTGGTGAGCAACACGATCAACGACCTCCAGCTGCAAGGCTGCGTCATGCGTTACATGGTGTCCTACAGCAGCTACCGCACGGCCACGCCGTTCCCCGCATCCACCGGCACCACCGACGTGACCGTCGAGTTGAGCTTCCCCCGGACGACCAAGGTCACATACTGACGCGTCGCTCCCCGCCCTCGTCGCTCCGCCCACGAAAAGTGCTAAGGTTGCGTTTCAGCTCCGGGAGACCGCATGCCACCATCACGACTTTCAATCTTCCCGCTGTTCCTCATCCTGTCGAGCGCGGGGGCCAACGCCAAGCCGCTCCAGCTCGAGATCACCCAGTGGACGCTGAAGAACGGGATGCGGGTGATCTACTCCCCCCATCGTCGGGTGCCCGCGGTGACGGTGCAGGTCTGGTACCACGCCGGCTCCAAGGACGAGCACGTGGGGATCCGTGGCATCGCCCACATGTTCGAGCACATGATGTTCAAGGGCAGCAAGCACGTGCCGCCGGAGGAGCACGCCCGCATGCTGTCCGCCGTGGGCGGTGACACCAACGCCTTCACCGCGGAGGACATGACGGCGTACCACGACACGGTCCCCCGCCAGTACATGGGGTTCGCGATGAAGCTCGAGGCCGAGCGCATGCGGAACCTGCACCTGACGCTGGAGGCGATCAAGAGCGAGCGCGAGGTGGTCAAGGAAGAGAAGCGGATGCGGATGGAGAACAACCCCATCGGTCATTCGCTGGAGGCGATCTACGCCCTGGCCTACACCAAACACCCCTACGCCTGGACGCCGGCCGGGGTGATGGAGGATCTGAACCGCACGACGCGGAAGGACTACCAGCGGTTCTACGACACCTACTACGTGCCCAACAACGCCACCCTGGTGGTGGTTGGGGACGTCGACCGCGCGGAAGTCGAACGCGCGGCGCAGCAGTATCTCGGGCCCGTCCCCCGGGGCAAGGAGCCCCCCCGGGTGACGGTCCGCGAGCCACAACAGACCACGACCCGGGTGCAGAAGGCCGACTGGCCGTCCCAGCTCAAGATCGTGCTCGGGGCGTTCCACATCCCCGAGGCCAGACACGCTGACATCCCGGCGCTCCAGGTGCTGAGCGCCATCCTCTCCGCCGGTCAGAGCGCCCGGCTGAACCAGGTGCTGGTCCGCAAGGGCAAGCTCGCCGTGGCGGCCGGCGGATTCGTGTCGCTCCAGGAGCAACCCGGCCTGCTGATGATCTACGGCGTCGGCCTCCCGTCGCACGATCTGGACCGGATCAAGGCCGCGCTGCTCCAGCAGCTGGAGCTGGTGGGTCGGCAGGGGGTCACCCCCGAGGAGTTGACCAAGGCTCGCAACCAGCTCACCACGTCGCGCCTGAGCAAGATCAGCACGCTCACCGGCCTGGCCTACGAGATCGGGAGCTCCGCCCTGCTGAAGGACAACCCCCGGGCGTTCCTCACCGAGGTCGCGGCGCTGGATTCCGTCACCAGCGCCGACATCGAGCGCGTGGCCCGCACCTACCTCACCCCGCAGAACCTCAGCCTGGTACTGGTGGACAGCCCACCCCCCGCTCCCAGGACCGGAGGTGCACCATGACGTCCCGTCGCACTCCACGTCGAACCGCCGTCGCCATGCTGCTTATCATCGGTGGCTGCAGCGGACCGGCCGTCAAGTCCGACCCGCTCGAGGTCTATCAGACACCGCCGAAAAGGACCGCGCGGGAGATGGACTACTGGAACAACCGCACCGACCTGTTCAAGAACCCATCGGTCCAGCCAGCACAGGCGTTGACACCGCCGACGCTCCAGCGGTTCCAGTTGAAGAACAAGCTCTCCGTGCTGCTGATCCCCGATCACCGGCTTCCGCTCGTGGACGTGCAGCTGCTGATCCGCACCGGTGCCATCGACGAGCGACCGCTCCCGGCCGGCCTGGCGGAGTTCACCGCCCAGATGCTTCGACAGGGTACGCGCCGCATGACCGCGGACCAGATCTCCAGCGCCGTGGACACCGCCGGGGCCGGATTGTCCATCGAGAGCGACTACGAGGTGACGAGCATCCACTGCCGGGCCCGCAGCAAGAGCCTCGCTCTGTGCCTGCAGATCGTGGCCGATCTGGTGATCGGTCCCACCTTCCCCGCGCAGGAGATGGGGCAGATCCGCGATCGGCTGCTGAGCGGGGTCAAGACCATGCGCGACGACCCGGAGACCCTGGCCGCGGTGCACTTCGACGCCATGCTGTACGGCGACGACCACCCCGCGGGACGAACGATGACCGAGCAGTCGGTGCGGCGCATCCGCCGAGAGGATCTGGTGCGGTTCCACCGCGAGTACTTCCGGCCATCCGCCGCGATTCTCGGCGTCAGCGGCGACATCGAGCCGGCCAAGCTGAACCAGGCGATCCGCACCGCCTTCCACCGCTGGCCACAGGAGCCCGGGCGAGGCCGGCTCCGTTTCGACCCGGTACTGGACCCGCCGAAGGGTCTACGCGTGCTGCTGGTGGACAAGCCCGACCTGAGCCAGTCCTTCTTCTCCATGGGACATGCCGGCATCACACGCACGGCCCGGGACCGCGACGCGGTCTCGGTTCTGAACTACATCCTCGGGGGCGGCGGGTTCAGCTCGCGGTTGATGCAGGTCGTGCGCTCCAAGGGCGGCAAGACCTACGGCATCAACAGCCACTTCTATCGCGCCGCGGCGGATGGCTCGTTCGTGGTTCAGAGCTTCACGCGCAACGACCAGCTGGTAGCCACGCTGGACCTGGCGCGCCACGAGCTTCGACGCGTACAAGGCACGCCGCCCACGAAGGTGGAGCTCGAGGCGGCCCAGGGCAAGATCGCCGGGGGCTTCCCGATCCGGCTCAAGACCGCCGCCGCCATGACCCAGAAGCTGATGCAGGCTCAGCTGTGGGGGCTGCCCGACAGCGAGGTCTTCGACTTCCCGCTGCGTATCCAGCGCTTGACCACGTCCGACCTGCTGCAGGCCACACAACACATCCATCCCGATCACCTGGTAGCGGCCGTGGTCGGCAAGGCCTCGGAGGTGGCTCCCCTGCTGCGACGCGCCGAGATCCCGTTCACCCAGATCGACTACCTGGCGCCGATCAGCACCCGGGAGCGGGCGGCGCTGAAGCAGCCCCCGACGGTGGCCATCACACCGCAGGAGCTGAAGGCCGCGCGCAAGGTGCTGGAACGCGCGCTGGAGGTGGCGGGCGGACGCAAGCGGCTGGCAGCGATCCGCGCCCTGCAGTTGACTGGCGACGCCACGGTGGAGGCCAAGGGCCAGAGCCAGGGCGGAACCTTCAACGCCCGGATCATGCTCCCGGATCACATGCGGCTGGGCATCGCGCTCAAGGCCGGCATCGCGGTGGTTCAGGTGCTGGCGGGGACCAGAGCCTGGATCCAGGTCGGACCGCAGCGCAAAGATCTGCCAGCGGCCGTCGTCGCCCGCTGGAAGGCGATGGTGTGGCGCGAGCCGGTGCTGCTGCCGCTGCATGCCCTGGACCCGGGCGTGCGTGCCCGGATCACCACGCTGGCGGGCGTACCGGCGTCCCGCGTCGCGGTGGAGCTGTTCCCCCAGGACCTGCCCTCCGCCACGCTGATCATCGAACGCCGCACTGGACACCTGGTCGAGGTGCGGCACGTGGATCGCACCGGTCAAACGCGCGTCAGCGAGCTGTCGCAGCATCGCAAGGTCAACGGTGTGCTGGTCCCGCATCGTGTAACCGCCACCTCCGACGGCCGCAAGCAGTCCGTGGAGTACAAGCAGGTGGAGATCAACCCCAGGCTCAAGGTCGAGGACATCACCGGATGATCCCGGCCCTGCTGCATCAGGACCCGCTCGGCTTCTGGGCCCACCTGGCCGCCGCGCGACGGGTCCTGCTCGGCCTGGACTACGACGGCACGCTGGCCCCATTTCAGGTGGACCGCATGGCCGCCGTGCCGTTGCCGGGGATCGTCCCGGCGCTGCGAGCCGTGACGCGGGATTCATCGACACACCTGGTGATCATCTCCGGCCGACGCGTGACCGAGGTCGCCGAGTTGCTGGGTCCGGTGGGGGTGATGATGGTCGGAAGCCACGGCTACGAACGCCGCCACGCCGACGGACGGCTGGAGCAGGTGGCGCTGGATGCGATGCAGGTCGCCGGACTGGCCCGGGCGCTCGCGCAGGGTGAGCACATGGGCCACGGCCGGCGCCTGGAGCGCAAGCTCGCGAGCCTCGCGTTCCACACCCGGGGCATGGATCCGCTCCATGCACAGACCCTGGAACGGCAGATGTTCGAGACCTGGTCGGCGCTGACCGAAGCATCGCGTCTGGCCTGTCGGCACTTCGACGGGGGCGTGGAGCTGCGAGCGGAGGGCGTGGACAAGGGCACGGTCCTCGATTCGCTGTTGCACGAGCTGCCGGTGGACCTGGCCGTGTATGTGGGCGACGACGCGACGGACGAGGACGCCTTCGACGTGCTGCGACGGCAGGGAGGTATCGGGATCAAGGTCGGCCAGGGGGACACGCTGGCCGCCGGCCGCTTGCTCGACTGCACCGAGGTGCTACAGTGGCTCCGCAGATGGACGGAGACACGCGACAGGAGGTAGAGCAGCGACGTCGGCTGGTGGTGGTGTCCAATCGGCTGCCCATCGTCATGCACCAGATGGACGAGGGGTGGCAAGTGGATGCCGGGCAGGGCGGACTGGTCACCGCCCTCGCGCCGGTGCTGGGCAACCGCGGCGGACTGTGGATCGGATGGCCTGGCACCGTCGAGCCGGGGGCGGTGGCGGCGGTACAACAGGCTCACCGCAGCGATGTGGGCTACGATCTCGCGCCGGTCGCCCTCACCCCTCTCGAGGTCGAGCTGTACTACCACGGCTTCGCCAACGAGATCCTCTGGCCGCTGTTCCACGATCTGCCGGACCGCTGCAACTTCGACCCGGCCTACTGGCCGTACTACCAGCAGGTCAATGGCAAGTTCGCCGATGCTGTGGCGCACGCCACCACCGACGACGACTTCGTCTGGGTCCAGGACTACCATCTGCTGCTGGTGGCCGAGGCGGTACGAGCCCTGGGGATCCAGCGCCGTCTCGCGTTCTTCCTCCATATCCCCTTTCCGTCGCTCGACATCTTCATGAAGATGCCCTGGCGCTTCCCGATCCTGCGCGGAATGCTGCAGTACGATCTGATCGGGTTCCAGACCACCCGCGACCTGCGCAACTTCATCCAGTGCCTGAAGACCCTGGTCCCGGGGCTCCGCGTCAACGCCGGGCGCACCGGGGCCAGCGTGTCAGTCCAGGGGCGCGAGCTGCGGCTGGGTGCCTTCCCCATCGGCATCGACTACCACAAGTTCACGGAGCACACGCGAAGCCAGCACGTCGCCGACCGCGCCTGGTACATCCACGAGGCGCTCCCGGAGCGAAAGCTGATCCTGGGCGTAGACCGGCTGGACTACACCAAGGGCATCCCACACCGGCTCCACGCGCTGGCGGACCTGTTCCAGCGCTATCCCGAACACCGACGCAAGCTGAATTTCATCCAGGTCGTCGTCCCCAGCCGAACGGAGGTTCCCGAGTACCAGGAGCTGCGACGCGAGGTGGAGCAGCTGGTGGGACGGGTCAACGGCAACTTCACCGAGTCGGGGTGGAGCCCGATCCACTACATCTACCGCCCCCTGGAGCTGCTCGAGCTCATCGCCTACTACCGCACGTGCGAGATCGCTCTCATCACACCGCTGAAGGACGGGATGAACCTCGTGGCCAAGGAGTACTGCGCCTGCAGCGTCGACGAGGGGGTCCTGATCCTGAGCGAGTTCGCCGGCGCCGCGTCGCAGCTGCAGGTCGGCGCGCTGCTGGTCAATCCGTTTGATGTTCAGAGCGTGGCCGACGCCCTGCACCAGGCGCTGACAATGGACGGGCAGGAGCGTCTGGAGCGCATGAAGCGGCTGCGGCGGATCGTGGCGCGGCAGAACGTGTTCTGGTGGGTGGACTCGTTTCTGCGGGCCGGGACGGATCTGGATCTCTCATCTTTCCCGCAGGTGGAGCATTTCGTGCCCCGGCCACCCGAGAGCGAGGCGCGGGACTCGAGCGGTTTCCGGACATCGCTGAGCTCCTCTCGACTCTGAGCGCGCCTGCTGGCCAGACCGCACGGCTCTGTTATATTCCCCACCAGTGAAACCAAGAGCGCTCATTGTCGGCATGGGAGAAACCGGGTCTCAGCTCGCGCGGCGACTGAGCACCAACTGGGACGTCACGGTGCTGGACGTGGCGCCGGCAGCGCTCGAAGCCCCGGAGCTGGAGCTGTGCCAACGTCACATGGGGGACGGGACCTCGGCCCTCGTTCTGCGGCGCGCCGGGGCGGAGCAGATCAAGACGTTGATCTATCGCGTGGGCGAGCTCATCGTGCCCCACGGCGACACGGTGATCGAGGAGGGCGACCGGGTGCTGATCGTCGGTGAGGTGGGTGTTCGCGCCGGACTCGCGCTGATGCTGGTGTTCGTGGCGTTGGCCACCCTGCTGGGTGTCGAGGGCATCCTCGGCGCCTTCGTGGCGGGTGCACTGTTCTCCTTCGTCTTTCGCGAGAAGGGGATCCTCGAGACCAAGCTCTCCTCCATCGGCTTTGGCTTCTTCGTACCCTTCTTCTTCATCTGGGTCGGGACCAACTTCGACCTCTCCACCGTGCTGGATCCGCGGGCGCTGGTGATGGTCGGTCAATTCCTGGGCCTGTCGCTGCTGGCCAAGATATTGCCCAGCACCTTGCTGCTGCTGGCTGGCTTCACCCTCCGCGAGGTCCTCGCCTCGGCGCTGCTTCTGGGGGCACCCCTGACTGTGCTCGTGGCCATCAGCCGCATCGGGCTCGACGTGAAAGTGATCGCTCCCGCCACCGCCTCGGCCGTGGTGCTGCTGGCCATCGTCGGCGGCGTCCTGCTCCCCTGGGCATTCCGGATGCTCCTCCGAACCAGGCAATAGACTCTAAACTAGATGAACATGCTAGCCAATCGCCGCCTGGCGAGGATCGTTAATATTATAGAATACTTGTATATCTTCAAGAATTCATCTTCCGACACTTTGACAGGCATCATCCTAGTTGTTATTATGTTCATGGATTTAGTATTATTTGGTGATGAGTTGAACCCCTTGACTGGACGCACGTGAATGCCAATCACATCGGTTCTGACCCACAAAAGGATGAAGGGACGACCCAGGCGCGAGCCGCTCGACGGTGACATCGTGGAGAAAGCGGTCCCCACATCCTCGCCCGAGAATCTGCTCGCTCGCTACTTCCGGGACGTGGCCACGTTGCCCGTCCTGCAGCCGGAGGAGGAGTTCTCCATCGCGGAGAACATCGAATCGCTGGAATGTTCGCTATGGTCGGCCCTGCTCGGCCATCCCAGGCTGGTGGCGACGCAGCTCGAGCTGCTGGAGCGCCTGCTGGAGCGGAAGTTCCCCGAGTTCACGCAGCTCAGGCGGAGCGTTGGCGCCGTCACCGCCAACCCGGCGGCCAGCTCACGCCAACGCGTGGAGCGTTGGCGAGACACCTGCGCCCGGGCCATCCGTCCGCTGGATGTCGACCGGATCGTGCTGGACGTCATGGTCGAGGAGCTGGGGAAGCTCGCAAGCCGGGATCCCAGCTCTTTCGACGGTGCCCGGCTGGCGGTGGGCAGCAAGTCGTTCAAGAAGTACTACCGTAGCGTGCGTGTGCTCTACCGCCGATCACAACAGGCTCGCAATGAGTTCGTACAGGCCAACCTGCGTCTGGTGGTGACCATCGCCCGCCGGTTCAACTACGGCCACATCCCGTTCCACGATCTGATCCAGGAGGGCAACATCGGCCTGATCAAGGCCGTGGGGCGATACGACTGGCGCCGTGGATTTCGATTCTCGACCTACGCCAGCTGGTGGATCCGCCACGCAATCACCCGCGCCATCGCCGACAAGGGCCGGCTGGTCCGGGTCCCGGTTCACATGCTCTCCACGTTCCAGAAGGTGGCGCGCACCAGCCGCGAGCTCTCGGCAAAGCTGGGTCGCCCGCCGACGGCCGAGGAGATCTGCTTCAGCACCGCCCTCAGCACCGAGAAGGTGGCGCAGATCCAGGAACATCTGCCAAACCAGGCGTTCTCTCTGGATAGCGTGGTCTCGGAGGACGACGACCGCCGTTTCATCGAGATGGTGCAGGACGAGGAGGATAGCTCCCCGGCCGATCGCATCGGGGATGCACAGGTCTACGACCAGGTGGAGCTGATCCTCAGCGACCTGAAGCCGATCGAGGCCGACGTGCTGCGCAAGCGCTTCGGGATCGACGGCAAGGAACACACCCTGAGCGAGATTGGATCCGAGTACGCCCTGTCACGAGAGCGCATCCGTCAGATCCAGGAACAGGCGCTGGGCAAGATCCGACGGGCGCTCATGCGCCGAAACGCGATGTGAGCGGCAATCGGCGGTAATCCGCCGCCTGAGCCAGATTCCCGCGCTTCTCACACCCCCGGGCCACCAGCTCGCACTTGTGGCGCAGCACGTCCAGCGCCGCAACATGCTGCGCCTCGGTCAACGACGCACGCCGCATCACCCGCCACAGCGCCTCGACGCGAAACATCTCGATTCGACCATCTCGCATGGAGAGCTGGTCCGGGTGCCCGCCGCGCTTCACCACGAGCGGCTCCTCGACAAAGGCCACTGCGTGGCGGCAGGTCAGGCGCAGCCAGAGCTCGTAGTCCTCCGCCACCTCGAGCTCCTCGTCAAACCCTCCCTCCTCGAGCAGCAACTCCCGACGGACAACTGCGGCGGAGGGGCTGATGCGGCACATGGGAAGGCAGTGCTCGAAGATCCATCCGCCCCGCTTCTCGTGCTTCGCCCGCTGGCGCACCGGTCGCCCGTCACGGATCCAGATCTCGTTGCTGTGACACAACGCCGCCGAGCGGTCGACGCCCAGCAGCGACAGCTGCTGCCGCAGCTTGTCCGGTAGAAACAGGTCGTCGGAATCGAGGAACGCGATCAGATCGGCGCCCGCCTGGGCCACACCGCGGTTCCTCGCCGCCGATGGCCCGAGCCGCCTCGGGTGCCGGACACCTCGAATCCCGGGCTGAGACTGAAGCCACTGCCAGGTGCCGTCATCCGAACCGTCGTCGACGACGATCAGCTCCCACTCGGCGAGGGTCTGAGCCCGGACCGACTCCACAGCCTGTTGCAGCATCGCCAGCCGGTTGTGGGTCGGGATCACGACCGAGACGCGAGGCATGGCCGCTTCCGTCTACAGCCCGCGGTCGAGCATCGCACGAACCAGGATCGGCCAGCCCACGGTGGCATCCAGCAGCACCTCGGCATAGCGCCCGCCCTCCGCCCGAGGGATGAACTTGCCCCAGCTGACGCCCTCCGAATAGGTACACCCCGACAGGTGTCCGTAGTGCACCGGGTCGGGGCAGATGCGAACGCCGTACGAGAAACGAATGTTCGGCGTCTGCAACCCGAGCCGTTTGTTGAGCACATCGATGAATGGGCCGATCTGCTGCGCCCAGTTGCGTGGAACACCGCCGCCGATGGTGAAGATCCCCAGTCGGGCGACGCTCGCGGCCTCACAGAACTCACGATAGACCGCCAGATCACGCATCCCGTCGTACTGCAACGGGACAAAATCGTGCATCTGCGCCCGGCGCTGGTGCACGGCGAGATCGAGTCCCAGCTCGGAATCGGTGAACGCCGGGATGAACACCGGTACCTCATGCTGCACCGCGGACTGCAGGATGCCCTCCCCCGGCAACTCCCGGCCCAGCCGCGCCAGGATGTCCACCGTGCCCACCGGCTTTCCAGCGCGCTCGGCTCCCAGCGTTCGGAACACCCCCCGCACCTGTCCCTCCAGCGCGTCCAGGTTCGGCTCCGGCTCCAGCGTGTCATACACCCGATTCAGGCCCAGACCATAGTATTCGCGGTCCGAGATGGCGGGGTCTGCCTTGTAGTGCATCATCCCCAGCGCCTCGACCATCCCGTGACCGACCAGCGCTCCGGTGGAGATGATGCAGTGCACCCACTTGCGCTCGATCATCTCGATGATCAGGCGACGCATCCCGGCCATGGTCATCGCCCCACTGAGCGTCATCACCACCTTGCAGTCCGGGTCGCTGAGCATGGCCTGCATCACGTCCGCGGCCTCCCCCAGCGTGCGGCCAGTGAAGGCCGTGTCGGCCATGGCGGCCAGCAGGTCCGACGTCGTCGTGGTCGACGCCACGTCCAGCGGACGCATGGGCTGCAGGTTCATCCTCCGGGTGATGTCTTCCACCGATTCGACTTCCTTTTTCACGGGTTCTCCTTCCACCGCTCACGACCCGAATATCAGGCCTTCGGCTCTGCCATGCACGTGGCGAACGAACAGACGCTGGGAGGTCTATCCCCGTACACTGCCCGTTGCCGGATGTAGATCGCCACCATGGCGTTGAACAGCGCATCGGCGTCAACCGGGTTGATCTCGTAGCGCTCCACCACCTGCTCGACCAGATCCATCGCATCGCCCACCGCAGCGCCGTCCACCGCGGGCACGGTGATGGTGATCGTCGCTTCCGAACTCTGTGCCATGCTCTCCTCCTCCAGCACCTGTGCGAGCGCAGCCTAGCATCGCTAACGACCGCAATCCACCCTTGCCGGGAGTGGTTGACCTGACCATCCACCTCGATTCTACTTGTCACCTGTCGCAATCACATGGAGGCGATTCATGCGTGAACTACGCTGCGGGGCCGGGGTGTGGGCTGCTCTGCTGATCCTGTGCGCCAGCACCACCGCGCGGGCCGAGGGAACCGCCCAGCTGGGCGCCAACCAGGATCTCGTGGAGAGCACGGTGCTCAAGGTCGACGTCACCACCGTCGGCGAGGTGATCAACATCGCCGTGGGCAACGACTCTGCCACCGACACCACCGCGGTCGAGGTCACGGTCCTCGACCCATCGGGCGTGGCCGTGGCGGGTTCACCGTTCTCGGTCACTCCCGGCGCCCCGGGCCACCTGGCGACCCCGGACCAGCTGCCCCCGGCAACCATCACCAACCCGTTGCAGATCGTGACCGCGGTGGTCGGCACCTACAGCGTGACCTTCGACAACAAGCGCACAGATCTGGCCTCGGGCTACGAGCAGGTGGTGGATCCGTTCGACATCACCGTCACGCCCAACGCGTCAACGCCGGTACAGCCCACCAGCCCGCCCGGCGGACAGGGCCGGGTGCACTCCAACCGCTGGCGCATCAACGCCCACAAGTTCACCTCCGACGCGGCGAGCAACGCCGCGTTCTATGTCCTGACCCCCACCGGTCCCACCACGGATCATACCTGGCTGCTCAAGTTCAACGGCCTGGCCGGCTTCTACTTCGACGTCGCCGGCAACGATGTGGGAATGCCGGCACCGAACTCCGGGTTCTCCATCGAGGAGCTGACCCAGCCCACCGGGACCAGCTGCGTCGCGGGCTATCAGTACTCTGCCGGCCCGCCTCCCGTCTGCGTCGCCACGCCGCCCACTGCAAAGTACGAGATCTATGTGAACGTCCCCAAGCTTGCCACCGGTGGCGGCGCCGTTCCACAGATCACCAACTTCGCCTTCGCCGGTCCCACGGCGCTCTGCGGCTGCGCCGTCCAGACGCTCAAGTCTACCTTCACCTTCACCTCCGACCGCGACGGGACCTACCAGCTGGTGCTGGACACGAACAAGGACGGCAAGTACGACCCGGGCTCCGGGGATGTGCTGCTCGCCGGCAACGCGCTGACCGGCACCAACAAGGTGGAGTGGGACGGCACCGACAACAGCGGCACGCCAGTGCCAGTGGGCAGCTACAACGCCAGACTCTCCGTTCGCACCGGCGAGTTCCACTTCGTCGGCCGCGACATCGAGACCGCGAACCCGGGCCTGCGCATCTTCAGCGTCAATCCGCCTCAGCCCGCCACCACGCCAGCTGCGGCCCAGATGTACTGGAACGACTCCAAGATCAACAGCACCACGCTCAAGGTCGACCCGGTCTCCACCCTGCCCGACGGGCTCTCCAGCGGCAGCTTCACCGACACACCCGTGTGCAGCAAGCCCGGCGCCACCTCCGTCAATGCCCATTGCTGGGGCAACTTCACGGCCGACCCCACCCTGAGCCCGGGAGACCAGCGCTACATCGACACCTGGGTCTTCTTCCAGGAGGCGGTGAGCCTCACCGTGGCCTGCGTGGTGGACGGGGCCAGTGACGACGACAGCGACAGTCTGACCCTGCTGCAGGAATGCAGCACGACCCAGACCGACCCGACCAAGGGGGACACCGACGGTGACGGCATCCTGGACGGTATCGAGGTCGGTGGCACCAACCCCACCGACCCGACCAAGGGGGACACCGACGGTGACGGCATCCTGGACGGCATCGAGGACAAAAACCATGACGGCAAGGTGGACATCGACGAGACCGACCCCAACGACAAGGACTCCGACAACGACGGTCTGGAGGACGGCATCGAGGATGAGAACAAGGACGGCGTGGTGGATGTCGGGGAGACCGACCCGACCAGGGGGGACACCGACGGCGACGGCATCCTGGATGGCACCGAGGACGTGAACAAGAACGGTCAACCCGACGGCGGCGAGTCGGATCCGACGCTGAAGGACACCGATGGCGACGGGCTGGACGACGGCATCGAGGACAAGAACAAGAACGGCCAGACCGATGCGGGTGAGACCAACGCCACGCTGAAGGACACCGATGGTGACGGCCTGGACGATGGCGTCGAGGATGCCAACCAGGACGGCCTGCGGGATCCGACGGAGACCGACCCGACCGACGCCGACACCGACAACGACGGCCTGAAGGACGGCCAGGAGGATGCCAACAAGAACGGTGTCAAGGACGCCAGCGAGACCGACCCGCTCGTGAGCGACACCGACGGTGACGGTCTGACCGACGGCATCGAGAAGGGCGTGGACCAGGGGGGGAATTCCATCGCCGGCGCCAATCCCACCGATGCCCTGAACAGCGACACGGACGGAGACGACCTTCCCGACGGGATCGAGGACATCAACAAGAACGGCAAGCGCGAGGCGAGCGAGACCGACCCCAACAAGACCGACACCGACGGAGACGGCCTCGGCGACGGGCTGGAGAAGGGGGTCAACCCCGGCGGCAGCACCATCATCGGCGCCTCGGTGACCGACCCGCTGAACGAGGACAGCGACGGCGACGGCCTCCCCGACGGGGTGGAGGATGCCAACAAGAACGGGATCTACGACAAGAACACCGCCAATCCTGCGCTGGGCGAGACCGACCCCAACAACAAGGACACCGACGACGATGACCTGGTGGATGGCTGGATCGACGCGAACAGCAACGGGACCTTCGACCCGGGGGAGGGTGAGGACCGAAACCTCGACGGCAAGCGGGACGGGGATGAGACCGACCCCCGGCTGGCCGACACCGACGGCGGAAGCGAGCCTGATGGATCCGAGGTGCTGAAGACCGCCCACGACCCGCTGGACCCCACGGACGATCGGCCACCCAACGTGGCGCTGCTGGGCGGCGGCGGTTGCAGCCTGGGCCAGGGTCAGGAGTCCGCTGGCGTCGGCCTGCTGCT
>Ga0210044_10003757_pt1 | contig 21598 bp, 32 predicted proteins | sample CryGey13umfilter_2_FD_183959 | JGI IMG/M metagenome (GOLD analysis project Ga0210044, IMG submission 183959) | Groundwater microbial communities from aquifer in Utah, USA - Crystal Geyser 4/9/14 3 um filter (SPAdes) (version 2) | ecosystem: Environmental > Aquatic > Deep subsurface >... | reverse complement strand
CACGATCTTATTAACTCACGTACTAAACCTTCTAACAAAGCCGCTAAGATGGCCGAGCATGAGAAGTTTAACAATATTAAAAAACGAGTTACTAAAAAGGTTCAAGCACACGTGGCTAAACTTGGTATTAAAAATAAATGGGGTTCAGGGACTGAAGGTCTTGTGGTACACCCATCCGAGCACAATCCACATGCAGCTCGCTTTAAAGTAATTAACCCAGCGTTTAAAAAAGCAAAAGCGGCGGGCGGCCGATTTGGAGATAAGAAGTAATGTTACGTTTTAGATCATTTATTACAGAAGGTGGAAACATTGGTGACTCTGCTCCGTTTCATGTAAACGCTAAGAATCGCGAAAGTCGTCAAAAAGATATACATAGTGCACTATCAGCTGTACACGATGCTTTTCATAAAGAGCATGGTGAGCATCTATTTGGAAAAGATAAAGAACAACTACATAATAAAAAGGCGTATACTGGATCTTCTCATGACCTGATGAACAATAAGATCTCGCACTCTGAGTTTGCTAAGCACAAGCCAATGGTCGGCGATGTTGACGTTCAGGTTTCAAAAGAGCACAAAGACAAACTCGCTAGCCATCTCACACCAGGAAAGCGCTACGGTAAGTATACAGTGGCCGCTTCTAAAAAGCATGGTAACGAAATTTCAGCAGTTATGAAGCACGATAATGGTGAACATCACCAAGTCGATTTCCAAGGCGTTCACAATCCTGGATCTGAATCGAGTCGTTTCCTTCACTCATCTAATTGGGAAGATACTAAATCTGGGATCAAGGGTGCCCATCACAAAATTCTATTGAACGCTGTCGGTGGAGATAAGCATAAGTTCTCTATCACACACGGATTACGTTCGCGTACAGATGATAAAGATCCCGGGCACCAACATCCAGATCACGTATCTAAAAAGCTATTCGGTGATAAGGCAGATCATAGTAAGATTCATTCCTTTAAAGGCGTGACACATCTTATTAAGAACCATACACCAAAAGACCAACATCAGGGCATCTACAATAAGTTCAAATCCAGCGTAGAACGCGATAAGAGATTTGACAACAAGGCTGCCCTCAGTCATATGCGTAAGCATTTAGGTGTGCACGACGAAGTGAACGAAGAGCTAAATGAAGCTCAAAATACACAACACGCGCACTTATCCTTTTTAGGCGCCGCTCCACATACTCATATGGGTCACCATGGAGATGTAGGCGAGTCAATGCATTCCGGACCGGAAGGTAAAAAGTTTATTGGACTATCAGGTAAAGCAGACACTTTTAGTGAAAAAGAACGTGAAGGTATCGCTAACAAACAATCTGGTGGTAAGATCGAATTCAAATCCGAGAAGTCTCCTGGGCAAACGATTGCACGAGCTCATAATTCAATGAAGGGCGATGGTCCTAAACATCTTCACCTACACTTTGGACATGACCGTAAAGATTATGCAGAGCGTCTGAAGTCTTCAATTGAAGCTGGAAAGATTCCTGAACTAAATGGACATAAACCAGATAAGGTTCACATTCACTACCCGAAAGACACTAATCGCTCTCATGGTATGTCTGGTACTGCTATGCGACAGGCAGCACATGACGGGGATATTGAGACATACAAAAAGCATCTTGGACCTAACTTCTCTCATGCAGAAGCCAAGAGGGTCATGGATCGTACCCGTACTGGTATTCTAGCTGGTAAGATGAAACTAAAACGATAAACCGAGTACCCTAATCTTATAAATAAACAGTAATCACATTTGTGGTTATAATGGTTAAAGGCCAAGGCAAACCCATTTTTATTTACAGATAAGCCTTAGGGAAACTCTGATGCAAAGAAAACAAGTACCAACCCGCGACTCTCACGTTTCTTCTCCTTTTAAGCTAGATGGCGTTGTCGGAGAAAATGGGTGCCTTGGTCTTAATCAAAGAGAATTTCAGCAGGCTTCTTAGATCGGTTCTAGGAGGCTTTCTTATTGTTTAGAGGAAGTATATTACATGTCTGATAAGAAACAGATCGATGAGCTAACTAAAAAAGCACATCTTAATTATCGTCGTAAAGCTACAGATGACTATTCAAAAACAGAAATGCGTATGATGAACAGAGATTTCAAAACTCAAAAAGATCACGATGATGATGCCCGCGACACAGTGCGTATTAACAATCGTACTAAAGGTCTTACTCTCTCTAACAACAAAACAAATAAGAACGTTACACAACCAGTTAAAGTCCGTGCAAATGAAGAAGTAGAGATAGACGAAAATTACGTCACTAATACATATGGCGGACGTAAAGCTTCTGAAATTCAGAGCCGTATCCGTGCAAACGTAGGTAAAACCCCTACTACAAAAGACTATACTGTACATCTTCATATGACAGATCAATCAGTTCAAAAGCATAAAGTAAATGCACTGTCCCGTGGTGATGCTTTTACTAAAGCTATGAATAAAGCTGATATGAGTAAAGCTGGTGTTCAGCGCCATACTATTCATGAAGAAGTAGAGCTAGACGAAGCTCTAAACCTACAACAGCGTCAAAAGCGCGCTCAAATCATTAAGCGCTACCAGTCTAAGATTCAGCGCTCGCGTCAACTAGCGCAGCGTAAGATGGCTCCTACTAAAAATATTAAGAAGAGAGCATACGCACAGGCGCGCAAACTCGTAAGAACACGCGTCGCTGGTAAACGCGGCGCAGATTACGCAAACCTCGGACCTTCTGAAAAGCAGGCGATAGATAAGATGGTGGATAATAAGAAATCTCTTATCAAGAAACTAGCTATGCGTCTTGTACCAAGAGTAAAGCAAGCTGAAACAGAGAGACTACATTCATTCATGAAGGGTACGGCTCTTAAGTCACAAGTACCTGCCGAAGGTAAAGCTAACGGTGGGCTTCATGAAGAACTTAATTACAATTTTGCAGAAGCATTTCCAGCTCCTTTCTCGGTAAAGAGCAAGCGTATTTCTCCTGGCTCAGATGACGATATGGGTTACTCAAATGAAATGGGGAAGAAGTCTACATCTGAAAAGAAAGACAATAAAGATACTGACGATAAAGATGGTGTAGAAAAAGCATCACAGCTTAAGAACGGCGGTAAGTTTGCTCCGGGTAATAAGAACATCATTCAGTATTCTAAATTCGAAGAAGAAGTAGCTGCTGACTCAAATGCATTCAAGTCACTAGTAAAGAAGGCTGAATCAGCTGATATTGAAATCGAAATCCTCGGTGAGATTTATGACCGAGGATGTGATGCTTGGAAAGAAAGCTACAGCGTGTCTCAGCAGCAGTATGCTTTCGCTCGCGTTAATTCCTTTATCAATCAGGGTAAGACTTACTTCAACGAAGATTCTGACCTACAGGAAGTATCAACAAACACGTTAAAGTCATACCTATCAAAATCAAAAAAATCTTCAGCTGATGCTTGGAGAGATAAGGAAGGTAACGTAGTAAACAACCCTTCTAAAGAAGCAACGAAAACATTATCTAAAAGATACAAAGGCCAAAATACCGCTGAAAAGAAACTCGCGGAAGGTCTGAGAATGTCAAAAGCTGATGGTGAAAGGCTGTCTGCTAGTGTTGCATCTCGCGCCAAGGGTAAAATTATTCCTACTCATTCTGTTACTCATACAAGAGATGGTATTGAGCACGAATTCTCATACACATGCGCTGATGGCAAGAGAATGCCATACAAAAAGATTAAAGGTGAGCTATCTAAAGCACAGAGCGATAAGCACGTTGCTGATATGAGAGCTAAGTTTAGCGTTAACGAAGAACTAGACGAAGGCTACAAGATTGGCGACATGGTAAATGTTACTAATCCTAAAGCTACAGCGCAATACAAGATTGTGGGTAAGAATAAAACTCACTACCACATTGAAAAGCCAAATGGCGATAGAATGCATATGCCTAAAGAGCGTATTGCACGCGTAAACAAGCAAGCATGGGCTCTTCGTAAGGCTCGTAAGGAAGCAACTGAGCTTGAAGAACTAGCAGCAATTCCTGCTCCCGGAATTGCTTCTAAGAAGTGGAATGACGAAGTGACAGCACGCCGTTGGAAGATGGCTGCTGATCGCGCGAAAGCTAGACAGCAAAAGGCTGTAATGTCTGAAGAAGTAGAACTTGACGAAGTACGGGTAGCCAGTACTACTTACGTAAAACCACATTTTGGCTCTAATGACGCATCTAAGCAAACAGGTTGGAAGGCTTCTAACAAGCACGGTAAAGTAAAATACTTCGGCAAAGAGTTCAAACATGCAGCTGAGAAGCATGCAAATGGAGTAAATGTTTCAGAAGATTGTGGTCCAAAGCTTGGTACAGGTAATTCTCAAAAAGAGCCTAAAAAGCGTCTAGTTGGAACTGATTCATTGGTAAAAACGTTCAAGAAGGACACACCTTATTCTGAAGAAGTTGATGATGCTTTCGGAGACGCTTTTGGCGAAGAAGTAAGATCAGCTGATACCAAAGGTGTTATTGTAAGACGCACTGATGGTACTTCTTATATTCGTAAGCAAAAAGTAAACCGTAAGATTATCAAATCAGGTAATCTAACTGATGGGCGACCAGACGACGAAATAGAGGATACAAGCACATGAAGTATACTACATTTGCAAATACCGTTCAAGCTATCTTAGAAAGTCGCTCGCTCACACATATCATTAATACAAAGGTCGAAGAGCCATTAGAGGTTGATAAACCAATAGAGACTGATGACACCGCACCGGTAGCTGGTGAAGGTATAGATGGTACTGAGAGAAATGATATGCTCCGTATGGCTAGACATATAAAGAAACGTAGTATGCGACGCCAGCACAAGATGAAAATCATTGATAATACATAACCTATAAATAGATTAATACACCCACGGAGAAGATTAAATGCATAACCCTATTAAAGATTTACCAAAAGGTTTACTAGCCAGCGTCAAAGCTATGATGGAAGGTACTCTTGATAAAGGCGGCAAGGAAAATAAAGACATCGATAACGATGGTGATTACGGGTCCACAGACAAGTATCTTCACAATCGTCGTAAAGCTATCAGCAAAGCGGTTAAAGAAGAAGTTGAAGAGCTTGAAGAGCTATCAGGTACAACTCTTTCTAATTACAGAAAGAAAGCTAAAGCTGATCCGGCATTCGAAAAGCGTAAAGGTAAGATCTCCCATGCACGTAAAGCTATTATGGCTAAGCGTACAAAAGGTATTGAAACTGCGACTACTAAAATTAGAGCAAAAGACAGAGCTGAGTGGGAAGAGCACGACGGTGTAGAAAAAGCTGTTAAAGAACACGTTCGTAGCAACGCTCACAAAGTCCTTGCTAAACACGGCTTCCAGAAAATGGCCGACAACGACAGACACACTACATATGCTAAAGGTAATGATTCAACCGGACACGTTGAAACAGTAACTGTTAAGAAACCATCCGAACATGACGGTAAATATAGTGATATCTCTCACTTCAGATCTACTAATGGATGGCAGGGTTCAGGTGATCGTTATTCAAATGACGGTACTCCTAGTCTTTCCGGTGGTTTATTGAAAAAAGCAGATATTGCTGCTCATAAAAAAGCTGGCATGAAGGCGTATGAAAAGCATATTAAAGATAATATTGATTATCATAACGAACGTGGTCTTAAAGAATATGTTGAAGTTCAGGACGAGACGATTGAAGAGAGTGTCCAGGCCTATGATTCAAATAATAAACTTGTAGGTAATTATGCTGATATGAAAACAGCTCAAATCTTGAAGCCTGGTCACAAATATGTGACTCAACTAACTAAAGGTAGGGGTGATAAAGGTAAAAGCATGAAGGCTAATTATGGTAAGCTTGCTAAAGAGGAAGTAACTCTTACACAGGAGGATTTGGATTTTTTATATCAATTGACCTCTAACGAGGAGAGCATCGATGAGGCTCGAGGCCGTCCTGCACGTGCTATAGTTAATCAGGGATTCACAATACATCCTAAGACAAAAGAAAAGTTAATGCATAATAACCCTGATCATATGGCTCGCATTGAAAAGCTAATTAAGAATAAAGTTATTCCAAGACCAAAGATCGAAGCTAGCCAGCATATTATGCAACAGCTACAAAAAGCAAAGGTTTCTATGACCGGGACTGGTAAGGTAAATTTCCATGATGGTTCTACCCATGATGTACGTGGTCCACATGCTGCTAAGCTAATTGACAAGTATACCTCAATGAAACCTCATGAAAAAGAAGCTTTCCAGAAGAAAATTCAGATTTCACACGGAAATATGATGGATGAGCTAAAATAATTTACCTTATAAATACTATTAAGTTACACAAACAAATGGAGAAGTAACATGGCCAATTGGGGCAACACAGACGACGCAGCTAACTCAGTTTCATGGGCACCTGCACTACTAAACAAAGCGGCTAATACTGTGAACAGAACTGCCCTATATGGCAATACTACTATGGGTGCATTTGAAGCTCTTGAAGTTAATGCTCAGGTTGGTCTTGATAAAACCGAAGCTGCAGCGGCACTTGGTTCACACGCTGGTTGGAATCTAAAGACAACTGGAACAGGCCCGCTTAACACTATTACTATTTCTGCTGGCGGAACTGCTTATGCAAACGCTGATACGATTACAGTAGCGGCAACTGGAACAGGTTCTGTTAACGCAACAGCATCACTAACTACAAACGCAACCGGCGGAATTACTTCCGTTACTATTACTAATGCTGGTGCTGGATTCACTACAACTAATCCGACAGTTACCATTACTACAAGTACCGGTTCAGCAGCAACACTCGTTGCTACAGCTGGTGGCAGAGCAGGTCGCGTCAATTACGAGACGCTAGTTGCAATGGGTTCAATCACGTAATTTTGAATGAAATAAGGCCAGCATGTAAAAGTGCTGGCCATTTATTAAGATATCATATAATATGAAAATAGAGACTATTAACGAAGATAATTTTATACTATTTGCAGCGAAGCATTATGACAACGCCGCGTGCCATGACACTGTAGAGTTTTACGATGATCTAAAGAGATTTAAATACATCAAAAGATTATTTGGTAAATATGAAGAGACGGGTGAGTTGAGGGAACGACTTATCCTTAATCATATTATCATATTATATAATGTTTTTGGTCAAGAGGCAACTAGAATGTTGTTTTTTAAATTAGATTCTTATTATTATTGTTTAAAGCCATTTTTAGTAATGCTTCACAGAATGCCAGATAGAATAGACAATATCGGTACTGAAAACAATACTATTTACTCGAGCGATATCCCGATGGATCAATTTGTTATTGACATCTTAAGGAAGATTTAATGAGCAAGTATCAACAGTTAATTGAAAAGACACTTAAAGAAGACGCTCCTTCCAATTCTGTTGGAAGTGGAGCAATTGCCAGTGCTGGTGTAGGTCCAGATGGTGAGCCAGGATTTACTCCTAAAGTTATTAAGCGGTATCAGAATAAGAATAAAAAGTCAGCTGGGCTTGGATTCAAAGAATTCAGACGGCAAGCTAAAGCGATTGGCATTGATTGAGAGGTAAATTATGTTTAGTTTAATACCATTACCTATTAAGATAGGCGTAGCTGCGATTGCATTAGTAGGCGCGGCTGGTTTTGGATATATGAAAGGTAGTGAGAAATCTACTATTGCTCTAGCAAATTATAAAGCAAATGCTGAAGAGCAAATCTCAGACCTAAAAGACGAAATTATTCGTATCTCTGATAACGTAACAGTTCAATATGTTGATCGTACAAACACCATTATAGAAAAGCAAACGATTTATAGAGATGCTGTAGCGCAAGTTGCACCGCAATATGATCTCTCAAATGGATGGATTCATCTACACGATGCGGCTGCTCGGCTTGCTAATCCAAATATGGAGCTAGCCGCTGACAGCTCACCTTCAGGGGTTATGGATACAACTGCATTAGCTGTTGTTATGAACAACTACGGCATCTGCCGTCAAAACGCAGATCAACTTAAAGCGCTTCAGGGGTGGGTACGCGATACTCAAGCTGCAGTTGCCAAGAGTAATGAGGAGAAAAAGAAATGAGATATGCACTTCTAGCACTATCCGCGATTCTCTTATCAGGATGTGCAACTACGAAACTTGTACCACAAGCGTATATGCCAAAACCACCAAGCATTCTCATGAGAGAGCCGGTGGAGCTAAATACTATAAAGCAAGTAGACACACAAGAAGAAGAGCCTGATGAAACCCTTTGAAGAGTTTATTGTAGAAGCGGAAGATGATTCTACCGATGCAAAAAGAAATACTATTAATTTTATTGTCTCCAACTTTTATCGTTTTATTAACAATAATAACGATGGGGACGATAGAGCCCTTTTGATGCTTATCGGGGCACTAAGCGTTTTAAACACAAGTGACGACACGACTGCTATTCAAGCAGCGAGACGTTTAACACAAATGGCGCTCGTAAGACGCGGTAAATAAAGGTAAAGTAAAATGAAATTTTGGGATAAAGTAAAAAATTGGTTTAGTGAAGGTGATCCTGTAATCGACCAATTTAGACAGTCTATTGCTGACGACAACATCGATGAAGTACAAAAGCTAAAGACAGCTCCTATTGTAACACCACCGTTTACGGCACCACGTATTGAGTCAATTAAAAAGCCACGCAAGCCACGAGTTAAAAAACCAGTAACTGTAACTGTGAAAACACCTCGTAAGCCACGAGTTAAAAAAACAGTAACTGTAACTGAGAAAACACCTCGTAAGCCACGAGTTAAAAAAAGCTAAATAATACAAATTGATTCTTTTATTTTCATCATGCTCAACTTAAAAGGTACGTACGATGACAATAAAAAATTTCGTAAAACAAATATTTTCTGATCCCGGTGGTGGTTATTCCTCAAAGCGCACTGTAGTGCTCTTGGGTGTAGTTCTTATCACAGTTGGATATCTCGCAAATTTATTTGGTGATTATACTGTAGAAGAATTCATGTTTGAATCTATAATGTACATCGTAATTGCTGGGTTTGGTATTTCCGGCGCTGAAAAATTCGCACCAAAATATAAAGAAAAAGAGCCAGATTCTAATGATTGAAAATCTACCCCAAACAAATGCAAGAAATATTGAAAAGGTCGTAGAAACGGTAAACAAACTTCAACAGGATATGACACAAGTCGGCTCTTTAGTCGGCCGCCTTGATATCACTATTGAAAAGTTAACTGAGGTTTCAACTACTGTATCTCAATTGCTCGCTGTTCAGGGTAATCGCATTGAATTCCATGAAAAGGAAGCTGAAAAGGTGTCCAGGATACTAGATGAACGTCGCAATGAGCAAAATATTCATATCAAAGAGGTTTACACCCGCATCGAACATGTAGAGAATGATCTACGTAGAGAAGTACATAACTCTTATCAAAAGGTCTCTGATAAGATTGACAGCACACAAACAAATGCTGATGCAAGTCGCAAAGAGTTTAATAAAGAACTAACAGATCGCATAGGCCGTCTTGAAAAATGGATCTGGTCTCTTGCAGGTGGAAGTCTTGTTGCTATATGGGTACTGAATAACCTAGACTTGTTGCTATATGGGTACTGAATAACCTAGACTTGTTGCTATATGGGTACTGAATAACATAGATATCACAAAAATAATTTAAAATACCTGTTGCACTTCAATCAGTTATAGCTTATAATCATATAGTGGATCAGTAAACTATATGGAACTATTGAATGTCTTTGTTATGGCTTGACTCTAAATACCTTTCCCTAATGTCATTCCGACTACGAAACTTTAAGAGAAAAGGTAATAATAACTGGAACTTCTCTTGTCCGTTTTGTGGAGACTCTAAAACGGATACAAGTAAAGCGAGAGGTTACGTATTTCCAAGTAAAGGTAAATTACGTTATTATTGTCACAACTGTGCCGTTCCAGGTATAGATATTCCCAAACTACTAAAGCACGAAGATCAAGGATTGTACGACGAGTACATCAAAGAGAAACTTATCTCTACTGGATCACTACGCAAGAAAACCGATGTAGAATTATTCGCTGATAAGATGAAGACACCAACATTTGTCAAAGCAACACCTCTCAACAAGCTCAAGAAGATCTCTCAACTAGCGGTAGATTCGCCTGTTAAGGCATATATACAGAAGAGACAAATTCCACCCGAGTATCACTACAAATTATTTTACTGTAGCAAGTTCATGACATGGGTCAATGAGTTTGAACCGAATAAGTTCGAGAACGTGGAGTATGATGAGCCACGTCTTATTATACCTCTGATCGACGAAGAAGGCAACTTGTTTGGTGTGCAGGGTCGGTCGTTTAAGAAGGACGCCTCACTCCGTTACATCACCATTATGTTTGACGAAACAAAACCTAAACTTTATGGGATGGACTCGATTGACAAACGCCTACATATAAGTGTAGTAGAAGGTCCGATCGATTCGATGTTTCTTCCTAATGCATTGGCAGCCGCCGGCTCTGATCTTACTTCTAATCTTAGCTACATAACAGATGATCCTAAAAAGTTTACTATCATTTACGACAATGAGCCTCGTAATAAAGAGATCATTAGTAAGATCGAAAAGGCTATTAATAAGGGCTACCCTGTATGCATTTGGCCCGATATAATAGCGCAAAAAGATATTAACGATATGATAATAAAAGGTGGGGTTACCAAAGACAAAGTAGTTGATATTATTGCAGAAAATACCTATACTGATTTAGAAGCCAAATTAAAATTGCAACAATGGAAAAAGATATAATGTATTCATCTGAACTAATCCGTAAAATGCCAAACACACCCAAACAAAAGATTCTCTTTGTTGTATATAACGAAGATATGATCAAAGAAGCAGAGCAAATGATCGCTACTATTCACAGCCGTGAGTATTTGTGGGATCATGTAACAGTAACTTCATTTGATAAACCATTCGATCGTAAGGGACAAGACTATTCGGTTTACATCGACCCTATGGTATTCAAGTATAAACAATCCTGGAATGATTAATGTGGTGGTGGCGGAAAGCTCTGTGCCGATTGGGTTGGCATAGTTGGACTCTGTGGGATACCCCGCGATGGATAAATGATGGTAAGAATGCTATGCAATATAGAAAATGCATTTGCTGTAATAGGCAACAAAGGAATATAATATGATGACATTTAAGGAACGTATGCTCTATCTCGAAGGTGTACGTGAAAAAAATAAGGGAAGTACCCACCTGTACGGAACTTATATGTCCGTCACGCTCTCTAAAGCATCTCAAGATGCACTAGACAAATGGGTAACAGAGAATAAAATCTCAGGTGCTTGCGACCCTTCTCAATACCACACAACGCTAATCTACTCGCGTAAGGGTGTACCAGAAGCCAAAGATTATAAGATCGATCTCCCTATTAAGGCTAAAATTGATAAATGGACAATCTTTAAAACTCAAACGGATGCTAATGCTCTCGTAGCTATTATGGCTTCACCTGAAATCGAACAGCACCATAAGAACCTTCGCAGTCAATATGGTGCGACACACGACTTCCCTACATATCATCCCCACGTAACGGTCAGCTATGATTATGATAGCGATGACGTACCCTCTGAGGTACCTGATCTTGAGCTTGAATATGATTCGAAAGAATTCAAAGCTCTTGATCCAACATTTATACCACCTAAGAAATGAAAGTCGTAATCGCGGGAACTCGTTACAAAGATTTCGAGAACAAAATACCGTTTGATGACTATGACCTAATCGTACGTAGCATTGCTCACTCAGGGTATAATATTACTGAGGTGGTGAGTGGTGAAGCTATTGGTGTAGATAAACTCGGGGAACGATGGGCTAATGCTAATGGTATTCCGATTAAACAAATGCCATTAACATCTGAAGAGTGGAATAGACTTGGTAAGAGAGCAGGACCTATGCGTAATAAACGTATGGCTGAATACACAGATGCTGCGATTATTATTTGGGATGGTAAGTCACCCGGATCCCGTAATATGGTTAACGAAATGATTAAATTAAATAAGCCCTATCATATCGGATTGACCTTTAATACAATAGAGGATTTTATATAATGGAAAGAATTGAAAAAGGAATTGTTTATGATACAACAACGTATATCAAAAGTGCGTATGGTTTATGCTGGAAAGCAATGGCATATACAATATAAAACACTAGACGGATGGTTATGGAAATCTTATTGCACAACTCCTAATTACGATCTATCAAAACAAAGTATGGATAAACTACATGCTTCAGGTGTAGTAACAACAAATCGTTATGCTATGAACGAAACAGTTGAAATTTTGGATCTTACTAATGAAGAGTGAAGTGAATCTTGTAGGTATTACTAAGCCTACACGTTATACTAAATGTGAAACCGCTAGTGAGTTAGTTGCTTGGGCTGCTCGGGTATCAAATCCATCTAATCAAAACAACACAATGACTGCAGCAGGACTAATAAGATATCTTATTACCCACGATCACTGGTCTCCTTTTGAGATGGTATCTCTTTCGATGGAGATACATACTACACGAGATATCGCTCGTCAAATTCTTCGTCATCGTTCATTCTCTTTCCAAGAATACTCACAGCGCTATGCTGACCCTACGATTGACCTTAACTTCATTATGCGTGAAGCGCGTATGCAAGATAAGAAGAGTAAGCAAGCATCTCATGAAACGGATGATGTTGCTCTTCAGAATCTATGGGACAAAAAACAAAAAGAAAATACTGTATCTGCTAAGAGCACATATTATTGGGCTACACAAAATGGTATCGCTAAAGAACAGGCTCGCGTGGTGCTTCCAGAAGGTAATACAGAATCGATTGTGATTATGGCTGGTACATTGCGCAGCTGGGGTCACTTTTGTCGTTTACGTATGAAGTGGGATACGCAAAAAGAACATCGCATCGTAGCAGAACAGTGCTGGGAAGTGATCGCGGACGAGTTCCCAGATATCGCTGAAGTAGTAGTAAAACTCGAAAGAAAAGAAGCACTTAAGACGAAATTGCTGGCTATTTTTCAAGAAGCATATAATATAGAAGATAATGTACTAGAACACGGCCGTCTTGGTTATATAGACAATGAAGCTCTCATTACATTATTACAAAGAAACAAGGATATACTATGAGTAAACGCATTTTGGTGACCGGCGGAGCTGGTTTTATTGCTTCACATTTTATTGAGCAAATCTTAAAGACTACTGATTGGGAAATTATTAGTCTTGATCGACTAGACTACTCAGGAAACCTTAATAGGTTACACGAAGCCGTAATGGCAGCTCCTGAAGCAGAACGTAAACGCGTCAAGGTTGTATATCACGATCTCAAGGCTGAACTAAATCCACAAATCAAGCAAATGATTGGCAAAGTAGATTACGTAGCGCATATTGCTGCAGGATCTCATGTTGATCGTTCTATTGATTGGCCGATGGAGTTCGTAATGGACAACGTTGTGGGCACGTGCAACATTCTCGACTTTGCTCGTCAACAAGATAACCTAGAACGATTTGTCTACTTCTCTACCGATGAGATTTTTGGACCTGCTCCTAATGGAATTAAGTATAGAGAAAACGACCGATATAATTCCACGAATCCCTATTCGGCTTCTAAAGCTGGTGGGGAAGAGCTTGTTGTAGCATATGAAAATACCTACAAGCTCCCAGCCATCATCACACATACTATGAACGTTTTCGGCGAACGTCAGCACCCTGAGAAGTACATTCCAATGTGCATCAAACGTGCTCGTGATGGTGAGTTGGTTTCTATTCACTCTGATCCAACTAAGACCCAAGCAGGTCAGCGACATTATATTCATGCGAAAGATGTTAGCGCAGCGCTGATGTTCCTTCTCAATTATGCTAAATACGATCAGTTGCCAACAGACTTCGGCGGTGCAAAATGCCAGAAGTTTAACATCGTCGGTGCTACCGAATTAGATAATCTAGAACTCGCAAGAATCATTGCAAACGCTCAAGGTAAAGAACTAGTATATGAGATGGTGGATTTCCATTCAGCTCGTCCTGGTCATGACTTGCGCTATGCCCTTGACGGTTCCAAGATGAAAGAGATGGGCTGGGCACCTCAGCGCGTTGAAACAAGACTAAAAGAAGTGATTGAATGGACTCTAGCAAACCCGCGTTGGTTACAGGATTAATAAATGATTAATGTAATTAAGAGAGAAGGTCGTAAAGAACCTCTCAATATCGATAAGATTCATAGAGTTACAGAATGGGCGTGTGATGGTTTAACTGGAGTCTCTGTTAGTGAAATCGAACTAGCTGCTCATATTCAATTCTATAACAATATTAAGACATCTGATATTCATGAGACTCTTATTAAAGCTGCAGCTGAGTTAATATCAGAAGAAACACCTAACTATCAATATGCTGCAGGTCGTCTCATTAATTACCATCTTCGTAAGGAAGTATACAACAGCTACGAACCAACATCTGTCTATAATCATTATCTAAAGATTGCTAAGCAAGGTTATTACGATAAGCAGCTTGGTATTGATTATTCCACAGAGGAATGGGAAGTTGTAGAAGGTTTTGTAGATCATCGTCGTGATGATAATCTTGCGTATGCAGGAATGGAACAGTTCCGCGGTAAGTACCTTACAAAGAATCGCGTAACAGGTCAAATCTATGAGACGCTGCAGATGGTGTATATTCTCATCGCAATGACTCTATTTTCTAAATACCCTAAAGACTCCCGCATGAAGTGGGTCAAGGCTCTCTACGACGCTCTTTCTAATTTCGACATCAGTTTCCCAACTCCTATTATGGCTGGCGTTCGCTCCCCCTCACGTCAATTTAGTTCGTGTGTGCTTATTGAATCGGATGACGATCTCGATTCTATCATCGCCACATCAGGCGCAATCACAAAATATGTATCACAGAAAGCTGGCATCGGAATTGGTGCTGGCTCTATACGTGCGGTGGATAGTGAAGTTAATGGTGGTACTGTTAAGCATACTGGTGTAATTCCTTTCTTTAAGAAGTTTCATGCTGCTGTTAAGTCATGTAGTCAAGGTGGTGTGCGAGGCGGCGCAGCAACCCTTCATTATCCTTTATGGCATCTTGAAGTCGAAGATCTACTCGTACTCAAGAACAACAAGGGTACGGAAGAGAATCGTATTCGCGGGTTAGATTACTCGGTACAGTTTAACAAGGTAATGTATGAGCGTCTCCTAACTGGTGGAGATATTACTCTATTCTCTCCTCATGACGTTCCAGACTTGTATGATGCATACTTTACAAATGTTGATCTGTTCAGAGAACTATACGAGAAGTATGAGAAGTCAAGAACGATTCGTAAGAAGGTTGTTCCTGCTATTGAACTTTTTAGTGCGTTCATGCAAGAGCGTAAAGATACAGGCCGCATCTATCTCCAGAATGTAGATCACTGCAACGATCACGGCTCCTTTATTAAGGAAAAAGCCGTAATTCGTATGAGTAACCTATGTCAGGAAATTACACTTCCTACCGGGCCCCTGTATGATCTCAAGGACGAGAATGGTGAAATCAGTCTTTGTACTCTATCTGCAATCAACTGGGGCAAGATTAAGTCACCTAAAGATTTCGAACGTGTGTGTACCTTGGCTGTTAGAGCTCTCGATGCATTGCTTGACTACCAAGAGTACCCTGTTAAAGCTGCTGAGATCAGCACAAAGAATCGCAGACCTCTCGGCGTAGGTATTATTAACTTTGCTTATTGGCTTGCAAAACACGATACAAACTATTCGAATCCCAACCTCGAAATGATTCATGTGTATGCAGAAGCTTGGTCGTATTATCTGATTAAAGCATCAGTTGACCTTGCTGAAGAGTTCGGTGCGTGTCCTAAGAACCTTGATACACATTACAGTAACGGTATCTTCCCTAAAGATACATACAAGAAAGAAGTTGATTCTTTAGTGAAACCAGACTATAAGATGGATTGGGACGGATTAAAGGTACGAGCAAAGAAGTTCGGTATTCGTAACTCTACACTAATGGCTCTTATGCCAAGTGAAACATCTGCTCAGATCTCGAACTCAACAAACGGGATTGAACCTCCTCGTAGTCTTGTATCGTTCAAGCAGTCTAAAGATGGTGTTCTTAAGCAAGTTGTTCCAGAGATCTACAAGCTAAAGAATAAGTACGAACTACTATGGGATCAAGAGTCGCCAGTTGGTTATATTACTATCATGGCTGTACTACAAAAGTTTATTGATCAGTCTATTTCGTCTAATACTTCTTATAATCCTAAGTTTTATCCGGATGGTAAGATTCCGATGTCAGAGCTCTTACAACATATTCTATTGTGTTACAAGTTCGGAATAAAAACTCTTTACTATTTTAACACCAATGACGGTGCTGGTGAAGTAGATGTTCATGAAGAACTACAAGAATCTGATATTGGAATGGATGAAGAAAGTTGTGAAGCATGCAATATCTAATTCCAGTAAAGCAAGAAGCTGGAATACTCAACATGTATATCAGCAAGGAAATAACCCTACACACTGCCAAAATGCTTTTGGAAGTGTACGAATGCGTCGCTAGAAATAAAGGGGAAACACAATGTATGATGAAGAGCCTGGATTCAGAGAAGGTCGCAGAGGAAAACGCATCCGATTAACAACCAACAAGATTACACGACAGAAGCGTATTGCTAAGACGAATGGTTTGAATGTAGAACACCCTCATCGTTTCGCTAAGCGTCACTCTATGGATTGTGGACAACCTCGTTGTGTATGTTGTGGTAATCCTCGACGTATATTTGGTGAGCTTACTATGCAAGAGAAAAAGATTATTGAGAAGGAACAGTCTTATAATGTCTGAAGTTAAAACTGGTGATTATCTCATGCTAGATAATGACAAATGGGAAGACCATGGTAAAGAGTACTTTGTACATAAAGCTATATATAGAGAAGATACTACTGCTGTATCGCTTGTGCTAGAATATAAAGACGAGATTGTCAAGCGTTCCGTAGCGCGAAATCAAATTATTAAGGTTAATTAATGTCCGTATTTTCAACTGTAAACAAAAAGAGTCACTTGGACAGAACTATTTTCTTTGATGAGCCTGTTGACATTGCTCGTTATGACAAAGTGAAATATAACCAGTTTGAAAAGCTAACTGAGAATCAGTTATCTTATTTTTGGAGACCAGAAGAAATAGACGTGTCCCGAGACTCTAAAGACTTTAGAGGTCAGTTGACGCGACATGAACAATTTATCTATACTTCAAATCTTAAAAGACAGACCATTCTTGATTCTGTACAGGGCCGGGCTCCTTCCCTCGCTTTCCTTCCTATATGTTCGCTCCCTGAAGTGGAAAACTGGGTCCAGACATGGGCGTTTATTGAGACTATCCACTCTAGAGCTTACACGCACATCATTCGTAATGTGTATACTGATCCGTCAAAGATATTTGACGAGATCCTAGACATTCAAGAGATTGTTGATTGTGCTCGAGACATTAGTAAGTATTACGACAGATTAATCGAACTAAATAATGATAGTGCAGATGATTATTACAACACAAAACTACATTACGACAATCCGGAACATGAACACAAAAAGGCTCTTTGGTTATGTTTAAATGCTGTTAATGCTCTTGAAGGCGTTAGATTTTATGTTTCCTTTGCTTGTAGCTGGAACTTTGCTGAGCTCAAGAAGATGGAAGGTAATGCTAAGATCATCAAGCTTATTGCACGCGATGAAAACCTTCACCTCGCGGGTACGCAACAGCTAATTAAACTACTACCGAAGGATGATAAAGACTTTGCTAAGATCCAAAAAGAATGTGAAGTTGAATGCACACAGCTCTTTATGGATGTAGTCAATCAAGAGAAGAATTGGGCTCACTATCTGTTCAAAGATGGATCGATGATTGGCCTTAACGAAAAGCTTCTCTGTGATTACGTTGAATGGATTGCTAAAAAGAGAATGACCGCAATTGGTCTCTCATCTCCATTCAGCGGCGGTTCAAATCCACTCCCATGGACACAAAAGTGGATCGCTGGTTCAGACGTTCAAGTCGCTCCGCAACAAACACAAATTTCCTCATACGTGATTGGTTCTGTTAAACAAGATATTGACGACAACACTTTTTCAGGATTTACACTTTGATATGGATTATTCCAGATAATGAAGATATTGGTTCTCGGATCTCTGTAATAAGTGATCCGGATCTCCTAGTAAACTGTTGTGAATATAATTGTGATAATTACATTAATCGTTTTGGTGGGAAAAAGATAGAAGGCGTTTATGTATTAAAACATAATATGTTGAATCTATATCAACTTATTAGACATTTTGTTGTTTTTGATGGTAATAATTTAATAGATATAACACCGTTTGAAGATTCACGAACCCATAATTGGTTTATACCATCAAAAATAAATTATTATAATAAATATGTACAGTCTCTTGATCTTATAAATAAAAGTAAGGAACAAGAGGTAGAAATTATGTACTATATTTATTGTTATATCAATCCGTTGACTAAATTGCCGATGTATGTAGGTAAAGGTCAAAAAGATAGAGCTTATGTACATATAAAACACGCTAAAAAGGAAAGAAAACATAAAAACAATACCAGGTTTCTAAATAAACTTGAAAGTTTATTACAGGAGGATAAACAACCAGATATAATCTTTATTGCTCAAAATATTGAAGATGAAAATATAGCTTATGATATTGAAGAATCTTTTATAAAGCAATATGGACGAGTTGGATATGATCCTGATGGGATACTACTAAATATATGTGAAGGTTCTAGACCTCCAAATAAAAAAGGCAAGACATATAAAGAAATATATGGTGATAATGCTGAAGAACAAAGATTAAAAAGACACAAACTACAACAGGAAGCAGGTGGGTGGTTTAAGGGTCATAAACACACTAAAGAAATGAAACAAAAACATAGTATGCGATTTTCTGGTAAAGGTAATCCTAGATATGGAGTAAAGGTGCGAGGCACAAATACCGCTAAAAAAATTAGTGCTGCGACAAAAGGTAAAAAACGACCTCAAATGAGTTATGTTATTAAATTAACAAATCAAAATAAAAATCGAGTGTATGAAATATTATTTTCTGAACTAAAAGCTTTTTGTAACATACATGGTATTAGTGTGGGTACACTTCAAAACCAACTCTACAAGAGACTCTCCCCTAGTAAGTATGGAAAGACCGCAGGGTGGAAAATTGAACGAAAAGAAACCGAAATCTCATCCTATCAGCTTGGTTTTGTTAAACAGGGCGTTGATGATGATACATTTACAGGATTTACATTATGAGAAAAACATTTAAACAATTAGAAATGCATCAGAGGAAACGTGAAAGACCACGTTCTGGAACTCGCTGGAGACATAATAAGACCGGTAATCATTATAAAATAGTAGGGAATAGTTTTGATTGTGATACGAATGAATTTCGTGTTCATTATATAAACATTCCAACCGACTTTGAAACACCTTCAATTGAGTTTTCACGTCCGCATAGTCAATGGGAAGAGCAAACAGAGTTCGGCCCTCGCTTCTCTGAAGTAAAAGAAACAACTATTTGGATCTCTAAAGATCAACAAGAAGAAATTCAAAAGTATAACAAAGGAAATGATACGTGAAATGGATAGAATGTCAGGGGTGCGGCATAGAATATCGAGTTATTTCAGATTCAGATGAACAAATAGAGTTTTGCCCCTATTGTGGTGAACCTATTGAACATGAAGAAGATGAAGACGAATATTATGAAGAAGATATAGAAGAGTGATAAGTACTCTACATAATGTGGAGTAATTTTAATGACTTGGTACTATAACAATGAAGAAGTAAATGAACTTCCGAAAGACTGCGAAGCTTTTGTATATTTAATCACTAACAATACAAATGACATGATGTATGTTGGTAAGAAGCTCTCGAAGTTTAAAGTAACGAAGCAGCCTCTTAAAGGTAAAAAGAATAAAAGACGTTCGATTAAAGAGAGCGATTGGAAGGAATACTGGGGTTCCAGTGACCGTTTGAAAGCTGATGTCGAATTGCTTGGTGAATCTAACTTTAAAAGAGAGATTCTATATTATTGCCCAAGTAGAGGTATTGCAAGCTACTTAGAAGCTCGTGAACAATTTGAAAGAAAAGTACTAGAGAACGATGAGTATTACAACGGTATTATTAATGTTCGTATCGGTGGTTCTAAAATTCTCAAAGAATATCTTGCAAGTATGAAATAAAGCTTGCTATGTAATACAAAATAGGTTATAATAAATTTTATAATGTTAACAAGGATATATTATTATGGGCAAAAAAAGAGGTCGTACGGCTTATACTTCTAAGGGTGAACGTAACAACGTTTCTAAAAGCACACTTGGGTTGATGAAGCGGTCACGAGATGGCTTTGAAAAAGAAGCGGGTAAGTTACTAGCATGGACACGTGGCTTGAACCCTTGGGTTACTGTGAAGAATAACACAAACGTGAGCGGTACAAACCGCCCATTCTACAAGGTTCGAGCAAATGATGTTTGGGGTGATCCTAAGCGAAGAGGTGCGAACCTATTCAACTGTAAAGGATCCGAAGATGAATAACGTAATTATTTACACTAAAGAGAATTGTCCTTCATGCGTGAAGGCAAAGCAATTACTGAATATGAAGAACGTATTGTTCCATGAGACAGTAATTGGTCGCGATTTGATTCGTGAAGATTTTATGGCGACATTCCCAGACGTACAGACTGTGCCTCTGATTATTATTGATGAAAAAAAGGTGAACGGATATGAGCAACTTAGAGAATATTTCGACAATCAGCCTCAACTCCTTAACGAAGGCTGAGCTCCAAAAAGATCTTAGAGAAAATGAAGGTAGAATTACCTTCATTAAAAAGGATGGAACTGAAAGAGTAATGCATTGCACACTCATGCCATCAACTCTGGCTGAGCAAGTAGAGCCGTATGAAAAGAAAACCGATCGCGTCAAGAAGGAAAATCCTGACGTATTGGCTGTATTAGATCTAGAAGCTCAAGGATGGCGCTCTATTAACATTACTACAATTACGAGTGTAGAGTTTTTATGAAAACACTAATAACTGGCGCATCTGGGTTTCTCGGAAGTACTATTATTGAGGATTATCGATCGCTATTTGGTAATGTGATTGCTATGTCTCGTTCAATGCGAGTCCATGATAGTTCATTCGTAAAAACGTATGCAGTGGATATTTGTGATCCTACCGTAACGAGTCTCATTCAAGAGAATGCACCAGCTGCTATCATTCATACAGCCGCCCGCTCTATCGTTCAAGATTGTGAACAGAACCCAGCTCAAGCGTTTATGATCAACGTGCAAGGTACAATTAACGTACTTGAAGCTGTACGACGTATGGATACGGATATCCCAATCGTTGTACTTGAAACCGATAAGGTATATGGTCAGCAACCTCCAGAAAACATTCCTACATCTGAAGAGCAACCGCTACTTGGCAATTCACCTTACGAAACATCGAAGGTGATGACAGCTCAGGTGTGCGATTTTTATCGTTCGTATTACGGCTTGAGAATCTATTCTCTCCGCCCGGCGAACCTCTACGGTTACTGGGATTCAAACAAGTCTCGTATTATCCCGAGCACATTTACTAAGCTGATCAACAATGAGTCGCCAGTCATCTATAC
>Ga0210044_10003755_pt1 | contig 21599 bp, 21 predicted proteins | sample CryGey13umfilter_2_FD_183959 | JGI IMG/M metagenome (GOLD analysis project Ga0210044, IMG submission 183959) | Groundwater microbial communities from aquifer in Utah, USA - Crystal Geyser 4/9/14 3 um filter (SPAdes) (version 2) | ecosystem: Environmental > Aquatic > Deep subsurface >... | reverse complement strand
GTACTTCGCCGCGTACGACATGATGGGGATCTGCGAGAACCCGTTTCGGTCCAGCGCCTTCCGGATCGCGCCGACGCGTCCGTCCATCATGTCGGAGGGCGCGACGATGTCCGCCCCCGCCTTCGCGTGCGAAACGGCGCTCTTCGCGAGGATCTCGAGCGTCGCATCGTTGTCGACCTCGGTCCCTTTCAGGATGCCGCAGTGGCCGTGGTCGGTGTATTCGCAGAAGCAGACGTCGGTGACGACCATGAGGCCGGGAACCGCGTCCTTGATCGCCCGCACGGCGGTCTGGATGATCCCGTTGTCGGAGTACGCGTCCTTGCCGAGCGGGTCCTTCTTCGCCGGGATGCCGAACAGGAGGACCGCGGGGATGCCGAGAGCGGCGACTTCCCGCGCCTCCTTCACGAGGTTTTCGACGGAGAAGTTGAACACCCCGGGCATCGAGGAGATTTCCTTCCGGATCCCCTTCCCGGCGGCGGCGAAGAGCGGGTAGATCAGGTCGTCCACGGAGAGCTTCGTCTCGCGGACCATCCGGCGCAGCGTCTCGTTCCGCCGAAGGCGGCGGGGCCGGTATTCAGGGTATTGCATCGGATCCCTCCTGGCGCCGCCCGTTACCTTGGGTCGGCCGATCGGTGGGCGGCGAAGAACGCCTGGACGGCGTCCACCATCCCTTTCAGCGTATACGTTTCGGGCACGATGTCCACCCGGAAATCCCTGCGTTCCACGGCCCGCGCGGTCACCTCGCCGATCACCGCGATGCGGGTCCGGGAGAGCATGCTCCTCGCCTCCCCCTCCCCGAGGAGAAGAAAGAGGTTCCGGAACGCAGAGGGCGACGCGAAGGTGCAGACGTCGGGCGGGCGGGAGACGATCTCCGCGGCCGCCGCCTCGTCCTTCTCGGCGAGGCCGTTCCGGTAGGCGACGACGCTCACCGCCTCTCCGCCTTCCCGCGCGATCGCGTCGCGAAGGATCTCCCTGCCCTCCTCGGCGCGCGGGAGGAGGAATCGCTTCCCCCGGATCCCCGCGGGAAGGAGCGCCTCGAAGAGTCCCTCGCCGGTGTGCTTTTCCGCCGTCCGGTGGACCGGGACGCCCCGCGCCGCGAGCTCCTTCGACGTCCCGGGCCCCACGCTGGCGACGCGAAGGGTCCCCGGCCAGGGGTCGACCCCGAGCCGGACCGCGCGCGCGCAGAAGAACCGGGCCGCGTTGGCGCTCGCGAAGAGGATCCAGTCGAACGAGGAGAGGCGCCCGATCTCCCGGTCGAGGGAACCGCAATCCCCGGGATGCGTCAGCCGGATCGTGGGGAGGAGGACCGGGATGCCGCCGGCGCGCCGGACGAGGGCGGACAGTTCGCCGGCCTGCTCCACGCTGCGCGTGACGAGGATCCGTTTCCCCGAGAGCGTCATCCCTTCACGAACCGGACTGCCGGTACACTTCGTCGAGGATCTCCCGGCCGCCCCGTGCGAGCAGCTCCCCGGCCAGCGCGACCCCGATCGCCTCCGGGTCGGAGACGGATCCGCTCCGGCTTCCGCGCAGGATCCGCGAGCCGTCGGGCTTTCCGATCAACCCCGAGAGGGCGACCGTGTCCCCGTTCACCGTTCCGTGCGCCGCGATGGGGACCTGGCACCCGCCTTCGAGCCGCTTCAGAAAACCGCGCTCCGCCCGGACCGCCAGGGACGTCTCCCGGTCGTCCAGGAACGCCACGGCCTCGCGCGTCCGTTCGTCGTCGCTCCGGATCTCGATTCCGAGCGCCCCTTGTCCGATCGCCGGGATGGAGACGTCCGCGGGGATATATTGGCGGATCTTGGCGTCCCACCCGAGCCGGCGAAGCCCCGCCGCGGCGAGGAGGATCGCGTCGTACTTCCCCTCCTCCATCTTCCGGATGCGCGAGTCGAGGTTCCCCCGCAACTGATCGATCGAAAGGTCGGGGCGCAGGCCGAGGAGCTGGGTCTGGCGGCGCAGGGAGCTCGTCCCCACGCGCGCTCCGGCCGGAAGGTCCTCGAACCGCGCGTGTTTCACGGACAGGAAGGCGTCGCGCGGATCCTCCCGCCGCGTGATGCAGGAGATCTCGAGCCCTTCCGGGAGATCGGTGGGGACGTCCTTCATCGAGTGGACGGCGAGGTCGACCCGGTTCGACAGCAGCGCCTCCTCGATCTCCTTGACGAAGAGTCCTTTCCCGCCCACCTTCGACAGCGGGACGTCGAGGATCACGTCTCCGGTCGTCTTGATCCTGCTGATCTCCACCTTCCGGCCGGTGTGCCGCTCGACCTCGGCCCGGACGTACTCCGCCTGCCAGAGTGCAAGGGTGCTCCCCCGGCTGCCGAGCCGGATGATGTCATTGCCTGCCAACGGTTCCTCCTTCCCCGGGGGGGCGCTCCGCCGCTTCCGGCGCCCCTTCCGGCTCCTCTTGCAGCTCGTCCGGGAGGTCGAAGATCTCCCGCACCGCCGTCACCATCTCCATCGGGCTGCGGCCGTCGGTTTCCCGCTTCAGCGACGCGATCGGTGAATGCAGCACCTTGTTGAGGATCGACGCCGCGAGCGACTCGACCACCTTCCGCGTCTTGGGGTCGGGCGTACCCAGCGCCGAAAGCGCCTTGGCGACCTCGGCCTGCCGCACCTCGTCGAACTTCCGCCGCAGGGAGACGATCGTCGGGGTAACCTGCTGCGCATCGAGCCAGCGCCGGAATCCCGCCACCTCGGCGACGACGATCTTCTCGGCCTTTTCCGCCTCGCGCTGCCGTTCCTCGAGGTTCGTCTCGATCACATTGTTCAAATCGTCGATGTCGTAGACGTAGACGTTATCGATCTGGTTGGCGTCCGGGTCGATGTCGCGCGGCACCGCCATGTCGATGAAGAACATCGGCCGGTTCCTCCGGATCCGGATCACCTCCTCCACGTCTTCCCGCTTCAGGATGAAGCTCGGGGCGCCGGTCGAGGAGAGGATGATGTCGGCCCGCTTCAGGTGGGCGGCCAGCTCCTCGAAGCGCACGGGCGTGCCTTCGAACTCCTCGGCGAGGCGCACGGCGCGCTCGAAGGTCCGGTTCGCGACGAGGATTCCCTTGGCGCCGGCATTGAGCAGGTGCCGCGCCGCCAGCTCGCACATCTCCCCCGCCCCGATCAGCATCACCACCTTGTCCGGGAGGTCGCCCAGGATCTTCTTCGCCAGCTCCACGGCGGCGTACGAGACGGAGACGGCGTTGTTCGCCACCCGCGTTTCGGTGCGCACCCGCTTGGCGACCGAGAACGCCTTGGTGAAGAACTTGTCGAGGACCGGACCGATCGCCTTGAACTCGCAGGCGTACCCGTAGGCGTCCTTCACCTGCCCTAAGATCTGCGGCTCCCCGAGCACCATCGAGTCGAGGCTGCTGGAGACGCGGAACAGGTGCCGCACCGCCTCTTCCCCGAGGTGGTGGTAGAGGTGGTCCGACAGATCGCCTACGGGCACGCCGTGGAACCCGGAGAGGAACTCCTTCACGCGCTCGACGCCCTTGTAGCCCTCTTCCGAAAGGACGCAGACCTCGACGCGGTTGCAGGTGGAGAGGATCACCCCTTCCGAGATGCCATCGCGCTCCCGCAGCCCCCGGAGGGCGTGCCCCACCGTGTCCTCCGGGAACGCCAGGCGCTCCCGGATCTCCACCGGCGCAGTCCGGTGGTTCAATCCGACGATGACGATCTCGCTCATGCGACGCTTCGCCGTTCCATCATCCGGACAGGTTCGTGTAGGTGTGCAGGCCCGGCAGGAGGAGGTTCACGCCGAGGAAGGTGAACAGGATCGCGCAGAACCCGGCGATGGCGAGGATGGCCGCCTTGCGCCCGCGCCAGCCGACGGTCAGCCGACCGTGGAGCAGCGCCGCGTAGAGCATCCATGTGATGAGGGACCAGACCTCCTTCGGGTCCCAGCTCCAGTAGGAGCCCCAGGCGTACTCCGCCCAGATCGATCCCGTGATGATCCCGAGGGTGAGCAGCGGGAAACCGATCGTCAGGCACCGGTAGTTGATGTCGTCGAGGACGTTCAGGGACGGAAGCCGCTTGAAGATCGCCCCCATTTTCTTGTTCTTCAGCTCCCTCTCCATCAGCAGGTACATGATCGCCGCGCCGAACGCCACGGCGAAGACGGCGTTGCCGAAGAAGAGGAGGATCACGTGGACGGGGAGCCAGTACGAGTTGAGCGCGGGGGCCAGCGCCCGGACCTCGCCGGGGAGGAAGGCCGCGGAGACGCTGAAGGCGAAGGCGAGCGGCGCCACGAACGCGCCGAGCACCCGGAGACCGTACCGGAGTTCGAACGCGAGAAAGACGCACACGATCGCGAAGGCGGAGAAGGAGAGCGACTCGAAAAGGGACGTGATCGGGGTGTACCCGGCGACGAAGTAGCGCGCGACGAATCCCGCCCCGTGGAGGACCGCCCCGATCAGCAGGAACATCCGCCCAAACTTCGCCCCTCGTTTGTTCAGCGTGAAGACGAAGTGGAGGTACGACAGCGCCCCGACGAGGTAGAAGAGGGCCGTGACCTTGAGCAGGACGGTATGCATCGAGATATCTTAGCCCACCGGCGATGGTGCGGACAAGCATGAATACCAAAGCCACTTGATATCCAACAAGATTTCGAATCAGGGATCGATGCGCACCTTCTTCCCGCTTCCGGTCATTTCCAGAGATTTGGATACCATTTCGTCACAAAACGCGTGGTGAGCCCCGGTCGCAATCCGACACGGTTTCCGACAAGATCGACGATGGAAATCCCCAGCAACAAGGGAAGGAGCATCGTGGAGGCGAACACCTTCCCCACCGGGACCCCGCAACCGCGAAGGCCATTGAAGGTCGCCATGCCGGCCCGGCGGCTGACGGCAAACCAAAGGCCGTAGAGGGCGCTGAGAGGAATGCACAACGGCACCATGGCGCACTCGAACATCCGGTCGATGTGGGGAGATCGCGAAAAGACGTCCCTGCCGCTCCCGGCTCCCCGGTACGTCCATGCGATCCCCGGCCGCGTTCCCTCGATCCACCATTTCACCATGATGTAGGAGATGACGTACACGGAAATGGCCGCGACATCCGGTACGGAACGGAAGTGCGTCCGCTGGTCCGGCAGATAGACGGCACGGATCGGCAAGGAGCGTATCGGGATACCGGAGTCACCGACTTTCAGGAGGAGTTCGGTCTCCGTTACGAATCGATCCTTGCACAGGGCGACGGACTCCACCAGGGACAGCGGGTAAAGACGATACCCGCATTGGGTGTCGTCGATGTAACGGTTGGCCGCGATGCAGACGTAGAATCTTGCGACCAGCATCGAATTCCTCCGGTGGACGGGGATCGTTTCTTCATCGGCCATCCTCGATCCGACGATGAGGGATCCCGGGTCGCTCCGATGGGCGTCGAGAAACCGCGGTATGTCCGCGGGATCGTGCTGCCCGTCCGAATCCAGCGAAACGACGGCATCGAATCCCCTGTTCCGGGCCTCCGCGAACAGCAGGCGCAGGCAGTGCCCCTTCCCGCGGTTTTCCGGTAGACGGACGACCTGCGCGCCTGCCTCCTTTGCGACTTCAGCGGTGGCATCGGTCGACCCGTCGTCGGCAACGATCACCGTCGTCAGGAAGGAAAGCGCGCCACGGATCACGGTCCCCACCGTCTCCTCCGCGTTATAGGCGGGGATGATCGCGCATACCGGACGGCCCGCCGTGCCTTCCGCGTTCGCGGGCGATCCATCGTATCCACCAACGAAGGAAGCAGCAGGATCGTCGAGAGAAGGCAGAAGACCGCCCCGAGGCACAGCACGGCGCCGATGGACGCCAGCCCCCGGTAATGCGAAAGGATGAGGCTGCCGCACGACCCCAGCGTGGTGACCGAGCAGAGGACGATGCCGCCCCCGGCCCGCCGAAGCGCCCCCGGACCTCCCCCCTCGGAGTTCTCCCTGCGGGACTGCATGAAATAGATCCCATAGTCGACCCCGAACCCGAAGACGAGCGCGATCCCCGCGACGTTGAAAAAGTTGAACGGGATGCCGATCGCCCCCATGGCGCCGATGGTGAGAAGCGATCCCGCCGTCACCGGCACCATCACCAGCGCCGCATCGCGGAAGCGGCGGAAGTGGAACCCCACGATGATCCAGTTCGCGACGAAGGCGATGAGAGTGGCGAGAGCGCTTTCCCGCACGATCGAGGATCGGATCTCCTCGAAGATGAGGAGCGGGCCCGTCAGCGCGAAGTCCCCCCCGAGAGCCCGCACGTCTTCCTTCATGGCGGCGATCGCCCCCTTGCTCCACCGTCCGCCGGGCGGCGTCAGGTGGGCGGCGATCGCATTGCGGGCCCCGTTGAAGAAATACGTCGCCCGGGGGTCTCCCGAGCGGGCGAACCTTGCCAGGTCGACGACCCCTTCCCCGTCGAGGGCGTGGACGATCCCGGCGGCATAGGCCGCAAGGTCACCCCCCGGGACCATCCCCTGCACCTCCATCTCACGCCGGATCGCCCTCTCGAGACCCGCATCGTCGAACCGCCCCGGCAGCCCGGCATCGGACAGGAGCCGCCGGGACTCCTCCTGGAAGCGGGGGGGCGGGACCAGCATCGCCGGGGAAGAGAACGTTTCGACCCTCCCCGCCCGCCTCCATCGCTCCCCCTGGAGATCGAGGGCGTCGAAATCCGCGGCGAGCCGCCGGTCTCCGTCCGCACGCGCCACGAGAAAGAGCGGCTCCCCCCCTCTTCCGAATTTCTCCTCGATCACACGCTGAACCTTCTCCACCCCGCTGTCCGCGGGACCGATCGCCTCGACGCCCGCGTCGAACCGGGTGCGCGCCGATCCGAGGATCGACAGAGAGAGAAAGATCGAAAAAACCGCCAGAACGGTTCCGCTCCTCCCTGCGACCAGCCGTTCCGCCCAACCCATCGGGATTCCGCCGGGTCTGCCCGCCTCGATCCGCGCCGGGGAAACCTTCGCGAGCCAGGAAAGGAGCGATCCCATCACCAGAAACGAGGACAGGAGGCAGAACAGGATCCCGAACCCGGCCACGACCCCCAGCTCGTGGAGCCCACGGAAACTGGTCACGACCACGGCGAAAAAGGAGATGGAACTGGTCGAGGCGCTGCTGAGGAGTGCCTTCCCGGTTTCGGAGAAGGTGGTTTCCAGTGCCTGAAGGGGCGACCTTCCCCTCCGGATTTCCCTGTGGAAGCGGTGATAGATGTGAATCATGTAATCGACGTACAAGCCGATCAGCATCGCGGCGACGATGCTGGTGACGATGTTCAACCCCCCGTACAGCAGGTAGGCGAACAGGAGCGTCCAGGAAAGGGCGGCGAACAGCGTCAGGACAAAAACGCAAAGGACGGCGACCGGGGGACGATACGCGGCATAAACGAGCAACAAGACCAGGACGAAGGAGGAGAGGAAGGAGAAGACCATGTCCCGCCAGATCACGCCGGTCGCCTCCGCGACGCTCGCGTACTCCCCCGCGAGACCGACCTTGATCCCGGCCCCGTCGGAGACCTCCGCCGCGATGCCGGCCACCTCCCGGTACAGCCCGGCGACGAACGCCGTATCTCTCGAGGAGCCTCCCGGACGCACCATCAGGAGGGCGACGGTACGGTCCGCATCCATGTAATAGCCCGTGGAAAGGTCGATCCCCTTCGGGACCGTTCTCCGCAGCAGGCTTTCCCGGACGATCTCACGAAGGTTCAGCGGATCCCCGGAAATCCACTCGGCGTCGAGAGGGGAAGCCAACGGGGAGAGCAGAACTTCCCGGTTCCGCCGGATCTGTCGCCGGATCCCTTCCGGGGACAGCCGCTCCGAAAGGCGGCCCACCCCTCCCGAATCGAGGTACGCCGGGAAATGTTCCCCGACGAACCGACCCCCGGATCGCACGAGATTGTAGTCGACCGACGCCACCCTCGGGGAAGCGGCCAGTTTCTCTCCGATCGTCTCGACCGCTTCGATCAGCCGGTCCGGCGATCCTTCGCTCGACGAGACCACCAGGACGAGGCTGTCCATCATGCCGAAATCCTCTAGGAACCCCCGGAACGCGCGGATCGTCGGATTCCCTTCCGGCAGGACGTCCAGCAGGTTCGTCCGGATCGGAATGCGCGCCACGACGATGCCGGAAACGACGGCGGCAAGCAGAAAGACGATCGCGATCTTCCCCGGTCGTGCGTCGATCGTGCGCGCCAGGCGCAGAAGGAACCGGGTCGCCATTCAGAAAGGCTTTCGCGCGATCGTGGTCTTGCTCGCACCGGGAAGGAGGACCCTCCCGCCGCTTCCCGCGAACAGGCCGCGGGCGAGCGCACCGAACAGCATGGTGGCCATTCGCGGCCCGATGCGGGGGGGGATCGTGTTGCGGCCCGGGAACGTTCGAATCTTCCCGAAGCCCGCCTCGGCGAGCATCCTCGCGAGCACCCGGGGCGGAAAGTCGAAGAGATGAAAGGGAGGATCGTACAACCCGTCTCCCAAGCCGAACGGGGAAAGCAGCCGGACGATCGGCGTGGTGTCGGGAACCCGCACCAGGAGGACCCCGCCCGGTTCAAGGAGTGCGAATACCTTTTTCAGCGCGGACATCGGATCGAAGAGGTGTTCCAACACGTAAAACATGGTGACCGCGCGGTATGCCGCCCCCGAACGGGAAAATCCATCGAGGGTTCCCAGGCGGACGGGGATACCTTTCGCCGAGGCGGCGGCGACCGTCATCGGAGACGGGTCGACCCCTTCCGCATCCCACCCCCGATCCCGCATCAGCGAGACGAATCCGCCGTACCCGCACCCCACATCCAGGAGGCGGGCGGAACCGGACCCGTTCCCGAATGCATCGAGGTGGTGGGCCGCCTCCCGAAAGATCTTCCCCATGAGGCGATTCCAGCCCGCCTCGTTCCCGCCGTCCCGGGCATGATACCCCCCGTAGAGCCCGGGGAGATCCTCCTCCGGAGGCTTCGGATGCACGTAGACCAGCCCGCATCCACCGCAACGGACGATCGGGTACCCCTTCCGGACCGCGACGGGTTGCGGCGCATCCCGGCCGCAGAGGACGCATGGGGTGAAGCACGTCTTCGGCACCTTAATGAATCCGCATTACCGGGAGATAACGGGGTCCGCCGCCGGAAGGGATTTCAGGTATTCCGCGATGGTATCGATGGATACCAGCACCTTCACCGCCAGCTCGCGATCCTCGATGGCCACGCCGAACTCCTTCTGGATGCCGAGCACCAGCTCCAGCGCGTCGATCGAGTCGAGGCCGAGGCTGCCGGGTCCGAAGAGCGCCGCATCATCGTCGATCTTCTCGACCGCCGTCGAGAGATTCAGTCGAACGGACAGGATTTCCCGGATCTTCCGTTTCGTTTCATCCACTTCCAGAGCGATTCCTCCTTCGTTCGTGTCGATGAACCCGGCGGGAACGCACCTGCCGGCAACCTTTTTATCATATCTTCCTTCCCATTCATACCCGCGTCGCCGTCGAAGAGCCCTCTCTCCGCAGGACAAGCAATCCGGTGATCCCGAGGAGGAATCGCCGTTCGTCCGACACGACGAAGCGATGTTCCCGCAAGATTTCCCGGAAACGCCTCCGGTCGGGAAAGTACCGCAGGCTCTCGGCGATGTACCCGTGGATCTCCGACGTCCCGTGGAGGAGGAACCCCCAAAGTCCGCACCAGCTTCGCAACAGAAGGTACTGCAAATGCCGGAGGGCGGGACGTTCCGGATTGGAAAAATCGAGGAACACCGCAACGCCGCCGGGTGAAAGCACCCGGTGGACCTCGGCGAGCGCTTCCCGAAGGTCGGGCGCGTTGCGAAGGGCGTAGCTCCCGGTCACGACGTCGGCGGAACCGTCGGAAAACGGGAGGTCGCACAGGTCGCCCGGTTCGAAGCGGACGTTCGTGAACCGGTTGCGCTCCCGCGCGATCGCCAGCATCGGCGCGGAGAGATCCATCCCCGTGACGACCCCCCCGGGGTAGCGTTTCGCGAGGAGAAACGCCACGTCGCCGGTGCCGCAGGCGAGATCCACGCACCGTGGGGACGGGAGAACGGGGAGGGCGGCGACGAGCGCGCGTTTCCAGGCCGCGTCCCGCCCGAGGGACATCATGCGTGTCGCCAGGTCGTACCTCGACGCCGCCTCTGCGAAGTGGCGTTCGTTGTAGGCCCGCTTCCGCCCGGGGACGTCGAGTTCCTCCCGCGCCTTGAGCCGGAACCGTACGCTCAAGGGGTACCCCGCCCGTCCCCGCCCGGAAGATATCGCCACATCGCCCCGCCTTCGAGGGAGCGAAACAGATCGTCGTACGCCGCCAGCGCCCGCCGGCTCTCCTCCGGGTCGATCCGGACCGCCCTCGCCGCGAAATCGTGGCACCAGCGGCACGCCTCGCACTCCTCGTCGCGGCACCCCTTTTCCCGGAACCGCTCCATGAACCCGTCGAGCGCCCGGTTGTCGACAACGACCGGAGGCTCCCCCGTCACCGGACGGGTCATGTGCCGCAGGTCCGCCAGCCGCTTCAGCGGGAGCATCCGGACCGGATTGACCAGCCCGGGCCGAAGGAGGAACCGGAGAAACCACCCGATCCCCTTCCGGTAATACCGTTCGCTCCCGTCCCCCCCCCGCAAGGCGTACGGCTGGACCAGGTCGAGGAGATTGCCGTCGTACCGTCGCGCCGCATACGCCCGGACCCGGTTGACCATCGCCGGCGTGGGAAGATCCCGTTCCGTCACCTTGAACAGGTCGTACCCCATTTCTTCGTACAGCCGGAGGTCCTCCGGCCGGATCCACTCCGATCGGATGTAATTCACCGGGTCGCGCAACTTCATCTCCGTGCACCGCAGGAAGCACCAGTCGATGAAGAAGCCGCGGTTTCCATGCCATTCCTGGCCCGCGTGGGCCAGGGCGTTCATGTGGGCCGGGGAGAGGGCGCACGAGGAGAGGCAATTGTTGTTCACCAGCAGTTCGAGGTCGCAGTTCACCGCTTCGCGAATCCGCGCCAGCGTCGAAAACTCCCGGTTCACGAGGAGGCTGTCGAGGACGATCCCGTCCGCGCCCATCTCCTCCCACATCCGCGCCTTGCGCACGCGGTCCACGCCCGCGAACACGGAGATCCGGACCTTGAGCCCGGGGTAACGCGTCTTGACGATCCGGAGAAGAAACGGGGAGGAAACGGTGACCGTCTCCACGCCGATGCCGCAAAGCCAGCCGCAGAGGTCTTCGATCTCCGACTGCCCGGCCCGCGTGATCTCCCGGTTGCCGAGACAGGACGCGTTCAGGAGGTAATTGAAGGAGATCCCCGCCGCCCTCGCCTCGCGCACATGTGCGGCCAACCGTTTCCGGGACACCGGTGCGAACTGGTAGGAAGCGCGCCCGCCGCCGACGGCGTCTTCCCGCAACTTCCCGAACAGTTCGACGACCGGGTACCCGCGGAGGGCATCGACCAGCCCGGGGTCGAAATTCGTCGCGACGGAGAGCCTCATCCCGTCAACGCATCGAGCGCCGCCGTCTCCACGGTCAGCCCGGGTCCGAAGGCGACGGCGCAGACACGCTCCCTTCCCTTCCCGGAGGAACGCTCGAGGATCTCCTCGAGGACGAAGAGGATGGTGGCGCTGCTCATGTTTCCGCACCGGCGCAGCACCTCGCGGGAGGCGCTCACCTGGTCGTCGGAAAGCCCGAGGGTCCTCTGCACCTGGTCGACGATCGACTTCCCCCCGGGGTGGACCGCCCACGTGTCGACATCGGACAGGGACCGTCCCACGGCGGCGAGTGCCGGACCGACCAGTTCGCGGATGTTCGAGCCGATCAGCTTCGGAACGTAGCTCGACAGTGCGATGTCGAACCCCTGGTCGCCGATCCGCCACGTCATGTCCTGCTCGCCGGCGGGAACCAGCGCGGAGCGAAACCCTCCCAGCCGGTACGCGGCCGCTCCCGGAACCGGCTCCCGGGCGGAAACGATCGCGGCCCCCGCCCCGTCGGCGAAGAGGGAGTTCGCGAGCAGGTTGTCCTCCGATCCGTTCAACTGGAGGTGGAGGGTGCACAGCTCCAGGCACATCACGAGGATCACGGCGGACGGGTCCGCCGCGCAGAACTGCGACGCCATCCGCAAGGCGGGGAAGGCGGCGTAACACCCCATGAAGCCGAGGTGGTACCGCTGCGTGGCGTCGGACATCCCAAGCTCGCGCACGATGTAATAGTCGGGGCCGGGGTTGTAGAACCCGGTGCACGACACCGTCACGACGTGCGTGACGTCGGCGGGAGTGACCCCGGGGCAGTTCCCGATCACCTTCCTGGCCAGCGCCACGGACATCGCGCGAGATTCCGCCGAAAAGATGTCGTTCCGGGCGGCGGTCCCCGGACCGCGAAGCGTCCCACCGGCGTCGCGCCGGAAGAAGGCGCCCTCCCCCTCCGCGTCGTAGTTGCGCAGGACGGAGTGGCGGCGCTCGATCCCCGAGTGCCGGTACACGGCGCGCACCAGCCGCCGCTCCCGGTCGTCGCGGGCCCACTCCTGCATCTTCACCATCGCCTCCTCCTGGGCGAAGGAGAAGTCGGGGAGCAACGTGTCGATCCGGTGGATCCAGGCGGTCATGGGATGTCTCCGTTTCTCATGCGATGGATGCGCCTCAAGGGGATCGGGAAACGGTCAGGTTCAGGATGACCTTGACGGAGACCTTGTCTCCGACCCGGATGATGCCGAGGACGGAGGGGGCTTTCAGATCGAATTCCCCGAGCGATACGGGGAACTCGAGGTCGAAGGTGACCCGGTCCCCGGACTCCCTCAGGTTGCTCGCCGTGGCGCGAACCTTCCGCTCCACGTCCCGGATCCGGAGGATCATGCCGAGGGGGGCCTTCCCTTCGGGACCTTTTCCCATTTCCACCCGGAGCCGGTCGACATCGACATCCTGTGCCACCCCACGGATGCGTGGAAACCGGTCGGACCGGAACATCTCGCGCATCCGCCCGTCGCGGGATCCGTCCCGGGTGTCCATCCCGGCCACCGGCACTTCCACTTCCACGGTCGGGAGGACCTGCCTGCCCGCCGGATCGCGATCAAGGACCGCTTCAAACGGCAGGCAACGGGCGGAGCCGGGAAAGTCGTGCAGGGTGGACGTGACGAGGAAAGCGACGTCGCACGCTCCAAGGATCCTCACCGGGGCGGGCGCCTGCGCCTTCGCTCCCCCCACGACCGGGGAAAGGGAAACGGCGACCAACGTCGCCAGCGACAGTCCCGCACGAATGTTCATCCGCGCCCCCCCCTACTCCACTATTCTATAGATGCCTCACCTCATCCGTGTGGATATGGTGACGGCGGCATCGCTCCCCTTGAGTGATCCGCCGTCGGATGCTCTTCCCCATTGGATGCGGAAAACCTGAAAGGGAGTCCGGGAATGATGGTTTCCCTCGCATGGGTGGCGCCGGTCGTCGCCGCGCAGCGCCTGGGCGAACTTTGGCTGTGCCGGAGAAACCGTGGCCGGCTGCTCGCGCGAGGCGGCCGGGAGGTGCGTCACGACACCTACCAGGCGATGGTGGCCCTCCACGTCCTCTTCCTCGCCTCGCTCTCGCTGGAATCCTTCCCGTGGAGGATCCCTCCGGACACGCGCACCTGGGCATGCCTGGGCGCCCTGGCCGCCGTGACCGCACTGCGGTATTGGACGATCGCATCCCTGGGGGAGTACTGGAACACGCGCGTCGTGGTCGTCCCGGGGACGCACCTGGTGCGGACCGGCCCGTACCGATGGCTTCGCCACCCGAACTACCTCGTCATCGTGCTGGAGTTCCTGCTCCTCCCGCTCCTGATGCGAGCGCCCGTGACCCTCGTCCTCTTCTCCCTCGCCAACCTCGCCGCTCTTCGACAACGGATCCGGATCGAGGAGACGGCGTTGGCGGAAATCGTCGCGTCGGGGGACGGGATCCCGGGTTAGCCCGCCGCACCGGGGGACCGGACGGACATCGAGGCGCAATTCGTCCTCGCGTGCTCGCGGAGGTAGGCGCCGGCCTTCATCATCCTCTGGGTGCGCCACAGAACGCGCGCAAGGTACGGTATCTGGACCGGCCGGATCTGCCGCATCCAGTCGGTCCACCGTTTCTCGCCCGACGTGTTGAGGATCGACTTGCGCCAGGTCTCCGCGTAGAGTTCGAAAAAGCGTTTCGCCCCGAGGCGAGGCTCCCGGAGGACGTGGTGCATGTCGTAGCTGGACCAGGGCTGCCCCGCGAGTAGTGGCGCAAGCTTGCGGAAATAATCGGTCCCCGGCAACGGAGTGAGGATAGTGTACCCCGCCCGCTGCAACCCGTGGCAGGCGACGAACTCCCAGAGCCGGCGGAAATCGTCCTCTCCCCAGTCCGGGTCGACCAGGAAGTTGCCGTTCACGCCGTACCGCAGGGACCGCGCGATGCGCACCGCCTCGACGCTCTCCGCAACCGGGACGTCCTTGTCCACCCGGGACAGGCCCGCGTCCGTCGCGGATTCCAGCCCGAGGAAGATGTCGAAATCCTTCGCGAGGGGCCTCCACGCCTCGAGCAGCCCCTGCTGCCGGCAGATCATGTCGGTGCGGGTCTGCACGAGGATCCAGCGTTTTCTCACTCCGCGCTTCCGGAGGGCCCCCGCGAGTTCGAGACTCCGCTCCGCATGGTTCCAGAAGAGATCGTCGGCGACGAAGATGGAATCTCCCGCCGTGTCGAAATCCTCGACGACGGCCCCGATGGACCGTTCCCGGAAGGATCGCCCGTACAGTTGCCACACGGAACAGAAACTGCAACGGTGCGGGCATCCGCGGGCCGTCTCCACGAGTCCCACCGGCTTGAAGAGGAGGCAGTGGTAACCGTTGCGGTGGCGGCTCACCAGGTCTCGGGCCGGCAAGAGGACGGCGTCAAGGGACGTCCGCCCTGAAGCGGGCGGCGTGGACACCCAGCCGTCCCGTGTCCGAAGGCGGAGCATGGGCACCGCCTCCAGGGAGGCGCCCCGCCCGACGGCATCCACCAGCGCCGGAACGATCTCCTCCCCGTCGTCGAGGCAGACCGCGTCGATCTCGTCGACCTCGAGGGGGGAGGGGTGGCACGCCGCCGCGTGCCCACCGACGATCACGAAAACCCCCGGCGACGCCCTCCGGACTTCCCTCGCGGTCTCCCGCACCCTGTCGTACTCGAGGGCGTGCGTGCAGGAGATGCCGACGACCCGCGGCCGGGTCCGGCGCACCCAGGAGGTGGCGCCGGGGCGAAAACGGAGGTCCGCCACCGTCGGAGCGTGGCCGTGGGCGCGCAACGCCGCACCGATGTACTCGAGGCCCAGCGGTTCAACGCGAAAGAAAGGGCCGAGACCGAACCGCTCGTTTCCCGGGTTCGGTCTCAGGAGAAGCACATCCATGTCGCACCACCCTGTTTTCTTCCCCTCCAAGGGTACACGGCTTTCCCTGTTTTGCACCTGAAAACCCTTTTCCCCTTGACGAAAGGATGCCAAATAGAGGTTAAATATTTTCGCCATGGCACAAAATGAGATCGCATTGATCACCGGCGGCAGCAAGGGGATCGGGGCCGCCATCGCCCGCGCCCTGGCGCGGGATGGTTTCGACATCTGGCTCAATTATCGAACGGACCACGAAGCGGCGAAGGAGGTCGCGAGGCAGGTCGGCGAGCTGGGGAGGTCCTGCAAGCTTCTCCCCTTCGATGTCGCCGATTCCGGCTCGGTCAAAGGCGCCCTCGCCCCGGTGCTCGAAACGGCGACTCCCCGGGTCCTCGTCAACAACGCCGGTTTCAGCCGGGACGGCCTGTTGGTCTGGATGGAAGAACCGGAATGGAAAGACACCCTTTCCGTCCACCTGGACGGGTTTTTCTTCGTCACCAAGATGGTCCTGTTCGGAATGCTGAAGAGAAGATCCGGACGGATCCTCAACATCGTCTCCACGTCGGGACAAAGCGGGGTGGCGGGCCAGACGAACTACTCGGCGGCCAAGGCGGGGCTGATCGGCGCGACGAAGTCGCTGGCCCTGGAGGTCGCCAAAAGGAACATCCTGGTCAACGCCGTTTCCCCCGGATTCATCGAAACGGACATGACCGCGCGCCTTCCCCTCGACCGGATCCTGCCGTTGATCCCGTTGGGGCGAATGGGGAAACCGGAAGAAGTGGCCGAGGTGGTCGGCTTTCTCGCATCGGAAAAAGCCTCCTATATCACCGGGCAGGTCATATCGGTAAACGGCGGCGTCTACCTGTAACCCTGGGAGTTTCGTATTATGCATCGCGTTGCGATCACGGGAATCGGCATCGTCTCCTGCCTCGGCAACGACATCGAACGCGTCGGGACCGCCTTGCGGCGGGGAGAGTCGGGGGTCGTTTTCGATCCGGAACGGGAAAAGATCGGGTTCCGCAGCCCCCTGACGGGCGCCATCCGGGATTTCGACGCACAGGACTATCTTCCGAAAAAGCAACGCAAGACGATGCCCGATTTCGCCGTGCAGGCCTACGTGGCGTCGACCGATGCGATCCGGATGTCCCGCCTCTCCCCGGAGGAGGTCGGGAACGGTGAAACCGGCCTGATCTTCGGTTGTGATTCGAGCTGCCTCGCCGCCGTCGAGCAGGTCGACCTGCTCCGCCGGCGGGGGGAAACGAGGCTGATCGGCAGCGGCCAGGTGTTCCGCTCGATGACTTCCTGCATCACGATGAACCTGAACACTCTCCTGCATACCGGGGGAGCCTGCTGGACCATCAGTTCCGCCTGTTCGAGCGGAGGGCATGCCGTGGGGCAGGCCGCCGACCTCATCGCTCTCGGACGCCAGGAGCGGGTCATCTGCGGCGGAGCCCAGGAGATCAACTGGGAATCGATGTGCAGTTTCGACGCCCTTGGAGCGTTCTCCGTGCGGCTCCGGGACCCAAAAGGCGCTTCCCGGCCCTTCGATGCGCATCGGGACGGGCTGGTCCCGGGCGGGGGTGCGGCCGCGCTCGTCCTGGAACGGCTCGACAAGGCGAAAGAGCGAGGAGCCCGCATCCTGGGGGAAATCCGGGGATACGCGTTTTCTTCCGACGGGAACCACATCTCGATCCCGAGCGAGAACGGGCTGCAAAGAGCGATGCGGAAAGCGATCTCCCTTGCGGGGCTGCACCCGGGGGACATCGACTACATCTGCGCGCATGCGACCTCCACTCCGGCCGGAGACGCCGCGGAGGCCCGCAACATCCACGCCGTATTCGGGGCCGGCACCCCCTGGGTTTCGTCCCTCAAGTCGATGACGGGCCATGAACTCTGGATGTCGGGCGCTTCGCAGGTCGTCTACTCCACCATCATGGCCATGGAAGGGTTCATCGCTCCCAACATCAATTTTTCGGAACCCGACGAGGACTCGGCGAAGCTGAAAATCGCCGTCGAAACGATCCTCCATCCCCCGGAGCACGTCCTGTGCAATTCGGCAGGGTTCGGCGGCACCAACGCCTGCCTCGTTCTTTCCTTCGGACAATGAGGCATGATTTCGTCGTCGTCGGGGCAGGCGTCTCCGGCCTGACCTCGTCGCTGCTCCTCGCGCAGAACGGTTATTCCGTGGCCCTCGTCGAGAAATCCGACCGTACCGCTCCGCTGCTGCGGGGGTTTTCCCGCGGAGGCGTCCGGTTCGACACCGGCTTCCACTACGCAGGGGGAATCGGCGCCGGGGAGCCGCTCGACGTATTCTTCCGCTACCTCGGGCTCTCGGACCGCCTGTCCTGTTTCCCGTTCGACGCGCGGGGGTTCGACACGTTCCGCAATCTCCGGGAAGGCTTCGAGTTTCGTTTTCCGGCGGGATACGGTCCCCTGCGGGAGAATCTGATGGAGGCCTTTCCGGCGGAGCGGTCGGCGATCGAATCTTATCTTCGCGCCGTCCGGTCCGCCATCGATTCGGTCCCGTACCTGAACCTCGACGCTCCCCTCGATCCGAAGGGGGCGCTGGAGAGGGTCTTCGGTTCCACACTGGCGGAAAAACTCGATTCGCTGACCGGCGACGAGACCCTGAAAAGCGTGCTCTCGACCCACTGCCTGCTGTACGGCGTCCCCCCCGAGGAGGTGTCGTTCCTGCAGCACGCCTGCATCGTCGGAAGCTACTACCTGTCCGCCAACGGCATCCAGGGGGGTGGCCTGAGCCTGGCGACGGCGTTTGACGCCCGGCTCGAGGAGCTGGGGGTCGAGATCCACCGCGGCGTCGGGGTCGCCTCTCTCTCCGTCGCCCCGGAGGGCGTGCTTCGCGGGGTCCGGCTGGACGACGGAAAGGAATTGCGATGCGGGGGCGCCGTCGTGACGGTTCACCCGCGCACGATGCTCGATATGGTTCCGGAGGGCGCCTTTCGTCCTGCGTACAAAACCCGGATCAGGGGACTGGAGGATACCGTCTCGGCGTTCACGCTGTATTCGGTTTCCGACCTCCCTCTCCCCGTTCTCGCGGGCCGCAACCTCTTCGTGCTGCCGTCCGCCGACAGCATTCGCAACCTCGGGAACCGGCCGCTCGAGGAAGGCCCGCTCTACGTCACCGCCGCCTATGCGCGTCCCGACGATGCCCCCCGGGGGTTCATCGGGATCTTTCCCGCCTTGCCGGAGACGACCCGCGCATGGGATGATTCCGCGACGGGGAATCGCCCCGGGAGCTACAGACGCTTCAAGGAAGGGATCGCCGGTCGGATGGAACATCTGGTGAAACGGTACTGCCCCGAACTCGGGGAAGCGACGGCATGCGCGGAGGTTTCCACTCCCCTGACCGTTCGGGATTTCGGAAATGCCCCGTCGGGGGGGCTCTACGGGGTAAAACACAAGGTGGGCCAGTACAACCCGGTTCCCTTGACCCGGGTGAAAGGCCTTTACCTGGCGGGGCAGGCCGTTACCTCCCCCGGCATCCTCGGGGCGGCCCTCTCCGGGTTCATGGCCTGCGGGAACATCCTCGGACACGACCGCCTCATCAAGGGACTCAAGGCATGCCGTTGAAAAGGGTCGTCATCACGGGAATGGGCGCGATTTCCCCTTTCGGTCGGGGCGTCGACACCCTGATGAAGGCGCTGCTGCTGGGCGAGAGCGGCGTGAGGACTCTTCCCGAATTGGCGGACATCGGGGGAATCCGAACCCGGGTGGCCGCCCTGGTGCCCGGGGTCGACCCCGGGGAAATCCCTCGAAAGTACCGCCGGTCGATGTCCGCCATGTCGGTCTTCGCCGCACTGGCGACCGGGGATGCCATCGCTCAGGGCGGGCTGTCCGGGGAACAGGTCCGCGGCGGAAGGCTGGGCGTGTCCATCGGCTCGACGATCGGCTCTCCCCGGACGACCCAGGCGTTTTTCGACGATTTCCGGACCGACAACAGCGTCGAGCGGATGAAATCGGGGGTCTTCTTCCAGATCATGAACCACAGTTGCGCGGCCAACGTGTCCCACATGTTCGGCATCACCGGGCGCACCGTGGCCCCCGCGGCGGCATGCTCCACCGGGTCCCTGTCCGTGGGGTACGCCGCCGAGATGATCTCGATGGGGAAACAGGATCTCATGCTGTGCGGGGGCGCCGACGAATTCCACCCGTTGACCGCAGCCACGTTCGACATCATGAACGCCGCCTCCAGCCACTTCAACGAATCGCCGGGACGGACCCCGCGCCCCTTCGACCGGGACCGCGACGGCGTGGTCTGCGCCGAGGGGAGTGGTATACTTCTTCTCGAATCGCTGGATTCGGCGCTGCGGCGAGGGGCGGGAATCCTCGCCGAGGTCATCGGTTTCGCCTCGACTTCCGATCCGGAGAGCATCGCGAATCCGAATGCGGCGAACATCGGGAATTGCATGCGCCAGGCGTTGCTCGACGCCGGCATCGGCCCGGCGGACGTCGGTTACGTGAACGCGCACGCCACCGGAACGGAACTGGGGGACATCGCGGAAAGCGAGGCGATCCGTTCCGTTTTCGGAGACCGGGTCCCCGTCAGCAGCCTCAAGGGAAACCTCGGGCACGCGATGGCGGCCAGCGGCGCCCTCGAACTGGCGGCGTCCGTCGAAATGATGCGGCGCGGGATCCTGTTGCCGACGCACAATCTCGATCACGTCGACCCGTTGTGCGCATCCGTGGCGCATGTGCGGGAAGTCGCCCGTCGACGGGTCGACACCGTGATGAAAAACAACTTCGCGCTTGGGGGAGTGAACTCCTCCCTGATCCTCAGGAGGTTTCGGCAGTGACGAACCAGCAAATCATCGAGCGGATCGATCGATCGATCGCGGAGGAATTCGAGATCGACCCGGAAGAGATGAAGCCGGAGAAGACCTTGTTCCAGGACCTGGGGCTGGACAGCCTGGACATCGTCGACCTGGTCATCGTTCTCGAGACGGCATTCAAGTTCAAGATCCGGGAGGAAGAGGGGATCCGGAACATCCGGACGCTGGGCGACATCCACGCATTCGTCCTTCAGAAGAAGAACGAACTGGAAAGTGTTCCCCGGTAGAGAGACCCGGGTCCGGCCGTCCGAATGCACAGATCCATCGAGCGGAAACCGTGCCTCCGGGCGGTCCTTCTGACCGCGATGTTCTATCCGCTGATGATGGCCTGGACCCTCGTCGGCATCGTCTGCTCTCCCGCCCTGATCGCGATCCTCACGATCGCCACCGGGTGGAAGATCGACCGCGTCGTGCGGTACTGGATCAAGGTTCACGGCCGGGGGTTGATCGTCATCGTCTCTCCCTTCGTCCGTTTCCGGAAGGAAGGCCTGGAGACGATCCCGCTCCCCTCGATCCTGATCGTCAACCATCTTTCGTTCGTCGACGGGTATTACATGGCCTCGCTTCCGTTCCACGACATGACCTTCGCGGTCGGCGCCTGGCCGTTCAAGATGTACTGGTACACCGCGTTCATGCGCCTTGCCCGCTACATCGACGTGGAAAACGTCGCATGGAACGACGCCGTGGCGATCTGCCGGCGGGCCGCTTCGGAGAACGGCTGCGTCCTGTTCTTCCCCGAGGGACACCGCAGCAAGGACCGCCGGTTGCAGCCGTTCTACTCCGGGGCGTTCCGCATGGCGATCGAGACCGGGCTTCCCCTGGTGCCGCTTTGCATCACCGGCACCGACATTCTCCTGCCCCCGGGGAAGCATTGGCTCCACCCCGCGGACATTCGACTCCGGGCGCTTCCGGCCGTCGACCCCGCCGGGTTCCAGGGGGCGTCGGGCCCGACACGGTTTTGCAACGCCGTGAGGGAACGGATGGCGATCGCGCTGGACGAGATGCGGGGAACGGATCCATGATCGCCGGAATCACGCTTCCGATGGCCGCGGAGCCCCTCATTCCGCACCGCCCGCCGATGCGGCTCGTAGACACGCTGGTCTCGGTGAACGACGGTTGCGCGGTTACCGAATCCGTCTTTCCGCGAACCACGATGATGGCGGACGGGGAGGGGACGATCGACGAGGTGGCGTTCATCGAGCTGATCGCCCAAAGTTACGCCGCGTTCAAGGGATACGTGGACCGGATGGACGGCAAGCCGCCGGGCGAGGGATTCCTCGTCGGAGTGCGCCACCTTGAGATCCCCGGCAAGGCGCATTCCGGCGACCGGCTCCTGACGTCGATCCGTACCGTCGCCGCGTTCGGCGGGTTCGCCGTCGTCGAGGGCGCCGTCACCCGCGGCGACGAGACCCTCGCTTCGGGATCCTTGAAGGTGTGGCTCGTCGATCCCAATGCGGACGGGGGATGATCGATGAACGAACTG
>Ga0210044_10003754_pt1 | contig 21603 bp, 30 predicted proteins | sample CryGey13umfilter_2_FD_183959 | JGI IMG/M metagenome (GOLD analysis project Ga0210044, IMG submission 183959) | Groundwater microbial communities from aquifer in Utah, USA - Crystal Geyser 4/9/14 3 um filter (SPAdes) (version 2) | ecosystem: Environmental > Aquatic > Deep subsurface >... | reverse complement strand
ACCAAATCTGAATCATGCCTGGCAGAAAGATTAAAAGCAATAATTTCTTTGGAGACAAGATCCTTAATAATTGCCAAGTACAGGAATCTTCCCTGAAATTTAAGATAGGTTAGATCGCTGCTCCAAATTACTTTGGCCAGAATTTCATTTCTGGTCTCAACCGGAATCCGCTTAAACATATTCCTCCCTTTCTTTAACTTTAGTTAATCATAGACTCCGGTCTTATTATACGGGGTACACCCCAAACCGGCTCTGATTGAATTTACAAGGAGATACTATAGTTGAACAAAAAGCGGCTTAGCCAGTCTGTCTGTTTTGGTATGATTTTGGGGTTGTTTTTAACAACGCCTGTTACCCTTGTACATGCGGAAGAAGAAAATCCGGTTGAGCCAAAAAGTCCTCAAGTAAAAATTGAACAATTGGAAGGCGTTGAAGTCCGCAATGATTTTAGCATTGGTCCAACCAAGTTTACTTTGGACTTAAAACCGAGCGAGGAGATAGTCGCCGAACTCCAAATCACCAGTCGGATTGAAAAAGAAACTGATTTTGAAGTCGGAGTTGAGGATTTTACTTCCCAGGAAGACCCGGAAAAGTACACCAAATTCTTGGGCGAAGAAAAAAGTCAGTTTTCCTCCAAGGAATGGTTTGCGCCAGCGGTTTGGGAGTTTACCTTAAAACACGGTGAAAGAATCTTTTTGCCGGTAAAAATCACGGTTCCCAAAGACGCTGAATTCGGCGATCACTATTCGGCCGTCTTTGTCAAAACCGTTCCTAAGGAAGATGAAAAAGGAACCGGCATTAACCTGTCTTCCCGGGTTGGGTCATTGTTTCTTTTGAGTATCGGTGATGGTGAAGTAAAAACTGCCGGCGAGCTTGCATCCTTTAAGACAAGCAAGAAAGTTTACGGTTCTTGGCCGATGACTTTTGAGCTTAATTTCAAAAACCAAGGCGATGTCCGCCTAACTCCTTTTGGCAAGATTATTATCTCCAACCTTTTTAGCAAAACAGTTGAGGAAGTCACAGTCAAAGACTGGGTGGTTTTGCGCAGTTCTTCAAGAACACAAAGGGCCGTATGGGAACCAGGTTTTGCTTTTGGCAAATACACGGCTTCGGCGCAAATAGAAAGGGGTTATAACAATTTAACCGATGTCAAAACCACCACCTTTTATGTTTTGCCGGTAAAAATCTTAGGCGGGGTTTTGGGTGGGTTGATTGCTCTGGCAATCCTAGTCAAATTCTTCACCGCCAAATTTGAAATTAAGAGAAAGAAAACCATTTAAGCCGATTTCCTATGATTATAGTCATAGCAATTTGACTAAATTACTGTGATTATGTTAGTATTGGTTTATGTTGATCGAGAGGATTTTAACCAGCAAAGTACTTAAGGCCATTGAACCTGGGAAGGTGGCGGTTGTTTATGGGCCACGGCAGGTAGGCAAGACGACTTTGTTATCCGAGCTTTCAAAAAAGTTGAACGAGCCCCATCTTAAGATAAACGGTGATCAACTAAAATATCGTGAGGTTTTATCAAGTGAAGATAATCAAAAGTTAAGGGGTTTTATTGGGAATAACAAAATTTTAATTATTGATGAAGCCCAGAGAGTTCCCAACATTGGCCTGAATTTAAAAATAATTGTTGACAATTTCTCTGAAGTGAAACTTTTAGTAACTGGTTCTGCCTCTTTAGATTTGGCTGGTAAAGTCAGCGAGCCGTTAACAGGAAGAAAAAAAACCTTTATGCTCTATCCTGTCTCTTATCAAGAGATAGAAAAATGGCAGGGAAGTTTTGAAGCAAGGCAGCAGTTGGAGCGGTGGCTGATTTTTGGGGCTTATCCCGAGGCCTTAACCATAGAAAGCCGCCGGCAGAGAGAAGATTACCTAGCCGAATTGGTTTCTAGTTATCTATACAAAGATATGCTTGATTTCGGCGATATTAAAAAATCAGATAAAATAGTTGATTTACTGCGGTTATTGGCTTTTCAGATTGGGCAGGAAGTGGCCATTTCGGAATTAGCTTCAAATCTGGCTTTAGACAGAGTCACGGTAGAGAAATACCTGGATTTGTTAGAGAAATCTTTTGTTATTTACAAAATTGGCGGTTTTAGCCGAAATTTAAGGAAGGAAATTGCTAAAACAGATCGCTATTATTTTTATGATAACGGGGTGAGGAACGCTTTAATTGAAAACTTTAATGACATAAAGTTGCGAGGTGATAAAGGTCAGTTATGGGAAAATTTTCTACTTGTGGAGCGCTTGAAACTGAATCAGAATTTGGGCCGGCGGGCAAATTACTACTTTTGGCGAACATATGACCAAAAAGAGATTGACTTAATTGAAGAGAGGGAGGGAAAAATCTATGGATTTGAATTTAAATGGCAGGGGAAAATACGCCCAATAGTGGAAAAGGAATTCACTCAAGCTTACAAAGGAGCAGAGGTGGAAACAGTTAATCAGGATAATTTTACTGATTTCCTTGTGCCGTAGTGAGGTGTTTAAAATCAGAAAAAAGAAATGAAATGGCAAGCAAGTCTAAGAAACCATCCAAACGACCAATCCTTATTTTTCTCTTAATTTTAGGGCTTCTTTTGCCTCATTTCTTATCTTCCAATCAAAAAATCACCCAAGCCAAAGAACAAGCAACACTTGCTATTCTCACCCCCCGCTCTCACCCCGGAGCGGGAGAAGATTGGGCAGTCTCTTTTGAAACCCAAGGCACAGCTGATTTAACCATTACCCCAATGGATGGGGCAACCATTGATGATTTAGAGTTTGTGGGTATGAAATGCTCGGAAGAAGAGGTCATACCAGAGATTCGAGAAGGCGATGTATTATTCTTTCCTAATTGGACTTGCGATGATATAGGCACAGTAACTCATTTAGTCAATGTTGCCGGCAAACACACTCTTAAATTCCAGTTTGGCGATAAAACCGCTTATGCTTATAATAATCCAGATGTAGAAACCTTAAGGCCAAATGTAGCCGGAGACGAAGAAAATTTATCCTATGGGATTTCTGGAGCAGGAAATCATTGGCAGGATGTTGATGAAGCTATAGCAGATGACGAAACCACAAAGGTTCGGAATGACACCGATTATAATAATTTTCAGAGAGATTTATATGGCATAGAAAACAGTTCTGGGAGCGGAACAATAAATAGTGTTACTATTTATGCTCGAGTTAGGCAAGGAATAGCTAATGGTGACTTTTTGAAAATAGTATTAAAGACTGGTGGAACAGTATACGAAAGTACCAAATCAATAACAGGTAGTTGGGTAAATTACTCTCATGAATGGACGAGTAATTCTGGCGGAGGTTCTTGAACTTGGGATGCGATAGATAATTTACAAATAGGAGTAAGTTTGCGGGGTGTGCAAGAAGGCAAGGGAGTAGCACCAACTTATTGTACCCAAGTCTATGTTGAGGTTGATTATACTCCATCCGTATCCAACACTGCCCCCACCAACGACTCTTTAACCTTTACCAACCCCTACGGCGGAGACGGAAATGATGCGGTGGTGGATGATAGCACGGAGTGGAATTTTCGGGCAGTGGTGTCGGATACGGATGGATACACAGATTTGACAACGGTTGTTTTACGCTTGGCTAATTCCTCGGATAACACTACTCCTTATGATGCCTTAAAGTTTACTTGGACCGAGGCCACTGATGCTTTTTCGGAAACCGCGGATACCCAAAATGCGGCGACGATTACTTCCACCGGTACCGATTCAACCTGCGCTACCAATACCTGCACTTTAGATTTTAAAATTAAATTCAACAGCAGTTTTTCCACCCAATCAACTAACTACAATGCCGAGTTTTACACCACCGATGATGCGGCGGCAACGGATGAAGATTCTTACACGGATTTTTATCAAGTCGTGCCAATCAGCATTTCCGTTTCTTCGCCGGCTGATGTTTCTTTAGGGACCATTACCGGCACCGGCACTTCAAGCACCGGCGAAGCCACTTGGACAGTTACCACCAATAACCCCAACGGCTACAAACTGGAGTGGCAGGCAGGTACGGCAACAATGGCCAATGAGTATTCAGATACGATTGCCGCTTACACTCCGGCGGTGGCGGATACCCCGGAAACTTGGAGCGTGGCCAGTAGCGATTCGGAATGGGGCGGACGGCTCAAATCAACTTCTACTGATTATGCCAGTGGCACTTGGGGAACGGATGATTCGTCAAATGCTAAATGGTTGAATGTTAAAAGTTCGGCTTTGTTTCAAATTGCCAGTCGGGCTTCGGTTGCCACTGGTTCGGATGAGATTGTTCAGTTTAAGGCCGAAGTCGGCTCATCCAAATTTCAGCCAACCGGAACTTATACAGTTAATGTGACGGTTACGGCAACAACATTATGAAAAAACTCGGCTCAATTTTATTCATCACCATACTTTTACTCTTGACCGTATCAGGACTGTTCAGAGGGCAAGTCTCTGCTGCTTCCACCAAAAGTACCATTCAAATTCTTTTGGAGGTCAAGGAAAAACTTTACCAGATTAAAGTAACTATTTTAGACGAGAGCGGAGAGCCAATTGAAGGAGCCAAGGTTACCCTCTATTCGGAACCAATTACCAAATACACCGATGAGAATGGGGTGGTAGTTTTTGAAAATGTTTCTCCCGGAGAACACCGAATCGTGGTTGAGCACGAAGGGCAGATTGGCGAGCAAAAGGTGGTCTTGAGCGGTCAGGTAGAAACCTTTGATTTCCGAGTCAAACTCGAGCTGGCCAACCCTTTTAACCGGCGAAATGTGATTGCCATCATCGGGATTTTAGTTTCAATCGTTGGTTTTCTCCTAGTTTTAGTTTTCAGAATGAGAAGAAGGGGCTAAAAAGAAAAGTGGCGACTTTTCTTTTTTGTATTTTTCTTTTGCGACCTTCTTGCGTCTTTCCTATCTTTATTTTTACGGCCCCCGCCGTCCGTCCAGCATTTTTTCTTTTCTTTTTTTTGCGAGTCCCGCGAAGCGAGGGCCTGACAAATTGAATTTTGAAAATCTAAGAATTTCTGATAAAATATATTCGAGCGGAGTTGTATAATCGCACCAAACTATGTATGGCTTGAGCTCGAAGGAGATACAAGAGGCTGAACCTCTAAACTCTAAAGAGGTTCAACCTCTGGAAATTAAGAAAGCTATAAAAATGGAAAAGAAACCATTCCGCTTCGACTTTTCGGCCGGCGGAATAGTATCTAAGAAAGAAAAGAGTAAAATATTTATTCTCTTAGTCCAGCATGCCGGGCATAAAGGATGGTGTTTCCCTAAAGGGCTCATCGAAAAGCATGAAAAGAAAGAAGAAGCGGCCCTGCGGGAAGTGTTGGAGGAGGGTGGAGTCAGGGCAAAAATTATCAAAGAGGCGGGAACGACAGAATATTTTTATGTTGAAAACGGAATCAGGGTTAAGAAAAAGGTCTATTACTATCTTATGGAATATGAAAGCGGCGAGCCCCAAAACCACGATTGGGAAATGATGGATGCCAAGTGGGTGGAAAAGGAGAAGGTTTGGGAAACGTTGACCTATAAGTCAGATAAAATGATTTTGGAAAAAATCGAAAAAGAATTGATTTAAAGACACAAGATGAAAGCTTATCAAAAAATTATCACCCTTCTTGAGATCCTGAAAGAAATTTATAAACCGGCCGGCCGGTTTCTGGTTACAAAGCAGGAAGGAATTTCCCTGCAAGTTGGCAAGGAACCTCTTTTTACCCTGTCTCCATCCTCTTTTTTGTTTTTAGGCAAGGTAAATCTCAATGACAAGTTGGGAGTAAAAAACCAAAAAGGCGCTGATTTCTTAAAAGAGAAAGAGTATGCGGCTTTTCTGAAAGAGATAGTAAGTTCTATCCGGCGCCTGAACCATTTGGGCGTGGGATATTTCTGCCAGGATTCTGCCGGAGAAATTGCCATATTGAAAGGTTGTCTGAAAGATACGCCTTTTCATCTTTTTGAAGAAAAATCAGGGCTGGCTAATTCCAGATGGTTGTTTGTCGGAAACAGAGCAGTTTTTGAAAATCCTCTTTTGGAAATCGTTTTAGAAAAGAGAAAAGCGAGCTGGCAGGATAAATGGTTTCCCCATTTCCAGATAGACCTGGATCTTGCCCTGACATTCGAAGAGATCCGCCAAATTGCTGACAAATACTTCGGCCAGGAATTTTTCCGTTGGGAGTTAAAAGTTGCCAATAAAGGAACAGTTTTGGGGATGGGTTGGCTGGGAGAAATTGAGGGCCTAAAAATCCGGCTGGATTTAGGCAGCAGCCTGAGAAAAACCGACTATCATAGGCAGGTTCTTTTAAAGGAAATCTGAGATTTTCAAAAGAGTTCAGGAGGACAGAAATTTACCTTGATTTTACAGATGTAAGATGTATAATGTAGAAATTAGGGAGGAATACAATATGATCAGAACCCAGATTAACTTAAAAGAAGATCAATACAAGATTCTTCTGCTTGAATCTAAGCGCCAGAAGCGTTCTCTTTCCGAGCTGGTGCGGGAAATGATTGAGACCTGTTTTATAAAGCAGAAAAAGGGAAACGCGGGCGTACTGCTTAAAATGGCAGACAAGGCGGGGATAAGCGGAGAACCGAACCTGTCTTTAAATTACAAAGAACTTCTTTTTAAAAAAGATATTTAAGGAAACGACGAATGGATATTTTTATTGACGCTTCAGCCTTTATTGCTTTATGGAATGCTGATGATACCAACCATAAAGCCGCTATTACCAAAAGTCAAACGTTGGTTCAAGAAAACGCCCAAGTGTTCACTTCCAATATTGTCGTTTGTGAGGTTTTGACGGTCTTGAGTTTAAGGATTTCGAAGCAGAAGGCTTTGGAATTTGGCGAGACTGTTTTCGATAACGGATTGAATGTGGTTTTAATTGATGAAGACTTACAACATGATTCCTGGGAGATCTTCCGTAAAATAGCCGGCAAAAATGTCAGTTTTTTTGATTGTACGGCCTTTGCATTGATGCAATCAGTAGATGTCAAAAAAGTATTTTCTTTTGACCAGGATTTTAAGAAACAAGGATTTTATCTGGTATAGTGGTTGTTTGGCAGATTCAAGCTTTGGGTAATATTATCCGGAGGGGTCGCACAAAGTGTTAAAGCCAGTAATTTTATATGGACTATTCATTACTAAAGTATCCCCGGAAAAGCCATTAACATTCCCAAAGAATCAAAAGAATTGGCAGAGTTATTCGGTATTATTTTTGGGGATGGAGGAATAAATAATAGTTGGCAGCTTGTTATAAGCCTGAATTCTAATGCCGATCTTGAATATTCATATTATGTTCGCAAACTTTTACGGAAACTATTTAAGATTAAGGTAGCTATTAGGAAAAGGCCCAATCAGAATACTCTAGTAGTTGTTTGTTCGAGTAGTAATTTAGTGGATTTTTTAGTTAGCAAGGGTTTGGTTCGAGGCAATAAGGTTATTCAACAAATTACGACTCCCAACTGGATAAATAATAATTCAGAATACCAAAAATCATTTGTAAAAGGACTTGTGGATACCGATGGTTGTTTGTTCATCCATAGTCATATTACAAAAAATGTGCTATGCAAGAATATTGGTTTTTGCTTTACAAACAGTTCTGAGAAATTAATTGTTTCTGCGGCAAAAATTCTAAAAGAATTCGAAATTAATCCACACATTACCGACAAAGGAAGAAGAATTTATTTTTTCCAAGCTTAATACCGTCCCGCATGGCGGGGCGGATGAAGCCAATCCGACGAAGTCGGGCTGAGCGCAGCGAAGAAAAAGAAGATACCCCGACCGTAAGGTCGAGGGAGCTTCATTTGTACAGTTTTAAAGACATCATTTCTTATTTGAATATTTTCGGATCGTCTAACCCAAGGATTTTTGGAAAATACCTAGAGTGGCTTGAGATAAAAAAAGATAGGGATAACTATATGAATAGTTTATACTTAAAGAATAAAATTTGGAGAGGTGCAGGAGTGGTTTAACTGGCGGTCCCGGAAAGACCGTGTATCGAAAGGTACCGTGGGTTCGAATCCCACCCTCTCCGCCATACCTTTTGCAACCACGCCAGAGTGGTTTATCTGACAAACTTGCAATAATCAAAGCTTTAGGAACAAATAATTTATGAAAATTGTTATTTGCGGAAGTATGCGTCTTTCAAAAAAGATGCTGAAAATCAAAGAAGAATTGACCAAACTTGGTCATTTTGTAATTGTTCCCCGCCATACCGAAAAGTACGTCGTGCTGGGTACTTCTGACCACATGCACAACGAATCCGTAAAAAATAAAATCAATCATGATTTAATAAGACAATATTTTGACGAGATTGAGAAAAGCGACGCGGTGTTAATAGTCAATGACACCTTAAAAGATGTTCCCGGCTACATCGGCGGTAATGCTTTTTTGGAAATGGGATTTGCCCATGTTCTAAATAAAAAGGTCTATCTTTTAAACCCCATACCAGAAATGTCTTACAGCGACGAGATTGTCGCCATGCAACCGATAATTTTAAATGGGGACCTAACAAAAATATGAACATTGGTATTTTCGGCGATAGCATAAACAGTGGCGCATACGATCTAAAAAATTTTCAACAAACACTATGAAACTTAACATTCCCATAGAAACACAAAAGAAAGGTTCCCGGGACTGCGGGATTGTTTGCCTGCTGATGGTATTCCGCTATTTCGGCATCAGAAAGTCATTGCAAGACATTCAAAAAGAGTTGAAGGTTGATAAAGTAGGCACCTATGCTCCGCATATAGGTGCTTTTATGTTAAAAAATGGTTTTTCGGTAGAGCTTGTTACTCAACATCCCGGCATTTTTACCATCCAGGACAGAGGTAAAAGCCAAAAAGAGATACTCCATCGCATGAAAGGACTTCTTCAAAAAGAAGAAAAGGATCAGAACAAAAAAGTACTTAAATATTTTATCGGGTTTTTAGAAAGCGGCGGTAAAATTAAAGTGAAAATCCCGGGGGCAGATGATATTCGAGAAAGTCTTAAGAATAAATCACCCCTGATTGCTTTACTGACCACCAATTTCCTGACGGAGAAAAACCCGGAGTTTAACTTTCACTATAATGTTGCGACGGGTATTGATAAAAATTTTGTATATCTCAACGACCCCCTGCCCGACCAAAGAGGCGGCAAGAAAAAATGTGGTATAAATGACTTTTTGTTTGGATTATATGCCGCTTCATACGGTGATTTGGATAATGGAAGTTTGTTGAAAATTTCAAGAAGATACAAGTTTCGTGTATGCGCCACCCCGAACCTGCCTCGCCGTCATCCCGTCCGCCGAATCGGCGGATCGGGATCTTAAAAAGATGCTGAAATAAGCAAAGCTTGAAACCTTCGGTTATAAGCAAAGCTTGAAACCTTCGGTTATAAGCAAAGCTTGAAACCTTCGGTTATAAGCAAAGCTTGAAACCTTCGGTTATAAGCAAAGCTTGAAACCTTCGGTTATAAGCAAAGCTTGAAACCTTCGGTTATAAGCAAAGCTTGAAACCTTCGGTTATAAGCAAAGCTTGAAACCTTCGGTTATAAGCAAAGCTTGAAACCTTCGGTTATAAGCAAAGCTTGATTCTCGCTGGTGCTCGAATTAACGTCAGGATGACGTTTGGTACGTCATGCTACTATTACGAGATAACGCGAAACTGATCTGTATTAATGACTCATGTTGAAATTCTGCTTAACAATTGTTGGCGCAGGAAGAAAAAATGACTATTTCACAGCCAGTCGGTATCATTGGCAAAGCATTTGTAGACGGCCTCAAGGATATTCTCGGTGAAAAATTGTATGGTGCTTATATTTATGGTGCCGCCGCCTTCCCGGATACATTGCCCACCAATGATATTGACTTCCACGTTATTTTGAAAGATAAGCTCACAGACAACGAAAGATCACAGTTGGAAAGACTGCACGGATCTTTGGCCAAGAAGTATCCGCCCATGGGTGGTGAGCTTGACGGTTATTACCTTCTTCTCAAAGATGCTCTTCAAAGCTCGCCACCCAAAAGCCAGATGCGGAAACGGGCCACTGATAACTCCTGGGCTCTGCACCGTGAACACATTCTAGCGGGACGATACATCCTTCTTTTTGGACCTCATCCGAAAGAGATCTATCCACCCGCAACCTGGCCAGAGATCAAAACTGCATTAGACGGCGAACTGGATTACGTTGAGAAGCATTGGCAGGATTATCCGGACTACTGCATTCTCAACCTTGGCCGTCTTATTTACAGTTTCCAAACCAGAGACGTTGTCGTCTCAAAGGCCAAGGCAGCGGATTGGGCTTGCAAGGCTCTGCCGCGATGGAAACGGCATATTAATTTGGCCAGGAAATCGTACGCTCGTCAGGCAACACCTAAAGATAAACAGTTCATGCTGGCTGAAGTTGGGAAGTTTCTCGAATTTGCGAAGGAACGCATTGAGGAAGTATCCCAAAATACGTTCATATAGCTCTGTAAAAACTAAATGTCGGATTTTCATTATGTCATCCCGACCGAAGTGGAGGGATTCCTTCGTGCAGGGTAAGGGATTCCTTCCTTCGACAAGCTCAGGACAGGCTAGCTCGGAATGACAAATTGTTTTAACATCGCTATAGTTCGAAGGAAACACGCTGACTCAGGCGCTTTACCAAACTACATCTTGGCCTTGGATTTAAAATACCGGCAGAAGTGAAAAAGTCGCACTTGCCACGAGAGAGATCGGTTGGTCGAAGAGGTAAGGAGTGAAGAACTTGCCCTGTAAGGGCAGGTTCGGATTTTTGACGTAAGTCAAAAATCTCTGAAAGAACCTCCCTCCCCGCCAGCCTTCGCCAAAGCTTCATATGACAGGAAAAACTCTGACTTATTTGTTTTTATTTTTGATTAAATACACCCAATTTAATGATTATGAATATAATTGAATTAATTAGGAAATTGATATCACAACGGGTAATACGCCTTGGAAAACAACAAGTAATTAGACATTATCAAAGAGAGGCGGGTTATAAAATTCTAGTTGAAACAGGCACTTATTTTGGAGAGATGGTAAATAGTCAGAAAAATAATTTCGATAAAATAATTTCGATAGAGCTGGATAATAATCTTTATAAAAGAGCATTCGATAAATTTAAGAAATATAAGCATATTAAAATTCTAAACGGAGATGGTGGGGAAGTTTTGAACGACGTTTGTAAAGAACTTGATAAACCTGCAATTTTCTGGCTCGATGGTCATTATTCTGGCGGGATTACAGCAAAGGGGAAAAAAGAAACTCCAATTTGTGAAGAATTAAAAGCAATATTTAAAAAAAATTATAACCATATTATATTGATTGATGACGCAAGATTGTTTATTGGAGAAAATGATTATCCAACAATAGTAGAACTCTCTCGTTTTATAAAACAAAGAAATAGTGAATATAATATAGAAGTTAAAGAGGATATTATAAGGGCTGTACCTAAAAATATTATGAAAAGTCACTTTGCCTAACTTTTGAATTCACCAGAGAACTTCTGCCTGACGCGAAGCAGTGTATCAATCACCTTTTATCAATAGGCCCGGTTGAATTCAATTGTTCAAATGGCGAAGCAATGAAACTGCTATTGCCAACTTGGGTATCGCAAAACGAATTATACGCGAAACTGGATTCTCTAAAAGATAAACTTTATTGGGGTGATATCTATGCCAAGTTCATTTAAAACATGCGTCCGACTTCATGTAATAGGGTGTATGCGGCTGGCTATCGCTAAACTTTTTTCCCACGCTGGGAGTGGGAAAATGATTTCAAAGGAGGACAAATGAGTGAGGGAAATTTAAACCAGTTACTCAAGTCAAAAGAGACTTTACCGAAGCCTAAAAAAAGGTCAACTTGGCTTTTGTGGGTTGTCCTGATCATTGTAATCGCAGTGGGTGTGGGCATCTGGTTTTTATTAGTCCGAGAAAAGCCGTCGGTTGAAAATCCGGCATCTGAAAATTTTGGCGAAGAGGTGAACCTTACGGATAAAGGGAAAGATTTGAACGAATTCAACTGGTCGCAGATGGAGCAAGGGCCGTATCACGACAGGGTCTCTTTTGCCACCGGCGCCACCTTAACCGACTGGACCGATTCCGAAAAAATCCTGGCCGAACATGCCAGCGTGCCGGATGTTTTAGTCAAAGACGCAACCCTTTACGTTTATTTTGTGGACGTTTCGCAAAACGGCAAACCGGAACAGATAGGCCTTCTGCGCTCTGTTGATTACGGTCAAACCTGGGAGGAGAAGGTATTTGCTACCATTCAAGGCTTGGGCGACAAAGTGGCGGTTGACCCGGCACCCATGCTTTTGGAAGACGGCAGAATCCGTCTTTACTATTTCGACATTGGTTCGACCAAAACCCAGGGAACAGAAAACAACACCATCTATTCAGCCATTTCGTCAGACGGAATTAACTTTACCCAAGAGACGGGCTTCCGCTTTAGAAAGGCCGACATTTTTGACCCGGACGTTATCAAGATCAACGGCACTTGGCGGATGTACGTCGGTACCGGCAATCAACAGGTTTTGACAGCTATTTCCCAAGACGGCCTGACTTTTACTTATGAGGGTGTGGCTCTAAACGGGGGCGCCATTCCCAACGTCGTTTACGAAAACGGAACCTACTATCTTTTCACTGGAGGGATTGAAATTTCGACTTCGTCAGACGGAAAAACGTTTACCGAAACCGGAAAGAGGTTTGACTCAGGCGGTCCTACTAACGATCCCGGCGTAGCCAAACTTAGCGACGGCACTTACTTTATGGTTTACAAAACCGACGATGGGACAAAAAAGCCGCAAAATAATCCGCCTGTAAACTGATATGATATTAGAAAAAAGAGAGGAAACAAGAAACTTCAGGAGGCAAAGAATTGTTCCGATCATTTTCGAACAAAGTGAGAAAACTCACTTTTCGATAGCCTTGAAAATCACCCCGCAGTGCGGGGTAGATGTCCACCGACTCGGCGGATCCCACGAGAAATCAAGAATACCCTGGGCTTTAGCCCAGGGAAGATGTCATTTTGTAAGCGGAAAACCCGTTTATTCTAGAGAAAGAGGCAAGAAGGCGGGAACAATTTATCAGCGCCGGTTTCGGAGGCGGATGTAGGCTCAAACAAAATCCACGGCCGTTTTTTTGATAGATGCGTCTTACAAAAACTAGCTGAAAAATTGCAATTTTCCATCTTTGATAAGCCATCCGATTTGGTATTTAATCAATGGCAAGAGCTGTTTTATGAGCAGGATAGAATTATTCATAAAGGCTGAATGGGATAGCTTGAGCTTGGATATGGTACCAATATAGGGTAAAATCGGCTGAAGGAGAAATATGAACAGCATACGTATACGATCATATATCACGGTTAAGGATGAGCGAGCGGTTTTCGAGCTTTGGCAGAACCTTCTTGGCGAGATGTGGCCGCTTTCTCAAGAAACATTCCACCATGCGATACTTTTCCCGTTGGTCAGTGCATCAACACATCATTTTGTTGCCGAGAAAGATGGTGCTGTTATTGGGTTTATAGCTGTTATCGCGGAAGACAAAGCCGAGATTATGTGTCTTTTAGTCTCGAAAAACGAGCAAAGAAAAGGTATCGGCGCTAAACTATTAAATACTGGTCTAGACGAGCTCAAAAAGAAAAAAATAACGGAAGTACATCTTGGTTCCGGCACTCATACCTATTTTTGGCCGGGTGTGCCGACTAATCTACCGGTGGCCATCAATTTTTTCAAGAAAAATGGATTTATTTTTGAGAGTCTAAGCGCCGATATGGTGCTTGACTTAAACACCTATCAAACTCCGCCATTTGTCTTTGAACGAGTAAAGGAGATCATGTTCGAACTTATCAAAGAGATAGAGGTAGACAAGGCTCTCACGTTTGAGAAAGATAACTTTCCTGAGTGGTGGCCGTATTATCAACGGGCAGCGAAAGAGAAACGGTTGAATAACGTTCTGCTGGCAAAAACAGCGGATAATAGGATTGTTGGAACAGTTTTTGTCGGGGAGCGATTGGTGACATGGGAAAAGCTTTTGGGCAGTAAGGTGGGTTCTCTGGGGGCACTAGGTGTCGCCGAAAATATGCGGAGTAGAGGCATTGGATTGGCACTAGCCGCACGAGGCACCGAAATCATGCAAGAAAAAGGTTTGACAAAAGTGTATCTAGGCTGGACAGAGTTAACAGATTGGTATGGAAGACTGGGGTATCAAATCTGGCGGGAATTTGCTATGGGAAGCTTAAAGTTTTGAGCAGTAATGCTTTAATCGCAATCTTTACCAACTTTCATGCCTAAATGGATTATGAATGGCTAAATACTTCGGAGATCCGTGTGTTATGGCGATTGTTTCTAATGTAAAGATAATCAAACAACCCATGCTGCCTAATCTTATTTTCGAACAAAGTGAGAAAACTCACTTTTCGATAGCCTTGAAAACCACCCCGCAGTGCGGGGTAGATGTCCGCCGACTCGGCGGATTCCACGAGAAATCAAGAATACCCTGGGCTTTAGCCAAGGGAGGACGTCATTTACAGTCATGAAAATTTTTGTTAAAGCCAAACCAAGGGCAAAAAATGAAAAAATCGAAAAGATTGGTGAAGATTGTTTCAAAGTTTCTGTGAAAGAACCACCGGAGGAAGGAAAGGCCAATCAGGCGATCGTAAAAGCCCTAGCTGAATATTTTAAGGTAAATCAATCAACTATTAAATTGGTTTCCGGCTTTAGTTCGAAGAATAAAATTTTTGAAACAGGTTAATTTTGAAAGGTAAATCAGACGGAGCACTAAGGTATAATCTTAGAAAGATTTAATCATTATGAAAAATAAAAAAATTGTCTGTCATGACATTCAGGGTAAGAAATATAAGGTTGCGGTAACTGACTTGACATTTCGTCCGGCAGTTTACGGGATAATCATTCAAAACGGAAAAGTTCTGCTTTCCAAACAATGGGACGGATATGATTTCCCCGGTGGAGGAATTGAGTTGGGAGAAACAATAGTAGAGGCTTTAGTAAGGGAGGTCAAAGAGGAAACAGGACTTGATGTTTCCGTAGAAAAACTGATAGCCTGCTCGGATTCATTTTTTAAGCTTCCTTTCAAAGGAAATTGCGTCCAATCAATCCACCTGTACTTTTTATGTACAGCAATCGGAGGAGAACCGTCAACAGAATTTTTTGACGAGCAGGAGAAGGAATATGCGGATAAGCCGGAATGGATTGAGATTGACAAGGCTGAAAGGATAAAGTTTTTTAATGAAGTCGACAGCGTAAAGCTCATTTTAGAGGCAGAAAAACTTTTAAGATAATTGTATGGAAAAATTGGTTATCAAAAACCGTAAAAATCAAAATATAAGCGTTATTTTAAAGTATAGCAGAAACCCGGAAGGTCTGGCTTTTATAATGCACGGCTTGGGCGGTTTTAAAGAACAGCCCCATATTCAAACCTTGGCCGGTGCTTTTGAGGAAAAGGGCTATACTACGGTATTGTTTGATACAACCAATACTTTGGGAGAAAGTGACGGCAATTATGAGCATGCGACTATCACCAACTACTACGAGGATTTAGAGGATGTAATCAAATGGGCCAGAACACAAGCATGGTATCAAGAGCTTTTCATTTTGCGAGCGCAATACTCCGATCGTAAGATCGGAGATATAATGAAATTGCTCGAAAGCAATTTAAAGCCAAAATCACTCGCTGCGCGAGCGAAAGAAGATCTCATGAGCGTAAGTTCAGGGAGATTCATTTTATGCGGCCATAGTCTCGGCGGTTTTTGCGTTGCTTTTTACGCTGAAAATCATCCACAAGAAGTTTTGGCAGTGGCACCTATTTCTGCTGTAGTTTCCGGTAAATTAATGGTTGAGGCGTACAAACGTTATGAGCCGGAAAATTTCCGTCAATGGGAAAAAACTGGTTGGTTGATTGAAGAGAGCGTCTCAAAGCCGGGAGTTGCTAAAAGGTTGTCATCCTCTTTTGTTAAAGACAGTTTGAGATATGATTTATTGCCCAAGGTGCAAAATTTAACCATGCCAGTTTTGCTGATAGTCGGTGAAAACGATACTTCAACACCGCCTGACCATGTCAAGATTCTTTTCGAGGCGCTACCCGGTCCAAAAGAATTGGCGCTTATTAAGGATGCACCTCATACTTTTAGAAACAGAAAACATTTGAAAGAAATCAAAAATTTATTTTTAGCTTGGCTTGATAAAGTCTGATACTTTTTTATGAAAGATAAATTGGATTTAGGAAAATACGAACACTACAAGGGCCAACAATATGAGGTTTTGGGTGTTGCAAAACACAGCGAAACCTTGGAGGAATTGGTGATCTATCGTCCTTTAGGCGGTCAAAATGATTTGTGGGCTAGGCCTTTGCGGATGTTTTTGGAGTCGGTAGAAGTTGATGGCAAGAAAGTTGCCAGATTCAGGTTTTTGGAAGAGTAAAGAATTAAATTACCTTCTTAAAAGCGGAATGCTGAGAGATATCCCAGATTTGACAAAATTCTTCAGATTGTTTATATTGTTATGCAATATTTGTTTATATTGTTATGCAATATTGCATAATTAAATGAATGGATCTGAAAATGTCAACGCGAAAAAATTTCTTTTTACAATTTAACGAAATGCCCTTTTTCACCAGTGAGACCATCAACGCAGTGGCGGAGAGGTTTGAGATACCGAGAAACACCGTCATCTCATATATCCAAAGGTCAATTAAAGATAAGAGTCTCATGCGGTTGAAACGGGGTATTTTTGCTACTGCGGCCTATTTTGAGAAACAGCGCTCAAATGTCGAATATGCCTATGCGATTGGCTGTAAGCTACTTGAGCCTTCATATATTTCCCGTGAATCGGCTTTGCAGCACTACGGGATTCTGTCAGAGGCCGTCAATACGGTTATTACTCTTATTACCACTCAGACAACCAGACGTTTTACCAATCGATTGGGAATCATGGATTATAAAAATATGAACCCCAACTTATTTGGGGGGTTTGAGGTAGTACAAAAAGACTTTACTTATCTTATAGCTAGGCCAGCCAAGGCGATCTTTGACTATCTTTATTATCGAATTCCAAGAGCAGATTTGCGCTCTAAAGACAAGGTTTTGCACTCTTTGGATGAATTTAGGCTTGACTATGAAGGATTGGGTCAGAAGGAGCTCGACTCACTTTTTGAGCTTTTAAAAAAGGTTTAGTATGCAGGAAAACATTGTCACTAAAAATCTTCTCACGATGGCTGATAGGTTGAAGTCAGAAAGAAAAACCGAGCCGGTTATTTTAAACCGGATCAAAGAAGAACTCCAGTTTTATATACTTGATTTTATTTATAACCACCGTAATTACTCCCACTTGATTATGTATGGCGGGTCACTTTTGAGAATTGTCTACGATTTACCCCGGATGTCGGAGGATTTAGATTTTCAGACGGCGCGTGCAATAGATTTGGCAGTATTCAAGACAGATCTTGGTGAACACTTCAGCAAAAGATATGATCTTCAGGTTGATGTTGCTATCAACAATCGGCCGGATGAGCCGACAAAATTACTGAAAATAAGATTTAACATCCTAGACCAGTTTAATTTTAAAAGCATTTCCTGGACAAAATTACTGATCCGTCTTGATATAAACTTGTTTGAAAAAGCCGACGAATTTATGACCAAAGTACAATCTGTTGTCCATGGAAATTTGTCATTTTCGATTAAAACTTATCCGTTGTCGACTTTAATGGCCAGTAAAGTTTTGGCAGTTCTTAAACGTACTTCACGGGGGATCGGCCAAGAAATTGGTGAGTGTAAACCGCGGGACGTTTATGACCTGCTTTGGTATCTGGATAAAAGAGTGGTACCGGATATTCAATATCTGGAAAAGAATGGGTTTTTGGGAAATATTCTGGAAGTGTTTGATGACCTTAGGTTAAGAGTAGCAAACCTTAAGGATAATTTATTTGAAGCCGATTTGGCGCAGTTTTTTTATGATCGGACGAGTTATGACACTTGGTTTAGAAATTGGAGACAGCGGTTTCTAACCTTGATTGACGCGTATTCTATATATGAAGTAGGAGAATTTGAGGGGATAAGGTTTAGCGTAGATTTTGATACTCGTGTTGGGTTGATTCACTATTATTTCCACGCCAGCAATAAAGATGAAGAGCTTCATTTTGTGGTGCGACTAAGCGATCATTGGTATGATTCTGACGCCGTGATCAAGCCTGGCAATCGGGCAGAAGAAATAGAACGGCACATTGAAACGGAATTGGAAAAAAAGCTGTCAGCCGCGGATTATGAATATATTGGTCTTTTCTACCGCAAAATACAGGATTATATTAAACGCTCAAAGGGAGTGCTTTTGCGGAAAGATTTTACGACCAAGTTGATTAGGGTGACGGCTGATAACTTGGATCCCAAAGATCAGATTGTGCTCAATAAAAGGTTGTTGTCAAAGATCAGGTTTGAAGAGTTGCTCTAAACGGGAGCAGAGCTGAGAGTCTAAAAAAGCCCGTCAACCCGCCAAGGAGTTTTTGAAAGGAAAAAAGCTTAATAAAATTGAGAATTGATGTTTAGGCTTCAACATTAAAACTAAACTTATGAAAATAATTATTCCAACCACAATAAAATCTATAGATGTAAAAAAGTTACCGATTATATTATTAGACGAAAAAGGATTAAAAATTAGCATAGAAGGGTTGTCAGCTAAAGAAAAGGAAGAGTTTTTTGGCATAAAAAACTTTAGGATAAAAGAAGATGGCGGTATTCAATGGACTCCAAAAACATCATCTCGGCAAATGGATGATTTTGATTTATCAGATTACTTACAAGGTAGTTATAAAATTATGATAGAGAAAAATACTGGTAACCCCGCAGAGATCCAGGATATCGCACGCGAATTGTTTTTTATTTTTAATATAGTAATTGGATGTTCGTTTAAGTTTTATAGAATTTCAGATATTAAGGACTTTCCTGGTGGCATGTTTACAAGCCGAATCCCTCACGTATCCCGAAGAGAAAATGAAAAAATAGATAGAAACAAGATAGATAGAGTAAGCGGGTTGTTGAAAAAGATGAGGCAAATTAAAAACATCAAGACTATCGATAAGCTGAAATTTATTGAATTATTGCTAGAAACCGCTATGTCTCAGACCACAAATAAGGGTTCGGCGGGTGCTTTTTACGTAGCGATATTAGAGTCAATTTTTTTACAAGACTCAAATGCAGGATCAAGATATAAATTTTCAATGAGAATAGCTAGACATAATAATGAGAACTGGGAATATAAGAAAAAAATGAGAGACTTATATGATAAACGCTCGAGCATGTTTCATGGAGCAAAGGATGATTTTTCAGAAGGAGAAATCAAATTTCTCGAAGAAGAAGCTTGTTCGGCAATAGAAAAGTATATAAATAATCGGGAAGATTTTTCAGAAGAAAACCTCGACAGAGAGTTGTTAAATTTATGACCAAAATTCAAGAAATACTACAATCCAAAATCAAGCCCAAGGAAAAGACTCTGCTTTTGGCCAAAACTATTAAAGAAGAAAAGCTTTAAGTAAAACCATGGATTATCAAGCTATCAACTTACAAGATAAATTCGCCAAGTTTGACGAGAGGTGGTCTCCCAAAATTATCGCTCAGATGAACGATTACCATTTCAAGCTGGCGAAAGTCAAAGGGGATTTTACCTGGCATGATCATAAGGCCACCGATGAAGTTTTCATCGTTGTCAAGGGCCAGTTGCGGATTGATTTTAGGGACGGACAGGTGACTTTAAAAGAAGGGGAGCTTCTGGTGGTTCCCAAGGGAGTTGAACATAAGCCGTTTACACAAGAAGAATGCCAAATTCTCTTGATTGAGCCTGCCGGTACTTTGAATACCGGTAAGGTTGGTGGAGATCGAACCGCCAAAGATGGCATTTGGATTTGAAAGGAGCATTATGCAAAGTCTCATCGTCTATGATTCGCTCTACGGAAACACCCAAAAGATTGCCGAGGCTGTTGGTGGTGACATGGATGGCGAAGCCAGAGTTGTTTCGGTCGGCGAGGCGGATTTAGCGGGACTGAAAGACATAAATTTTTTGGTTGTCGGCTCGCCTACCCATGGAGGCAGGCCAACTCAAGCTCTGCAGAAATTTCTCCAAAACATGCCTGAAAACTCTCTTAAAAACATTAAAGTGGCAGCCTTTGATACCAGAGTTTTAGCCTCAGAACAAGGATTTTGGCCGAGGTTGTTTGTCAATACCATAGGCTATGCGGCTCCCAAAATTGCAAGAAACTTACAAAGCAAGGGAGGAATCTTAGTGGTCGAGCCCGAGGGATTTATTGTGGAAGGCAAGGAGGGACCTTTGAAAAAAGGCGAGCTTGAGCGCGCGAGCGAATGGGCGAAAAAAATCTGTAAGGAAGCACAGGCATAGAAATTGCCGTTTAAAAGAGTCCGAAGATTAAATCTCCGGATGACAACTTGAATCATAGATAAAAAACATGTCAAAACTACTTCAAATCTCATGCCTGGGGCACAAGGTATTACGGCAAAAAGCGGCTTTTGTCAAAGAGGTTGGGAACAGAGAAATTCAGGAATTGATAGATGACTTAATCGCCACCGTCAAAGATGTCAACGGAGTTGGAATAGCCGCACCTCAGGTTTACCAATCCAAGAGGATTTTTATTATTGCCTCCAACCCGAATCCGCGCTATCCAAATGCTCCTAAAATGCGGCCGACCGCCGTCATCAACCCCCGGATTCTTTCCCATTCCGAAAAAAAAGTCAAAGATTGGGAAGGCTGTTTGAGTATCCCAGGTATCCGCGGACTGGTGCCTCGTTACCAATCTATTAGCGTGGAATATACTGACAGAAAAGGCAAAATCCGCAAAAGACAGTTTAAAGATTTTATAGCCAGAATTTTCCAGCACGAATATGACCACTTGGATGGGGTTGTATTTTTGGATCGTTTGGAGAGTACAAAAGACATCGTAACCGAGAGAGAATATCTGAGGATAATAGCTAAAACTACCAAAAATGAGTGGACGTCTGCCTGCCGTTGAGCGGTAAAGAGCGAGTTTTTCATACAGAAAAAATGTTTACCCCCACCGGGAGTGGGAAAAAGTTAAAGATTCCTATGATTATAAAATTAACCACAGATGAACAAAAATTGGTTGAACATGCCAAGAAAGCAATAGTCAGATATAATAAAATGCGTCGCAATAAAGAAAGTATTGACACTTTATATGCATTTTTGCTGTCAGATAGCGGAAAAATTTATGACGGTGTTTGCTTTGAGTCAAATATTTCACAAGCAACTATTTGTGGCGAAAGACACGCCATAGCCAATATGGTTTTAGAAGAAGCCTATAAAAGCAAAATAAAGTGTATTGTTGTTGCAGACCCGGTACCAACGGTGCAAAAAAACAGTACTCCTCCTTGTGGCACTTGCATGCAGTATCTGCGACATGAAAATGGCTGGATTTTTCCTGCAATGGAAAAGTACCACATTAAAGATTTATACCCACACCCTTATGAACCTATTGAAGGTTTGTGGGATTAATGTACTTGCCAACTATTTTCCGCGTTGGAAGTAGAAGGGATATAGGCGAGGGAGTGTTATGTCCAAATTAAATCTTCAAGATTTCTTTGCAGATGAG
>Ga0210044_10003753_pt1 | contig 21604 bp, 22 predicted proteins | sample CryGey13umfilter_2_FD_183959 | JGI IMG/M metagenome (GOLD analysis project Ga0210044, IMG submission 183959) | Groundwater microbial communities from aquifer in Utah, USA - Crystal Geyser 4/9/14 3 um filter (SPAdes) (version 2) | ecosystem: Environmental > Aquatic > Deep subsurface >... | reverse complement strand
AAATAAGAGCAGTATTAATATCAATATCATTTTTATAGTCTTGAATTCTATGGGGTTTATCATCAGATGCCGGTACTTCAACTATGATAATTTCTTTATCTTTAATTTCTTTGAATTCAATATTAAATTTTATGGAGGGTTCGCAGTAATTGTTTGCAGTATCTTTTATCAGATTAGCTTCAGATTTTTCACTTTCCACACCAATAATTTTTCCATCATCATCAATTCCAAAAAGAAGATAACCTCCCCCTGAATTTGCAAAGGCTATCATTTCTTTTGCAATTTTTTGATGCGTCGAGAACTTTCTTTTAAATTCGCAATTATAATTCTCGCCATCTTTTATAAGTTCAAGAACTTCAACATTCTTCATAACAATAAATGAACAATTTTGAATTACTATTCTATTAAGATCTGTCTTTTATTTTTAAGGCTATCTTTTGGTATTGTCTGATTTTGTTTTCTTTTTAACAATATATTTTGAATAATAGAATCAGGTAAATTTATTCCCATTTTTTTTAGTGAGTCAATCAAAATTCTTCTTGAATTATCAATACTTAGGTCTAAATCAGATATTTTTGAAACAATAGAAGAATCTTTTATTGCAGGTTTATTTATATTTTTTTGATCATTTAGATTTTTCTTATCTTTATTTAATTTAGCTTTTAATTCAACTTCTTTTAAGATATTTAACCTTTTAACTTCTTCATTATAAATTTTTACTTTATCTACTAACTCAGTTCCATAAATAGAGGTTGGGTATTCTTTTGTAATAATACTATAAACAGCAGCTGCTGAATCTGGATTAGATAAACTATTTTCAAGAGTCCAACCTACAGCATATAAAGCCTTTGGTGCGTAATCAGATTTTGGATGACTTTTATAAATATTTATTAACTCATTGATAGCATTGGTAAAATCACCTTTTTCAATTTTATCTTCAGCATTACTATAAAGTTCTTTGGCTGGGTCATAATCAAAATCAAATAATGGTTTACCTAGAGCTAAAGCAGCAAAATTTACTATTCTTTCATTTTTATGATTTGTATATATCTCTAAAAAGAGACTATCTGCTTTTAAAGTGTCACCAACAGTTAAATAATAATTTCCCAAAGCAAATAATGATTGTGTTTCAAATCTTGAGTTGGGAAAACTTGTTAAGATATAATTAAAATATTTATAAACAGAATCCTGGAGATTAAATTCTGTTACAAACAAAGTCGCCAGTTCAAATTGATAATTTAATATTAAACTGCCCAAAGAATCTGCATCTACAGTAGGTCTGATAGGTGGAATAATATCCTTCACTTTATTAATATTATTTACATTATTCAAATTTGGATCTATTATTGTATTGTTTTTATTTGTCTCCGTTGTTTCTTGTTGGGGGTTTGTGGCAATATTATTGTTCGTAATATTAGTTGCATTATTATTTACCAAATTATTCGCACTCAGCAGCCTTTCTCTTTCAATTTCTTTTTGTCTATAATAGGTGAGAGAATCTTTTAAAAATTCATCAGGATAATTTAGATAATCAATTTGTCTTTTAAATAATTTAATCCCATCTACCAATTTGAAATAATTATTAAACAAGGTTACTTTATTATTGCTTTCAATTTTATACTCTATAGGTAATACAGAATAGTTTGCTTTTTGATAATAATTTTTAGCACTTTCAAAATTTCTAAGATTATACTCATATATTTCACCTAGTTTATATTTGGCAATTGCTGAAGACTTAGAAATGGGATATGTTGTATCTACTTTGGCTAAAATATCTTTTGCTTCATTTACTTTATTTTGCTCTAAATATGTAATCCCTTTTTCTAATTCTATTTCCGGAAAATTTTCAGCATTTTTGTTTTCTAAATTCATTTCATCTAACAATAAAAGAGCATCACTTACTTTATTCCCACTTCTGTAACTTTTTGCTAATTCAATTTTAGAATGATAAATAATATTATAATCTGAGCTTATATCAATGGCTTTTATAAATGCATCTTCTGCTTTTATAAAATCATTATTGCTATAATATAATTTGCCTAGTTCATATAAAACTCTAGCATTTATGTCATCATCTTCAGAAACTTTTAGTAATTCATTAATAGATTTAATTGCAGTAGAATAATCTTTTTGCAGAATATGATATGAAATAACTTCTACAAATGCATCTTGATATATCCCTGTTTCCTCTTCTTTAATTGCATCTTTAATAACTGCATCAAATGATGTTAAACTTTGCTCATCAAGTTTTAGTTTTAGTTGTGTCTTAGCTATCCAGAGTCTTGATTCTAAAATTAGATCACTTTCTTTTTGTATCCCGATTAATTCTTCAAATTTTCGTAAAGCTTTTTGATAATTTCCTTGATAATAAAAGGATTTGCCCAAAATAAGGAGTGCATCATCCACATATTTTGTTTCAGAATTGAACTGCAAAATTTTAGAAGCATCTGTAATTACATTTGCTAATAATTGGTTTACATTTCCCGGGACAAGGATATCTTTGGTATCAAAAAGATCAGTTTTTTGTGCAAGAATTTGAGACTCAGCTTGTTCAAATAATTTTTTAGTATTATAATATCTGTTAAAGTAAGTTGTAAAATTTCCCCAAGTACTGCATCCGGCAAGTATTACTAAAGATGTAAAAAATAAAATTACTTTTATGTATGTAAATCTTAACTTCATTTTAAATTGCTTCTTTTCCAGATTCTTCTGTTCTTATTCTAATTACATCATCAATATTAGAAACAAAAATCTTACCGTCTCCAATCTGACCTGTTTTAGCAGTCTTCAGTATAGCTTCAATTACACTTTCTGCTTTTTTAGCTTCAACAACAATTTCGATTTTAATTTTCGGTATAAATTCAATTCTGTATTCACTCCCACGGTAAGTTTCCGTGTGTCCTTTTTGTCTGCCATATCCCCTTACTTCTGTTATTGTTAACCCTTTTACACCTTCTTCAACTAAAGCTTCTTTTACATCATCTAATTTAAATGGACGGATAATTGCTTCTATTTTTTTCATAATGATTTTTTCTTTTTATCTGCCATGACAATGTTTGTATTTTTTTCCGCTTCCGCAAGGACAAGGATCATTTCTGCCTACTTTTTCTTCAACTTTAATTGGCTTAGGTTTACCCGCTACACTTTCTCCTTGATTTTGAACTCGACCTCTGGATAAACCAATATTATCTGTACTTTCTTTCATTTCTGTCATTCTACCTGTTAAACTTCTTTTTCTTCTATTTTGAATTTCTTCTGGTTGTTGTGGAAAAAATTTAAAGCTGAAAGAAACAATTTCATTTCTTACTTGTTTTAGTAGTTCTATAAATAGTTGAAAAGCTTCCGTTTTATATTCTATTAAAGGATCTTTTTGCCCGTAAGCTCTTAAACCAATACCTTCTTTTAGATCATCCATTTCTCTTAAATGTTCTTTCCACTTTTGATCTATTACGCTTAGTGTAGCATATCTTTCTAGCCTTGCCATCATTTCGTGACCCAACATTTCCTCTTTCTGTTTATAGAAATTTTTTGCTTCATTAATTATCCTTTCTTTTATTCCATCTATTCCCAATCCTTCAAATTCATCAGCTTCTAATTTTATTTCGAATAATAATTTTAGTCTGATTTCTTCTTTAATAGCATCGGCTAAAACATCATTAAAGTTTTGTTCTACAACTTCTTGGACAAATTCTTCCAGGTATTCAAATATTTCACTTTTTAATCTGTCACCTTTTAATGCTCTATTTCTTCTTGTATAAATTATTTCTCGTTGAGAGTTCATTGTATCATCATACTCAAGAAGTCTCTTTCTTATGGCAAAATTATTTTCTTCAACTTTCTTTTGCGCTCTTTCTACAGATTTTGTAATTAAAGGGTGTTGAATTACCTCCCCTTCTTGAATTCCAATTCTTTGCATTACTGAAGACATTCTATCGCTTCCAAAAAGCCGCATTAAATCATCTTCCAGTGAAAGATAAAATCGAGTAGCACCAGGATCTCCTTGACGACCAGAACGACCACGAAGCTGTCTGTCAATTCTTCGTGCTTCGTGTCTTTCAGTACCGAGAATGAACAATCCATCTCTATCCACGACACCATTGCCTAATTTAATATCAGTACCTCTACCAGCCATGTTGGTAGCAATAGTAACTGCGCTAATTTCTCCTGCGTGCGCTACAATTTCAGCTTCTCTTTGGTGTTGTTTTGCATTCAAAACATTATGTGCAATTCCTTTCCTTTTTAACATTCTGCTAATAGTTTCAGAAACTTCAACAGAGGTTGTACCAACAAGTACAGGTCTGCCTTGTTTTTTTAAAGATTCAATTTCATCGATAACGGCATTGTATTTTTCTCGCTTTGTTCTATAAACTGCATCATCTTGATCATCTCTTATAATAGGTTTATTTGTTGGTATAACCACAACATCAAGTTTATATATTTCAAAAAATTCTCCCTCTTCGGTTTCTGCAGTGCCAGTCATTCCTGCAAGTTTATTATACATTCTAAAATAATTTTGTAAAGTAATTGTCGCCATTGTTTGTGTGTCTTTTTCAACTTTTACTTTTTCTTTTGCTTCAATTGCCTGGTGCAAGCCGTCTGAATATCTTCTGCCTGGTAAAACTCTACCACTAAATTCATCAACGATTGCAATTTTACCATCTTCGGTTATTACATATTCATCATCTTTTTCAAAAAGTGTATAGGCTTTTAACAGTTGGTTAATTGTATGAATTCTATCGCTGCTTTCAGAGTATTTTGCATAAAGAGCATCTTTCTTTTTAATAATCTCTTTTTCACTTAGTGATTTATCCTTTTCAATCTTTACAATTTCTGAACCCATATCCGGTAAAACGAAATAATCTTTTCCGAATTCACTTCCTTTTGAAAGTTCTTCTCTGCCTTTATCAGTTAGGTCAATTGTATTATTTTTTTCATCGATGGCAAAATATAATTCGTCATCGATAATGTGCATATGTTTCCCCTGCTCACGCAAATACTCCATTTCGGTTGACTGCATTAATTTTTTATTAATTGGTTCGCTCAATGTTTTTAATAGTTTTTTACTTTTTGGCAGTCCTCTGTAAGCTCTTAATAGTTTAATACCGGCTTCCTTAATGTCACTATTTGAATCGTCATTGTTATTAAGAATATTGTCAGCATCTCCAACAATCTGAGCTACTAAATTTGTCTGAAGACGGAAAAGTTTTTCAACCTTAGGTTTCATTTCGTCAAATCTTTGGTTGTCCTCTTCAACAGGTCCTGAGATGATAAGTGGAGTTCTTGCTTCATCAATTAAAACTGAATCAACCTCATCCACAATTGCATAATTGTATACTCTTTGAACCTGATGTTCAGGATCAATTGCCATATTATCTCTTAAATAATCAAAACCAAATTCATTATTTGTTCCGTAAGTTATATCACATTTATATTGGATTTTTCTTTCGGCAGGGTCCATTGTGTTTAATATTACACCAACTGTTAAACCATGAAACTTAAATATTTCTCCCATCCATTCGCTGTCTCTTTGTGCGAGATAATCATTAACAGTAACAAGGTGTACTCCTCTACCAGTTAAAGCATTTAAATAAAGTGGCATTGTTGCAACTAGAGTTTTACCTTCACCGGTTGCCATTTCAGCAATTTTACCTTGATGTAAAACTACGCCACCCATAAGCTGAACATCATATGGAACCATATTCCATTCAACTTTAGTACCTTTAACAATTATTGTTTTACCAACAAATCTTTCACAAGTAACTTTAATAACAGCGTATGTTTCAGGTAGGATTTCATTTAGAATAGTTTCATATTTTTCGTTTAATTCTTCTTCTGTTGCATCTAATTCGTCATAAACAACTTGTCTGTCAAAATCATCATCTGATTGAAGTTGTTTTTTTATTCCATCTATTTTTTCTCTTATTTCTGCAGTTTCATTTTGAATTTTTTCTTTAAATTCTACAGTTTTATTTTTCAACTGCTCATCTGATAAATCTTTAATTTTTTCATATTCTTGATTTATTTCATCAACAATTGGTGATAATTCTTTTAAATTTTTAGCGTGTTTATCACCAAATATTTTTTTAAAAATATTTAGCATTTAGGGCAAATCTCCATAAGTAATTAAGGATTAAAATTAATGATTGAGGTTTTGAAATGCAATTTAAGGAACTTGGTAATAACTTATTTTATTTATTTAAATAAAATATCTTTTGTGTAATAGTTCCTATTTCAGTCTTTAATTGATAAATATATAATCCCGAAATTAAATTGTCAGTTTCAAATTTAAGATTGTACTCTCCTGGTTCATTTGTAGTACTAACAATTGTTTTTAATTTATTACCCAAAAGGTTATATAAATTAAGTTCAACATGTGTTTCTGAAGGTATATAATATTTTATAAAAGTTAAATGATTGAGAGGTTTAGGAAATTTCTTATCTAACTCAATATCTGAATAATTAAATGTAAAATTATTTTTATAGTTTTTCAAATCTAAATTTTTAATTTCCAGATTTAGGATATTCTTATTACCAAGGATAGTGCTTAAATAAGCTGTGTTTATCTTGTGAGATTTTGTAATTTCTCCAATATTGCTTTTGTTATCTGCTTTTATAGTAAATGTTAAGCAAATAATAAATAATGATATGGTAAATAGTTTTTTCATTTTATTACATTATTGTACAGAACACAAATTTAAAAGTTCAAAAAAAACCTTTGAAATATTTTTATTCAAAGGGTTTAAGTATTAAAAATATTCTTCTTAATTCACTTTTTCATTAACAGGAGGCACAAAACCAAAATGTTGATTTGCAGGAGTCTCTATTTGAATTTCTCCAAACCTTTTCTCAAATTTTTCGATATTATCTTTTATTGCATTTAATAACATTTTTGCGTGCTGAGGAGTAGTAATTATTCTTGCGTGAACTTTTGCTTTTGGTACTCCCGGTACTATTCTTGTAAAATCAATAATGAATTCTGCTGGGGAATGAGTAATAATTGCCAAATTGGAATAAATTCCTTCGGCTTCCTTTTCACCCAATTCAATATTTATTTGTTGACCCTTCTGATTGTTATTTTGATTCATTTTTACCTAATAATAATTTCTTATCTTAACTCGTCTGATTTTTTAAATGCATTAACTGCATCATTTGTCTTTCCTAATCTTGTATAAACTTTACCTAAAGTTTCCCAAATAGATGCATCTTTATCATTTAGCTGAATTACTCTTTCTAAGTAAGGCAGGGCAGCTTCATATTTAGCTTTATATAAATCTGTTTTCACTTCTTTATCTTGCTCTTCCTTCATAATAGCATCACCCCATTGAACATAAACAACACCTAAATTATATAATGCATTTTCATAATCCGGATCAATGGATTCAGCTGCTTTAAATTGATCTATCGCTTCTTGGTATTTTTTAGCTCCTAATAAAAGCACGCCATAATTGTAATGATAATATTTATTGGTTGGATCTTTTTCAACACCTTCTTTGAAAGCATTAATTGCAACATCAGTTTTATTTGCACCAATATAACTATTTGAAAGTTCTAAAAGTATGTTAGAGTCGGCTGGATATATTTTTTTACCGGCTTCTAAAACTGCAATTGCTTTATCAAACATTTCCATATAAGCAACACTATCTTCCGGATTTTTTGTTGTTGCAAATTGTGTTTTTAAGTTTTTAGCTTTTATATAGTAAATATTACCTAAAAATTTATAACCATCTTTTGATTGATCTTTATCAATAATTACTTGTAATGGTTCAATAGCTTCATCATATTTTTGTAAATTCAATAAAACGAAAGCTAAATTTCTATGTGTTGAAGTTGAATCAGGTTTAATTTTTATTGCCATTCTAAATGATTCAGCGGATTTATCATAATATGCCATCGCACTATCGGTTGTTGTCATATTATTAGCTTTTTGAAAATTATTTACACCTTTGTTAAATTCTAAAGCCCAGGTATTAATCATATCTTGTTCAATCTCTTCTTTGTATTCTTCATCTATTGCCAAGCTTTTTTTATAAGCATTTAACATTTCATCAATTCTATTTAATCTTGCATAAACAAAACCAATTAAAAAATAACCTTCATGGCTTTGAGGATCATTTGTAATTTCTTTTTCCAATAATTCTAAAGCTTTATTCCATTCTTGGGATTTAATTCTCATTTTAGCAGCTGTTATCCACGGTGAAGCAATTGCTAAACTTGAAAAAAGAAAAGCAGTAAATAAAATTGTTGTTATTACTGTTTTAATGGATTTCATTCTAACTCCTTTATTTTCTAATTATTATAGCATTCAAAATTAATATAATATGGGTCTATAATCAATTATTTGAGATTTATATTGTATATTGTTTTCTTTTGTTCCATAAATAAAATGGGTTTTATCTATTAAATTGATTTTACCTTCTTAAAAGAATATTTTTGAACTTAAAAGTGAAGATAAATTGACAACAGAAGAAGTAATTAGATCTGTACCTAAAGTTTTATTGCACGATCATCTTGACGGTGGATTAAGGACAAAAACTATTATTGAGCTTGCAAAAGAATTAAAGTACAAAAAGCTTCCCACAGAAGACCCTTCCGAATTAGCAGTTTGGTTTCACAGAGGTGCAAATAAAGGAAACCTCACTGAATATTTACAAGGATTTGAGCATACTTGTGCTGTTATGCAAACTAAAACCGGTCTTAAAAGAGTTGCATATGAGATGATTGAAGATATGAAAAATGACGGAATTTGTTATGTCGAGACAAGATTTGCACCAGTTTTTCATACATCAATGGGTCTATACCACGAAGATATTGTTAATGCAGTATTAACCGGACTTGAAAAAGGGAAAAAAGATTTTGGAGTTGGATATGGTTTAATATTATGCGGTATGCGTAATATGAAAGATACTTTAGACATTGCAGAACTATCTGTCAATTTTAGAGAACGAGGTGTTGTAGGTTTTGATCTGGCAGGAGAAGAAGGTGGATATCCACCCAAAAATCATATTGAATCATTTCATTTTATTCAAAGAGAAAATTTTAATATTACCATTCATGCAGGCGAGGGATTTGGAAAAGAATCTATTTGGCAGGCAATTCAATGGTGTGGTGCTCATAGAATTGGTCATGCAACACATTTAAAAGATGATTTTAATTTAGACAGTGAAGGAAATGTTATTGGCTTTGGTGATCTGGCTCAATATGTACTTGATAAAAGAATTCCATTAGAGATTTGTCTGTTAAGTAATATTCATACCGGTGCTATTGATAAAATAGAGAATCATCCCTTCGGTACTTTATTTAAAAACAAATTTAGAGTTACAATAAATACTGATGACAGACTGATGAGTGATACTACAATGACAAAGGAATTTTTAACTGCTATTAAATACTTCAATTTAAATTTAGAAGATATTGAGAAGATAACATTAAATTCTATGAAATCAGCTTTTATTAATTATAATGAAAGGCTAAAATTTATATATAATGTTATAAAACCCGGTTATGCAAAAATTAGAGAAAGATTATTATCATTTAAAAATAATACGGAAAAAAATGAAGCAATTATTTAAAAACTATAATTTTGAATTTGATAAAAATGAGACAAAAATATTAAAAACTTTTTGTAAACAAGTTTTAAAACAAATTGAAAGTGATAATAGATTTTTTTCGGAAGTAAAAAGTTTTAGTTCCATTTTAGACAAGTTAGAGGAAGAAGAAAGCCCAATAAAATTAACAAAGGATGAAAGCACACGATTAAAAAATCAATTAAAGCAAAATCTTGAATTCTTAAAAAAAGGACTTAAAAAAAGTTGGTTCCTTAAAAAAATGCTATACCGTTCAATGGTTACTCAGTATTCCAACATACTAACTAAATATTTCTAGGTTAAATAATGATATCAGATAAAGAAAAAATTAATATTAAAGCACCAACAGGTAATAAAGTAAGTTGTAAGGGTTGGATACAAGAAGCTGCTATGAGAATGTTAATGAACAACTTAGATGCAGAGGTAGCAGAAAAACCTGAAGAATTAATTATATACGGCGGAAGTGGAAAAGCAGCAAGAAATTGGGAAGCATACGAGGCAATTATTTCATCTCTTAAAAATTTGGAAAATAATGAAACTTTAATAATACAATCTGGTAAACCTGTAGGAATATTTAAAACCCACACTAATGCGCCAAGAGTTATTATCTCAAATTCTATGCTGGTACCTAATTGGGCTAATTGGGATGAGTTTAGAAGATTGGAAAATCTTGGACTAACAATGTATGGCCAAATGACCGCTGGTAGTTGGATATATATTGGTTCACAAGGAATTCTGCAAGGAACCTATGAAACTTTTTCTGCTTGTGGTGAAAAATATTTTAATAATGACCTGAAAGGAAAACTAATACTTACTGCAGGGCTAGGGGGAATGGGTGGAGCTCAACCTTTGGCTGCAACCATGAATGGTGCAACTTTTTTAGGGGTAGAAGTAAATAAAGAACGAGCACAAAAAAGAGTTGATACAGGTTACTTAGATTTTATTATTGAAGATATATACGAAGCAATTGATATTGTTTCTAAAGCTAAAAAAGAATGTAAAGCAATATCCGTTGCATTAATAGGTAATGCAGGTGAAGTTCTTCCAATTTTATTAAAATCTAATTTTAAACCTGATATAATTACTGATCAAACTTCTGCTCATGATACTTTAAATGGTTATATACCTATGGGTATGAGTTTAAGCGAAGCTTTTGCATTAAGAAAAAGTAATCCTAATAAATATATTGATCTCTCTAAAAAAACTATAGTAAAACATGTAAAAGCTATGTTAGAATTTCAAAAAAGGGGTGCTATAGCTTTTGATTATGGAAATAATATAAGGGGGGAAGCAAAAGATAATGGTGTTTCAAATGCTTTTGATATTCCGGGATTTGTACCAGAATTTATAAGACCACTTTTCTGTGACGGTAAAGGTCCATTCCGTTGGGCTGCTTTATCAGGTGATCCAAAAGATATTTATATAACCGATCAAGCTATAAAAGATACATTTCCTAAAAATAAACCACTTTGTAAATGGATCGATATGGCTCAAAAGAAAGTTCATTTTCAAGGATTACCTTCTAGGATTTGTTGGTTAGGATACGGTGAGAGAGCAAAAATGGGTAAAATATTTAATGACCTAGTTGCACAAGGTAAAATTAGTGCTCCAATTGTAATTGGAAGAGATCATCTTGATTGTGGATCTGTTGCTTCACCAAACCGTGAGACAGAAGGTATGAAAGACGGCAGCGATGCAATTGCTGACTGGCCAATCCTTAATGCTTTACTGAATGCAATAGGAGGTGCAAGCTGGGTTTCAGTACATCACGGAGGAGGTGTAGGTATAGGAAATTCAATTCACGCCGGTATGGTTGTAGTTGCTGACGGAACTAAAGATGCAGAAGAAAGATTGGAAAGAGTTCTTACTTATGATCCAGGAATGGGAATTATGCGACATTCAGATGCAGGTTATGATAGAGCGATTGAAAACGCTAAAACGAATAATGTTAATATTCCAATGTTGAAATAATCTTTTTTATGCTAAAATTTTCAATACATTCTATAAAAAGATTAAAATAATTAAATATTAATCAATTTTAATTCCTTTCTTAATTTTTTAAATAATTGTTTGTAATTTAGTATATGTAAATTTAAATAATTTTACAAAATGAAATATTATACATCACGATGAATAAATAAGAGGTCTAAAATGAATGTAAAAGTATTAATAGCAGATAAATTTCCTGAACAATATATTATTGAGATGAAGAATCTAAATCTTGATGTTAATTATTCTCCTAAACTTGGTGAAAATGACCTCCCTGAATCAATTAAAGATACAGATATTCTTGTCGTTCGATCTACAAAAGTAAATGCACAAACAATTGCAAACGGAAAAAACCTTAATCTAATAATTCGTGCTGGTGCAGGTGTAAATAACATTGATATTAAAGCAGCAAATCAAAAAGGGATTTATGTTGCAAATTGTCCTGGAATGAATTCCGTTGCAGTTGCTGAACTTGCAATGGGTTTAATGATCTCGCTTGACAGAAAGATACCTGACAATATAATTGATTTTAGAAATGCCAAATGGAATAAAGCTGAATACTCTAAAGCAGGGGGGTTAAAGGGAAAAACACTTGGTATAATTGGTGTTGGTGCAATAGGAAAAGAAGTTGCTAAAAGAGCATTAGCATTTGATATGAAAGTCTATGGTAAAGATATTTCTAGAATTGAAGGGGTTATGATTAAAGATTTTTCTGGAATGGATCAGATATTGCCTATGTGTGATATTATTACAATTCACCTTCCTGCTATACCTGAGACAAAGGGATTGTTCAATAAAAAAATGTTCAGCTATATGAAACCAAATTCACTATTAATTAATACATCAAGAGCAGATGTTATTGATGAAGATGCTCTACTTGAAGCAATTGCAGAAAAAAATATTAGAGTAGCAGTTGATGTTTTCAAAGGTGAACCCGAAGACAAAACCGGTACTGTAAGTTCAAAATTTCAATCAAACCCTAATGTTTATGTTACACATCATATTGGCGCTTCAACAGAACAGGCACAGAACGCAGTTGCAGAAGAAACAGTGAGAATAATTAAAGATTATACTACCAGTGGAGTAATTGCTCATTGGGTCAATAGAGCAAAAATTACTGATGCAAAATATCAACTTGTAGTTAAACATTATGATAAACCAGGTGTACTGGCTAATATTTTTGATGCAATAAGGGATAATAAAATAAATATTGAAGAAATTGAAAATATAGTTTTTGAAGGTGGTATTGCTGCTTGTTGTACGATGAAGCTTATTAGTGCAGTTAGCCCAGATATGATCAAGAAAATGAATGAAAACCCGGATATCTTAAGTATTTCACATGTAGCAATTTAAAAATTAGGTTCTTTAGTTAAAAATTAAGTAGCCTATTTATTTAAAATTAACATCTATCAAGTCTTTTATCAAACCGTAGTAATAGGGTACTTTTAAAATTTCAACTAACCCTTCTCTATCCACTTCGTCCAAATTAAAAATAAGAGAAGAAATGTTTTCAATTATAAAATTTTTAGATGCTTCATTAAATGAATTAAATAGCTCTGAGTTCTCTTTTGTATTTAATATCTTATTCTGAATTTCTTCAGCTATGTCATCAAATATTTTTATTTTTTCTTTATCAAATGAAACAAAAGCATAATTAACAAAAGGGGTAGGAAAATCAAAAATATCGGATATCTTTTCACTTAAGCTTAATCCTAAGTTAACATCTCCGGAAGTAAAATTATCATCCCAGACAATTAATTTATTTTTATTTTCAATGTTTCTATTCTGAGATATTTCAATATTTACATCTAGTCCATATTCTTCTTTAAACATTATTTTACTTAATATTACTTCCGTTGATGAAACATCACCAAATAAAGTGAGTTTACTAATATTATCTTTTTGATTAAAATAGAAATAAGAGTTGGACAAATTTCCATCAAACGACATTCCTAACCTAGAAGAGACATATAATTCTTTATTTTTTAAAAGATCTAGAGTGGGAATTAAAGCAACTCCAATTTTATCTTCTGCTAACTAGAACTAATAATTGCAGATGGTAAATAAAAAACATTTAACTCTTTCTTATCAACTAAACTTTCAGCCAATAATCTAGAATAAATATTGTTAGGTAAATAAAATTTCATATATTCTAATTCTATTTAAAAAAGAAAAGCACCTTAAAAGGTGCTTTTATAAAACCATTAGAAAAAAATTAATCTTTTGGTTTTGCCTCACTGACAATGATATTTCTACCACTTAATTCAGACTCGTGTAAGGCTGTAATGGCAGCTTTAGCTTCTTCATCGTTTTCCATTTCAACGAATCCAAAACCTCTGGATCTTCCAGTATATCTGTCCGTTACTACTTTAGCAGATACTACTTTACCATGTGCTTCAAATGTTTCTTGTAACATTTGGTCATTTACAGACCATGGAAGACTGCCAACAAAAAGTTTCTTACTCACTAGTGAACCTCAGAAAATATTAATGAATGTAATTTTACGGATTGTCCGTTTTTTAAAAATAGCACTATAATAGCTAAAATCAAAATTATTTTGGAAAAAGACCAATTTTAATAATATCAGTAAAATTAAGATTTACCTTTAATTCTAGCTGCTTTTCCAGCTAAATTTCTTAGGTAATATAATTTTGCTCTTCTTACCTTACCTTCTTTTATAATTTCAATACTTGCTATTTTTGGTGAATGTAAAGGAAATATTCTTTCAACACCAACACCGCTAGATATTTTTCTAACTGTAAAAGTTCTATTTGATCCCTTTCCTTTTAATGCAATTACATTACCTTCAAATGACTGAATTCTTTCCTTATCACCTTCAATTACTCTTACTTGAACTTTAACTTGATCACCCGATTTGAAATTAGGGTTATCAGATTTCTTTTGTTCAGGTAATATATTATTTATATCAACCATTGTGTTCTCCGTTATTATTTAATTTTTTCCACTTTCTAGTTAAGCTTTTTGAAAGCTTATCTTTCCATTTATCAATTTCTTTTTTATTACCTGATAATAATACATCAGGTACTTTAATTCCATTATATTCAGCAGGTCTTGTATAACAAGGTGCCTCAATTGATTCTCCATTCTGAAAAGAATCATTTAATGCTGATTCACTATCATTAAGAACGCCGGGTATTAGTCTAACAACTGCATCGGTGATTATAAGTGCAGGTAGTTCACCTCCGGTTAAAACAAAATTTCCAATTGATATTTCATCAGTTGCAAATTTTTCTCTAACTCGTTCATCAATTTCTTTATAATGCCCTGCGACAATAATAATATTTTTTGAAAGTGAAAACTTATTAGCAGTTTTCTGATCAAATATTTTCCCTCTTGGAGTTGTAAATATTATATTATCATAGTTTCTTTCTTTTTGTAAACTAGATATACATTCAAAAAAAGGTTCCGGTTTTAAAACCATCCCAGCTTCACCACCAAAAGGTTTGTCATCTATCTGTTTATGTTTGTTAAAAGCATAATCACGAAGATTATGAACAACAATTTCTACTTTCTTTTTTGTTTGAGCTCTTTTTAATATGCTAATATTCAGTGGGCTTGAAAGTAGTTCAGGTACAGCAGATATTATATCAATCCTCATCATCTTCTTCATAATACTCATCTAATTTTTTCAATATCAATACCTTTTTTTTAGGATCGAATTTATCAATAAATTCAGGAACATCAGGTATTAACCTTTCTGAATTGTTCACATCTAGAATTACATAAACATCATTTGCCGGAAATTTAAGAACATCTTTGATTTTTCCAATTTTTTCATCATTACAAAAAACAATACTACCTATCAAATCATGAACAAAAAAATGATCTTCAGGTAGTTCTAAAAGATCATTTTTATCTACAAAAATATTTTTACCAATTAAAATTTCTGAATCAGATTCTGAATCGAAATTTTTTATTTTCAAAAAGAAACAATCGTTACCTTCTTCAATATTTTCAACCTTAAGGAGTTTTTTATCGCCAAAAAAATCCATAAAAATCTTTTCAAGCTTGGAAAATATTTCTTTAAAATCAAAAGATGATACTATCTTTACAGTTCCATTTCTTCCATGAGAAGAAATAACTTTTGCTATAAGAAGATAATCACTCACTAAAACTGTAAAGGTATTTTCCTTTAATCTAAAATTTCTAATATAGCTCTCTTCCCGTCTTTAGCGGCTATGGCGGTAAGAAGAGTCCTCATTGCTTGAGCAGTTTTACCTTGTTTCCCAATAACTTTCCCAACATCATTTGCTTGCACTTTTAATTGAAGTACAACTTTATTTTCTTCTGGTGTACTTTCATTGACATTAACATTGTCAGGTGCATCAACAAGATGTTTAGCAATAAATTCAATGAATTCTTTCATAAAAAGAAGTCTCCTTATTTAGACCAGGGCAACATTAGAATAATAATACAGTTAAGAAAAAATAAAAAGATTATTCATTAGTTTTTTCTTCAGAAGTAGTACCCTTTACTTCTGCTGTACTTCCGTTACTATTATTATCTTTAATTTCTGGTTTCTCTGTTACTACAGTTTCTTCTATTTTGGTTTCAACTTCTTTAGCTTTTACTTCAGTATCAGCTTTTTTAGCTTCAGCTTGTTTTGCAACAGCTTTTTTAGATTGTTTCTTTTTTTCAGAAGAAGTATTAAGTTTAGCTTCTCTCATTTTTGCCCAGTTACTGATTTCAGCTTCAACTTGTTCTTCTGATAAGCCACGACCCATTAACTCTCTCTTCAGCAAGATACCGTTTTGTGTCAATAAGCTTTTTACTGTATCTGTTGGTTGAGCTCCAACACCTAACCAATAAAGTGCCCTATCTTCATCAATATTAATTGTATGTGGTTTAGTAAGCGGGTTGTATAAACCTATAGCTTCTAAAATTTTACCATCTCTTGGTGATCTTGCATCAGCAGCTACTACTTTATATATAGGTTGCTTTTTCTTTCCCATTCTTCTTAATCTTAATTTAACCGCCAATTTATTATAACCTCCTATTAGTTATCGTTTTCAATTAAACTTTAAATTATTTAGTGATGACGAATTGAATCCTTTTTTACTCATTTTAGTCATCATTTTCTTCATTTCATTAAATCTTTTTAACAGCCTGTTTACATCTTGAATTGATGTTCCGCTACCAAAAGCTATTCTTTTTCTCCTTCCTCCATTTAATATTTTTGGAGAAATTCTCTCTATTTTTGTCATAGAATTGATGATAGCTTCTATTTTTACGAATGCATTATCATCAATTTGTGCGTTTTTGAGCTGAGAACCAATTCCTGGTATCATTCCAATTAACGATGATAGAGAGCCCATTTTCTTTATCATCTTAATTTGCTTAAGAAAATCATTAAAATCAAATTTATTTTGTCTTAATTTATTTTCTAAATTTTCAGCTTCGATTTCATCAATGGTGTCTTGAGCTTTTTCAACAAGTGAAACAATATCACCTTTGCCCAAAATTCTTGAAGCCATCCTTTCAGGAAAAAAGGCTTCAATGGATTTTAATTTTTCTCCATTGCTTATAAACTTTATCGGTTTACCAACAACTGATTTAATAGAAAGAGCAGCACCGCCTCTTGCATCACCATCCAATTTAGTAAGAACAATTCCATCAAAATTAATTTTTTCATTAAATGCTTTTGCAGAATTTACTGCATCCTGACCTGTCATAGAATCAACAACAAATAATATTTCGTCAGGTTTAACAATATTTTTTATCTTTACCACTTCTGTCATCATGTTTTCATCAACATGCAGACGACCGGCAGTATCAATAATTAAAGTATCAAAGTTATTTTCTTTAGCTTCTTTCAAAGAATCTTTTACAGCTTTAATTGCGTCTTTTTCAGTTACAGAAAATACAGGTATATTTATTTGACCACCCAATATTTTCAATTGTTCAACTGCAGCAGGTCTATAAACATCAGCAGCTGTAAGAAGAACTTTTCTTTTCTGTTCTTTAAGTTTACCTGCAAGTTTAGCTGAAAAAGTAGTTTTACCTGAACCTTGTAAGCCTACAATTAAAATTACTGTTACCCCGGAAGAGTTTAGTTTTAGTTGGCTATTATTACTTCCTAATAGATCAGTAAGTTCATCGTGGATAATTTTTGTAATTAATTGTCCAGGTGTAATAGAACTTATTACTTTTTTTCCTAAAGCTTTTACAGATACTTGTTCAATAAAATCTTTTGTTACTTTATAATTTACATCAGCATCTAAAAGAACGCGTCTAATTTCTCTTAATGTATCTGAAATATTATTTTCAGTCAGTTTGCCATGTCCTGTTACTTTCTTTAGGGCTTTTTCAAGTTTGAGAGATAAATCTTCAAACATAATTATTCTCGATCAAAGAGCTATTAAATATTTTGTTATGCTTCACGCAAAGCATTTGCACCTGAAACAATTTCCAGAATTTCTTTTGTAATTGCAGCTTGTCTTTCTTTATTGTAAGTAATGGTAAGAGTTCTAATTAACTCTTTAGCATTTGTTGTTGCATTATCCATTGCTGTCATTCTTGCACCCAATTCAGCTGCGTTAGACTCTAAAAGCATTCTCCATATCTGTGCACTTAAGTGTTTTGGCAGTAAATATTTTAAAATCTCTTTTTTATTCGGTTCAAAAATATAATTAGCTTCGTTTTTACCTTCCTCAATTTTTGCTGCTTCTATTGAAATGGGTAACAGTGTTTCATTTATAACTTTTTGCTGAATAATGGATTTAAATTCATTATAAACAAATATTATTTTATCAAATTTATTTTGCAAATATCCATTTACTAAAATATCACTAACTTTATTTGTAGTATTAAATTCCAATGATGAAAATACTCCAATCATTTTATCTAGCATTTGAATATCATGCTTTTTAAAATAATCAAATCCTTTCTTCCCAATACATAATAGCTGAGTATTTATACCATTTGGAGATAACACTTCATTAATTAGTCTATGTGTCTCTTTAATAATATTTGTATTAAAAGCTCCACATAAACCTCTGTCGGCACTAAGTACAACAACAATAACTTTTTTAACTTCTCTAATTTCAAGTAAAGGAAAAGATGAAAAGTCTTCAGGGGAAACCAAATGAGAGATCATAGAAGATATTTTGTGGGCATAAGGTCTTGCACTAGTAACCCTTTCCTGTGCTTTCCTTAATTTTGCAGCAGCAACCATTTTCATGGCGTTGGTTATCTTCTCGGTATTTTTAATACCTTTAATTCTTAATTTTATGTCTCTTAATGTTGCCATCTAAAAATTCTTATTCTTTATTTAAATACAACTGCAAATTCATCAGCAGCTTTTTTAATCAATTCAATAGAAGCATCACTTAGTTGTTTTTCTTTTTTGATTACATCAAAAACTTGTTTGTATTTCATTTCAATAAATTCCAAAACTTCTTTTTCATATCGTTTTACATCAGCAATATCAATATTATCTAAGTATCCGTTTGTACCTAAATAAATTGCAACAACTTGTTTTTCTACTTGAATAGGTACATACTGACCTTGTTTTAGTAGTTCAACTAATCTGGCACCTTTTGCTAAAGTTTTTTGAGTATGTGTATCAAGATCTGAACCAAATTTTGCAAATGCTTCAAGTGCTCTGTATTGAGCAAGATCAAGTTTTAAACTACCGGCTACTTTTTTCATAGCTTTTATCTGAGCATTTCCACCCACACGAGATACAGAAATACCCACATTTATAGCAGGTCTAACACCGGAGTTAAATAAACTTGATTCAAGATATATTTGTCCATCAGTAATTGATATAACATTTGTAGGAATATATGCAGACACATCACCTTGCTGAGTTTCGATAATTGGTAATGCTGTTAAACTTCCACCACCTAAATCTTCACTTAGTTTAGAGGCTCTTTCCAATAAACGAGAGTGAAGATAAAACACATCACCAGGATAAGCTTCACGACCCGGAGGTCTTCTTAATAATAAAGAAAGTTCTCTATAAGCAACAGCTTGTTTGGAAAGATCGTCATAGACAACTAGTGCATGTTTACCATTGTCTCTAAAAAATTCACCTAATGTTGCACCTGAATATGGAGCTATAAATTGAAGAGGCGCAGGCTCTGCAGCAGTAGCAGAGATAACTGTTGTGTAATCCATCGCTCCGTTTTCTTCAAGCTTGGCTACAACCTGTGCAACGGTTGATCCTTTTTGTCCAACAGCCACATAAATACAGAAAACAGGATCTATACCTAAAGTTTTTGCTTCTTCAGTATGAGTATATTTTTGATTGATGATTGCATCAATTGCGACTGCAGTTTTACCTGTTTGTCTATCACCAATAATTAATTCTCTTTGACCTCTACCAATTGGAATCATAGAATCGATAGCAGCAATACCGGTTTGTAAAGGTTCTTTTACAGGAGCTCTTTGAATAACACCCAATGCTTTTCTTTCAATGGGTAAAAATTTATTAGTTGTTATACCTCCCTTTCCATCAATTGGAACTCCTAAAGGAGTAATAACTCTACCGAGCATTTCTTCACCTACAGGCATTGAAGCAACTCTTTTTGTCCTTTTTACAGTATCACCTTCTTTTATCAATCTTGATTCACCAAAAAGAACACAACCTACACTATCTTCATCCAAATTTAGTACCATTCCAAAAACATCGTTAGGAAATTCAACTAACTCACTCATCATTACTTGTGAAAGTCCGTAAACTCTCGCAATACCATCACCAACTTGTAAAACAGTACCAACATCATAAATGTCAGCTTCGCTTTCAAAACCTGATAATTGTTTTCTTAATATCGCCGATATTTCATCTGGTCTGACTTCAGCCATAATTTTTTCCTTCTTATTTTCCTTTTATCAATTTAAGGTGGCTCCACCTTCTAAAAATTTTTTCTTTAGCAATTCCAATTGGTGTTTTACAGAAGCATCGTGAACAGTATCACCAATTTTTGCAATAAATCCACCAATAATAGTCTCATCAATAGAATAATTTAATCTAATCTGTTTGTTTAGTTTTTGTCCTAAATTTTCTGTTAAAACTTTGGATTGATTATCATCGAACTTAAATGCAGTTTTAACATCAACATTTACAATTCCTAAATGTTCATCCATAAGGTCTAGATATTTTTCAAAAATATTTATAAAATAATTTTCCCTTCCTTTTTTAATTACAAATCTTAAAAAATATAGAGTTTCAATATTTATTTTATCTTTAAATATTTCATCAATTATAGACAATTTTAATTGTCCTTTTATAACAGGACTATCCATAACAGAAACTAATTGTTTGCTGGAATGAAATACTTTAAGTATAAATTTTACATCTTCAGAAATTACTTCAAATAATTTCTTATATATAGCAGTTTCAAATAATGCAGAAGAATATCTTATTGATACTTTATATTGACTCATTACAAATTAGTTTTTTGTTATTTCTTTAATATAATTATCTGCTATTCTCTTTTGAGTTTCTTTATTCAAATTCTCTTTAAGAATTTTCTCAGCAGCCTGAACAGCAATCTCTGCCACCTGACTTTTCAACTCTTCAAATGCAGTTTCTCTTTGTCTTTCAATTTCCAGGGTTGCATCGTTAACAATTTTTTGAGCTTGTTCTTTGCTCTCTTTTAACATCTGCTCTTTTAAACCTTCAGCATATTCTCTACTTTTGTTAACCAACATTTTAGATTCTTCATCAGCTTTAGCAAGTCTCTCTTTATTTTCAAGGAGAATCTTTTCCGCTTCTTCTTTTGCTTTTTCAGCTTTTTCTAGAGATTCTCTTATAGAAGATTCACGCTGATCCAATGCAGTTAATATAGGCTTCCAAGCAACTTTTTTAAGAATAAACATTAACATAACAAAAGTTACTACAGTCCAAAAAATAACCCCGGGATTTACATCAATTATACTTCCGCCACCTTCAGAGGTAAAAGCAAAAAATGATAATGTTAAACCGGTAATCATATAATTTCCTTAATTAAATAATAATTTTTAAAGGATCCTTTTTGAGGATCAAATAAATAAATTAAGCCTTA
>Ga0210044_10003749_pt1 | contig 21609 bp, 15 predicted proteins | sample CryGey13umfilter_2_FD_183959 | JGI IMG/M metagenome (GOLD analysis project Ga0210044, IMG submission 183959) | Groundwater microbial communities from aquifer in Utah, USA - Crystal Geyser 4/9/14 3 um filter (SPAdes) (version 2) | ecosystem: Environmental > Aquatic > Deep subsurface >... | reverse complement strand
GCCCAAGCCGTTCAAGGCCCGGCGGCTCAACGCGGTGAAGACGTCCAGGCCGGTGCAGGTGGACGGCGTGCTGGACGAGCCGGTCTGGAGCAAGTCGACTCCCACCGGTCCCTTCGTCAACACCATGGACGGATCCCCGGTGCCGTTCAGGACCGAGGCCAAGGCTGCGTGGGACGACAAGTTCCTGTATGTCGCGTTCCAGTGCGAGGATGACGACGTCTGGAGCGACTTCAAGAACCGTGACGACAAGCTCTGGACCCAGGAGGCGGTGGAGGTCTTCATCGACGCCGATGGGGACGGCAAGGACTACATCGAGCTGCAGGTCAATGCCCACGGGGCGATCTTCGACAGCTACCTGCCCGAGTACCGCAAGAACCAGAACGACTGGAACAGCAAACTCAAGGCGGCGGTGAAGGTCGACGGCACGCTGAACAAGCGCGATGACAAGGACAAGAGCTACACCGTCGAGATCGCGATCCCCTGGGACGACGTGAAGGGTCGGGGAACCAAGGCCATCGAGCTGCCGCCCAGGCCGGGCAGCCTGTTCAAGGTCAACTTCTTCCGGATGGACCTGCCCAAGGGCTCCCCGCAGCGGGCGTCGGCGTGGTCGCCACCCATGGTGGGCGACTTCCACGCACTGAACAAGTTCGGTGAGCTGGCGTTTGCCAACGAGGACGGCGATCTGCCGGCGGGAACCGCGGCCACGGCCCCGGTCCCGGCCGTGGCACCGGCCGTGGCACCAGGCGTGGCACCAGGCGTGGCACCGGCCAGGCCGTTTCCGGGCAAGACGGTGAACATGGAGGGGCTTCAGCACCGGACGCTCAAGGCGCGGCTGATGCCGACCAAGGTCCGGCCCACGCCCAAGAAGGAGAGCAAGTAACGGCGCGACCCTCGACCGTGCTACAACTCGCGTGATGCCAGCTCGGTCGCTGTCTCGGTCGCTGTTCCTCCCGCTGCTGTCCCTCGCCGCCTGCCTGGGCGGCTGCCCCGCCACCACACGCCCCGGGCATCAGATGCCGGATACGCTCGGCGACCGCCGGGTCCTTCGGCTGTCGACCCCGATGGCCTCGCACTACGGTGAGCGGCGTCCGGTGTCGAGTGACGGGATCGAGGCGCGCGTGCTCTCTGCGCTGGGCGACGCGGCCCGATCTGCCGGTCGTGTGGTACCCGTGACCGACCTGAGCGCCCGCCGAGCAGCGACGGAGATCTGTCGCGTGCTGCCGCCCAGCGGCCCGCCTCCCTCCCGGGTGGTAGAGTTCGCCCTTCGCAGCCAGGGCATCATCGATCCTCCGCCGCACATGGTGATCGCCAACCTGCCTGACGGGCTGGACGACGAGGTGCTGGTTCAGCTGGGCAGTCGCTTTCGTGAGATCATGGCCCACAAGGACTTCTCCCGCGTCGGGATCGGCGTGGTTCAGCCCGAGGGCTCCCGGCTCAGCCGTGTGCTGGTGGCCCTGCTGGAGCACCGGATTGACCTCGTACCGATTCCCCGGCGGCTGGCTCGAGATCAGCGCGTCGGGCTGCGTTTTCGGTCGGCCCCGTCGCATCACAACCTCCATCTGGTGCTGACTCCCCCCGACGGCAAGATCGTCAGCACACGGCCGGTTCAGGCCTGCCGCGAGGCAGCGGACTGCGGTTCGGCTGCGGCGTTGAGCTGTGGGCTCCGCGGCGTGTATCAGGTGGAGATCACGGGTGAGGGGCAATTCGGTCCGGAGGTCCTGGCCAACTTTCCAGTGTTCTGCGACCAGGATCCACCGTCGCAGGTGCGCTACGGCGCCACGCGCCCGCTCAAGGGCGACGTGGAGCTGCTGGAGCGGGCGCTGTTCCAGGGCACGAACCGCGTCCGCACCAAGGCGGGTCTGTCGGCGCTGGCGCTGGATCCGCGGCTCACCGCCGTGGCGCGCCGACACAGCAAGGACATGCGCGACAGCCGCTTCGTGGGGCATGTGTCCCCGAGCACCGGGCGTCCGGTGGACCGCCTGCGGGCGGCCAAGGTGCTGCACTTGGTGCTGCGGGAGAACGTGGCGCAGGCCTACTCCGTGCAGGAGGCGCTGCGAGAGCTGCTCAACAGTCCAGCCCACCGGGAGAACATCCTGAGTCGTGACGTGACGGTGATGGGGGTCGGGGTCGTGCTGGACCGGCGGGCATCCACGCCGGTGATGCTCCTGACCCAGCTGTTCATGAAGCCGGGCAAGGCCTACGATCCTCGCACTGCCAGGGCCGAGGTGCTCGGCGCCATTCGCCGCAGCCGCGCACGGGTCGGGCTGCCCCCACTGGCAGTCGACGAGGCGCTGAGCCAGCTGGCCGGCGAACACGTGAAGGTGCTGCTCTCCGGTGGCGGCACGGTCCGATCCCGGGCCGATGCGACGCTCGGCGCCGCGCTGCAGCGGATGGGGGACCGGTTCGGACGCATCGACGGGCTCCACGTCCGCCTGTCGGTGATCGACGCCCTGGAGCAGGCCGAGGAGATCCAGCGCAAGCGCTACGCGCATCTCGGGATCGGGGTCGGCCGAAGCGGGGAGCAGATCGTGATCTTCCTGCTGCTGGCAGGAGGCCGCTGATCGCGGGGGGGGACCCCACGACGGAGGCGGCGAACCGGAAAGGCAAACCGGGGGGACAGCCGAGCGGCAAACGGAGCCCGAAACAAAACCGGGCAGCCTCGACGCCCGGGCGACTGCCCTGCCGCGCCGCACGCAACGCCAGGGTGCGCTGGACGCAGAGGGCGGCTTGGCTGCTCCGTTCGCCGCTCTGCTGTCCCGTGCTCGGCCGAATCCGCGGAGAGCCACTCGCGGGAGCCGCCAAGCCGGCCGGTCGGGCGCAGTCCACCCGTACGTCTGTTCCGGCGCGGCATGCGGCCCCGACGTCGAGCGCGCCCGGTCTCTTCGGAACTCCCGCGAGTGGTTCGCCGCTTCCGTCGTGGGATCCAGCCCAGTGTTCAGCCGCCGTCACCAGGAGACCCAGACCGTACTCGTCCTAGCTTCGGTCCACCTCCGGCGGGGCGTCGGCCAGCGCCCGGGCCACCAGCAGATCCAGACGCTGCTGTGGCTCGAGGCGCATTCGACGGCGGCGCTGCTGGTCGGCCCACCGTGCCAGGTCCGCACCGTCGACCAGCGGTGGCGCCCCGGACAGTCCCAGCATCAAGACCACCTGCGCCACCTCGTCGGCGGGGCTGGGGAGTGGCCGATGGAGCGCACGCGCCTCGAGCGCGCCGAGCAGGCTGACCACGACCATACCCCCCACGTAGGTCACCTGGTTGTGCCGTATGGCGCCGTGGACCTGCCCCGCGGTGTGGAGCGGCGCCAGCGCGTGACCGATCTGCTGTGCGATGTGGATCGCCTCGTCGGGTCCCCAGGTCGGCGGGTCGCTGCTCGAGGGAGGCTCACCGGCCTGGTGCGGTGTCTCCAGCGTGGCTTGACCCATGTCGCGATCGATGGACATCACGCGCTGGAGCGACTCCCCACCCTGGCCCGCGGCCAGCAGGATCAGGTCGAGCAGGGGGGCGCGCCCGGGACCCGGCGCGATGCGCAGCAGCAGGACGGCGCGACCCAGACGCGTGTCGCGAGCCTCCAGCACCTGGAGCGCGGCAACATCCATCACCGTCGATTCGACGACGAACCGGCGATCGCTGGCGCGACGCTGCGGCCGATTGGGTGCCGGGATCCGGGCCTCGTCGGGGCCGGTGACGGGATCTTCCGGGCCATGCGGGAAGCGTTCCACCGCCTGCCGCAGCGTGTGCAGTGAGTCGAACCGCTGTGATGGATCCTTCGCCAGACAGCGCAGGATGGCCTCGTCGAACGCGGGGCCGAGAGCGGGGAGGATCGACGATGGCAGCGGGGGTGGGGTGGTGAGGTGCTTGGTCACCAGGTCGGGCTGGACGAATGGAAGCTGGCCGGTGAGCATCTGGAACAACATGACGCCCAGGGCGTAGACATCGGTGGCGAAGGTCACCGCGTCGCCCCTGATCTGTTCCGGGGACATGAAGGCCAGGGTCCCGACGAAGGCCCCCGTCTGGGTCTGTCCCGCATCCTGCAGGTGGGCCACACCGAAGTCACCGAGCTTGGCGGCGCCCGCCGTGGAGAAGAAGATGTTGGAGGGCTTGATGTCGCGGTGAACAATGCCGCGCTGGTGCGCCGCGCCGAGCCCCGAGAGCACCTGCAACACCACGGTACGGCACGCGGCCGGAGTCAGACGGGGTCGCAGGCGATCCTCCAGCGTGCCGCCCTCCATGTACTCCAGCACCATGAACCCCATCTCCTCGTGGAAGTCGAGCAGGTTCACGATGTGAGGATGCTGCAGCTGGCCCGACGCGCGTGCCTCCTTGACGAACCGTCGGTAGGCGTCGCGTCCACGCGCGCCGCCGGGGGCGGTGAAGATCTTCACCGCGACCCGCCTCTCGGTCAGCTGATCCACCGCCATGTACACCCGCCCCATGCCGCCTGATCCGAGCAGGTGCCCCAGACGATAGCGGCCGGCGAGCACCTTGGTCGAGTCGGAGCCGATGGGAGCCAGGTCTGGATCGTTCAGGCACTCGTCGAGGGATGGCACCTCGCCGCCAGCGGCCCGGGTTCGCAGCAAATCCATCGCCGTCCTGGCGGCGTGATCGTAGCCCATGCGGGCCAGGCCCACGGCCGCGGCCCGGCCCGCCCGCAGGGCCAGCGCGTCGTCGTCGGATGCCGACCACGACTTCTGGAGCAAGGGGATCGCCTCCTCGTGGCGTCCGAAGCGCAGCAGCAGGCGGCCCAGGTGGAAGCAGGGTTGAGCCAGGACGTCGGGCGTCGCCCGGGCCTCCTCCAGTTCGCTCAGGTGACGCTGATACAGATCCATGGCGCGCCTGATCTGCCCCACCTGCTCCAGCGTGCGAGCCGCGGTGCCCAGGTCGCCGGCCTGCTCCAGGCACCGCGCGGCGGCGTCCGGCATCTCTGCCGCGTGGTACAGCCTGGCCGCCACCAGCCAGGCGCCACGATCCTCACCGACCCTGGCGCACTGTGCCGCGAGCTGTGGGTTGGCGCGCTCGATCTCGGCCAGCAGCTGTTCCAGCGGCTGTGGCTGCCGCAGCTGCAGCTGGTTGTTCAGGGCGGTGGGAAAGTCCCCCGTCGCGCGGGCGGCCCGTGACGCGGACTCGAAGTCCCACAGTTGCTGGTACAGCTCGGCCGCCTGGCTGTGCAGGCCGTCTGCCTCCATGGCGCTGGCCGCCTCGGCCAGCTTGCCCTGGGCGATCAACGCCTGGTAGTCGCTGTGTGCCATGCGCAGCTGACGAATATGCCCCATTTGACCGTCGAACTCCACTCGTGCTATGCGAGGGCCTCTGCCGGATCAAACCTCAGGAGAATCGATGGACCAGCAAGTCATCGGCGTCCTCGGAGGGAGCGGTCTGTACGAGATCGAGGGGCTGTCCTCCATTCGCGAGGTGAAGGTCGAGACCGCCTTTGGATCGCCGTCCGACGTGTATGTGGTGGGTGAGCTCGAGGGACGACAGCTCGTGTTCCTGCCGAGGCACGGTCGTGGGCACCGCATCTCGCCGAGCGAGGTCAACTATCGGGCCAACATCCTCGGCTTCAAGCAGCTCGGGGCCAGGTGGTTGATCTCGATCAGCGCGGTTGGCAGCATGCGTGCGGAGATCAAGCCGGGCGACGTGGTGATCATCGACCAGCTGTTCGATCGGACCAAGAACCGCCCCTGTACCTTCTTCGGCCAGGGCATCGTGGGGCACATCGAGTTCGCGGATCCCATGTGTGGCGAGCTGTCTCGGGTGCTGGTGCAGGCGGCGCGGGAGGAGGGCGCCACGGTTCACGAGGGTGGGACCTATGTCTGCATCGAGGGGCCTCAGTTCTCGACCCGGGCCGAGTCCCGGGTCTATCGCAGCTGGGGGGTGGACGTGATCGGGATGACCAATATCCCGGAGGCCAAGCTGGCCCGCGAGGCGGGGCTGTGTTACGCGACGGTGGCGCTGCCCACGGACTACGACTGCTGGCACGAGTCGGAGGAGGACGTGACGATCGAGGCCATCATCCGCCAGCTGCAGCAGAACGTCGATGTCGCGCGGCGTGTCATCCGACGGGCGGTGCTGGGGATCCCCCCGGTCCGACAGTGCCGCTGCGCCGACGCGGTGAAGAACGCGGTGATCACCAGCCCGGACGCCATCGATCCACAGACCCGCGCCAAGTTGCGCTACATCCTGGAGAGCTAAGGAGCAGGGACCATGAGCTTGCTGGTGGTGGGCAGTGTCGCCCTGGATTCGGTGGAGACTCCCGAGGCGAGCCGCGACGAGGTGCTGGGGGGGTCGGCGTCGTTCTTCTCGGCCGTGGCGACCCTCGTTGGTCCGGTGCGGCTGGTGGCGGTGGTGGGCGACGATTTCCCCGAGGAGCATGTCGAGTTCCTCGGGCAGTGTGGGGTCGATCTCGCGGGTCTGCAGCGGGCGCCGGGGCGCACCTTTCGCTGGAAGGGCAGGTACCTGCCGGACATGGTGGGGCGGGAGACGCTGGACACGCAGCTCAACGTCTTCGAGCAGTTCGATCCCCAGCTGTGCCAGGCCTACCGCGATTCGCAGTACGTCTTCCTGGCCAACATCCATCCCGCGCTCCAGCTGAACGTGCTGCGACAGGTGGAACGGCCGAAGCTGGTGGCCTGCGACACGATGAATCTGTGGATCAACCAGGAGCGCGAGACGCTGGAGCAGGTGCTGCGCCAGGTGGACATCTTGCTGATCAACGACGAGGAGGCGGCGCTCCTCAGCGGACGGCGAAACCTGGTGCAGGCCGCGGCGCGGATGCGGGAGATGGGGCCGAGCCAGGTGGTGATCAAACGCGGCGACGCCGGGGCCATGCTGTTCGACGACAACGGGGTGTTCTGGGTTCCAGCGTTTCCGGTGGAGACTACCGTGGATCCCACCGGGGCGGGGGATTCCTTCGCGGGTGGCCTGATCTCCTACCTGGCCCACACCGGGGACTTGACCCCGTCGGGCCATCGATGTGCCATGGTCTACGGGAGCTCCGTCGGTTCGTTCTGCGTCGAGGACTTCAGCCTCGATCGGTTCCGAACGCTCACGCTCGATGAGGTGATGTCGCGCTGCAGGGCGTTTCACGACCTGGTTCACTTCGAGATGGTCGAGCTCACACGTCAGTGATCTCTACACGCATGGTTGCGATCAGGCGCGGGCCATGCCAAGAACACTGGCAATGGAGCCCGCTGCCACTCTGATCTCGTCTGGACCCGACGACACCCACCGCATCGGTGTGGCGCTGGGCCGATGTCTCGAGCCGGGCCACGTGGTGGGGCTGGTGGGGGAGCTGGGGGCCGGCAAGACGGCTCTGGCCGCGGGGGTCGCCGAGGGCATGGATGTCCCCGACAGCGTCTATGTCTCGAGCCCGAGCTTCACGCTGGTCAACGAGTATCCGGGCCGCTTCCCGCTGGTGCACGTGGATCTGTATCGCTTGCAGGACCCACGAGACCTGGTGGAGATTGGTCTCGACGAGTACTACCGCCAGCCCGTGGCCTGTCTCGTCGAGTGGTTCGACCGTTTTGGTGAGGCGGCGCCGCCCGCACACCTGCGGGTGAATCTCGAGGTGGAGGGCTCGGCCCAAAGACGGCTGGAGCTGCACCCGGTGGGGGCGGTTCACCAGCGGCTGGCCCGGGACTGGGCCAGGGCAGTGAGTGCTTGACAGCGACGACCCATGCCAACTATATCTCGATTCGCAAGCTCTGATTTAGTTTTGGTTATTGTGCTGTTGAGGCGCCGGCCCGGCCGATAGATCTCTGGCCCGAACGGTGCCTTACTGGTGGCACCCAGGAGTCGATGATGACGAAACAGCAAGGTGGCACCCCCGAGGGTCCAGTCGAGATCCCGGAGATGCTCTCCATCCTGCCGCTGCGCAACTCGGTGTTGTTTCCGGGCAGCATCATTCCCATCGATGTTGGACGCAAGAAGTCGGTGCGTCTGATCGAGGAGGCGATCAGCAAGGAACGACCCGTCATCGGCATCCTGACTCAGCGCGAGGCGCGGACCGAAGATCCATCCGACGCGGATCTCTACACCGTCGGGTGCGCGGCGCGGATCCTCAAGGTGATCAAGCTGGCGAAGGACAACTTCAGCGTGATCCTGCAGGGGGTCAGCCGGGTCCGCATCCTGGACTACTCGCAGCGGGATCCGTTCATCGTGTCTCGTGTGCAGGCCGTGCCGGATCTGAGCAAGCCGGACGTCGAGCTTGACGCGCTGGTGTTGAATCTGAAGGACATCGCCAAGCGCGTGGTCAAGCTGATGCCCGAGCTGCCCAAGGAGGCCTCCGCGCTGCTGGACAGCGTGTCGGAGCCGGGGCAGCTGGCAGACCTGATCACGTCAAACCTGGACATCTCCGTCGAGGAAAAGCAGGAGGTTCTGGAGAAATTCGATCTCAAGGCCCGGCTACGCAAGGTGTTGGCGTTCCTTTCACGCCAGCTCGAGGTGCTGAAGGTTCGGGAGAAGATCAACACCCAGGTGCAGGAGGAGATGGGTCGCAACCAGCGTGAGTACGTCCTGCGCCAGCAGCTCAAGGCGATCAAGGAGGAGCTGGGTGAGCTGGACGAGGGTGGGGGAGACCTGGAGGAGTTCAAGGAGAAGATCTCGGTGGCGCAGATGCCAGCCGAGGCGGAGAAGGCGGCCCTCAAGCAGTTCGATCGGTTGAAGGTGATGCAGCCGTCGTCAGCCGAGTACACCGTGACGAGGACCTACCTCGAGTGGCTGGTGGAGGTGCCGTGGAAGACCTGCACCGATGACAACCTCGACATCGAGAACGTACGCAAGGTCCTCGACGAGGATCACTACGACCTGGAGAAGGTCAAGAAGCGCATCGTCGAGTACATGGCGGTGCGCAAGCTGAAACCGGACAAGAAGGGGCCGATCCTGTGCCTGGTGGGTCCTCCCGGCGTGGGCAAGACCTCTCTCGGACGCAGCGTGGCCCGGGCCATCGGCCGCAAGTTCATCCGTGTATCCCTCGGTGGTGTGCGCGACGAGGCGGAGATTCGTGGTCACCGGCGGACCTACGTTGGATCGCTGCCGGGTCGGATCATCCAGAACATGAAGAAGGCCGCCACGATCAACCCGGTGTTCATGCTGGACGAGATCGACAAGCTGGGCCACGATTTCCGCGGCGATCCGGCTTCGGCTCTGCTCGAGGTGTTGGACCCCGAGCAGAACCACGCCTTCTCGGATCACTACCTCGAGGTGTCCTACGACCTGTCGAGGGTGATGTTCATCGCCACGGCCAACATCCTGGATCCAGTGCCACCGGCGTTGAGGGATCGGCTCGAGATTCTCGAGCTGCCGGGGTACACGCGCGACGAGAAGATGCAGATCTCGAAGCAGTTCCTCCTGCCGAAGCAGCTGGAGGAGCACGGACTGAAGCAGAGCCAGCTGCAGTTCACGGACAATGCACTGGCAGAGATCATCGACTCCTACACGCGGGAAGCCGGTGTTCGAAACCTCGAGCGCGAGGTCGCCAACATCATCCGTGGTTGCGCGGTGAAGGTGGCCGAGGGAGTCAACGAGGACGACTTGCCCCCGGTGCGCAAGGACAGCCTTGCCGAGTTTCTCGGGCCGCAGAAGTTCTTGAGCGAAGTGGCGGAGCGCGTCGCGGAGCCCGGTGTGGCCACCGGTCTGGCCTGGACCCCGGTGGGCGGGGACATCATCTTCGTCGAGGCCACGCGGATGACCGGCAAGGGCAATCTGGTGCTCACCGGGCAGCTGGGTGATGTGATGAAGGAGTCGGCCCAGGCGGCCATGAGCTACGTCCGGTCACGTACCCGCGAGCTCGGGGTGGACGAGGGGTTCCTGGAGAAGCACGACGTCCACGTGCACATCCCCGCGGGGGCGATCCCCAAGGATGGGCCGTCCGCCGGGATCACGCTGTTCATCGCCCTCGCTTCGTTGCTCAAGAACACCTGCGTTCGGCCGGATGTGGCGGTCACTGGCGAGATCACTCTGCGAGGAGCGGTGCTTCCGGTGGGCGGGATCAAGGAGAAGGTGCTGGCTGCACATCGGGCTGGCATCAAGGTCGTGGTCCTCCCGGACAGAAACCGTAAAGATCTCATCGATATCCCGCAACAGGCCCGGGACGAGCTGGAGTTTCATTTTGTCCGCCGCGTTGACGAGGTGCTTCCGCTGGTGCTGAGCGATGCAGCGCCGCCACCGCCTCGGCAAAGGCCCATACCCCACAACAGCCCCACGTTCTAGCCACGCCGACCCCATGACGGGGCGGGCCATGCCATTGCCTTGTTATCACAGATTATTATCTCACTCACACCGGGGGCTGTGTCGTGTTGACATGGTAGCCGCCGGACTTACCTTAAACCCGCCAAGGTTCTACGGATTAAGTTCACCGGAGCGCTGCTTCGGATTTGCGCTGGAGGCCAGCAAATGAGCAAGATGATAGGGATTGATCTTGGAACGACGAACTCGGTCGTGGCCATCATGGAGGGCAAGGATCCGAAGGTTATCACCAACGAGGAGGGCGGGCGGTTGACGCCTTCGGTGATGGCGGTGGACGAGAAGGGGGAGGTCCTGGTGGGCCAGATCGCTCGCCGTCAGGCGATCACCAACCCGGAGAACACGGTCTTCTCCATCAAGCGCTTCATGGGGATGAAGCACGAGGAGGCCGCGCTGGAGATCAAGCGCGTGCCGTTCAAGATCGTGCGGGCGCCCAACGGCGACGCGCACATGGAGATTCGAAACCAGCGGTACTCGCCGCCCGAGATCTCGGCCAAGATCCTCCAGAAGCTCAAGCGAGCGGCCGAGGACTACCTGGGCGAGGAAGTGAAGGAGGCGGTGATCACGGTCCCGGCCTACTTCAACGACTCCCAGCGTCAGGCGACGAAGGATGCCGGCCGCATCGCTGGCCTGGACGTCAAGCGCATCGTGAACGAGCCGACGGCTGCCGCGCTGGCCTACGGGCTGGACAAGAAGCGGGACGAGCTGATCGCCGTCTACGACTTCGGCGGTGGCACCTTCGACATCTCGATCCTCGAGGTGGGCGAGAACGTGGTCCAGGTCGTCAGTACCAACGGTGACACGCATCTGGGCGGCGACGACATCGACGATCGCATCATGCAGTGGCTGGTCGACGAGTTCAAGAAGGACCAGGGGATCGACGTCTCCAAGGACAAGATGGTGCTGCAGCGGCTGAAGGAGGCGGCGGAGAAGGCCAAGATCGAGCTCAGCTCGGTGTCGGAGACCGATATCAACCTGCCGTTCCTGACAGCCGACGCCGCGGGCCCCAAGCACATGATGATGAAGCTCAGCCGCTCGCAGTTCGAGCGCATGGTGGGTGACATCATCGACCGGACCATCGAGCCCTCCCGTCGCGCACTGGCCGACGCCGGGAAGTCGCCCCAGGACATCAACGAGGTCGTGCTGGTGGGCGGGTCGACCCGTATCCCCATGGTCCAGCAGCGCGTGAAGGAGTTCTTCGGCAAGGACCCACACAAGGGGGTGAATCCGGACGAGGTGGTGGCGCTGGGTGCCGCGGTCCAGGCTGGCGTGCTGGCCGGCGACGTGAAGGACATCTTGCTGCTGGACGTCACGCCGCTGAGCCTCGGCATCGAGACGCTGGGCGGTGTGATGACGACGCTGATCCCGCGGAACACCACGATCCCGACCAAGAAGAGCGATATCTTCTCCACGGCGGCGGACAGCCAGTCGTCTGTGGAGGTGCACGTGCTGCAGGGCGAGCGCCCCATGGCTCGTGACAACCGCACCCTCGGGCGGTTCCACCTGGATGGGATTCCATCCGCCCCGCGGGGTATCCCTCAGATCGAAGTCACGTTCGACCTCGATGCCAACGGCATCGTGAATGTCTCGGCGGTGGACAAGGCCACGGGGAAGAAGCAGCACATCACGATCACCGCGTCCAGTGGTCTGACGGAGACCGAGATTCAGAAGATGGTTCGGACCGCGACGGAGCACGAGGCGGAGGACCGGGCCAAGCGCGACGAGATCGAGGGCAAGAACAAGCTCGATTCCATGGTGTACAGCACGGAAAAGATCCTCAACGAGAACCGGGACAAGATCGGCGAGGCCGAGCGCACGGCGCTGGAGGCCGCACTGGAGCGTGGGCGCAAGGCGGTGGAGAGCAACAACAACGACGAGATCGTCGCCGCCACGGACGAGTTGACGCGGGCCTCCCACAAGATGGCCGAGGCGATGTATCAGGCTGCCGGTGCGGCGCCGGGTGGAGAGCAGCCGAACACGCCACCCCCCACAGGAGGACCAGGTGGCGACCGAGACGGCGTGATCGACGCCGAGTTCGAGGAGGCGAAGAACTAGCTTCAGAGCCCCAGAGAGCGGAGCCGTCGGACCAGGATGTGCGCCAGCAGGTCCCTGGTCGCAGGAGCGGGGGGCGGCGGCGAGTCGAGGTACTTGATCTCCTTCTTCAGCCATCGGCTCGGCCCGCGATCGACGCACCCAAGACTCCGATCCGACGGTTCGCAGAACACGCGCACGTGCATGTGATCCGTGTGGGCGCCGGCGTGGTGTAGCACCGCCGCGGCCCGTTCCACGATGTAGGCCGGTTCGCGCTTCTTGCGAGCGTGGTGCAGGAGCAGCCTCGAAATGGTGCGGTCGACGAAGACCCACTGGACCGAGACCTTGGGGTCCAGCACCAGCGCCCGGACCAGGGCCCAGTTCCGGTCCAAGTCGAGCTTCAGCGGGACCTGTGGACGTGTGGCTGAAGCGGCGGCGGCCGGGATTGACGCCGGCTGTCCGGCCTGAGGCTGCGTCGTCGGCTGTGAGTTCGGTGGGAGGCTGATGCCGTCCTTGTCGAACGGGATCATCTCCTCGGGCTTGACTGGCTTGCCGTGGTCGTCGGTGTAGTAGAAGACCAGATCCACGTCTCTGCCCGATCGGTGTGAGCGATGTTCCAGCGTCGGGCCACCGCCCCGGGGACTCAGATCGGCCATTCCCAGCAGAGAACCACGGTGGGCCTGGGCCACCCGTCGGGCGACGCGGACCATCAACCGCACCAGCTCGTCCGTGCCGTAGTTGCGTTTCCGCTCGCGCCAGCGCCTGGGGATGTAGTAGCCGTCGCCTCGCGCCGGGAGCATCTGTCCCTCACGTAGGGCGCCGGTGGAGGTGTTGCCATGTGCGACGGACGATCCGTCGGTCAACAGGCCAGGACCTGGGCAGCCAGCCAGCAGAAGACACAGCGACAAACGGATCCACCAAGGCATGAGTCAATTGTACGGTGGGGCGCCGCCGGGGCAAGTTTCCCCCCGCGCTGGCTCACGGGCCGTCGCCCTGTTCCAGACCATCCAGCTCGAGCGGCGTGGGTGTTGGGCGTGGTGTGGGGCGGCTGGTGGGAGGCCCGGGCCGCGAGGTCGGGTGCGAGGTCGGGGGCCGGTTTGGCCGGGAGTCGTTGGACTGGGCCCCATCGGTGGGCGGGATCGACCCATCGTCACCCAGCGCGCCCTCGGGGTAGGAGTCCGAGTCGGATTGACGCTGGACGCGGGCCGGCCGCGTGAGGTGCAGCAGATCCACGACCTGCGCCAGGTCAAACAGATGATCCTTGAACTGGGCCAGCGGGCTGACCAGCGTGACGATCAGCCCGACTGATTCATGTGCCAGGTAGAGCTGGCGGACCCCGATCTTGCCCCGCCGGTCGGTGAGGTCCAGCTGCCAGGCCGCCTTCCCCCGTACCGTGGTCCGGCGGGAGCTGGAAACACGCAATCCAGTGGCGCGCATGCCAACGATGTTCTCCCGCGCCAAACGCTCCAGATTGCCCCCGGTGCCGTGGGCGATGCTCAGGCTCAGGCTGACCGCGTCGTGCAGGAGCAAGGCCAGGATCGAGGGGTAGCCGGTCTGCTGCGTCAGGGTCCACCCCTCCGGCACCTCGAGGCGTATGCCCAGTGGCCGGTTGAGATAGGTGCTGTTGTCGAAGTCCGCGGCATGGACGATGGATGGAATCAGCAGCAGACCAATGATGTACAGGCGTCGCATCCCGGATATTATAGGCCATCCGGAGCTCCAACGAGAGTTCCAAACCGGGGGACATTGATGACCGAGCGATTCGGACGATACGAGCTCCTGCGGCGAATCGGCGCAGGAGGCATGGCGGAGGTCTTCAGGGCCAGGACCTTCGGACCGCAGGGGTTTGTCAAGGATGTGGTGATCAAGCGCATCCTCCCCGCCTTCAGCGAGGACCCCGACTTCGTGCACATGTTCATCAACGAGGCCCGTCTTGCGGCCAGGTTGCAGCACACCAACGTGGTCCAGATCTTCGACTTCAACCAGGTTGACGGCGTCTACTACATCGCCATGGAGTGGGTCGACGGAACGGACATCAAGCACATCATCAACCGTTCCCGTCGTCGTGCGATGCCGATTCCCCTGTCGGCTGCCGTACATGTCGGGGTCGAGACGCTCAAGGGGTTGCACTACGCCTTCACCCGAAGCGAGGATGGGAAGCCGCTGAACCTGGTCCACCGCGACATCAGCCCCCACAATCTGCTGGTCTCCTTCGCGGGGGAGGTCAAGATCACCGACTTCGGCATCGCCAAGGTGGCAGCGCTGGCCTCTGCCACGCGGACCGGGATGCTGAAGGGGAAGTTGGGCTACATGTCTCCGGAGCAGGCGTCGGGTGAGGTGTTGGACGCCCGCAGCGACATCTTCTCGCTGGGAATCGTGCTCTGGGAGATGCTGGCCGGTCGGCGGGTATACCAGGCGGACAGTGAGGCCGAGCTGTTCGCCCAGGTCAAGCGGGCCACGGTTCCGCCGATCATGACCGTGCGGCCCGACGTGTCTGCGGAACTCGATGCGTCGCTGACGCGGATGCTGGCGGTGGACCGCGAAGAGCGGTTCTCCTGTGCGGCCCAGGCCCTCGAGCAGCTGAGTCTGGTCGCCACCGTCAACGACGGTCTCACCCTGTCGGCCTACTTTCGCGAGTTGATGCCGGATGAGGTGGCTCGCGAGGGGCAGACTGGTACCGAGGTGCTGGCCCCCGCTCCGAGCGTCGTGGCCGCCGGATCGGATTTGCCGACCCACACCAGGGAGCCGCGTGCCGACGAGTCGGTGGCGCGAGCCTCGTTGCTGGACCTCCCGGCCCCCGAACCACCAGACAACTCCCTGCAGCCCGACGGGCAAGCCATCGGTGCACAGCTGTCTGGTGCCCACACGACTGAGCACCAGGGGCCCCGAGCGAGGAGCGTATCACGTGTGCTGGGTCTGGTTGCGGTGGTGGCGATCGGTTCCGTGGGAGGCTGGCTTCTGGGCGGTGGGCCGACCGTCGGCCAGCCCGCGATCCAGTCCCGGACACTGCGCGTGGAGTCCGATCCGCCCAACGCGATCCTGTCCGTCGAGGGCCTGGAGGTCGGCACGACGCCCACGGAGATCACCGCCCCTGCTCGCACGCGGCTGAGCCTGCGGGTGACGCTGGGCAACCTCGCACTGGAACAGACGGTGCCCGTGGAACAGGGGCAGGTGAACCTCGTGCTGCGGCCGATCCCGATCGACGCGTCGGTGCGGCGCCTCCCCGATGCGTCTATGCCCAGCACGTCGCCGCCCGATGCGGCGGTGCGCCTCCCTACGCCGGACGCCTCGCGCCACCCCGATGCGTCTGTGCCCAGCACGTCGCCGCCCGATGTGGCGGTGCGCCTCCCTACGCCGGACGCCTCGCGCCACCCCGATGCGACCAGAGCACGACGACCGCCGCGGGTGGTTCGCCACCAGGGGACACCCAGCAGGGCGCCAACCCCGTCGCCGGCCAGGCCGCAAGGCATGGGCACTCTCGATGTGCTGGTATCCCCCTGGGCAGCGGTCAAGCTGGACGGTCGTGAGCTGGGCAACACGCCACGTCGGGGGATTCGCCTCAGCGCGGGCCGTCATCGAGTCGACCTGTTCAATCCGGAGATGGACAAGCGGGCGACCGTGTTCGTGGACATCAAGGCGAGCAAGCGCGAGATCTTGCGCAGGCACTGGGACTGAACTCCGCCTCCCGGCGGCGGATCTCATTCCAACAGATATCATGTCAGTTGCCGGCGATCCGGCCGTGATCTGGCCGTGCGGTAGCGCCATTACCTGAACAGACGGTCAGATGTCAGGGCGGCTAAAACACCATCGTTATTCACTTTTTTCTTGCAATGCTACATTTAGTAGAATATATTCACACTCCAACAATCAATATAATCCAGTTATTAGTTTCTATTGAGTAGAGAACACTGAATATAAGATCTGGCGTCGGATCCGGATCCTGTTCAGTGCTCTGCGTGTGGATCCGTGTTGTCTGCGTCGGATCCGTGCAGTGCCGCACCGGAGAAGGGGCAGCGTCCTTGGCCATGTCAGCGGAGCAAGAGTCTCTGCTTTCCGAACGCGATCTGGCCCAGATCGAGAGGGCTCATCCGGACGGACTGACCAGTTCCCAGATAGTGAACCTGTTCCAGGCCCGGGGTGCGCGGCTGTCAGAGGCCACGTTTCGAAAGTACGTCCAGCTCGGCCTGCTTCCCCGCTGTCGACGAGTGGGCACCAAGGGAAAGCATCGCGGATCCCATGGGATCTACCCCTGCGCCACGGTGCGCCGGGTCAACTCGATCAAGAAGCTGATGGCCAATAGCTACACGATCGAGGAGATCCAGCGCAGCTTCAGCAACTTCAAGCGCCAGGTGGATGAGATCGAGGCCGCCATCGATGACCTGTTCAAGGGGTTCGAGCGGGAGATCGCGAAGCCTCAGTTTGATGCTTCCCGTCGCCGAAGCCTGGACCGGGAGATTTCGAACGCGCGGAAGACCGCCAACGAGCTTGTACGCCAGATTGCTCAGATTGAGTCAGAAGTCGTCTGGCCCGAGAAGAAGGCAGCGGGAGGGTCCTCACTCACCGACCCGTCACGACCTGTTGGGTAGTTGCCTGTCGAGGAGGAGCGAATGGATTGCAAGAGTCTGTTGATCGTGGAACCCGAAGTCGAGGAGCAGCGCCTGGACCAGGAGCAGACCGAGGCTCCAGACGTCAGTCGCAAGGTTCGTCGTCGCCAGCGAAGACGAACGCGACCCCGCAGTATGACCATTGCGATGAAGCGTCTCACACGGGAGGAGATGCGTCAGGGGGCGTTGCTGGCCCAGTTCATGGACTACGATCGGCCGAAGGACCGCGCCGAGTGCAAGCACGGGATCCGTCCCTGCCCGTTCGTGAGCTGCAAGCACCACCTGTACCTGGACGTGAATCCGGAGACCGGGTCGATCAAACTGAATTTCCCGCACCTCGAGGTGTGGGAGATGGAGGAGACCTGTGCTCTGGACGTGGCCGGGCGAGGTGGAATCACGCTGGAAGAGGTCGGGGAGATCATGAACCTGACCCGAGAGCGGATCCGTCAGGTCGAGGTCCGTGGGTTGTTGAAGTTGAAGATGACAGCCGCCGGAGATGGAATCTTCCCGGGATCCTGAGCGCGGGAGACCCGGTCCACGGTTGCTGACGCCCCGTGCCTTCCACGGACCGGAGGCAAGTCCTTTTCTGCGCATCCTCGCGGAATCCCGTCACAAGACACAGGCTTGACGTGACGCTGTCGATGGCATACCAGCCTACTAGATGGTGTTCAAGATATCATCCGTCATCATTGGGCCCGAGGGTGGGCCACAGGGGACGACATGGCCAGGGTTCAGCGTGCGATTGTCAGCGTCTACAACAAGGACGGCCTGGAACAGCTCGCCAGTGGGCTGTCACGGCTGGGGTTCGAGATTCTGTCGTCAGGGGGAACGGCGGCACACCTGCAACAGCTGGGGATCGCGGTCACCCTGATCTCCGACTACACCGACGCACCAGAGATCCTGGGCGGTCGGGTCAAGACACTGCACCCGAAGATCTTCGGCGGGATTCTCGCGCGCGACACGCAGGAGCATCGGGCCCAGCTGGAGCAGCGCCAGATCGCCCCCATCGATCTGGTGGTGGTGAACCTGTATCCGTTCGAGGCCACCGCTGCCCGAGCTGACGCGACCAGAGACGATGTGGTGGAGATGATCGACATTGGCGGTCCGTCGTTGATCCGCGCCGCGGCCAAGAACCACGAGCGGGTCACCGTGGTGGTGGATCCATCGGACTACACCGTGGTGCTCGACGCGCTCTCTGCCGACGGGTCCGTGGACGAGGCCCTTCGTCGTCGGATGGCGGCCAAGGCGTTTGCTCACACGGCCGCATATGACGGCGCGATCGCTGCATATCTGGGACAGGAGACGAACGTCGAGCTGCTGCCCGACCGGGCGATGCTGCACCTGTCCCGGATCCAGTCGCTGCGCTACGGCGAGAATCCGCACCAGCAGGCCGCTGTCTATCGATTGGCCCAGGAAGGTGTGCAGCCCCAGGTGGTGGACTGCGAGCAACTGCAGGGCAAGGAGTTGAGCTACAACAACTACCTCGATGCAGACGCCGCGCTCAACCTCGTGCTCGAGCTGCCAGTCCCGGCGGTGTGCATCCTCAAGCACACGAATCCCTGTGGCGCGGCGGTGGATCGGGACGTGGTGCAGGCCTTCATCAACGCCCGGGCCACGGATCCCGTGAGCGCGTTCGGTGGGATCGTGGGCTGCAACGTCCCGGTCACGGCGGATCTCGCGCGTCAGATGAAGGAGCTGTTTCTGGAGGCCGTGGTTGCGCCGAGCTTCGAGCCCGAGGCGTTGCGGCTGCTGAAGAAGAAGAAGAACCTGCGGTTGCTGCGCTATCCCACGGTCGAACCCCGGCGCGGTGGTCTTTCCTGGCGCAGCGTGACCGGCGGGATCCTCGCCCAGCAGATGGATGGATCGATCGAGGATCTGCGGACGGCGAGGGTCGTGTCCAGGCGGCCGCCCACCACACAGGAGCTCGCTGCTCTGGATTTCGCATGGCGCATCTGCAAGCACGTGAAGAGCAACGCCATCGTTTTCGGCCGCGTGGGTCAGCTGGTGGGAGTCGGAGCCGGTCAGATGTCCCGGGTAGACTCGGTCAAGCTGGCCGCGACCAAGGCGCAGCTGTCGCTCGAGGGGTGCGTGTTGGCCTCCGACGCCTTCTTCCCGTTCCGTGACGGGATCGATGAGGCCCACCGGTGTGGGGCGACGGCGGTGGTACAGCCGGGGGGGTCGATCCGGGACGCAGAGGTGATCCAGGCCGCCGACGAGCATGGTCTGGCGATGGTGTTCACCGGCGTTCGGCACTTCCGCCACTGAGGCGTCGAGTGCGGTAGGACACACCGAGAAAGGAACGACCATGCGGGTTCTCGTGGTGGGGTCAGGTGGTCGAGAGCACGCGCTGTGCTGGAAGATCGCGCAGAGTGAGCACGTGGATCGGTTGTTCTGCGCCCCAGGCAATCCAGGAACGGGCCAGGTGGCGTCCAACGTCCCGATCGATGCATCGGATATCGGAAGCCTGCTGGGCTTCGCCACCCGGGAACGCATCGACTTGACAGTGGTCGGACCGGAGGTGCCGTTGTGCGCCGGGATCGCGGATCGGTTCATGGCCCAGGGGCTGCTCGTGGCCGGCCCGTCGTCGTCGGCGGCCCGGCTGGAGGGATCCAAGGTGTTCGCCAAGCAGTTCATGGCGCGGCACGACATTCCAACGGCTCCCTTCGCCGTGTTCCGTCGTGGCGAAATGGAGGCTGCGGAGCGCTACGTGGATGTATCGCGCGAGGCGCTGGTGGTCAAGGCCGACGGGCTCGCCGCGGGCAAGGGCGTGTATGTCTGTGCGGACAAACAGGAAGCCAAGGCGAGGCTGGCGGAGCTGCTCCAGGGGAGCCTTGGTCCGGCGGGGGAACAGGTGGTGGTGGAGTCGAAGCTGGAAGGAGAGGAGGCCTCGTTCATCGTCCTGACCGACGGAGAGGCGATCTGCCCCCTGGCGCCGAGCCAGGACCACAAGGCCGCGTTCGACGGGGACCTCGGGCCCAACACGGGAGGCATGGGGGCCTACTCGCCGCCGCCGGTGTTGGACGAGGCCCTGCAGCGACAGATCATGACGGTGGTGATCGAGCCGACGGTGCAAGGCATGGCGCGGGAGGGGAATCCGTTCCGCGGAGTGCTGTATGCGGGCGTGATGGTGGGATCCCACGGGATCGACGTGCTGGAGTTCAACTGCCGGTTCGGTGATCCGGAGACGCAGCCGCTGATGCTCCGCCTCGTGGACGATCTGATCCCCCTGCTGGAGGGCGTTGCCCGGGGGAAGCTGCCAGTCAGCAGCACTCGATGGGACAGCCGGCCAGCGCTGTGCGTGGTGTTGGCTGCCGGGGGCTATCCGGGCCGCCACGACAGAGGGCAGGTGATCAGCGGGGTGGACGAGGCGCAAGGCGTCCAGGATGTGGTGGTGTTCCACGCCGGTACACACCAGGCGGAGGGGGAGCTGCGGGTGGCCGGGGGCCGGGTGCTGGGTGTCACCGCGGTCGGCCAGGATGTGGAGCGGGCTCGAATGCGGGCCTACGAGGCGGTGGCGCACATCCACTGGGAGGGGATCCACTATCGCCGAGACATCGGACACCGAGCAATGAGGCAGGGGTAGCGCGTGGGCTTGCCGGATGTCGTCGCTCCAGATGAGGCAGGTATCGCCCGGGCGGCGGCTCTGGTGCAGGGAGGGCAGGTGGTGGCATACCCTACCGAGACGCTCTACGGGCTCGGGGTGGATGCGCTGTGTGCGACGGCGGTGGATCGGCTCGTGCAGGTCAAGGGACGGGACGCGCACCACCCTCTCCCGGTGTTGGTGACCGGGGACGAGATGCTGGAGCAGATCGTGGCTGCGATCCCGGATGCCGCTCTGACCCTGATGCGACTGTACTGGCCCGGACCGCTGACTCTCGTGCTGCCAGCCCGCGGCGGGCTGCCCGCCCCGCTGGTCAGCCTGGAGGGTTGCGTCGGCGTGCGCGTCTCCTCGGATCCGGTTGCGGCCGCGCTGGTGGCCAGCCTCGGCCGGCCCCTCACGGCGACGAGCGCAAATCTGGCGGGAGATCCGCCGGCCACGTGTGCCGCGGAGGCGATCCTCGCCGGTGTTTTCCTGGTGCTGGACGGCGGAGCGCGGCGGCAACCGCCCAGCACCGTGGTGCAGGTGATGCCCGGCGTCGCCCCGCGGGTTCTGCGCCAGGGGGGATTGCGGCTCGAGGCCGTGGAACCATGACGTTGCAGCACTCCATCGACACCATCTGCCGGGGTGCGCTGGTGCTGGCCCAGCCGGCGCGAAGCGTCGGGTATCGATTCAACGTGGATTCGGTGATCCTCGCCGACTTCACCGCACGAGCTCTGCGTCACCCGGTTGATCTGGCGCTCGACTTGGGTGCCGGCTGCGGCATCGTCGGTCTGCTTCTGATGCGAACGGGAATGGTCCAGCGCGTGCGGCTGGTGGAGATTCAGCAGGAGCTGGCCCAGCTGGCTCGTGACAACACGCTGCGAAACGACCTGTCCGGCCGGGCGGAGGTGGTCCAGGCGGATCTGCGACAGGTGGATCTGTGGCACCGGGAGCCGGCCCAGCTGGTGGTGAGCAATCCTCCGTTCTTTGCCCGCGGCGAGGGACGGGTCAACGATCAAGAATCGGTCGCGCTCGCACGGCACGAGGTGGCTTGTTCGCTGGACGAGCTGGTGCACGCCAGCTCCCGGGTTCTTGGCGGCGGGGGCATGCTGAGCCTGATCCACCTGTACAACCGTCGAGACGAGGTGCGGCGGGCG
>Ga0210044_10003747_pt1 | contig 21613 bp, 6 predicted proteins | sample CryGey13umfilter_2_FD_183959 | JGI IMG/M metagenome (GOLD analysis project Ga0210044, IMG submission 183959) | Groundwater microbial communities from aquifer in Utah, USA - Crystal Geyser 4/9/14 3 um filter (SPAdes) (version 2) | ecosystem: Environmental > Aquatic > Deep subsurface > Groundwater... | reverse complement strand
AAGTCCTCGTCCACCTCCCCATCACAGTCGTTGTCCACCCCATCACAGATCTCGACACCGCCTGCCGTCTGAGCGCATGCGTACTCACACCCGTTCGTCGGATCGTCGTCCCCATCCCACCAGCCCGCCGGACAGCCCTCAAACCCACACAGCCCCCCACTGCACGTCGCAAACTCCGTCGCCTCACCCGCCGGACACGGCGCGTCGCAGGCCCCGCAGTGCAGCGCGTTGTTCGCCAGCGACGCGGGCTCGGCGTTGTCCACCACCCCGTCGCAGTCCTGGTCCACGCCGTCGCAGAGCTCCACACCGCCGTTGGTCTGCTCGCACTCACAGCCGTTGCTCGCCAACCCGTCCGCGTCGCCGTAACCCAACTGGCAAGCGCCGATGGCGCACTGCCCACCAAAGCAGGAGGCTTCGGTGTGAGCGAGGGTGCAAGAGACACCACAGGCGCCGCAGTGGTCGGGGTCTTCGTCGAGCTTCACGCAGGCACCGTCGCAGTCCTCGAGCCAGGTGTTGCAGGTCGAGCCGCAGTGGCCCTGGTTGCAGACCTGCCCTACGCTGCAAGCGGTGCCGCAGCCGCCACAGTTTGTGGGGTCGGTCTGCAGGTTCACGCAGGCGCCGCTGCATTGTGTTGCGCTGCCGGGGCACTCGCACTGCCCTTGATTACAGAGCCGCCGGACACCGCAGGCCGATGCGCCGTTCTCGTCGATGAAGCCATCGCAGTCCTCGTCGATGCCGTTACAGCGTGCGTCCGAGACCGACTGCGGGGCGCCGGGGGTGCATGGGGTTTCGACCCCTTCGATACAGGTCGACGAGAGCGACGTGGCCAGGCAGACGCCCAGACCACAGGTTGCAATGGGTACGTAGTCCTCGTCGACTTGGCCGTCGCAGTCGTCGTCTTGGTGGTCGCAGGTCACGTCGACCGAAGCGCGCGGCAGACAGGGGGTCGCGTCCGTGTCCGTGGCGTCCGTGTCGGCGATGAGCTCTGTCGCGTCTTCGGCGCCGTCGATTTCGTCGGCTCCATCAACCTCATCGATTCCGTCGGCCTCATCGACTTCGTCAGAGTCCGCGACAATGACGTCTGTGTCGATGAGGTCAATCTCGGCGTCACCTGTGACGTCGCCGGGACCTTCGATGCCATCCAACAGATCGACGAGCCGGACCTCTTCGACGTCGTCGAAGGTCGAGCAGGCCGAGATGACAAAAATAGACCCTGTCAGGACTAGAGTGCAGAGAGGCAATGAGAGTCGCATCATGGCATTCGCTCGACAGTTCGCGCCAGCAGAGCTCGCGCTGTGGATCAATAAGGACCTACCAGCGGAGGGCTCCAGCGAGTCCGCCCGTGCCTTGACCGAGCCAAGGGACGAGGGTGACAGGAGTCGCTTCCTCTGTGGCTTCCCCACCCGACAGCAGGTCCACGACCAGCAAGGACGCCCCGGCGACCAAGATCACGCCCCCGCCGACCATCAGTCCGACGTTGACGCCCTGCCCATCCTGCAGCGTGCCCTTGAGGCTGCCGTAGGCGCGCTGGTCCCCAGCGTCGGCGGCTTGCTGGAAATCGTCGTACATGGGGGTAAGGACGGCCAGATCCACCACGAGACTGGTGGCGAGCAGAGTGGCGCCCACGCCGGTGGCAATCCAACCTCCGGTGGCCAACCAACCGGGCCCCTCGTCGGGGGCGTGGATGACGATGGGCTCAGGGGCCAGAGGAGGACGGACGAAGCTCATGTTGATGTCGGCCTGCTCGAGCCCTTTCACCGAGACCGTGAAGCTCATGGACTGCTCGCCGAGCTTGCCGAGCACCGTGTAGGACCCAGGAGAGACGCTGAGCGCCTGCCCGTCGCAGGCGACGGGGGCTTGTTCGTCGAGCTGAAGGGTGATGCCCTCTAGGTTGCAGTTGACGACGATCCGCGCGGGGCACTGGAAAGCCAGATCCGCCTTGTATCCTTCGAGGATCGACTTGAGCTCCTCTGGTGTCGGGACCTTGACCTTTGGCGCTGTGGGCACTTGGTCGTACGCCGCGACGGCCTCTTCGCATCGCCCCAGCTTGGCCAGCGAGCGTCCCAAGTTCAGGTAAGTGATATTGAGCTGGTCGAGCTCCAACGACGACTTGAAGAGCTGAATCGCTTTTTCGTGTTCCCCTTCACCAGCCAACCTAGCCCCTTCGGCGTTGAGTTGGGCTTGGGCTTCGGTGACGGTCGCGTAGTCCTCGTCCTGAGCGAAGAGGGTCGCGGGCCAGGCCAGGGAGAACAACAGGCAGATCGTCAAGCTCGGAACGCATCTCATGGGCTACCTCGGTCGGACGGAACTTAGGTCATTACTGAACGATGATGAGAGTCGGGTTGGGATTTCCGTCCTCTTTTGGTGTCTCTTTGGGCTTCTCTCGAGCTTTCGTTTCCCGCGCCAGTCGCTTCTTCTCTTCGCGCTCCAGGCGCTTTCTCTCACGGTCGCTGACGTCGGAGACCTTGGGCGTCTCGATGGGGGTCAGGACCCGACGAAGCGCTTCGCTGGCATCAGGCTGAAGTTGAAGTTTGTCGGGTTGGAAGCCGGCGAGCCTGAGCTCGAGGGCGTGCAGCGCTGTGTCCGTGAACTCCAAGTCAGCCGGCGTCTTCCCTTTGGCGATGTCGTCCACGAAGACCTCTGCTCCGGCCGGCTCGCTCTCGACACGCACCGCAAAGCGAAGGGGCTCCGAGGTGGTCTCGCTCACGTCTGGAATGACCTCGACGACCACCGAGGCCCCATCCACGCTCGATGCGACGACATCGGCGGGGAGGGCCTCTGCAATGTCTTCTGCGGTGGCTCCGGAAGTGCGCGCGGTCTCACCCGTGTCAGCTGCAGCGACGGCGCCGTCTTTCGGCGTGGTGTTTGACGTGGACGCGCTGTCGAAGCTCTGCAGCAGGATGACCCCTGCAACGAGAACAGCGGCGAGGAGCCCTAAGGAGATCCAAACCAAAGGTGGTTTGGGCGCGACTGTCGTGCTCACCGGACTGGATTCCAACGACGGCCTGGCCTCGCTCGAGACCACTGGCGAAGCCTCTGCCAGGACCGCGGAGCGGCGGACTGCAGAGTCGGGCATTGGGCTCGGGGGTTCACCCTTCCCTCCTGAGTACGTCGGGGCGAAGCCCACATCCCCCGCTCGCGCCGTCTCTAGGTCGCCGCTGTCGAGGCTCAACGCCTCGACGTCGAGGGTGGCGAGGTGGGCGCGCTCATCGCGTCCAGATTGTTTGACGACGGGCAACACCGCGCTGGAGACAGCGCTCGAGTCTGAGCTCTTGAGCGCCGCAGAGAACAACGTGCCGTTCTGGTAGCGCTGGGTGTGATCCCGCGCCACGGCCTTGGAGATGATGGCACCAAACGCACCGCGCAGAAGCTCTGGAGGGATATCGAGCTCAGCGTTGATGTGTTTGAAGATGCACTGAATGGGATTGTCCGACGCGACGACGGGCACCCCCGTGAGCATCTCCACCAAGATCAAGCCCATTTGGTAGACATCGAGCGCTGGGGTCGCGATCTGGGTCTCGAGGTACTCGGGGGCCGCGTAACCCGGCGTGCCGGCGAACTCCCCAGTGTCCGTCATCCTCCCTTGCTCTTCGGTCTCGAGGCGCGCGACTCCGAAGTCCAAGACCTTCATCATCTCCTTGGGCGTTCCCGGGTCGGTGATGAACAGGTTCGCGGGTTTTAGATCCTTGTGGATCACACCCTTCTCGTGTCCCTCCCCCAAGGCGTCCAGCACCCCGGAGACGAGGCGCAGGGCGCGCGCCGCCTCGAGCGGGCCACGGGTCGACAGCTCAGTTTCGAGGTCGTGCCCCTCGAGCAGCTCCATCGCGATGTAGGGCTGACCTTCCTTCGTGAAGCCAAAGTCGTGAATCGTCACCACATTGGGGTGGCGAATCTGCGCGGCGACCTTTGCTTCTTGGACGAAACGCATCTGAAACTTGTCGACGTCCTTGACGCTGTTCGGAATCGACAGCAGCTTGATCGCAACCTGTCGATCGATCAGCAGTTGTTTTGCCTGATAGACCGTGGCAAAGCCGCCTCGACCGATGAATTTGACGATCTGGTACCGCTCGTTGATGACGGTCCCGGGCTCAACGGTCTTTCTCGGATCTCTGACCTTCGGCGTGACGGGCTTTGTATCCATTCGGCTCCACGGCGACCTGTTGATGACACTAACTGTCACCCATCCTGGTCGGGACTTCAAGGCGCCGCCGTCTGCTCTTTCCACACGCTGCGTCTTTCAGCAGCTTACCCCTTCCTTCAATCAAAGAAGCTCGCCTGAGTAAAGTCCGATATTTCGGACGCGGCATGACATCCTGTGTCGCGTTGACGCCCACCTCACCGCCGCCGGAACACCAACCCATCCAACGAAATCACCCCATCCCGAAAGATGCTCTCGACCTTCGCCTGCGACTCGTCGTCGGGCGTCAAGACCAGCGCTTCGCCGATGAGGGTGTAGTGTCCAGAGGTCTCTTCGAGGACTTCTTGGCGTTCTTGCTCCAAGAGTTGCGGCGCGCCCGGATCGGTCATGTCCATGAAGGACGTGCGCAGCGCGGTATAGTGGTAGCGGCCGGCGTCCGAGAGCGCCAAGGTCCAAGTGTCCTGCTCTATGAGCGACAGCGCCTCGTCTTGCGGGTCGAGACGGTCGAGGCGCACGGATTGGCCTTCGAACACGCGGTCTGCGCCCAGGCTGTTGACCTCTTCGAGGGCGAACGGAACAAACACCTCGTCGTCCACGTAGTAGGTCATGAACCAGCCCTGATAGAGGCGGCCCTGGTCGCAGCGCTCTACAGGGGCGCACTCACCCGACGTGGCGAACCACCCTTCGAGAAACAAGGCGTCTCCCCATGGCGCGAGGGTGTACGCCGAGGGCGCGGCAGCTTCGTGGTAGAAGACGCTGGTCTGTTCGGCGGCGAGGTCCTCGTGCACCACGAGGACCGAGGCGTCGACCCACTCCCAGGTGCCAACGAGGAGGTTCTGCTCGGAGGGGACGGCGCCATCAATCTCATCGATGGGCTCGTTGCAGGCGCTTGCGGAGAGCACGGCTAGGGCGATGACGAAGAGCGACTTGGGGGCGCGGTGGGTGCACATGGACTCCTCCTTCCCCTCGCCAATTGGCGCGAGGTGGCAGAGCACTACTTCAAGGGCTATGCCATCCCGCGCGACAATTGCAACTAACTTATCTTGCAGGACTTTTATCATGAACCGAGTTCCGCCTGGCGCATGACCTCCTGCCGGTGGAGTGGGAGTACTCCAAGAATCCCAGCGGGTGGAGTGAGCATCACCCCCAAAAATCGGCGGAACTCGCAGAGCGTGGTATCCACTTAGACCGTGGTACGCCTACATGCACGGCGGTCCGCCGCGGTTTCTTCCCTCCGACCTCACTCGGCCCATGACCAGACGCTTCTTCGACGCCAACTCCCTCTGCAAGACCGTCTTGCTCGCCCTCGCCGTCATGCTGTCCTGTGGGGCGGACCCCAGCGCATCGTCGGTCCACCGCTCCCAGCCCCTCAACGCCGAGGCGAGGAGCGAGGCAGAGCGCCTCTCGCCGAGCACGCTCGGCGGCGCGACGAGGGGATTCACGGACGCCAGCGTCCGCGCCGACTTCGTGTTGCCCGAACCGGCGACCGTCTCGGCCGAGAAGCTGAAGGAGCTCGCGGACACCATCGCGGTCATCCGCCAACGGCCGGCGTTGAGCAAGCACCAGCTCTCGGCCTTGGTGGTCGATCTCGACACCGGGCAGGTGCTCTACGAGTCCGACTCCACGCGGCCGCAGAAGCCGGCGTCGAACACCAAGATGTTCACGACCGCCGCGGCGCTGGAGCTGCTCGGCCCCGACCACACCCTGTCGACCAAGGTCTACCTGACAGGCACCCCAACCGACAAAGGCACGCTCGAGGGCGACCTTATCGTTGTGGGCGACCAAGACCCGAGCGTCTCGGAGCACTTCTACAATCCGCCCGAGATCCCCTATCAGACCCTGGCAAAAGCGGTGTCCGCGAAGGGCGCGGTGCACTTCAAGGGCTCTCTGGTGATGGCGGGTGACTTCCTCTTCAAGGGCTTCCGCTACGACACTCTCGACGTCGAGAAGCATCGCAAAGCGGCTGGCGACGCCTTCAAGGCCGCGCTGAACGGGGTTGGGATCTCCATCAAAGAGCGCAAGGACGTGCCCACCATCGAGCTGCCACCCGAAGCCGAGCTCGTCGCCGAGTGGCGTTCTCCGCCGGTGAGCACCATTGTGACGGTGACCAACCAGCTCAGCCACAACGAGTTCGCTGACAACCTATCTCGGCACCTCGGCTTGATTATTGGAGGCGAGTCCTCTTTCGCGGCGGGAACGAAGGTGGTCAAAGATTGGCTGCTTGCGGCAGGCGTCGACACCGAGGGGTTGGTCCTCAACGATGGCTCGGGCCTCTCCCACGACAACCGCGCCACCGCGGCCCAGTTCGTCGCACTCATCCGTTACATGGAGAGCCGGCCGACCGCCGAGCTCTGGCGACACTCCATGTCCGTCGCCGGGGAGAACGGCACCTTCGTCGCCCGTATGAAGGGCGACGACACCCGTGGCCGGGTCTTCGCCAAATCGGGAACTCTAGATGGGACCTTGGCCACCAGTGGTGTCCTTCTATCGAAACACGGCAACCATCGCATCGCTTTTTCGCTCCTGCTCGATCAGGTCAAGAGCCGCAAGCTCGGCCGCACCGCCCTCGACGACATGGTGCAAGCCTTTGCTGGCGACCTCCTGCAACAAGGCTCGCCACCAGAGGCTCCGGTGCTGCGTATGGTTCGCAACGTCGCGGGGGGTCTCGAGGTGAGCTGGTCGGCGGTCGAGGGGGCCGACGGCTACCGCGTCTGGCTCAGCGACGACGGCGCCACCTGGAGCCCACAGGTTGCTCGCGGCTGCACCGCAGAGCGCCTGAAGTTGCGAGACGTGCCGGCCGGAAAGAAAGTCTATATCCGGGTCAGCGCCGTCTCGAAGAGCGGAGAGAGCGCGCCCTCCGATGTCTACGGTGCCGCAGTCGGCGAGGGTGCGGCGAGGCTCTTGTTAGTCGATGGAGACGACCGCTGGCAGGACGAACCGGCGAAAGAGAACGCCATGGGTGCAGCGCATGCCTTTATGGCCGAATATGGACAAGCCATCGATGGGGTGGCGTTTGACACCTGCGCCAACGAGGAGACCGCCGCGTCCCTCCCCCTCTCGGGCTACCCCTTGGTCATCTGGGCTCTAGGCGAGGAGGCTGGGGAGTCCAAGGCGTTGACGGCGTTGGAGCGGGACACACTCGAAGGCTATCTCAAGCAAGGTGGAGCGCTCTGGATCACGGGCTCCGAGCTCGGTTTCGACTTGCTCACCGAAGGCGACGACGGGAAGCGTTTCTTGGAGGAGGTGCTGAAAGTGCGCTTCGCCTCGGACGACGCCTGCACCTTGGTCGCCCGCGCCAACGGTGGGGCCTTTGGGGGGTCCAACTTGATCGGGTTCAACACGCCGGGTTTCATGGACATCACTACGCCCGACGTGCTTTCGCCCGTGAACGGAGCGCGCTCAAACCTCGCCTACGAGGGCGGCACGAGTGGCTCTGCAGGGATCGAGTACGACGGGGACTACAAGCTGCTGGTCTGGGGCTTCCCTTTCGAGAGCATTGACTCAGGTGCGCGCCGCAACGAGGTGATGGTCCAAGGTCTGAAGTTCTTCGGCATGCTCCCCTGACGCCATGAGTCAGCTTTCGTCCGCGGGGCCGTCCGCGAGCCCGTCCGTGGGGCCGTCCGCGGGGCCGTCCGCGAGGTCGAGCACGTAGGCGTAGGCGGCGTTTCGGCTCAATTCGAAGGTCTCCATGATGACCCCGCGAATGCTGCGATCGCTCAGCCCCTCGTTGCGCAAGGTCTGCACGAGGGCGGCGACGCGCACGTCGTCGGCGTCTTCCTGCTTCGGTTCGGAGGCCTCGACGATCACGGTGAACTCGCCCTTGAGCGCGTTGCGCTCGCTGATTTGGTCTAGCAGCTCGCGAGCGGTGGCGTTCAAGAACTCTTCGTGCATCTTGGTCAGCTCACGAGCGACGCAAACCTGGCGCGATTCGCCGCAGATTTCGACGAGCTCTTCGAGCAGCTTGTGGATTCTCTTGGGCGACTCATAAAGGACAAAAGTCGTCTCGCTCGAGTTGAGTGCTTCGAGCCGCGCGCGCCGATGCTTGTCTTCTCGAGGCAAAAAGCCTTCGAAATGAAAGCGGCCAGAGGGCAACCCGCTGCCTGAGAGGGCGGTGATGACGGCGCTCGGCCCAGGGATTGGGACGACGGTGAGACCGGCGGCGCGGCAGGCGCGCACGAGGCGCTCGCCGGGATCTGAGATGCAGGGAGTGCCAGCGTCCGCGATCAGCGCGACGTCTTCGCCGTTTTGCAGGATCCCGAGGATCTTCGCCTCGCGGCTGGCTTCGTTGTGGGCGTGGTAGCTGAGGAGGCTGGCGTTGGCGCCGAGTCCTCGCAGGAAGCGCCCAGAATGTCGGGTGTCTTCGCAGGCGATCCAAAGCACGTCCTGGAGGATCCTGCGTGCGCGCAGGGTGATGTCCTCAAGGTTTCCGAGGGGTGTCGCGACGACGAAGAGGGTTCCTGCCATGTCCTCACCTCTCAGTCAGAAGAATTGCCGAGCGGACGACCGAATTTCGCACCGTAACATATCGAAATGAAGCGAAAATCGGTCGTGGGCAAGCGGGGGTCTAGATTCCAAATGAGCCGTGACGTTTGCGGCTCGTGCAGCACCGACAACTCGCCCGCAGACCCAGGTGTGAAGGGCCGCTTTGTGGGAACGCGTTCTTAGGTGATTTCTTTTACTGCGGTGCTCGCCTGAGCACCGACTGAACACTCGCCAAGCGGAAGCGAGAGGGGGAGTCCCTCTCGCTTCGGCGTGGTGGTTTGAATTTGGCCGTCGCTTTCGGATCAGGCGATGGAGAGTCCGAGCCGTGCTCGCACTTGGAAGAACTCTTCACTGATCGCGAATTGGAGCAGCTCAGCCTCCTTCTCGGGGATGGTGAGCTTCGAGATCGGAGTTGGGTCGTTCTTGATGGCACTCATGGCGACCTCGACATCGCCGCAGAGCAGGAGCCCAACGCGGTTCGAGGTGTTGTCGATGGCCTTGAGCCAGCGCGACATATTCACTTCGACCGTCCCTTCGATGATGGGCTTGAGGATCTTGCCCAAGTCCACCTTCACAGGGGGTGGCATCTTGTGAATCGCTTTGATGACCGCATCGAGATTGCTATCCGCGGTCGCCGCGTTGGTGGCGGCCTGGATCGCGCCCATAACCAGGAACCTGAGGTTCTCGGTTGGCAGGCGCAGTCCGCCCAAGTAGTGGATGGGTGTGGCCAGAGCCAACTGGCGAGCGATGATGAAGCCGAGCTCGCGCTGTCCACGTCCCTGCATCATGTCCGCCCCGACGATGAAGCCAGGTGGATCGATGTTGCCGTTGATCATGCCGAGGGCCTGGTCGCGTTTCAGGAAGAGCTTCGGGGCCGGAACGACGCCGATGACCTGGGCGAGGTAGCGGTACATCTTGCAGAAGAGGAAGTCCGCGTTCTGATCGAGCTCGTCCTTCTTCTTGAGGGACCAGGTCTTCTTGAGGTCGTAGGCGAAGAGATCGCGGCAGTAGGCCTGGATCACGTTGAGAACGTTGCCAATGCGCAGATTCTCGTCGGGATGGTAGACCATCTTCCACGTATCGGGCGTCAGGCGACCTTGAGCCTGGACCAGGGATGGCCCGAGGTAGCGCTCGTTGAACTGCTTCTCCTCGTCGGTGGCGATGCGCAGGTAGCACATCACGTTGCAGATGCACCAAGCCTCATCGTAGCGCTTGGTCTTGAGGTAGAGCTTGAAAAGCGAGTGGTAGAACTCTGCGTTTCGCTCGTGCAGATTGCCGCCACGTGCGTAGGGGTCACTGGGATCCGGTGGCATGTTGATCAGGGTTTTGAACTCCCCGATGGCGGCATCGTCTTGGTCTCCACTGCGCACGAAGAGATCGGCCAGGATGCGGTGCATTCTGGGATCCTTGGGCCGCAGTGAGCTGGCCTGTTGGAAGGCGCTGATGGCGCTGTCCCACTCGGTGAGCCGGGTGCGATAGATCTCGGCCAAGCCGTACCAGAGCAGGAACTTGGTGTCGTCGAACTGGCCTTCGTCGAGGTCGTAGACACGCTTGATCATCTTGCGGTAGTTGCGCTCGAGCTCTCGCCAATCCTTCATGGCAGTGAGGATGCGGTCGATGGCCTCGAAGGCCTTGAGCTCGTTGATGTTCGCGTCCAACGTACGGTTGAAGTAGGTGACGGCTTGCAGGTCCTGGTTCAACTCGTCTCGGTAGATGACGCCGATGGTGTAGTTGAACTTGGCCAAGCGCTCTGGCCCGGACTCGAGCTCGCAGAGCCGGTCGAGGAGGGTGATGGCCTCTGTCCACTGTTTCGAGTTCGTGTAGATGTCGAGGAGCTTCAGCATCACGAACTTGGAGTCGGGCTCGATCTCCATCGCCTCACGGAAGCACGAGATGGCCTTCTCGAGGTCTCCCATTTGACGTTGGTAGATCTCCGCCATCTCGGCGAGCTCGGCGAACTTCTCGGCGACGTCACCGGCGACCGAGAGCCTCGCTCGTTTGTAGTAGACGACGTACTCCCAGTTCTCTGCGTCTTCGCAGAGCTCGATCATGGCGCCCAGAGTCTTCTCGTGGGTTGGATCGATCTCCAAGACCTTCTCGAAGAGGTGCTGAGACTGAACCATGTCTCCGGTCGCGTGCTTGATCTGCGCGGAGTCGAAGTAGACCTGGATCAGCTGCTCGCCAGAGAGTTCCTCGGCGTACTGAACCAGGATGGTCTGGAACATCTTGTACGCACGCTCATAGTCATGGCAGTTGTAGAGCTGCCGCCCCAACCCGAGCAGGGTGGGGAGATAGGCCTGGTTGAGCTCGTAGGACTCACGGAAGTGGGTGAGCGACTTCTCTTGCTGTCCCAACTCCTGGCTGGCCAAGCCGAGCCAGTAGTGGAGCATGTAGAGATCCTCGACGTCGCGACTGTAGCCGATCTTGTGGATCAGGGTCTCGAGCAACGTCTCGGCGCGTGCCCAGCGCTGCTCCCGGATGAACTTTTCCGCCAACGGGCGTGCGGCGTAGATGTTCGAGGGGCTGAGCTGCAGGGTCTTCTCGTAGTAGTCGACGGCGTTGATCGCGTCGTTCATTCGCAGGTCGTAGATCTGTCCGATCAGGCAGAGAAGATCGGCCTTCTCCTCGAGGTCGACCGTGTGCTCGACCTTCTGCTTCAGGATCCGGATCACGCCGATGAAGTCCTCGCGGCGTTCGTAGAGTTGCTGCAGGGCATCGATGGCGGGCATGAACGAGCCGTCGAGATCGAGGGCGATCTGGAAGCGCTCTTCTGCCTGGTCGTACTCCGCCAGATGCTCCTCGAAGATCTTACCGATCCGATATTGGAGCTCGACGCCGTCAGCGACTTCGAAGGTGACCGCGACGAGGCGGTTGAGGGTCTCGATGCAGGTCTGCCAGTCGGCGCTGTTGTAGTAGAGGTCGGCCAACGCCCCCAAGGCGAGCGAATGATTGGGGTCGATTTCGAGGATATTCCGGAAGCTCTCGATGGCCCGGTAGACATCTTGGAGATGGTCTCGGAAGACCTCACCCAGCTGTCGGTACAGCTCGATCTGCTCCTTTCGGTCGTAGACGATGCTAATGTGGGTCGTGAGTGCGTCGATCAGGTCCGGCCAGCGTCCGTTGTCGCGATAGAGACGCTCGAGGGTCTGGATGGCCATTAAGTTCGCCGGATCGACCATCGTGATGCGCTGCATGCAGGCGATCGAGTTCTCGACGTCACCGAACTCTTCCTCATAGACGGTTGCCATCTTGAGGTAGAGCGCGATCTGCTCGTCGCCAGACTCCGCAGAGGTCAGCTGCGCCTCGTAGACACCGATGAGGTCCGCCCACTGCTGGAGTCGCGTGAAGAGTCGCTCCAGCGCATCGAGAGCGGGCGCATGGGTCTCCTCGATGGTGAGGACTTGCCGGTAAGAATCGATCGCCTTCTTGTCGACCTCGAGGCAGGTCTCCCAGATTTCGCCGACGCGGTAGCGCATCTTGACGACGTCCGCAGGTTCGTAGACGACCTGGCAGAGTGTCTCCAGCACGTCGACGAGCTCCTCCCACTGTTGAGTTCCTTGGAAGATGCGCTCGAGCTGACGCAAGGCGTTGAGGTTGCCTTCATCGAGCGCGAGAACCTGTCGGAACGCCTCGATGGCTTGCGCTTCGTTTGAGAGGTTGTCCTCCCAGACGACGGCGATCTGCGTGTAGAGCTCGATCTTGTCTTCGACCTCTTGGGTCAACTCGGCGCGACGAACCAGGACGTTGACCAGCTCTTGCCAGCTGCCCAGCCGCTCGTAGATCTTCGAGAGAGCCGCAAGCGCGTTGAGGTTGTTGGGGTCGAGCGAGAGCACGAACTGGAAGTGTTGCCAGGACTTCTCGTTGTCGTTGAGCTTGTGGAAGTACCAACGGGCGACGTTGTTGTGGAGCTCGAGGGCTTCGGAAGGGTCCTTCACCGTCTCGATGATCTGCTCGTAGATCCCGACCAGCTCTCGCCAGTTTCGCGTCACGTCAGCGAGCCGCTCGAGCTCATTGGCGATGGTCGAATCGCGCCAGTGATCGGCCAGCGCCGTCTGCAGCACGACAAAGGCCATCTCGGGTTGGTCGAGGCGCTCTTCGGCGATGCTGGCGGCCCGCCGCAGCACCTCGAGGCGGGTCTTCGGCTCCTCGATCACCTCGGCGCGTGTGACGTAGAGGCCAAGCAGCTGTTGCCAGTTCTCACCGTTGGTGTGCAAAGTCTCGAGGCGGAGGAACGCGTCGTTGTTGGCTGGATCCATATCCAGGACGTTGTCGTAGGCCGCCGCTGCGAGCTCGGCATTGCCAACCTGGTTCTCCCAGATTTCGGCGATCTGCATGCGAATGTTGAGCGCCTCGTTCGAGTCTTCGACGACGTCCGCCTTGCGGTCGAGGACGTCGACAGCCTCCTCCCATCGAGCTTCGTCGACATAGAGTTGCTCCAACGCGACCAGCGCCTGGAGGTGGGCGGGATTGAGCTGGAGGACCTGAATCCAAGTGTCGATCGCCTCCTGCGAGCGAATGAGGACCTGGCTCAAGATCTCGCCGAGCTGCACGTAATGGGCGAGCTGAACCTCGTGCTCCAAAACGCCGAGCGCGACGATGCGGCGAATGATGTCCACCAGGTCTTCATAGTCGCCGAGGTTCTCATCGATCTGCTTGATGGCGCAGAGGGTCTCGAGGTCCTCTTGGTGGACGTCCATGGCGCGACGCCAATACTCGAGGGCTCTCTCCTCGTTCTCGAGAGGCCCGCTCCAAATTCTGCCGAGCTTGCGGAAGAGCTCCAGCTGCGCTTCGGCAGTCTGAACCAATGGCACCTGGCGCTCGATGACGTCGGTCATGTCAGGCCAGCGCTTATCGTACTCGAAGAGCCGCTCGAGGTTCTGGAGGGCGTTGAGATCTGCCCCTCGGGCGTCGAGCACTTGGAACCAGAGCTCGATGGCGTCGTTGCGGCGGTCGAGGACCTCGGCGGCGAGGTTGGCCATCTTGGCCCAGATCTCCGAACGCACCTCTTCGCTGTCGGCGATGGTCGATTGCTGACTGTAGACGGCGTAGAGGAGCTCCCACTCCTCACTTTGCATGTGGATTCGTTCGAGGGCAGCGAGCGCCTCCGATTGTGAGGGCTCGAGCTCGAGGGCCAGGCGGAAAGATTGCACCGCAGCGGCTGAGTTCTGGATCATGTCCTCATAGATCTGACCCAACCGCAGGTAGAGCTCGATCTTCTCGTGATCGCCTTGAGAAAGGGCGATCTCGTGACGCAAGACGTTGACCAGATCGTCCCACCGGGACTGCTCGAGGTAGAGCTTATCGAGGGCCTGCATGGCGTCGAGCGCTTCGGGGTCGACCTCGAAGACTCGCAAATAGGCGTGCTCTGCTTGCTCGAAGTTGCCGATCTCGTCGTTGTAGGCTGTCGCCATGCGCCACAACAGTTCCCTTTGGACCGTCGGCTCTTCGGACGCGTCCAAAGCGGCGGCGAGGAAGTCCACTGCCTCCTCCCAAGACTGTGTGATTTCCGCCAATTCGCTCAAGCGAGTGAGAGCGAATTCGTCCCCTGGGCGTTCGACGAGAGCACGACCATAGACGAAGAGGGCATTGGCTGCGTTCGATAGCGGTCCGAGGTAGATCTCAGCGATGTCCAGGAGCTTCTGATAGCGCTCCGTGGCGGTCTCAAAATGCTCCAATAGGGCCAACGCGATCCCGACCAAGTTGTCCCATTGCTCGGTGTCTCGGTAGAACGGCTCCAAGATCCCACCAACGGCGAGCTGTTCTTGACCGGCTGCGAACATGCGCTCCAAAGAGGCGACGGCATCCGCGTTTCCGGCCTGCAGCATCAGCATCTCGTTGTAGCAACTGATCGCTTCGCTCAGGTCCTCCAAGAAGTTCTCGTAAAGGGTCCCCAGGCGCAGACGGAATCTGAGAATGTCCTCCTCGCGGGTGGCCAGCTCGATCTCTCGGGACAGTGTCTCGGCCAGCTGGGGCCACATGGCTTGCCTTTCGTAGAGACCATCGAGAGCGGCGATCGCCGTGGGCTCCGCGGGCTCGACCTCGAGTACACGGCCCCACATCGAGATGGCGTCGGTCGGCGAGCCAATATTCTCCTCGTAGATACGGGCCAAGTGACTGGCGACGATGCTTGCCGCATCGCTCTCCTCGGTCTTGGCGAGGATCTCTCCTCCCTTCGAAACGAGAGTGTCCCAGAGGTCCATCACAGCGGCGATGCGCTGCAAGGTCTCCCAAGCCGTCGCGTCTCGAGGATCTTGGTGGAGCGCCCGAATCCAGACGTCGAATGCAGCCGCAGCATCGCCCTGCATGTCCTCACGAATCATGGCGATCGTGCTCAACAGCTCGATTCGGCCTTGCTCGTCCTCGGACTGCTCGAACATCACCTCATAGACCGCGACCAACTTCTCCCACTCAGCCGCCGATTTGTAGACTGGCTCGAGCACCTTCGCGGCATCGACCCCGTTCTCTCCGCTGGCGATGACCGCTTCGAGAGCGGCGATGCTCGCCTCATGCGCCGAGTGCACCTCGAGAACACTGCGGTACACCTCGATCGCGCGCAGCGACTCGTTGAGATTGAGTCTCCACACGTCGCCTTGGCGGAAGCGCAGCTCGAGCTTGGCATCTGGATCGCTGGCCGTCGCCTCTTCTCGCTCCAGGATCTCGAGGAGATTCATCCAGTCCTCGACCAGCGTATACAGCCGGTCAAGCGCCTCGAGACCGTGGGGGTCGTCAGAGTTGATGTCCAAAACCTTGCGGTAGGTCTCGATGGCACCGTAGTTGTCGTCGAGCTCGCGCTCCTGCAAGGCCCCAACGATGTAGTAGAGCTCGAGCTGTTGCTCGGGCGTCTGCGCCGCTTCGATCTTGATGTTGTAGATCGACATCAAGTCGTTCCAGCGCTCGGTGCTCAGATAGAGTCGCTCGAGGCTGTCGATGGCGGTCCGATCCTCGGAATCGAGGCTCAAGACCTCTTGGTACATCTCGGTGGCACGGTCCATCCGCTCGAGCATCTCTTCACAGAGAATGGCAGCCTGGAAGAGGTACTCCTTCTTCTCCGTGAGATCTTCGCAGCGCACTGCCTTCTTGGCGAGAACCGCGGTGAGGGGTTCCCAGGCGGAACGCTCTCGGTAGATCGTCTCGAGCGAATCGAGAATGCTGGTGTCCTCTGGGTCGTACTCGCTGGCACGCTCGTAAGCTGTCGTCGCGCCTTCAAGATCGGCGAGATTGTCGCGGTAGATCGAAGCGATGCGAATCTGCGCTTCTTTAGCCTGAGTGCCATCGGCGATGGTTTCTGCTGCGGTCTGCATCACCTCCACCAACTCGCGCCAGACGTCCAACGCCTCCGCATAACGGCGGAGCTGCTCGAGAGTGTTCTCGTCGGTCGGGTCTTCCGTGTGCGCACGAGAGTAGGCGATAAAGGCCTCTTCGTACTCCTGCCCTTGGCTCTCGTGCAGGTTGGCGATCTCCGCCAACAGCGCGACCCGGCGCTGTGTATCGTCGACGACCCGCAGCATCTTCTCATTGACCCAGGCGCGCTTCCTCCAGTCTCCAGCCGCGTCGTAGAGCGGCAGCAGCAGCTCCATGATCGACTCGGCGGGGATGGGATCTGCCGTCTCGAGCATCGCCTCGAGATCCAAGATCGCCGTCGCGTTCTGTGAGTCGCGTCCCAAGACCTCGGTGTAGATCTCAATCGCTCGCTCCGACTCACCGAGGTGGCGATCCAGGACCTTCGCGAGTTGGCAATGCACCGCGTCGCGCCCCGCTTCGGTTTCTTGGAGCTCGAGTCTTCGGCCCAAGTTCGAAGCGGCCTCGTCCCAGCGCTCGAGGTCGGCGTAGAGCCGGTCGAGGGCTGCCAGCGCCTGCTCGTTGGCGCCATCGGCGTTCAGGACCTCGAGGTACACCTCGATGGCGCCTTCCGGATCCTGAAGCAGCTCCTCTTTGACCGAGGCAATCCGAAGGTTGAGGGCGAGCACCCGTTCAGGCTCCTCTGCCACTCGGCCCTTCTGCTTCGACAAAACCGCGAGCAAATCGTCCCAAGACTCGGTGCGTGTGTGTAGAGCTTCGAGGGACTCCAGAACCGCCGGGTCCTTCCCACCACGCTGCAGAGCGGAGCGGGCAAAGTCCCTCGAGCGTTCGATGTCGTCGAGGCTGGTCTCGTAGATCCCAGCGAGCCGCAACTCATACGACGTGCGGAGCCGCTCGTCCTCGATAGACTCTGTGATGCTCTCCAACTTCGCTGCCAGTCGCGGAATGTCGTCCAAGCCCGCAGCGACGCTCGAAAGCTGGCCGAAGACCTCGTCGTCGGCGGGTAAGAGCTCGAGAGCCTTCCCATACGCTTCGAAGGCCGATTCTTGATCGCCGAGTTCATCGCGCTGCAAGCCCGCGACTCGGGTCCACAAGACGATCTGCTGGTCCTTGACGGTGTTATGCTCCAACTGGATCGAGAGCACCTTGACCAGCGCGTCGAAGTCCGCTTGGAACGCGTAGACGGGCTCGAGAATCGTAGCGACTCGCCCAGCCTCGATCCCTTCGCCGAGAAGGGTCTCCAAGGCTTCTTGCGCTGCCTCGTTCTCAATGTCCGTTTCCATGATCCGGCGATAGCAGCCGATGGCCTCGTCGTACTCGGCGAGCTCGTGTTGGACCACGCTGCCCAACTCCATCCACAGCGGAATGGCCACGCTCGCCTCGAGCTGTGGCTCTGCCGTCTCGTCGATGACCTCCTCGACGCGAACAACAAAGACGTTCCCGTCGGCGTCTTCGTCGAGGTCGGCTCCAGCTGGTGCGTCGAGATGACCGTCCTCGTCCAACTGGACGGGGCTGCGGTGCTCCACCCTCTTTGTTGGCCGAGGGGCCGCCTCGGCCATCAACGCGAGGCGCGCACGGATGGCGTTGGCCATCGCCTCCCAGTCGCCTCGCTCCTTGTACAGGCGATGCAACTCGATCAAGGCCGCTTGATTCTTCGGGGCCAACTCCCGCACGCGTTCGTACGATTCGATCGCGGTGACCTTGTCCCCTCTCTGCTGCTCGTGAATCCGCGCCCCTGAGAGCAGGATCTCGGCCTCTTCCGCAGGCGTGGTCGCCAATCCTAGCCGACGCTCGTTGACCTGGATCAGCTCGTCGAAGCGCCCTGTCTGTTCGAGGATCCGCTCCAGCGCGCCGAGAGCTTTGAGGTTGTCGGGTTCCTGCTCGAGAATGGACTCGAACATAGCGAGGGCTGCGTCGACTTTGCCGAGCTGGTTGGCCAAAATGATGCCCATCCTGAACGTCAACTCCTGCCGCTCGACTTCGGTCTCGACCTTGCTGCTCGCATCGCGGTAGCGTTTGACGACGTCAGCGGCCTTGTCGAGCTGGATGCCGACGCGCTCGAAGGCGTCGTAGGCGGCGTCGTGGTCAGGCTTCTGCTCGATGACGGACGCGAGCCAACGGTAGCTTGCCGCCAAATCGTTGAGGGACTTCTCGTTCAGCGTCGCGATCTTGAGAGCCAGCTCGACGCGGCGTTCCAGGCCATCTTCCGCCGCGTGCTGGATCTCCAACATCGCGACCAACTTGGCGTGATCGGCGATCGACTCGTAATGGGGGGCCAACTCGGCTGCGGCTCGTGCATTCGCAGCGTCGGTCTCGAAGACCTTCTCGAGCGAAGCCACGGCGCGATCGGGGTTCCCCAGATCATCCCGCCAGACGCGAGCGGCTCTGAAGCGCAGCTCGACGACATCGGCGTCCTCTTTCGAGGTGTTGGCGAGGGTTTCCAGGACGCGGACCAGCTCGGCCCCGGCATCCTGCTCAGCGTAGAACGTCTCGAGATCGTCCCACTTCTTCGTGTCGATGAGGAGCTTGCGCAAAGAATCGGAGGCCTTGGTGTGACCAGGCTCCAACATCAAAACAGCGCGCCAAGCCCGGATCGCTCCCTCCGAGTCACGGATGCTGCTTCCATACAGCCCGCCGAGCTTCGTCCAGAGTTTGAGCTGTTCCGCCGGATCCTCCTCGAGGGTGGCCTTTCGCTCGCAGATGTCCGCCAGCTTCGGCCAATCTTTCTCTCTCTCGTAAAGCCCTTCGAGGGCCGAAAGAGCTGCCTCGTCCTTCGGAGAACGCTCGAGCACTTCGCTCCAAATCAACGCGGTGATAGATGGCTGCCGCAGCTTGTCTGCAATCTCCGCGACCTCCTTCAGCCGCTCGGCTTGCTCAAATGGATCGGCGAGGCGGCTGATCTCCGCCTTGTGAACATCAATGAGCTTCTCCCACTCCCTTCGCCGACCGTAGAGGTCTTTGAGGTGTGCGATCGTCTCTTCGTGGTAGGGCGAGTCCTCCAAGACCATTTCGAACGCTTTGATGGCGTCGACTTGACGGGAGAGGTTGTCCAAGTACACCACGGCGATGCGGTAGTTCAGCGCCACACGGCGCGCGGCAGATTTGGCCGCATCCGCTTGCCCACGCAGCAACGAGACCAAGTCCGGCCAACGACGCGAGGACTCATAAGCCGCGGCGAGCGCACCGATCGCCCTCTCGTTCGTCGGCTCGATCAGCAACAGTGACTCATAGGCTTTCACCGCCATCGCTTCGAGGTGCATCTGATCCGTGTAGATGCGGATCATCTCGAAGTAGATGCTGACCTGCTCTTCGGGATCAGGGGTGCGCGCCACTGCCTCTTTCAGGAGATCGACGTAGGCGTTCCACTTTGCGGTGTCTCGATAGAGCACCGTCAGCCGGTTGCGAAGGCTGCTGTGCTCGGGATCGCTGCGCTGTGCGCGTCGAAGGACCTCGACCGCACGGTCCCTAGCCGCTTGCCCCATGCTCACATCAGCAAGTCGTAACGCAACCTCGGCGGCCAGCGGCTCTCCGTCGAGACCGGTCGCGGCCAGCCGATCCTTGATCTCACTTTCGACCTTCCTCCAGTTGCCACTCTCAGCCGAAATCACGGCCTCGAGAATCGCTGCGGAATAGCCGTTGGCGTCGCCTTCGGCGAAAGCCTGCAAACGAGCCTTCCCTGCCTCGACCTCTCCAGAGCGAAGCACCTGAACCCAACCCCAAGCCTCTGAAATGGCGAGCGCCTCGTCTCCATCGGCGTCCGTCGAGTTGACCTGGTGGGCGATGGAAATCTGCTCCCAAACATCCACTTCGGACGTCACTCTGCCGCTGAGCCGCGCCCACAACTCGCGCGCCAACCCAGGGATTCTTTGCAGCGCATCGCCCCAAGTCTCTGCGATTCGTCCGTCCCCAGGAGCGTTCTGATCGGCGAGCAAGATCGCCGCAACGTACTTCGACAAACTCTCTTCGGGAGAGGAAGCAGCGGCAGCGCCTGCAATCAGGGCCTCCGCCTTGTCTTCCCACGAGACCTCCACAACCTCGTCAGAAGGCTCAGCTTCATCGGCCGCGTCTTCGCTCGGCTCTTGCTCGTCGACGTCGATGTCGCCATCAGCATCCGGGGCCTCACCATCAGCCGGTGAGGCCTCTTCGGACGCCGCAGCCTCGCCAGATCCCTCCAACTCATCTCCGGCGTGCTCATCGAGCGCCTCGGCCGCGTCCTCTGCGTCCAAGACGGCCCCAACGAGGGCGCTCTCCTCGGGGTTCTCGGCGTCAGGGGTGGGGGTCGAATCCGTCTCGTGGTGGTCGCTCATGCCATGCCTCTAGAAGACTATGATTGCGGGCAACCTCTCGGGTTGGCCCATCGGGATGTTCTCGGTTGTTCACAGCTTCGACTCACCGAAACGGTGAACAACACTGACGACGGCTAGGAAAAAACTCTTTGCACTCCGCGGCGAGCCACTAGACTAAACTTGCTCACAACGGATGACCAACAGAACGCCTCCCATGCCGACGGTCGCAAAAGCTCGACCTGCGTCCGTGGCCGGACAAAGAACACCGCTCGTGCCTTCCAAGCACCTGCGATGGGCACAAGAGGGGGAACCACCGCGCATCACACACAAACCGGGGGAACACAGGCGATCAGCCCATCTCCCGTCGGTTCTACGCCACCACTGAGGCGGACTTCGGCTCGAACACTGCGCTTATATCACGGTGCAAAGCACTGCCACAACCGCGTTGGGTGTGCATTGCCGCAAACTGCAAGTCGGCCGAAATGTAGACCAAAGCAGCTACTTGGGCGCCGATTCCATCTTCTGGCGATCGATGATGAACTGCGGAAGCTTGCCTTCCTTGAGCTCCTTCATCATCTCTTTGACCTCGGTCACCTTGCCGGTTGCCGCGATCCGCTGGGCCTGAAGGGAGTCGCCCGAAGCGTTGGCGATGAACGTGTCGAACCATTTGCTCGACTCTTCGTACTGCTTCATCGCACCACCGATGTCCGACTTGAGCATCGCTGCGTCCCCAAGAGACGCATAGGAGAGCCCAAGGCCGTATAGGGCCGGGAGAATGTGCTCGTTCGGCCCCCCCAATCGCTGCTGGGTCTCATACGACTTCTCGAAGTGATGATTGGCCTCTTCGAATCGATCTTGTGCGAGGTACACGTTGCCCAGTTGCGCCTGCAGCTGAACGTCGTCAGGGTTGTTGGCGACACCGTTGCGCAGGACCTGGAGCGCCTCGTCCAAGAACGAGTACTCCAGATACAGCATCCCGAGCTCGAGGTAACCAATGGCGGTGCCCTGCTCGTTCGTCAGCGTCGGATCCGAATTGATCGAGTTCGAATAGGCGTCAATGGCCTTGGAAATGTCCCCCAACTCCCGGTAGATCTGAGCCAACCGATAATAGGCCTCCGCGTAGTACTCATCGGCAGAGACCGCTTGGATAAACGCGTCTCGGCCAGCCTCGAAGAACTTCACGGCGTCGCTGCCTCGTTTATCCGCGACCAGCTTGTTGCCTTCGTTGTGATTCGCCGCCCCGAGATAGTACCAATATTCGCCGTTATCCTTGCTGATCTCGGTCGCGCGTTTGAAAGCCTCCGCCGCTTTCACGAAATCGCTGACACGTGGGCTGTTGTAGATCATGCCCATCTGGTAGTGCGCTTTGTGGTTTTCGGGGTAGATCTCGATCGCTTTCTTGAGCTCG
>Ga0210044_10003746_pt1 | contig 21616 bp, 15 predicted proteins | sample CryGey13umfilter_2_FD_183959 | JGI IMG/M metagenome (GOLD analysis project Ga0210044, IMG submission 183959) | Groundwater microbial communities from aquifer in Utah, USA - Crystal Geyser 4/9/14 3 um filter (SPAdes) (version 2) | ecosystem: Environmental > Aquatic > Deep subsurface >... | reverse complement strand
CACCCTCCACAAATGAGGCACCGGAGACGTATATGAGTAGTGTGCTGATAACGAGACCGGCGCTCAGGAAGCCAAAAACAAGATTTATTATGAGGCCGATAATGCCCCCCATATTGAGCCCGTTACGGATCTCAAAGCCACCTTTTATAGTAAGAATCACAATGGCTCCTATGAAGACGATTATTTTGAAGAGGAGCATCGTGTGATCGAGGCCCGTGATGCCCATAAACCTCATGAAGGCCACAAAGTCGCTCGAGCCCAGGAGGTACTCTTGGAAGAGGTTTCCCAGGCCGTCAGCGGTCAGGATCGCTATATAGCTGCCGATAATGACCTTGAGGGTATTTTCTTTGCCGATTATGAAGCTGTAAGCAACAATGACGGCGAAGATGACAACAACGAATAGGTCCCAGGATAGATTGAGCATGTATGGAGGGTATTTTTAGTACATCTTACGCCGTTTTTGATACCTCATCAACTAGTCGAGAATTTTGCCGAAAAACCCTTTATCTTCCTTTATATCAAGCTTATTTTCCTCGGCTATTTTTCTGTAAAACTCTCGCTCGCTCTTGCTGAGCTTAGTGGGAACCTGGACCTTCAGCTCAACATAGTGGTCTCCACGTCCCGACTGCCTCATCTTGGGGATGCCCTGCTCTTTAAGCCTGAACACCTTTCCCGACTGTGTCCCGGCTGGTATCTTCATGCTAACCGGTCCGTGGATGGTTGAAACTGCAATCGTATCACCCAAAACAGCCTGGGTTATATGGATGGTCTGCTGAGAGTAGACGTCGGCGTCTCTGCGAGAAAACTCTTCATCGGGCTCAATGTGGATATTCACATACAGATCGCCGTTTTCGCCCGTTCTGATGCCGCTATCGCCCTTGCCGCTTAGTCTGATTGAGGAGTTGCTGTCTATCCCTGCGGGTATCTTAACGCGTAGTCGCTCATTTTTGCGTAGTCGGCCGCTTCCTCCACAAGTTGAACAGGGCTTCTCGGGCCTTTCTCCCTGGCCGTCACAGCTCGTGCAGGGGCGACGAGTGCTTACCTGTCCCAGAATCGTCTGCTGGACCGCCTGGACTGAGCCGCTTCCTCCACACTCGGTACAGCGGACTACTTTAGAGCCCTTGGCCGCCCCCGAGCCGTCGCAGGTATCGCACCTTCCGATCTTGCCAACCGTTACCTCTTTATCGGCTCCAAAGGCCGCCTCTTTAAAGGTGATGCCGATGTCTATCTCACGGTCGGCTCCACGCGATGGCTGTCGTCTGCCTTGTCGTGTCGCTCCTCCGCCGAAAAATGTTTCAAAGATATCTGAAAAGTTTCCCGCCCCTCCACCCCCGAAGCCACCAAAGTCAAAGCCCCCCGGGAAGCCTCCACCCGCCTGCCCTCCGGCTCCAAACGGGCTGTCGCCGAACTGGTCGTACTGGGTGCGTTTTTGCTTATCTGAAAGGATCTCGTAGGCCGCGGTAACCTCTTTGAATTTTTTTTCCGAAGCCTCATCGCCCTTGTTCTTATCAGGGTGGTACTGCTGCGCGAGCTTCCGATAGGCCCGTTTAATATCGGCATCGGTTGCGTTACGTTCTACGCCGAGTATGTCGTATAGATTGTGTGCCATGAAAATGATTGGTACCGCGTACGGGATTTGAACCCGTGATCTCCTCCGTGAGAGGGAGGTGTCCTAGGCCACTAGACGAACGCGGCACATAAGCCAAAAGGTCTTTTTCTCACTGTCAAATTTTTACTACTGTCGACCTGCTCCGTTCATAGTATTGATTATTGTCCATTTTGCAACACAAAGTGTCCAGTCAATCAATTACTACCATGTTTTTTTATTGTGTCACCATGTTTTAGGAAACAAAAAAAGGGATTTTCAGTTATTAAACAACGAATCGAGCAGGAAATGCTGATCTGGGGTCGGTTGACTTTACAGGTTAGCTCTGATAGATTCATCATCGAAATTTTATGTTGAATATCGAGTTCTCCCGATAGGATAAGCGTTTTTGCCACCTGGGGCCGTTACGGCCGGCCAGGTGTGTGTCGTAATGTGATCTTTGAAAACTGGGCAACGGTAGACACCTATATATACCCACTCGACATGGGATAGGTGTAACCGCAGAAACTTCTATGCTTTCCAACCTTATTCCAATCTCTTGATACCCACTCCTCGTGGCCGTTCAATGATGTGGTCGACGTCTGACGACACGCCACGAGACAAGTGAGGGGAGTTGTCTAGCTTCCCTCCGCCTCTATGTTCTTATATTCCCGTAATGACTGAGGCTCATCCGTTGTAATGACGGGTGTAGGCACCTTACTTTAATTTTCTAAAGTCTAGATTCTATGAATACTCTGAGATTCAACGGGATCCGACGCCTTCTGGCTACAGTTGGTGTCCTTTCCATTCTCTCGAGCCTTGTGATCGTTATACCGGTCGCAAGTGCTTACACCGGAGCTGACGCAACTGCCGCCGGGCTTAGCTGGGCAGCAGGTGCAGTAGACGAGGCCTGTGATAAAGGTCTTATCGACTGCTCGCTTTCAGATCCAAAATTCACAACCGTAGTAGATCGTGCTACCGGTTACCAGATGCTTACAGCAGGTTTCGAGGTACTGAACCCCAGTGCCAAATCACCTTTCACTGATGCAGCCGGAACTTGGTACGCAAATGCCGCTGATACTGCATACACCATGGGTTGGACCGTCGGTAATGTTCGCAATGGCGTACGTTACTTCGATGGTGCCGAGACCATGAGCCGTGCACAGCTCGCTGTCGCAGCTTCTTCAGTCCTCGGACTTGAGGGATGTGACGCAAGCGTTCTCGACAAATACACAGACAAGGGCCAGATCCCATCATGGGCTACCGGCGCTATGGCTTGTATGGTTGAGAACAACTTGATGGTTGGTTCAGACAACCAGCTCCGCCCAACTGAGGGTGCCATCAAGGCCGAGGTCGTTGTTGTTATGAATGCGCAGGTTGACTACGCACTCGACAACGATGTCGATGTTGTCGAGGTTGCTGCCACCCGTTTGGGTGTTAGCGCCGAGCAACTTCTCCAGGCTCTCGACGAGGGTAAGAACGTAGTCGGCGGCCAGCTGGTCGTTGTCGGTTCAACTCCTCCACCGGTCGAGCCTGAGACCCCACCAGTTGAGCCAGAGACCCCCCCCGTCGAACCTGAGGTTCCCGGTGGTGCTCTTACTGTCTCAGCTGCTGCCGCTCCTCAGGGATCATTCATCATTCCTGATGGAACAGCCTTCAACCCAGTTGGATGGCTCACACTCCGCGCTTCAAGTGCAGGTGATGTCCGTGTTACGGGCCTCACTATTACTAAGGGCGGTTTCGTAGCTGACAACGCTGTTAAGCTCAGCACCTGGGTCGGCTCAATGCGTCATGGTTCAGTTGTTCAGGTTTCATCTGAGCACACTGCAGAGATCAGCTTCGCCAACGATCCAATCGTTGTCCCTGCCGGTTCAAGCGTAACTGTTACCATCGCTGCTAACCTCCTCAGCACAGTTAACAACGGTACTCTTACTGTTGCTATTGCTAGCGCTGATGCTGTTACTTCAAACGCTTCAAGCCTTGCAGGTACCTTCCCAGCAATGGGTCCTAACTACCAGATCACTGATGGTTCTTCATCAGTTGCTGCTGCTACCTTCGATGTACGAAGCCTCCGATCAACAACCGCTCAGGTTGACATCGGACAGAAGACCTTTGAGCTCACTCGCTTCGAGCTTGCTGAGAGCAACTCAAAGGAGAACCTCAACTTCAAGTCACTTACTCTGTTCAACAACGGAAGCACTGCAGACGGCGACCTCTCGAACCTTACTCTTAAGGATCAGGATGGTAACGTTCTTGCAACTGCCGAGGGAACAACCGGTAAGTACGTAACCTTCAACCTTGCAAACGCATACGTTATTCCTTTGGGAACAACTCGTGTCTTCTCGGTTGAGGTTGATGTTGTCAACGGTGCAACCCGCACTGCCCAGCTCGTAGTCCAGAACGACTACGACATCGGACTTGAGGGTGCATCAACAGCTGCCTCAATCTTGGCTACTGCCAACTCTGCAGGTACCGACACCTCATTCCCAATCGGTGATGCTACAACCGGTAATGCTGGTTTCAACCACATTACAATCAACGAGGGTACGCTCACCATTACTAAGGACAACTCTTCTCCATCAGGTGATATCACCAAGGGTGGAACAGGACTTGTTCTCGGTTCATTCCGTGTTCAGGCTATCGGTGAGGACATCGAGCTCCAGAAGGCTGCTCTTGACCTCTCAAATGGTACTGACCGAACAGCCGCTTCAAACACAACTGCTTACATGGATTGTGTTGCTACGGCAACTTGTGACTTGACCGGCTCACTCCGACTTGTCACAGACAGCGGTAAGACTCTTCTTACCATCAATGCTGATACGGCAGCTCTCTGGAACAATGCTCACGCAGGTGTTGCAGCTAATGCTACTTACAGCGACCTTTCTGCTTACCACACTATTCCTGCCGGTGAGACAGAACTTCTCCACATTGTTGGAAACCTCTCATCATCAGCCAACCTTGGTTCAGGTGAGACTCTCCTTACAAGCATCGAGAAGCTTTACTACTACAAGAAGTCATCACTTAAGTTTGCTGACAGCGCCTCATCAGATGGCAATACGCTCACTGTTGACACATCATCACTCAGTGTTTCTTCAAACAGCCTCTACGGTAACCAGACAGTTGTCTCGGGTACTTCAGGGGTTAAGCTTGCTTCATTCGTTCTTCGTGCCGGTTCAGCTGAGGGTGTAAACATTACATCACTCGGAGTTCAGGTCGATGAGTCAGTTATCGCAACGGCTGCTGCCACTGGTGTTACTAACCTTCGTCTTATGAAGGAGGTGTCCACCGAGGGTGTTACTTCAGAGGTCCAGGTCGGTACGACTCAGGCTTCTGTTAGCGACTCAAGCACTGTAAGCTTCTCAACGAGCGGCTTCCAGGTTCCTGCTTCTACCGAGGTAACTGTTAACGTCTATGGTGATCTTTCATCATCTGTCGGTACTCACACCTTGACGACAACTATCCCCGCTACAGCAGTTTCCGGTAGCGCAGTTGTCTCAACAAGCAGCACATCTGCTCCTACTACAGCTGTAACACTTCAGGTCATCACGGGTTCAATCGGTGGTACTCTCCGTGTTGTAAGCGCTGGTGCAAACCCTGTAAGCAGCATCTATGTTGCCGGTACTTCCGGTAATGTCATGGGTGTCTTCCAGCTCAACGCCTCATTGGCTGAGAACATCAACCTCAAGGAGGTAATGGTCCGCAATGACAGTGACACAGACGATATCGCTATTGGTAGCCTCTCCCTCTACTGGTCAGAGACTCCGGGTGGTACAGAGACATCTCTGGGATCGGCTTCACTTCTTGGTGACGGCACGAACCCCGGATACGCTACTTGGACCTTCTCAGGTTCAGGCCGTCCAATGATCCCTTCAAATGGAACTCGTTACCTTATTGTTAAGGCAAACATAGTCTCAAGCCAGCAGGCTGGTGTCTCCGGCCTGACACCTCGCATCAGTCTTGCATCGATCAAGGCTGAGGGTATCAACCAGGTATCACCTAAGTTTGTCTCGACTGGTAATGCAACCGACTCAACAGGTGATCTACCAACTGTTGCAGAAGGTGGCGATGGCGCCGTTAATGCAACTGGATGTTTCCTATCCGCCGCTGTTGCAGCTCCTGATACGACCATCAATGTTGATGACGGTGCAGGTGGTGCATGTAACACCTCACTCGTTGTAGGAAATGCCGGTTACCTCATCCCTGCGGGTGTGGTTATCAAGCTTCCTGCAAACAACGAGCAGGTCCTTGTTACTGCTGCTACCGGAACCACTCTTACTGTTGAGCGTGGTGTAAACGGTACTACAGCCAACACCGACCTAGACAACGCTGTTGTTTACTACGGTCACCCAATTGCTGACGCAGATAACAATGTTATCGCTGCTTACGATGTAGCTGCTTCGTTCACGACGGCAGGTACCTTCTCAGCAGGTCAGATCATCCAGATCGATACTGAGGACATGTACGTCCACACAATCGGTATCACTGCAGAAACTGTTAACGCGGGTCTCGTATACGTAGATCGTGCTGTTAACAACACAACATTGGCTGCTCACAATACCGCTTCAGGTACTATCAACGAGTACACAGCTGCTCAGGGTAACCTAATGGCTATTGCTAACACGAAGCCTACCTTCGCCAAGGACAGCGACTCGCCATCTGGTGCAGTCCTCGCGGTCAATACTGCGGCTCTTTTGGCTAAATTCACCGTTGCTGCTGATCTTAATGCAGCAGATTCAAGCCTTAATAAGGTAACGTTGAATGCTGTTGATGTTCGCATGTCACGTACTGGTGTCGATGTCTCATCGATGGTGCTTTACCCAAAAGAGAACGAAAATGATGGAACATTCGCAGTAAATGGTACGTTCCTTTCTGCGAATACTCTCCGATTCACATTTACAGGTAATTCATCGGTTGTGGCTCAGTTGAAACATCAAGTCGATGAAGGTACGTCACGTACTTACCATATCTTTGGAAACGTTACAGCCCTTGCCGCAAATGCAAGTATCCGTCTTGAGCTCACGAACCTAGGTTCGGCCGGGGCAAGCGGTCTTGGTGGAACGGCGCTTGGTGCCGCTGACACTGCTCCAGATATCTCTTGGATCGATGGCGCTGCAGTATCTGCTTGTGCCGCTGGTACGACTCTCGGAGCTGCATGTAACTTCTTCTGGACAAAGCAGTCAGTAACTCAAGTCTTCCTCAATACAGCTGCTCTTACTAGCTCTTCGAGTTCAGGTACTGTTGACAGCACTGGTCCAACAGTTAGCACGATCAGCTTCACTGATGCTGGTGTTGTTGCGAACAGCATCGCAGATGATTCAACGATCATCCTTACCTACAACGAGCCGATACAGGGCGCCACTCTAGTAAGTGGAGCAACGCCAGTGCCGGTTCCAGGTGGAGATGCGGTCACTGTTGTTGATGGTACTCGCGGTGACGTTTCAATAACCCACCAAGGTTGTGATGACGGCGCTGCCGGAGTTACCTTCGACTGTCTCGTAATAAACAGCCTCCTGACTATCAACCTTGGAGCAACTACTCCAGTTATAGGACATGTAGCTGGTGCTTCAACTCTAGCCCTGAACTCAACGGGTACAGTTGTCACCATCACTATGACCACTGCTCCAGTCCTTGTTGGTGCGGATGGTAACGAGTCGGTTTCCGCAGGAACCCACTCCACAGCTGTTACGAATACGAACGGTTTTGCAGCCGCTGCAACGGCAGCCAATGCAGCAAATGTAACAACCATTGATTGGTAATCCATTCAATCGGTTAAACTGAGAGTCTTGGTTTTCATAACTAAGCTCAAAAGCCCCTCTCTCGGAACGAGAGAGGGGCTTTTTGCTTTAACGGCTTGCTTCCGCACGGTAATATTTGTATCCTTTGGTTAGTACTTACTACTGTCACCTATATGAACTATCGAATACTTATTGCTGGTCTTTGTACGTTATTTTTACTATCTGCCTGTGGGGTCGGTGTCCCCAGTAGCAAAATATCTTATTCATCTGGGGAACAGCAGGCGATACGACAGGAAGTAGTGGATCAGGTTAATGAAAACGCTGATCCCTACGATGTCTTGGCTTTATATGAAAAACTCATTGACTTTGATGAAGTTAACAGTGAGTCTCGTCAGCTGGCTTTGCACTACGTACTAGATGCCAATTGGGCACTGGTCACCGAGAAAAAGGGTGAAGAGGCTCTAGCGCTGGCAATGGAGTTAGATAAGTTACTTCCCGGAGATTTTTATGTGCAAAACCGTATTCTTGGTGCTTATCGCGTGATGGCGGAGAAGGCCATTGAAGAAAAAAAATACGATAGAGCCTATGACCTCCTTTTCAATACGGCTCTGAAGATACGTTTTGATGCCGAAGTAATGCGCACTTATCTCCATCTTCGAACAGTTATGGCTCAAGAAGCGATTGCTTTGAAAGACTATGAAACTGCAAGGAGCTATCTGAGTGATGTAGAGCTCATCGCAAGTATCGACGAAAACGCAGGTCTTTACGATGACGAAAAGGCTGAGGCGGAACGGCTCCTGAAAACTCTCCCACCGGCTCCCGCCGGTTCAGAAGGGGAGCAGTAGGAAAGAAAGTATATAAAAAGCCGGCTCACAACGAGTCGGCTTTTTTGTTATGGGAGCGGGACTCCTCTTACTCACAAACGGCAAAGCCGTTGGGGCAGGTGAAGCCCCAGGTCTGGTCGGGGGCGCACTCTTCAACCGCCTGGTCGCCTCGTGGATTGGGAGCGCAGACGGGGGAGCCGTTCCCGTAAAGGGGGCCGGGGGTCTGGGGGATTTGTGATCCCACCGCACAGTTGGCGAAGCAGTTTGGGGCCTTATCTACCAGCCCGTCGCAGTTGTCGTCTATGCCGTTGTTGCATACCTCCTCGAACGCCGCTTGGACTGTCGATACGCATTTGAGCTCACCGTCGACGCACTCCCGGGCACCGGCCGTACAGGCACCGAGGGCACAGGGGACGAGACACTCCTCTCCATTTTCGGGGAACGACTCATCGATCTCACCGTTGCAGTTATCATCCTCGCCGTTGCAGAGCTCTTCCGAGGGAGTGCAGCCGGCATCCGTTGCCGCGTCGCGAACCAGGGTGGCATCCACGGCCGCAGAATCGCCCCCTGAGGCGTCTTGTCCTGTGAAAACGTCACCTTGCTCGCCTGCATCATTAACGCCCGTCTCAGGGCCGTTTTGAGCATCCTGGAGAGTGCCGCCATCAATCGAGCCGCCCATATCCTGAGCTCGAGCATCGAGTGAAGAGCTCTCGGCGGAGCCCTGAGAGCCGTCGGGGTGGCAGGCCACCGCTGAGGCCGCCGTTAGAGTTGCGAGGGTGAGAGTACGGAGTACGGGGGCTAGCCGTGGTGCCAAGGTGGCCGGGTGGTCGAGCTGAAGACGTGTATCGGGGCGAGTTGTGGGGGATGCAGGGGGCGAGTTGCGCATGCTTTGAGAGGGGGGTAATGGGGTGGGTGTTAGTGTGGCTCTTCTACTCCGCACAGACCGTACGACCTACGACGCATATGAGCTGACGGCTTTGGTCGGGGCGGCACTGGTCGATCGCGGGGATGCCACCGGGATTGGGCAGGCAGACAGGGGTTCCATTGCCGTAGCGGGGTCCGGGGTCCAGAGGTATCTGAGAGCCTGCATTGCAGCCCGTAAAACAGTGTGGGGCGTCATCGGCGAGACCGCTACAGTCTTCGTCCAGACCGTTGCCACAGACCTCCTGCTGGGGGAAGGTCACCTGCTCGCAGACGAGCTGGCTATCGATACATGCGTTAATGCGTCCCACGGCGCAGGCTCCCACCTCACAGGGGAGGGTGCACTGAGTGCCGATCCGCGGATCGCTCTCGTCAACCTGGCCATCGCAGTCATTGTCGGCACCGTCACAGCGCTCATCTTCAGCGGCGGCCTCGTTATTGTCTACAACACCGTCACAGTCGTCATCGAGGCCGTTGCATACTTCCCCGGAGGGCTGGCCGGCTTGAACGTTGCAGGCGAGCACGCCACTTTCGCAGATGCGATTTCCGGTGCGCTCACAGGCGCCGACTCCTACTGTGCAGTTTTCGCCACTCTGAGGGAAGGCCTCGTCGGTTCTACCGTCACAGTCGTCATCGAGGTTGTTGCACGTCTCGGCTCCAGGTTGGGGAGCGGCTCCGCCGGTCTCGCAAAAGGTCTCGCCGGGGTTGGTGGGGTCGAGTGCGATTCTGCCATCTTGCGCGCAGACACCTTCGCCAACTGAGCACTCTTGGCCTATTCCGCAGCCGTTATCGAGGATTCCGTCACAGTCGTTGTCGCGGCCATCGCAGACATCCGAGCTGGGCCGAGGAGCGTCGCAGTCTTGGAGTACACCTCCGACACAGCGTTCGAAGCCCGGGCCGCAAGCGGTTTCACAGGCTCGGTCGGTTCCATTGTCCACCCGTCCATCACAGTCGTCATCGAGGCCGTTGCAGCTCTCCACGCCGGGCGCATCGGCGACAGCATCACAGCCGTCAGCGGTTATTACTCCATCTACACGACATGCTCCAACGCCGTCGTGGCACGGCTCACCAAGGTCACAGACGTGGGCCTCGTCTACGAGTCCGTCGCAGTCATCATCTTGGCGATTGCAGGTTTCATTTTGCGGGAGAGGCGCGTTGCAGGCTTCAAGCCGGCCACCGACGCAACGCTCGACACCGTTGCCACAGATTGTGTGGCAGCTTCTATCGGATGCCTCGTCAATAATGTCGTCACAGTCGTCATCGATTCCGTTGCAGATCTCGTCAGTGCAAAGGGGTGGGGCCGCGTCAGGGGGAAGGGAGGCGTCATCGGAAAAAGCATCAACAAGACCGGCATCGCGAGGAAGATCGGCATCGACTGCCGCCTCCGGAGAGCCTTCGTCGACGGGTTCACCGTCCGGGCCGGCATCGAGTCGGGGAGGTGCTGCATCGCCATCAGTAAAGGCGTCTACGGTCGCTCCATCTGAACCGCTATCTCTTGGGGAAAGGGCATCATCGGGCACCGCATCTTGAAGCCCACCGTCGTTTGGGCCGCGGTCGTTAAGTCCACCATCCGGAGTCGCATCATGCCATGGCGCCGCGTCACGCTCAGCATCAGGAAGCGAAGTATCGGGCTTTCCTGCATCTTGTCGACCAGCTTCCGCTTCATCTATCGGAGCCGGGAACTGGGTTAGGCAGCCCGTGAGGCCGGCCGCAAGTGCGGTTCCTTGGACGAGTCGTGAAAGACGGGGGGAGAGAGGAGGTCGAGCCCTTGTCGCCAGCCCAGCCGGTCCAGTGCGTGGTCTCAATGTGGAGGGTAGTTTTTTCATTGGAAGGTAATTATCGCGTCTTTTTATGGATTAGTCAACGTGGGTTTCCTCTAGTAATTGAGGGTTTGCTTGATAATCACTATCATGGTGCTATGCCTCGATTTATCCGACTGACAACTCGTCTGCTCATCACGCTCTCAGCACTGCTTCTGACCATACCGCTGGCCAGCGCTCAGAGCTACACCGTCGACGGCACGGTTGAGATCTATCTCGCGACGCCGGCTCTGACTTTTCAGCTTCGTGGTGGCTCAGGCTCTAACCTAGTTGTACGGGATAACTCCTTTACTGTTACAACAACCGGTTCAGATACCGTTACCGTCTCGAGTTTTACGGGTCTGGCACTCGAAAATGACGGAGATCTGGAAGTCGGCTGCTACCTCACAGAAACACGTGTGATCGTTCCCAAGAGTCGGAGTGTGACTTTTACGCCTACGGGAGCGGTTCTTTGTACAGGGTCGGCCGGCAGCAGCCCGGGCGGTAGTAGTGGCGCTTCGAGTGGTGGATCCAGTGGGGCCTCGGCGCCAAGCTCAATCCAAAATGCAACTCCTGTACAGCCGGCTCCCGCCGATACTCCTGCCGTGGAAGAAAAACAGCCTGAAGAAGACGAGAATAAGCTCGCCGGATTTGTTGATATTGACGACCTGCTCCTTCGAGACCAGAGCCGTATTCTGAGTCTGATTGCTATCATGGAGCGAAAGAATACCTACGCACAACCATCACACGGTCGCTTTGGGCCACGTACCATTACGACTGCGGGCTTTACCGCTCAGATTATGAACGCCCTTCGGCCGGATGGGTGCGGTGACGGGACACGCTACCGAGGTGTTCTAAACTGCTTCAGAGAAGCTCGTGCCGAAGGCTACGTCCAAGAGGACGCCCTGATCCGCTCACGCGTAACCCGCGCCGACTACTATGAAGTTCTTATAAAAGCCGTGGGACTACAGCTCGAAAAAGGCACGGTTGAAGATCTAAGGACTGCCTGTGCGGACGTCTCGAATCCCACTGAAGAGCTTGCTCAGATTTACTTTACGGCACGAAAATATGAGATAGCCTCCGACTACGGCGATAACTGCCGGCTCGACCTCTTCTTCCCTCGTTACGAGGCGGTCCGCTTTACGATGCGTGCCCTTGGAGCACGGCAGTAAGAAAAACTGCACAACCTTTTCAGTCAGAGTTCACGCTGAATTCATGGGTATGTTCGTCATAGGAGCTGGCGACTTGGCGGTTTTTATGTTCCTTCCTGCCACGAACTCAGATAGCGCTTCTGCTCGGGAGTGAGTTTGTCGATGCTCACACCAAGGGATTTGAGCGCGATGGCACCGATGTGCTCATCTATGCGTGGCGGAAGAAGATGGACGCCGGCCGCAAGCTTTCCGCGTTCTTTAACGAGCCACTCACAGGCAAGGGCCTGTCCGCAGAACGAGAGGGCCATAACTTCCGAGGGGTGGCCCTCGGCGGCCGCCAGGTTGATGAGGCGCCCCTCGCCGAGTATGTAGAGTGTCTTTGAGCCGAGCGTGAATCCTTCCACAAAGGGGCGCAGCTGTTTGCGCGCACTGGCCTTTTTGGCGAGGGTCTCAAGGTCGATCTCGGTGTTGAAGTGTCCGCTATTTGCGACGATAGCTCCCGAGCGCATCGCCTTCATATGCTCGAGGCGGATGACGTGCTTGTTGCCGGTCACGGTTATGAAGATGTCGCCCAGAGGTGCGGCCTTGGCCATGGTCATGACCTCGTAGCCATCCATGTGTGCCTGGAGGGCCCGTACGGGCTTTACCTCCGTAACGATGACATGAGCTCCCATTCCGGCTGCACGACGGGCTACGCCGCGTCCACAGTCGCCATAGCCCACAACAACGACGGTCTTTCCGGCGATGAGCACATTTGTGGCCCGGAGGATGCCGTCCCAGGTGGACTGGCCCGTTCCGTAGTAGTTGTCGAAAAGGTGCTTTGTCTGGTTGTCGTTAACGGCGACCACAGGATAGTGAAGAGCCTTGTCTGCCTCCATTGCACGGAGGCGAATGATACCGGTGGTCGTCTCCTCACAGCCGCCGATCAAGTTTTTGATGAGCTCGGGGTGTTTTTGATGAATCTCGGTGACCAGGTCACAGCCATCGTCGATCGTCAGGTGAGGCTTGAAGGCGATGATTTTTTGGATGAATTTGTAGTAATCTTTCTTTGACTCGCCCTTGTAAGCAAAAACGGCTACGCCCTTTTTAGCAAGGTACGCGGCCACGTCGTCTTGTGTAGAAAGTGGGTTACAACTTGCAATCGCAACCTCTGCTCCACCGGCCTGGAGCGTCTCCACCAGAACGCCGGTTTCTTTGGTAACGTGGAGTGCCATGCCGATTCTCAGTCCCTTAAACGGGAGTGTCTTTTTGAACTGTGTGGCAACTTCGAGAAGGGGCTCCATCCGCTCACGAGCAAGGATCATCTGATTGGCACCTTGTGCTGCGAGTGAGATGTCTTTTACGGCGTAGTTGTTGGGTTGTGGCATGGTGGAGAGTTAGAAGGAGCTTAGAAAAGTGGTCTGTTGCCGCGGAGCGGGGGAGTGCCACGGAGAGGGGCGATGAGCCGCTTAGAGTCCTAGGGCCGTTTTGAGCGCTTCGATCTTGTCGGTTTTTTCCCAGCTAAACTCGGGGAGCTCGCGGCCGAAGTGGCCGTAGGCGGCGGTTTTTTTGTAGATAGGGCGGAGGAGATCGAGCTCACGAATGATTGCGGCGGGCTTCACAGGAAAGACGTTAGGAATAACTTCCGAGAGGCGGGCCTCGTCGACTGTTCCCGTTCCAAAGAGGTCGATGGCGATAGAGACCGGGGCGGCGACGCCGATAGAGTAGGCGAGCTGAACTTGGCACTTCTGAGCCAGTCCGGCAGCGACGATATTTTTGGCAATGTAGCGGGCGGCATAACTCGCACTGCGATCGACTTTCGAGGGGTCTTTTCCGCTGAAGCAGCCGCCGCCGTGAGGTGCGTAACCTCCGTAGGTGTCTACGATGATCTTGCGTCCCGTCAGGCCCGTATCGGCCTCGGGGCCACCGACGATAAATACGCCTGTCTGGTTGATGAATATCTTGGTCTGCTCGTCCATCATTGAGCCGCAGATCGGTTTGATAACCTGTTCTATGATGTCGCGGCGGATCTGCTCCGGCTGATTATCGGGGCTGTGGTGAACGGCGATAACAACCGCTTCGATGCGTTTTGGCAGCCCGTTTTCGTACTCGACACTAACCTGTGACTTTCCGTCGGGGCGAACCCACGGGAGGATTTCTTCTCGCCGAACTTCAGAAAGGCGCATGGTGAGCTTGTGGGCAAGGCTGATCGGAAGGGGCATCAGCTCCGGAGTCTCGTTGCAGGCAAAGCCAAACATAAGGCCCTGGTCGCCGGCTCCCTGCTCGTGATTCTCAGACTCGTCGACGCCGATGGCGATATTCTGGCTCTGCTCATGGATCGCGGTCAGAACGGCACAGTCGGCTGAGTCGAGGCCAAACTCGGGGTTTGTGTAGCCGATACTGTTAATAGTCTGGCGGGCGATAAGGGGAATATCGACGTAGCAGTTTGTGGAGACCTCACCGGCAATAAAGATCATGCCGGTTGTTGTGATGCACTCGACGGCAACACGGGCGTGAGGGTCGAGTGCCAGAATCGCATCGAGAATCGCATCGGAAACCTGATCGCAAATTTTGTCGGGGTGCCCCTCGGTTACCGATTCGGAGGTGAAAATCATTGAGGCCGAACTCATAGCTGTATTTGGTTACAAATTTTGTTATGTTGTATCACGAAATGATGAGGTAATGAAAATCTCATTAACATATCTTTTATGGTCTCGATCGTCGCTATCGGCTACAACAACAAGCGCTTTTTCCCGGCTTTTTTTGAGTCGGTCAGCAAGCTGACCGGTGCTGAGTATGAGCTCCTCTACATCGACAACGCCTCGGCCGACGACTCGGTCGAGTACATCCGGCAGAATAACCCGAATGTTCGCATTATCGTCAACGACGACAACCGTGGCTACTCGGGGGCGGCCGACCAAGGTGTGAAGGAGACGACGGGGGAGTATGTGATGATCGTGAATCCGGACATCGTTTTCGAGCCCGACTATCTGAGTATTTTGGTGAGGAAGTTGGAGGAGGATAAGAAGATCGGCGCGATTATCGGTAAGCTCCGCCGCTATGACTTTGAGAAGAACGAGAAGATGCGGGTTATCGACAGTGCGGGACTCGTCATGCACCGCAACCGTCGCTGTGTCGACCGCGGCCAGGCCGAGGAAGACAAGGGGCAGTACGACACGGCCGAGGAGGTTTTTGGCATTACGGGAGCCTGTCCTCTCTACCGTCGCTCCGCACTTGATGAGGCAAAGATCGGGGAGAACTACTTTGAGCCCGATTTTTTTATGTATAAGGAAGATATCGACATCTCCTGGCGTCTCCGGCTGATGGGCTGGAGCTGCTGGTATGAGCCTTCCGCTGTGGCCTATCACGGCCGTGGAACGGGTATTTTCGACCGTGCGGGAAGTCTGCAGGTGGCAAAATTCCGCTCGAAACTGCCGCGCTTCACCAAGCATCACTCCTACCGAAACGAACGTATTATGCGCCTTCGTAATGAGTTTTTCTCGATGGTTATCCGCGACAGCCTGCCTATTCTGAGCCGAGAAGTGCTGATGTTTGGCTGGATGATGATCCGTGAGCCTTATCTGTTTAAGTCATTTGCACAGGTGATGGCTCGGCTCCCCGAGACTCTTCGCAAGCGCTCGGAGCTTATGGCACGGCGAAAAATCGGGCCCGATGAGATCCGGCGCTGGTTCGTTTAGCGCGGCCTCAGGGGCCATTTTACCTACTTCCCCATCTGCTGGCAGCGATTTTTTGCGGCGATCAGCCCTGACTCGAGGGCCTGCTGCCACTTCTTGTCGTTGAGGACTTTGAAGGCGGCCTCGGTGGCTCCACCCTTGGTCTGAACGGCCTTTTTAAGCTCGCCAAAGTCGACGCCCGTCTTGGCGATGTAGCAGGTGGCACCAAAGACCGACTGGAGGGCGAGCTGGCGAGCCTGCTTCTGGCTGAATCCTCCTTTCACGGCGACGCGTGCGAGCGACTCCATAAAGGCTGCCACAAAGGCGGGACTCGAGCCGGAGACGACGGCCCAGTCGATCATTCTTTCACGTTTTACCTCGATCTCTCCGCCAAAACTGGCGAGAACTGCAGCAGTTTTTTTCTTATCGGCCTGAGTTACCCCCGCGGCCGCCTTCCAGACGGTGAGCCCCTCGAGCACCTGGGCGGGGAGGTTGGGGATGGTTCGGACGATGCGCTTGTAGCCGCCGCTCCACTTAACCATCGAGGCCAGGGTAAGGCCCGCGGCCACAGAAATGACGAGCTGCTTTTTGAGTTCGGGGGCCAGCTCGCGAAGCACCTCTTCAGCAAGATTTGGCTTTACGGCGATAATAACAACCTCGGCCTTCCGGGCTACTTCTCTGTTATCCGTAAGCCAGCTCAGGCGTTTTTTCTGGCTAGCCGAGACGGAAAGATGAGGAGCTCGGGGGGCCCCGACGGTGATAGAGTTTTTCGCCTCAAGTAGGAGTGCTTTGGCAATCGCGCCGCCCATATGTCCGCATCCGATGATTCCTATTTTCATGATGTCTACTTTAGCATAATTGCCGTTCCGAAGCGCGCGGTTTCGTCACGGTCGCGTCGGTAGGAGTAGAAGAGCTCCGGGTTGCAGAAGGTGCAGAGGCGAGCATTTTCGATGTTCTCTTCGGCGACTCCCGAGCCGCGGAGCTGGCCCTCGAGCGCACCCCAGAGGTCGACGTAGTTTTCCTCTAAAATATACGGATGCATGAAGGCGGGAAGCTCATTTTCGGGGTCGGAAAAGACGAGGCAGCAGGGGCCGATCGTCGGTGCGATGCAGGCGCGAAGGTCCTCGCGTGAAACGTGAAAGCGATCGACGAGGGTTGTGATCGTCCGGGCAATTACTTTTTGAGCGGTGCCGCGCCAGCCCGCGTGGATGTTGGCGATCGTGCGGGTAACCGGATCAAAGAGCATAACTCCTCCACAGTCCGCGAGCCTTATTACTAGGGGAGTATCCGTAAGCTGGGTAATCAAAACATCTCCATCGGCGGGGTGCTGGTCTCTGCTCTTGATGGTGGCGATGCCCGTTCCGTGGAGCTGCTCGCGCAGTGAGTGGGCGGGCTCCTTTGTGTTCATCATCGTCCGAACAAGTTCGAGGTCCAGAATGTCGGTATCGCGAGTAAAAACAGCATGATCCACCATCTCCTCAAATTCTTTCAGAAGGTCAAACTGGAAGATGGGCCGGTGTTGGCGTTCACCTTTTATCATGGGGGAGTGTTATATGAATCATGGGCGTATCTGTCCTCCTCCCTGAATAATCCACTTGTAGCTGGTAAGTCCCTCAAGTGCGAAGGGGCCGCGGACGTGAAGTTTCTGAGTCGAGATGCCGATCTCTGCTCCCAAGCCCAGCTGCTCACCATCGGTAAACTGTGTCGAGGCGTTCCAGTAGACGCAGGCGGCATCGACTTCGTTGAGAAAGCGGCGCGCAGTTTGCTCGTCTTCGGTGATAATCGCCTCTGAGTGGCGGAGGCTGTGGGTGCGAATGTGCTCGAGCGCCTCATCTAGGTCGGCGACCTGTTTTATGGCTAAGACATAGTCTAAAAACTCGGTGGAGTAGTCGTCCCCGGTCGCTTTTTGTAGCTCCAGGTTAAACTCCGCCTCGTCGTGATCGCCGCCATCCTTAGCGTTCGTCTCGAGGTCGCGAGCTTCGAGTGCCTTTTCGATCAGTGTGTAACTTTCAGCATCGGCGCGAAGTTGGAGGGAGGGGGCGTTGTAGGGGTTTGAGGGGAGCGCTTTGACGAGGGCCTCGAGGAGTTGTGGGGCGATCGCCCTGTTGATAAGAAGCGTGTCGAGCGTGTTGCAGACGGAGACGCGGCGGAGCTTCTCGTTGAGGATTATCGGCACCGCTTTTCCGAGATCTGCATCGCTGTGAATATAGGTGTGGACGACCGAGGCGCCCGTCTCGATGACGGGAATAGTCGCGTTGTCTCGTACAAATGAGATCAGACCGGCGCTTCCACGGGGGATCACGACATCGATGTACTCACGCATTGTGAGGAGCTCGGCTGTCGCCTCGCGCTCTTTTGTCTCGACCAGCTGAACTGCGTTCTCCAGATGTGTCTCGGGCTCTGTTCCGGTAGCCTCCCTGAGCACTTTTTGAATAAGTCGGACGAGAGCCTGGTTTGAGTGGAGCGCATCCGAACCGCCTTTTAGGATAACCGCGTTGCCACTTTTGAGGGCGAGAACCGAGGCGTCGACGGTGACGTTTGGCCGGGCCTCGTAGATCATGGCGATAACTCCCAAGGGGACGCGAACTCGCTGAACGAGAAGGTTATTATCGAGGGTCCGTGACTCCAAAACCTTTCCCACGGGATCGTCGAGCATCGCGACCTTGCGCGCGCTGGCGGCGATTGCGGCGATACGCTCCTCGGTTAAAAGGAGCCGATCGAGAAGACCGGACGAGAGGCCGCGCTCTTCTCCCTCCTCCATATCACGCTTGTTTGCGGCGACAATCGCCGAGGCCTGTTCTTCCAATGAATCGGCGATCATCAGTATGATCTCATTTTTGGCTGCGGTAGAGAGCAGTGCGAGGTGTCGCGAGACCTCTCGGGCCCTTGTGCCAAGGTGTTTTATGCCACTCTCTTCCATAGCTGAAGTATAGCATATTCGGGCCATCTTGCCCTTTTTGCCTTCTTGGGCTATGCTTTACGCCAAACTATGGCGAAATACGTTATTAACGGGCAAAAGAAGCTCTCAGGAGAGGTGAGAATCGGCGGTTCCAAGAATGCCGCGCTCCCCATCCTCGCGGCTACCCTCCTCACTCCAGAAGAGTGTGTGATTAAGAACGTTCCCGATATTCGGGATACGCACACGATGCTCACGCTGATGGAGTCTCTTGGAAGCAAGGTGAGTTTTTCCAATAACACCGTCACTATTCAGACGCCCGAGATACAGATGAACGAGCTTTCGGATAAGCTTGCTTGCCAAATGCGCGCCTCGGTTCTTCTGCTTGGGCCTATCTTGGCGAGAATCGGGCATGCACAGCTGCCGTATCCCGGGGGCTGCGTCCTCGGCGCTCGACCGCTGGATACCCACGTCGATGTCTTCCGTAGTCTCAAAGTGGAGGAAGTTGACGCGAACGGTGAGGCGATGATCTCCTTAAAAGGTTTTCCGCAGGCCGGTCTGATCGTAATGCCCGAGATGAGTGTAACCGGTACCGAAAATGCCATCATGGCCGCAGCACTTGCCCATGGGCAGACGAGTATCAGACTCGCCGCTGTCGAGCCGCATGTCCAAGATCTCTGCAACTTCATCAATAAACTTGGGGGTCACATCACGGGAATCGGTACGCATACGATCAACGTTAATGGAGAAAAGACGCTTCACGGCGCCGAGTATACGATAACTCCGGACTACCTTGAGACGGGGACCTTCGCACTCGCGGCCTTTCTGACCGGAGGAGATGTGAAGCTGCTCGATATCGTTCCCAGTCACCTTGATCCTTTTTGGAACCTCCTCAAAAAGATGGGCGGAAACTTCACACTTGGAGATACCTGGGCCCATATCAAGCCCACCGCAAGCTGGAAGTCCTGCGACCGTCTTCAGACAAATGTCTTCCCGGGCTTCCCCACCGACCTACAGCCACCCTTTGCCATCCTTCTGACCCAAGCTCAGGGTGAAAGCTACATCCATGAGGCGCTCTTTGAAGGCCGCTTTGCCTACTTTGCCGAGCTGGCCAAGATGGGTGCCTCGATCAAGACGATGAGCGATCATCAGGCAACAATTCACGGCCCCACTCCACTCAAGGCTGCGGAGGTGCGGAGTTGTGATATTCGTGCGGGTGCCGCCATGATTTTGGCCGGTCTGTGTGCCGAGGGGACGACAACCGTCACCGATATTCACTACATTGACCGTGGATACGAACAGTTCGACTCAAAACTTCGTGCTCTAGGAGCCGATATTCAGCGCATCAAGGATGTAGAAGAGACTGCGCCCTGTGCCGAAACGGTGACTTCGACCCGCCCGGCGCGATCAGTGCGCAAGACTGTTGCACCGGAGCCCTCGAGCCGGCTGAGCACCTCCGCATTGGGATGATGATAGCTGTTATCGACTCCGACCGAGATGACCGCTAGTTCGGCATGCACAGCTTCTAGAAAAGCGGGAATGCTGCTCGTCTTGCTCCCGTGGTGGGGTACTTTGAGAATGGTCGATGTTAGGGCCTCGTTATAGGCCCGTACGAGCTCTTCTTCGGTTGGAACCTCAATATCTCCCGTAATGAGGATTGACCGTCCTGCAAAGCGAACCTGTGCAACCAGGGAGGCATTGTTGGCGGCGGCCGGAGCGGTGATGACCGGTCGAAACGGATAGATCAGGTCGATCGTCACACCATCATCGAGCTCTAGATCGTCGCGCTCGTCGGCGAAGATTACCGGAACCATTGCTGCCCGTGCCTGACGAATAATCGCACCGGAGAGGCCGGCGTTGGATTTGAAGCTGCTCACGTAGAGTGCGCCAACCTCGTAGTTTTTGAGAACGTGGAGAATCCCCTCAAGATGATCGCGGTCGGGGTGAGTCACAAAAATCGCATCAATGCGCTTGCTGAAGAAGGGCATGACCGCGCCAAGTTCACTAACGACGGTCTTTCCCGGTCCACCATCAAAGAGGAATCGGTGTCCCGAGGGCGTCTGCAGAAAAAGCGCATCTCCCTGGCCTACATTGAGGGCGTAAAAGTGAAGGTCACCGTCCGGAAGGTCGCTGACGAGGAAGAAGAGGCTGCCGAACGAGATCGCGATGACCCCCAGAATGAGCCGACGTAACCACATGCAAAAAGGATAGTGGCCTCTAATTAAAAACCGATGAACGAGTTATGAACCCGCTCACCGGTTTTATTTATTATCGTTGGGCCGCATCTATATCACGGTGCGGCCGTTTTTTTCTACTACTGACGTCGTTTTTTGCGTTTTCTGTAGAGTCCCATGAGAACACCCGTCACGCCGGCGGCAAAGACGCCCGGACCGGTTTTGGGAAGGAATACGGAGGTGAACGTTCCGGGACTCTCATTGCCCGTCTGGTCGGTGGCGCTGAGACGGAAGCTGTACCAGCTGCCCGGTTCAAGGTTCTGAACCTCAACTGAGCTTGTGGTCGAGCCTAGTGACTGTCCCTCTCCAAATGTTGTGGTATTTTCGCCCGTTCCTTGATAGATGCGGTAGTCGGCAAGATCGCCGGCGGTGTTCGCACTCTCCTTCCATTTGAGCTCGATAATGCTCTTCTGGAGGTCTTTAACACGTGCTACGAACTCGGTGACATCTTCAGGGGGGATAAGATCTTCAACACCTGCGCCGCGGCCGCTAACGGTCGTAGGGGCATCAAGGGCGGAGAGCTCGTTGCCCGCCTTGTCGGTGAGGCCTCCGAGAGTAATCTCGTAGTCGACGGGAGCCTGGGGTGCGGTTGTAAGGTAGAGGACGGTCTCATCAACGCTGAGGCTGATATTAGTGAGCGCCAGAATGTTTATCGGATTTTCTCGATCGGCTTCGGCTGTACCGGCTTTTACCACCTTGATCTGTTCGCCGATAGTATCACTGGGGACGACGGGCTCCGAGAAGGTAACTGCAATACGGTCATTGAAATCGGCGACGGCCGAGATGACTGTCGGAGGTGTGGTATCACTCTCGCTGGC
>Ga0210044_10003742_pt1 | contig 21624 bp, 19 predicted proteins | sample CryGey13umfilter_2_FD_183959 | JGI IMG/M metagenome (GOLD analysis project Ga0210044, IMG submission 183959) | Groundwater microbial communities from aquifer in Utah, USA - Crystal Geyser 4/9/14 3 um filter (SPAdes) (version 2) | ecosystem: Environmental > Aquatic > Deep subsurface >... | reverse complement strand
CTAGGTTTCCTTCCCGAACACATCGCCGACCTCTACAACCGCTCGCCATGGATGCTCATCCGGCCCTTCGCGCTCCTGGCCATGGTCGGCGTCTTCTGGATGGGCGGCTGGCAGGCGCTCGGACGCACGCCTGGTAAGCTCGTCGCGGGCATTCAGGTCGTCGATGAGGAGGGAGAACCCTTGGAGATCGCAGCGCAAGTGCTGCGGCTGGTCGGCTATGCTGCGTCAGTCGTGACCTTAGGATTCGGCTGGATGCTGTGGCTGCTGATTCCAAGCAAACGCACGCTGCATGACCTGTTGAGCGGCTCGCGGGTGGTTCGGGCGGCTCGTCGGCGAGGGTGAGGTCGGCAGGTGGGTCTGGCGTGCTGTGGGGCGTAAGGCTTCGGGCGATGCTGATTCTGGCGAGCTGCGGTAGGGCACCCTACGCCTCTGCGCACCACAGCCCGCTCGAGCCCACGTCGCTGGCGCAGCCAGCGCCGACACTGACACTGGCGCACTAGAGGGCGTAGCAGCGGCTGCGTTAGGGCGGCGCCACAGCCTACCCGCAGCTGCCGCTGCAACGCCCGGATTGACCAACGCCAGCCGTTAGCGCAAAACAAGGTCACTTTCACGACGACCGCGAGGCCACCATGCTCGGGCAGAAACTCCCAGATAGTATTCTCAGCGCGCTCCCCTCCCAAGACGCCCAGCTCAACAGCGTGAAGCTCAGCGGCAGTCCAGGGAGCATGCTCGGACAGACCTACATCGTCGCCTGCGACGAGGTCTTGTACGTGTTCACGGCCGGCTCGCTCATGGATTCCCCCAAGCCCTTTCCCATCAAGGGCTTGCCGACCCTCGACACCGCAGGATGGAGGCCGAAGCTGGTCCTGCAACCTGTCAGCGGCGGGCCGCTCGAGCTCGAGTTCTCGTCGTTCGAGAAGTCCGACGTGGAGGCCGTGTTGGCGCAAGTGGGCGGGACGAGTTCGGCCGTCGCTGCCACACAGCCCGCGCCTCAGTCCTTTGCCGCAACAGCGCCGCAGCAACAGACCGCGTTGCCCAACGCCTCCGCACTTCCCTTGACCGCACCCTACGAGAGCAAAGCGTCGACGGCGAGCCCGTTCGAGGCCTCCCCGAGTTTTACGCAAGCCATCCTCGAGCCGGCTCCAGCGTGGGAGGCTCCAGCCGCCTCTCCCACTCTTGAGGTGATGTCTGCGGGTCCGCAGGCGAAGGCGTCCGCTCCGGCTACGGTTGAGCTGTTGACGGAGGACGACGTCGCCGACCTCGATGAGAACGCCCTCACCGCCTTCGAAAACGACGACCTCTGCGAAGCCCTCGAGTTCGTCCGAAGGCTTCGTGACGGCGATCCCGACTTCGACCGCCGCGACGACCACGCGGTCATGGTTCGAGCGCTGGAGCTGGTCGACAGCGACCGTGACCTCGAAGCGCTCTTGGAACTCGACGAATACTGCGGGGTCTTGGAACTCGAGCAACCGTTGGCAGCGCACCTAGCCGAGCGCCTCGAGAGGGCCGGCGAGCTCCTCGCGGCGTTTCGCGGCTATGACATCGGCGAAAAGGACGACGTCGCGCGGCTCCGCCAGGTTCTCGGTCTCGACGCCGCCAGCGCCAGCGACGCGCTCGAAGCGTTGCGCGCGAAGTACTTCGAGGCCCAGAGCCGCCGCGAGCCCAACTCCGTCTGGGTCCGAGGCAACTACGCCAGCGCACTCTATTCCGGCGAGCGCTACGCGGAGGCCGAGGCCGAATTGCGTTGGGTCTGCACCCAACCCGACGCGCGCTACCCCCACTTCGCGATGCTCTCTGAGCTGCTGCTGGAGTTAGAGCGGCCCGATGATGCGCTGGAGGTGGTGCAAGCGGCAAGAGGACGCTTTCCGCAGCGCGGTGGGGCCATGGCCGACCTAGGCCAACACTTCATCGACCTCGGCGATGTGGAGAGAGGGGTGGAGCTCCTGCAGAAGAGCGTAGAGATTGAGCCCCGCCAGGACACCATGACTGACCTGGCGCTGCAGCTGCATCGTCTGGAACGCTGGGAGGCCCTCGGAGCGCTGTGCGCCAAAGCGCTCGCGACGCCCGGCGTCGAACCCGAGTATTGGCGTGGCGAGATCCGCCGTCTCAACGCCATCGCCGCACCTCAGCGCGAAGACGCCCACCTCTCCGCGTCGCTCGGACGGCCAGCCCCCGCACCGCTGCGCGCTCCCAATGTCGACGCGCTGGCCACGGCACGGCGCCGCGGTGTGCGCATCGTGTTTATCGTCATTTTCGTATGGCTCTTCATTCGCTACTCCGGTTTTGATCTGCTCAAACAGTTCCTGCAAATGCTAGAGTGACTCCTCGGCTTCTCAGGGAGGCGAGTGCATGTCCGGATATGACCGACAAAACACAGAGTACGAACGGCCCGAGTTCGAGCTGATGCGCCAGCACCTGGCTTTCGCGCGACAGCTGACCGCCGACCTCGAGGAGCTCTTGCCGCCGGTCGAGGTCTTGAGGCGTTGCGCAGCGATTGAGCAGGCCCATTGGCAGTTCGAACACCACGTGCTCGGGGTCAGCTCCAAAGGCACGAACATCGACCAGTACCTCTACGGCAAAGAGCAACGGATGGTCGTCCTCTACGGCTTTCCGGAGCCGGCGAAGGCGGTCGGCGGGACCCTCTGCTACTTGCTCATGCGCAGCATCGCTCGCAGCGAGCTGCCTCCTGGGTTGGCAGCGGTGGGCTGGTGTTTCTTGCCGGTCCTCAACGTCGACGATCAACCAGCGCGCGGCGAGCGGATTGAGGTCGTAGACAAGAAGCCGACCGACCGCCGGCTGGAGTGGAACACCGAGACGCCCGCCCCCGAGACTACGGCGCTGCTCGGTGTGGCGCACGGCTTTCGGCCCATCGCTACCGTCGCGCTGCACGACGAGTTTCACGACGCCGGCGAGGACCACTCGGCCTATTGTGCCAGCTCCTCGGTGCTGCCGGAGGTGCTCTGCGACGGGGTTCGCTACGGGCTCGAGCACTTTGGCCAGCGAATCTATGGCGGGCTCGAGCACCCAGTGATGGGCAAGGGCTTCTTCGACATGAACGAGGCCGAAGGGTTCGAGCAGTCAACCTTCGCGCGGTTCGCGCGCTTTGGCCCCGTGTTCATTCCGGAGGTCTCGCGGCGGCCCAAGTCGCCGGTGCGCGACGTGGTCGCGGCGCAGCTCGCAGCAACGCTGGCTTTCCTCGAGACAGTTGCGGCCCCTTGACCTGAGCGCGCCAAACCGCTCTTGTGCCCATGATGAATCGAAATTTCTAGTTACGGTGGCGAACCTATCGCCGAGTTCGGAGGTGAGATGTTCCACGACATCCCAGAGAGCGTGATGGAACAGATGCGGACGCTCGAGGAGATCGACGCCCGCGATCGTGAAGATGGGACGCCAGTCCATCAACGGCTGCGCCAGATCCCCAAGGAAACGGGGCGCTTCCTGGCGCTCATGGCCGCGTCGGCGCCGCCTGGCCTCTTCCTCGAGATCGGCACGAGCGCGGGGTATTCCTCGCTATGGATCGCGCTGGCCCTGCGTCGCCGTGGCCTGAAGCTGACCAGCTACGAGATCCTCGAAGAGAAGACTCTGCTCGCCCGCGACAGCCTCGAAAAGGCCGGTCTCACCGAGGTCGTCGAGATCGTGCAGGGCGACGCACGCAAGCACCTCAAGCAACGCAAGGGCGTCGCCTTCTGTTTTCTGGACGCCGAGAAGGACGTCTACGCGCAGTGCTACGAGAGCCTCGTTCCCAACTTGGCTCCAGGAGGCCTCATCATCGCCGACAACGTGACGAGCCACAAAGAGCTGCTCAAGGGGTTCACCGACCGCGCCATGAGCGACGTTCGCGTCGACTCGATGATTGTGCGCATCGGCAAAGGTCTGCTTCTCTGTCGTCGTCCCGAAGATTGATAGGATGAAGGTCAAGGTTTGCCGAGCGATCGTGGGCAAGCAATGCAAGAGAATTCAAATTGAGTCGATGGAGTAGAGCCCCCCGCTGGGTGCCTTATTGCTATCGCAGCTCGACGCCATGCCTGGGGGATGTGTGTTTGACGATTTCAACAGCCAGGAAGAACAACCGTCCATCCTCGCCCTCGAGGATGAGGATTATCGCATCGGCGTCTTCGAGGAGATGTTCGCGCCGCACACCGTGGTCGCGACGGACTTCGTGCCCGAGTTCTTGAAGCTGGCCGAGCGCGGCAGCTGGCGACTCATCCTGATGGACCACGATCTGAGCACCGAAGCCGACGCGATCACCGGGGTAGACGCCTCGATCTACCTCGCCGACCCCGAGGGCGCGGCGTTCGCGGCCAGCTCCCACACGCCCATCGTCGTGCACAGCTTGAACTTGCCGGCCGCTGGCGAGATGTTGAAGTGTCTCTGGACCTGGGAAGGGCCGCTCATCCGGGTCCCCTTCCACCGGCTCCCGGAGTACGGCAGTTGGCTCATGTCCCTGATCGGCTGAGGTTTTTTTGTTGACCGCGTCGAGACCCCACAAGACATCGTTGGCAGCGTTCTGCTCGCTGCTCGCCGGGCTGCTTACGTTCTCGTGCGGCGCCGGTGACCCCCACGACTTCGCGCTGAGCTGGCACTTCGAAGACGGCCGCGACTGTGCCGAGACCGGCGTCGCCGAGGTCGAGGTGACCGTCACCGCGACCCGCGCCTCAACGGCCCGCTTCGCCTGCGAGGACGGCTTGGACCCGTTTGGCGTGCCGCTGGGCACCTTCGAAGCCGGTGTGGTCGAGGTCGAGGCCGCGGCCATCTCGGGCTCAGGACAGCCGCTCTACGTGGGGAGCGGGCGCGTCGACTTGCGGCCGGGCAACGAGCGGGCGTTGTTGGAGCTGGTGTTCGTGCGCGAGTGATTCTCGGAGCCCGTGGTTGGTTGGCTTTGGGTTTTGCGCTGAGACGCCAAATGGTGTAGGGGCGGCCGGCGGCCGCCCTGGATTGCAGAGGCGCGCCCGATCCCTCGCCGCCGAACTGGCCACGAATGGGTTGAGAGGCAATGTCCAGCAAATGACGAAGGGCCGCGGAGCAAGCTCCGCGGCCCGGGGCGCAGCGTGCTGCGCCCTCCTCCTCGCGCAATCGCGCTCGTCAAAGTCGGCCTCGTCGCTTATAGAATCGGCCGACATGAAGTGCATTTTCGACCAAAAATTCGGCGAGGACTTCGTCGCAGGCGTGCCGCACAGCCCAGGCGTCTATCGCTTCTTCAATCGCCACGGCGAGCTGGTCTACGTCGGCAAAGCCAAGGATCTGCGGCGGCGACTGAGCCAGTATCGCGCCCCGAAGCGCGTCAAGGCGCATCGCAAGATGAAGCGCATCGTGAAGTCGAGCGCGCGCCTCGAGTTCGAGGTCACGGCCAGCGAGAAGGACGCGCTGCTGCTCGAGAACGCCCTCATCCAACAACACCGCCCACGTCTGAACGTCGCGGGCGCCTTCAGCTTCCTCTACCCGTCCATCGGCTTGAAGCGCGACGCGCGCCACGTCCACCTCGCCCTCTCCACCCAGGCCGAGGCGCTGGCGAAGCGCGAGTTTCGCCTCTTTGGCTGCTACCGCAATCGCAGCATCACCAAGGCGGGTTTCGAGGCCTTGCTGAAGCTCTTCGAGTGGCTCGGACACCCCGAGCGCGCCCCGGAGCGGCTGCCTTACACGTCTTGGCAGCGTTTTCGCCAGATCCCCAAGGAGCTGGACTCGGCCGTCGCAGGGTTCTTGCTGGGCGAGTCCGACGCCTTTCTCGAGGCCGCGATCCTGCAACTCCTGGAGAAGCCCGCGGCGCGCCGTCAAGCCGCCGACGTGCAGGAGTGCATGGAGTCGCTCAAGCTCTTCTTCGACACCGAGTGTCGCAAGCTCAAGAGCCTGCGGGCGGAGCTCGGCGTCGAGTACATTGCACAGGAAGAACGGGATCGGGCGAGCATCCGGGCGGAGCCGTGAAATCTCGCACGTGTTGAGACGCCTAAGGTTGGCGACCGACCGCCCGAACCCACGACGTGGAAAAGCGACCATACCAGCCCAGGGCAACGCCCTGGGGCCCAGGCCCAGGGCAACGCCCTGGGGGCCAGGGCAACGCCCTGGGGGGCCCAGGGCAACGCCCTGGGGGCCAGGGCAACGCCCTTACCCCTCGGAGGGATCCTTGACGCGGTCCGCGAACGACAGCTGTGGGACAGGGGCCTTGAGGCGCTTGACGGGCTCCTGACGCACCGAGATGTGCTGCATGGGCTCGAGGCCGGTGTCGGCGACGATCTGCGGGGTGAAATCGGGCGCGGCGACCCGCTGGAGGTCTTCGGCGTATTCGCTGAGGCGTTGAGTCATCTGGAAGCCCCACTTGTCGCGCACTTGGCGGCAGTGGTTGAGGTCGACCTCGGTGACCATGACGCCGTCGCGGGTGCGGGAGAGGCCAGGGGTTCGGCCGCCGTCTGGTGCGGCGATGTAGCTCGAGCCGTAGAAGTGTCCGAAGTCGTTGTGGGCTGGCTTGCCGTCCCCCGAGGTGAACGTGTTGGGGAAGGTCTCGGTGCCGATGCGGTTGATGGCGGCCGTGAAGTAGTTGTTGGCGATCGAAGCGCAGCGGGCCTCGATGGGCCAGAGCGGCTCGGACAGGGCGCCGACGGTGGCCGACGGATTGAAGACAATCTCGGCGCCGTTTAGGCCGAACATCAGCCAGTTCAGCGGGTGATGCCGTCCGTAGCAGATGTTGACGCCGATGCGGCCGAACTGGGTCGCGAAGACCGGGTGCCCTGTGTCGCCTTCCATGTAGTAGGTCGACTCGTTGAAATCGCCGACGCGCGGGATGTGGTTCTTGCGGTGGTAGCCAATGATGTTGCCGCGGTTGCCGATGATCACCGCGGTGTTGTGGATGGTTCCACCGTGGACCTCGTCGCGCTCGAGGATGGGCGAGACGATGACCATGTTGTAGTGGCGCGCCAGCTGGGCGAGGAACTGGGTGGTCGGGCCGTCGATGGGCTCGGCGAACTCGAGCCAGGGGTGCTTCTCGCGGGTGCAGAACGCGAACGGCATGGTCCACGCCTCTTGCAGACCCAGGACGTTGCAGCCCAAGGCGCCCGCGGCATGGATGAGCTTCTCGGTGCGCTCGCAGAGGGCGAGGTACTGCTGTTCAACCGGCGCGGAGGTCGACTCGACGACCTGGGTCTGGATGACGCCGACGCGGACGAGGCGCGCGGGGCGGCGCTGTTCGGGCGTAGAGGCGAATCGGTAGGCCGCCACGTCGAAGTCGTGCTGCTCACCGAGCGCCGCTGCGGCCGGCGGGATGGGCAGCGTCTCGGGCATGTTGCCGTAGAGGATGCGGAAGGCCTCGGCTTGGTCTTCCTCAGGGAGTTTGCGGAGAAGGCTTTCGAGGCTCTCGAGTTCGGTTTTTGACATGGTTCACCAAGCAGTCAGGGAATGGGATGGACGGCCATGCGCCGTGGAAGCTCGCGCGTGCTAGGTGAGTATCACACAGAGGCCGATGAGAAAAACCGTCGTCGGAGATTGACTTCGGTCCTTTGGGCGTCCACTCACGCCTCCCGCGGCCACCGCCTGCACGCTCCTTGGTTCCTCCAGTCTACCCTGGGCCCGTGCGCTGAGCTAAAGCACGACCCTCGGGACACGGCGTCCCAGCACAGGAGTTGCAGATGAGAGCACCAACATCCTCGCGCGCCCATGCGCGCACCTTTCGAAATTCCCTCGAACTACTGGGCGCGCAGGCCTTCCTTGCGCTCCTCGCCGGGCTCCTGCTGCTCGTGCCGGCCTGCTCTGACGACGGCCCGGCAGGACAGGACGCCACCTGCGAGGCCGCTTGCGCCACGCAAAAGCCCGCGGCCTGCGTCGATGCCCAGACCCTCGAGACCTATGCCATGGGCACAAACTGTGTCGACGGAGAGTGCACGTTCACCAGCACGCAGACGACCTGTGCGGCGGGCTGTGTGGTCACCGACGACAGCGCGGCTTGTGCGGTTGACGTCGACGTCTGTGCCGGCGTGGTCTGCGACCAGCCGCCGACCCCCTGCCACGCGCCCGTCGGCCTGTGCCGAGAGGGCGTGTGCGACTACGCGATTTTGGTCGGCTTGCCCTGCGAGAGCGGCGACTCCTGCGTGCTCGACGCGGCCTGCACCGCGTCTGGCGGCTGTGTTGGGAGCCCTCTCCCCTGCCAGACCCCGCCGGATTCGGTCTGCGATGGCGACACCTTGAACGTCTCGTCCTCGCCGGGCACCTGCATCGACGGAGGCTGCAGCTACACCGTCAGCGACGTGCTCTGCGCGGACGGCTGCGTCGGCGGCCGCTGCCTTGGAGACCCTTGCGCCGGCGTCACCTGCGACTCTCCGTCGTCGTCCTGCTACGAGACGAGCGGAACGTGTCGCGATGGCGTCTGCGATTATGCCTACGACAACGCCGCCTCTTGCGACGACGGCTCCGCCTGCACCCAAAGCGACAGCTGCCAGAGCGGCGTGTGCGTCGGGACCGCGCTGGTGTGCAATGCGCCCCCTCAACCGACGTGCAAGGACGCCGCGACCATCCTGCGCCCAGCGGCCACTGGGACGTGCGCGGCGGGCGTGTGCAACTACGCGCCGGTCGAGGCCACGTGCGAGTTTGGCTGCAACCAGGTCGGGCAGGTCGGCGCCTGTGTGGGCGATCCCTGCGGCTTTGTGGTGTGCGACTCTCCGCCGCTGGCCGCCTGCAGCGACGCCAACACCTTGACCAGCTGGAGTCTGCCGGGCTCGTGCGGCGCTGGAGACTGCACCTACGTCGAGTCGACGACGCCTTGCGCGCACGGTTGCGTCGCTGGCGCCGCCGGGCAACCCGCAGCCTGCCAGGCCCCAACGGGTCTGGTCATCGCCGAGATTCTCTACGACACCGCCGGTTCACCCGACACCGACGCCTTCGTCGAGCTCGCGGGCCCAGCGGGCACCTCACTCGAAGGGCTCAGCCTCGTCGGCATCAACGGCAACGGCGGCGCCGAGTACAACGTCATCGCGCTGAGCGGGCAGCTCGGCGCCACGGGCCGCACCGTCATCGCCCATCCCCAGGCACAGAGCGCCGCGGCCGCCGACGTCACCAACTCCAAGGTCGATTACCAGAACGGCCCGGACAGCCTGCAGCTTCGCTTCGGCAGCCTCGTCCTCGACGCCGTCGCCTACGGCAGCTTCACGGGCAGCGCAGTGCCCGCCGGAGAGGGCACGCCGACGGCGGCGACCAGTGTCGGACAGAGCCTGTCGCGAGACAAGGACGACACTGACACCAACGACAACTTCACTGACTTCCGCCTCGAGACCCCCTCGCCCGGCACGGCGTCGTTCTGGCCCGAGACGGCCCCCCTCATCACGCTGACCTGCCCAGGCACCGGCGCGCCCACCGCGAGCCTGAGCTTTGACACCACCGTCGAGCAGGGAGTGGTCAGCTCGTGGCTCTTCGACTTCGGCGACGGCAGCGCGCCGGTGAGCAACGCCACGGGAACGGCGACCCATGCGTTCGCCGCCGACGGCAGCTACACGGTGACGGTGACCGGCTCCACGACGGGTGGACAGAATGACGTCGCCACTTGCACGGTGCTCATCGCGACGGCCGAGCAACCCGCGGTGTACCCAGGGACCGAGCAGTGCTTCCCGACGAGCGGCACGTCCTACCTGTATCACGTCATCTCGGGCCCCATCACGCCCACCACTGGGGGCAAGCTGACCGTGCGGCACAAGGGGAGCAATCCCTACGGTCCGCGACCCTACACCATCGAGATTCAGACCGGCGCCAACTCCTGGTCGACCGTGGCCACGACGCTCGAGTCGAAGGCGACCTGGCAGACGGACACGCACCCCATCGATCAAGCCGTGCTGGAGCAGGCGATCGCGGCCATGGGTTGGCTCCGCTTCCGTTGGTCCTACCTGTACAACGGCGCTGGCGACAACTGCCTCGAGCTGACGTTGACCTACAACTGCAGCGACTGCTTCCAATGCCCCCCAGGCGAGCTCGACCTAGGCCTGGGCTGCCAATCGACGAGCGGCAACTACGACTACACGCTGGCCGAGCATCCCAATGGCTACTGTGCCTCTTCGACGCGCGACGCGATCTACTTTCCCGCCACGCCTCTGGCCACGGGCGATGGGACGCTCTCGGCGCAGTCCCTGGGCTGCAACACCTCCAACATGAGCCTCTCGATGTTCACTGGCGTCAGCGGTTGGGTCGATCTCGGCGCTGGCAGCGCGGGCAACTGTACCTTCACCGGGCGAAGCTTCACGGTCCCCGAGGCCTACCTCGACGCGGCGGTCGACGCCGACCAACGCATTCGCGTGCGCTGGACTCTGACCGACTCATGTGCGGCTGGAATGGGCTGCGCAGGGTACAATGACCCGTGCGTGAAGAACCTGCGTTTGACGTATCCCCGTTAGACGCCAGTCGAGGACTTGCCGAGCGGGCGACCGATTTTCGCACCTCACCTTATCGAAATGCAGCGAAAATCGGTCGTGGGGCCGCCGGCGGGGTTCTTGCGAGTCAGGCGACCGACACGCGCGCTCATCCTCTCGCTGGGCGCTTGGCACACGGGCTGGGACCCGTGTCAGCTGGGTTCATCGGCCCATCACCGCTCCACCCATACAGCGTGAACGCCCAGCATGTGGTGCTCGAGCACTGCGCAAAGAGTACTCGAGCACTGCACAAAGGGTACTCGAGCACTGCACAAAGGGTACTCGAGCACTGCACAAAGGGTACTCGAGCACTGCACAAAGGGTACTCGAGCACTGCACAAAGGGTACTCGAGCACTGCACAAAGGGTACTCGAGCACTGCACAAAGGGTACTCGAGCACTGCACAAAGGGTACTCGAGCACTGCACAAAGGGTACTCGAGCACTGCACAAAGGGTACTCGAGCACTGCACAAAGGGTACTCGAGCACTGCACAAAGGGTACTCGAGCACTGCACAAAGGGTACTCGAGCACTGCACAAAGGGTACTCGAGCACTGCACAAAGGGTACTCGAGCACTGCACAAAGGTTACTCGAGCACTGCGCAAAGGGTACTCGAGCACCGGGCTATGAATAGGGTGCACATAGCCTCGCGTCAGATTTCAACGTTGCAGCACACTTGTAACTGCGCGGTTCCTCAGCGATCTGTGTGTTGCGAAAGAGCAGAACGCCAGGGAGGGCCAAGCAATGAGCAGAATAGGGATGCTGAGCGCACCCCCGGCGAGCGACTTGCTGTCGTCGAAGAGCTGCGCCAGGTCGATGTCGGTGATGGCGCCCATGCCCTCGCATCGCGGGCACATGCCGCCGGTGACCGTGAACGTGCGCTGCTCGGTCTTCCCGCCTTTCGAGAGCTGCCCGATGCCGTACACCGACGGGACGTTGAAGGCGAAGGCTTCGGATGCCGTCGTGGAGGTCTGCGGGGTGTGTACTGGAGGAGGTCATGGTCGCGGTCCCAAAGTCGAGGTTCGAAGATCTGGACGACGATCGAGAGACGCCCATCTCAGGCGATCGGATCGCTCTCGGTCGTGTCGGACAAAGTTGGAGCGCCGGGGGGCTTGGGTGCCCAGGCGACCGACGCAGGGCGACGAGTCTCTCGCTTGGCGCCGAAGCCCGACAAGCCCCCAATAGGCTGCACTGCCGCCGTGGCCGCCGCGAGCTCCCGAAAAGGTGCCCTGACGGATGGACGTGCTCGGGCTCGCGCCTAGTATCTTGGGTTCTTCCCGCAATTGTGGGAGCTGGAGTCTGCACACGGAGTATGGATGATGCCGCTCTTCGAATTTGGTGAGAGTGTCCCTGGGTTGCCCTACAAGACCGTCGATGAGCGCGTGATGAGAGGCAGCGCGGGCATCATGCTTGTGCTCGCGGCCATCGCCATGGTCAATGGCTTCGTGCTCCAGAACTACATCGCGGTGACCACTGTCTCGGCTTTTCTGATGGGAAATTTTCTCATCGGAGTCGGGGTGAATTTGAGGTTCGCGCCAACGATCATCGCGGCGAAGTGGATGGTCCAGGGTCAGACGCCCATTCCAATTGGGGCGGTGCAGAAGAGATTCGCGTGGTTCTTGGGGCTGGCGCTCTCGACGGCCATCTTTTCGCTCTCCCTGCTGCTCTTGGGCGACGCGTCTTGGTTCCAGAAAGTGTGCGGACTCTGCCTGGGCTGCATCGCGCTGCTCTATCTCGAAACCGTGTTCGGGATCTGTGTGGGGTGCAAGCTCTATCCCTTGGCGATTTGGCTCAAGCTCATCCCAGAGCCCAAGGTCCGACCCAACTGCATGGGCGATTCCTGCGACGTGAAGCCGAGCTAGGCCACAGCCGGCTCGTGGTCAGAAGCGCGCGGAGAGTTGATCGCGAGAGTGCCAGAAGTCGTAGTCGGCGAGGCTCGCGCTGCCGGCGGCCAACGAGGGGACTTTGCGGTCGTTTTACGTCCACCGTGGCGCCGGGATGCGCGTCGCAGGGGTCGACGTGCCCAACGAGCATCGAGTCGAAATCGATGACTCCGGCCCCATCGCTCTGGAGGGCGGCACCGAAGAGACGGAAGTGCTCTTCCTGCAAGGACGTCCCATCGGCGAGCCGGTGGCGGTCAACGGCCCCTTCGTGATGAACACCCAGGAGGAGCTCGAGCAGGCGTACGCGGACTACCAGTCCACACAGTTCGGAGGCTGGCCCTGGGGTAGGAACGACCCAGTGCATGGCGGCGAGCAGAAGCGGTTTGCCACGCACCTCGATGGCAGGGTCGAAGAGCCGACGTGAGCTTCATCTGTGCGCTCGTTGGCCTTTCGACGCTCGTCACTGATATGAAAGACGTCCAGCGAGAACCTTTGCCGGATAGGAGTCGTCATGAAGGACACCCCCACGATCATCGATGCCTGGATTCAACACCCGACGCCCGGATTCGTCGCGCACCCAATGTTCGAATCGCTTCGGCGTTGGTTGGGAATCGAGACCATCCCGGACGCCATCCCAATCGAGATGACCCTGGCCGCCATGGACGCCGCGGGCATCGGCCGGGCGCTCACCTGTGCCTGGGGCTCGCCCGATGGGTTCATGATCTCCAACGAAGACGTGGCGAGCTCCGTAGACGCTGCCAAGGGACGCCTCATCGGCGTTGGCAGCGTCGATCTGCGCAGCCCGATGGGCGCCGTGCGCGAGGTCCACCGCTGCGTAGAGGAGCTCGGCTTCAAGGGGATCCGCGTCCTGCCGTGGCTCTGGGACCTGCCGCCGGACGACCGCCGCTACTACCCTGTGTACGTCGCCTGCTGCGAGCTCGGAGTGCCCTTTTGCCTACAGGTCGGGCACACCGGCCCGATGAGGTCCTCGGAGCCTGGGCGTCCGATCCCGTATCTCGACCGCGTCGCGCTCGATTTCCCCGAGCTGACCATCGTGGGCGGCCACATTGGGTTTCCGTGGACGAGCGAGATGATCTCCTTGGCGCGCAAGTACCCGAACGTCTACATCGACACGTCCGCCTACAAGTCCCACCGCTATCCGCCCGAGCTCGTCGCCTACATGAAGGGCGGGGGGCGAAAGAAGGTCCTCTTTGGGTCGAACTACCCGATGGTCTTCCCCTCGGCAGCGCTCGAGCGGCTCTCGGACCTCGAGCTCGACGAGGAGACCACCCGGCTCTTTCTCGGCGGGAACGCACGGGCGGTCTTCGGGCTGGACGGGTGAGATTGGAATGGTGACTGAAACAAGCCTGAGCCCCATCGCGACCTTCCACTCGGCGCGACGTGGGCGCTACGAGGTCGCCCATCAAGGCGTGCTCGCCTTGGGCGAAGGCACGATCGTGGTCGAGCCAGGCCACAACTTCGAACAAGGCCTCCAGGGCCTCAAGGGCTTCGATAGGCTCTGGCTAGTCTACCTCTTTCACCTCAACCAGACCGAAGACGCGCCCCCCGTCATGGTGAAGCCCCCCCGCTTCGAGCATAAGGTGGGGGTCTTCGCGACGCGCTCCCCGCACCGACCCAATCCCATCGGCATCACCCCCGCTCGCCTCCTCCACGTCGCTGGGCGTATGTTGACCGTCGCCCAAGCCGACCTCCTGGACCAGACGCCGATCGTCGACATCAAACCCTATCTCCCGTTTTGCGATGCCTTTCCTGAGGCTGCGGTGGGTTGGGGAGGTCTGGCGCCCACACCCTATCGCTTGCTGTGGAGCGAGGGGGCGCGCGAGAGAGTCGCAGAGATCGCCTCAGCACACGACTTGCGACTCGACCACTACGCAGAAGTGCAACTCCAGCTCGATCCGACGGACACGTCTCGCAAGCGCATCCGCGCCACAGAGCAGGGGTTCGCCCTGGACTTCCGCGAGTGGTCTCTGCACTACGAAGTGAGAGGGGAGGCGCAAGAGGTCTGGATTGAGCAGGTGACCGAACGGCCAGAGTTTCCGGGCCCATCGTCGCTCAAGTGAGCCTCGACCTCGAACTTTCGTTTCCCAGCGAAGAATCCTCAGAGGGGGATGGGGGAGACTCGTCCCCATGGGCAGGCAGAGCCCGCTCTTCTCTTCAGCTCCCCAAGAGACCCATGCGGTTTGGGGCTTGGGAGCTTTAGCGTCGAAGCCGTGCTCCCAAGTCCCAAATCAGTCGAAACTCTCCCCGTCCCCCAAGACGTGTGCGACGTACGACAAACAGCAGGAATGCTGCCTCCTCTCAACTCACCTTGGAGCTCAAGCCATGACCCCCTCAACCCGGTCGCTCTCTTGGTTCGTCGTACTGCTCGCGATTACCCTTTTGGCGTGTGTCTCTCACGCCGAAGAACCCTCGGCTAAAGAAGCCACCAAGTTTGATGGGCCCACCGAGACCGCCTACTTCGCGGGCGGCTGTTTCTGGGGCGTGGAGTACCTGCTCGAGCAGGCCGACGGCGTCGTCAGCGCCGAGTCGGGCTACATGGGCGGCCACGTCGACGAGCCGTCCTACGAACAGGTCTGCTCCCACACCACCGGACACATCGAGACCGTGCGCGTCAACTTTGACCCGACGAAGACCAGCTACGAGGCGCTGGCCAAACTCTTCTTCGAGATCCACGACCCGACCCAGGTCGACCGACAAGGCCCTGACATTGGCGAACAGTATCGGTCGGTCGTTTTCTACGCGAGTGAGGCCCAGAAGGAGAGCGCGCAGGGGCTCATCGAGCAGCTCGTGGGCCGGGGCTACGACGTAGCGACCAAGCTCGAGCCGGCGAGCACGTTTTGGGAGGCCGAGGCCTACCATCAGGATCACTACGAACTCAAGGGCACCTTGCCGTATTGTCACGGGCGAGTGGCGCGGTTCGACGACTGAGCTCAGTCCGAAATCTGCGCGGGCCAGGGGACTCTGTCCCCCGGACGCCCTTGCGCTTTCTTTCGGGTCTCAACCCCCTCACCCCTTTCGTCCAAATAGACGGCGACATCAGTGCCGCCGCCCAACGCAATATGGAGATTCAGATGGGACTTCTAATCAAGAACGGCGAAATCATCACTGCCTCTGACCGATTCGTCGCCGACGTCTGGTGCGAGAACGAGACCATCACCCGCATCGACAAAGACCTTGTCGCCCCAGCCGGCGCCGAGGTCATCGACGCCACTGGCAAATACGTCTTTCCGGGCTTCATCGACCCCCACACCCACATCTACCTGCCGTTCATGGGCACCTACGCCGTGGACGACTACGAAACCGGGACCATCGCGGCGCTCTGTGGCGGCACGACCACCGTCATGGATTTTTGCATTCCCGGTCGCGACGAAACCCCGAAGAGCGCTTGGGCGACCTGGAACAGCAAGTCCGAAGGCAAGGCCTGCTGCGACTACACCTACCACATGGCGGTGACCCACTTCGATCAAGCCGCCGCCGCCGAGCTGCGCGAGCTCATCGCCAAGGGCGTCTCGAGCTTCAAGATCTTCCTGGCCTACGCCGGCGCCCTCGGCCTCGAGGACGACGAGCTCTACCAGACCCTGAAGCTGGCCGCCGACGCCGGCGTGCGGGTCGTCGCCCACTGCGAGAACGCCTGCATCGTCTGCAACCTGCAGGCCGAGCTCCTCGCCGCCGGCAAGACCGGGCCCGAGTTCCATGAGGCGAGCCGCCCGGCCTGGGTCGAGGCGGACGGCACCCGCCACTTCTGCGCCATGCTCAAGGCGACCGGCGCCCAAGGCTACATCGCCCACCTCTCCTGCGCCGAGGCCCTTCGAGAGACCGTCGAGGCGCGCATGAACGGCACCCACGTCGCCGTGGAGACCCTGATCCAGCACCTCTTGCTCGACTCGAGCTACGCCGAGCGGCCCAACTTCGAGGCCGCCAAGTACATCATGAGCCCACCCTTGCGCGAGAAATCCAACCAGAAAGTGCTCTGGAATGCCCTCGAGAGCGGGCTTGCCCACACCATCGCCACCGACCACGCCCCCTTCACGACCACCCAAAAACGCATGGGCATCGACGACTTCACCAAGATCCCCAACGGCATCCCCTCCCTCGAAGATCGCGTCCGCATGTTCTACACCCACGGCGTCGCCACCGGCCGCATCGACCTCAACCACTTCGTCGGCCTGCTCAGCACCCACGCCGCCAAGCTCTTCGGGCTCTATCCGCGCAAAGGCACCATCCAGGTCGGCAGCGACGCCGACTTGGTCGTCTACGATCCGACCTACGAGGGCACCATCTCCGCCAACACCCAGCACAGCGCCGTCGACTACAACGTCTTCGAGGGCTGGCCGGTCAAGGGACGCTGTGACATGGTCAGCGTGCGCGGAAACGTCCAGGTGCGCGACGGCGAGTTCGTCGGCAAAAAAGGCATCGGCCAATTCCTGCGGCGCGAGCGCGTGTACTGATAATCTGGGCTTGCGAGCCGGCAATCCGAAGCAAGGCGTCTCTTGCCTCGCCAGGCGTGCCGACTCGATGAGCCCACCCGCTTTAGGGAGCACAAGTGAAGTCCTTCCAGCCGCAGACGACGAGATTGCTCCTGATTTTCCTCATGGTCTCGCTCGCCGCTTGGGCTTGCGAGTCGGGCACTTATTCTGAGTACACGTTCGACATCGACGCCGTCGTGCTCCAGACCCTGAGCCCGTCGGCGCCTGGGCTCTTGGTGCTGGACGGGGAGCTTCCGACGCCAGTCGCGCCCCTGTGCTCGGCGGAGAGTGTTCAGCTTAACTTCGAGTTGGACGACGGCTTTGGCTGCCTCCCCGATTCCGCCCAAGAGATGAAGCGAACCGCAATGATCCTCCCGATTCCGGCGACCTGGGACACAGCGGCGTTCTGTGCCTTGGCCTACGAGCGCGAGCAATTCATGATGCTCCCCGCCGAGATGGTGCTGCCCGCCGACCTCGAGGCCCTCGCGATCGCCCGCGCCGAGTCGGTCCCCAAGCTCGAGGATGACATGAGCCCGTGTGGCGGGCGGCTCAAGTACACGTTTACTTTTGCCGCGCCGTGATGGGAAAACCCACCGTGAAACCAAATCAAAAAAGGAGTCGCTCGCCTCATCTATTGGAGCCCCGATGAAGAAGAAGAAGAAACCAGGAAGAAAGGTCGTCGAAGAAATCGTGGTCAAACTGATGCAGGGCGCATATCGCCGCGGCAAGGCCCTTGTTTGTAGAACCGAAGTACTGATTCTCGCTGCTGCGTTTCTGCTTGGCGCGTGTGGGTCGGAGTCGAAGGCAACGCCAGCCGATGTTAGTGAAGCAGCAGCAGACCTCGTCGCAGGAGATGTCGACGTTGCAGGAGATATTGCAAGGTCGCGGTCATGACTGGAGTCGCGTGCTTGGTCCATACCTGTCCATCGCTGGAGGTCGCGAGCTCCATGACCTGCACAACGTTACACCGGCGACCGGGGAGTGGGACAATCGTTGGGTTCTTGTGACAATTGAATACATTGCACAAAGTCGTAGCAGGCTGTGCTGTCGTTCAAGTGACGCGAAAATCGGTTGTGGGCCAGCAATGCAGTAGAATTCAACCGTTGTTCATGTTCATAACGGGAAGCTCATGCTCACAAACCAACACAACCTCTCAGCCAACAAACTCGAAACGCTGCGCCCGATCTTGGCGGAGGCGCGCAGCCTCCTGATCGTGATGCAGGACTATCCCGACCCTGACGCCCTAGCCAGCGCCGCGGCGTTACGGGCCCTAGCGCACGCATTCGGCGAAGCCAGAACCTCCCTCACCTGTGGAGGCGTGATTGGGCGAGCAGAGAATCGGGCGCTGGCGGACTACCTGCGCCTACCCGTGCGGCTCTTTGAGGATGTGGATCGGTCCCGATTCGACGTCATTGCGCTGGTCGATACCCAGCCGGGGACTGGCAACAATGCGCTCCCTCGTGAGATCTCGCCAACGGTGGTTCTTGACCACCACCCTCTTTTCCCCAATACACAAAATTGCAAGTTCTTTGATGTCCGTCCCAACTATGGCGCCACGGCCACCATTGTCTACGAGTACTTGGTCGAAGCCAACGTAGACATCGACATCCCCCTCGCAACGGCGCTCGTCTACGGCATCCGCTCGGACACCCACGACCTCGGTCGAGACTCGAGTCGCGCTGACCTCGAAGCCATGTCTGCGCTCTATCCGAAGGCGAACCATCGGATGTTGAGTGAGATCCAGACCAGCAAGACGCCCCGAACTTACTTCCGTATGATCAACTCCGCGCTGCAGAACGCCTATGTGCTCGGCGACTGCGTCGTGTCAGACGTCGGTCGGATCGAGACCCCAGACATCGTTGGCGAAATCGCCGACTTGCTGTTGCGCGACGACCAGTGTCAGTGGTCGCTCTGCTTTGGTGTCTTTGGCGACCTCATCCTGCTCTCGCTCCGCACCTCTGACTGGCGCACCTCGGCCGGGAGTGTGATGCGAACGCTCGTCAGCGGCATCGGCACGGGCGGAGGACACCGCATGATGGCGGGTGGGCAGATCCGCTGCATCGGGGATGCGGACGCGACCGAGGCACGAAGCCAGTTGGAACAGCGCATCGAGACCCTTTTGTGCGACATGCTGCAGATCACGGACCGCGAACCTAGGCCGTTTCTGTAGCGACGCTGGCACCGCTCGAGAGCGCCCGAGAATATGGGGCCGCGGGAGAGTGAAATCTCACTGGCGTTTGTGCTCTGGCCACTTCTGATGAGCCTCAATCGGTTTGCGGTGGGCACAGGCCTTGCGTCGGAAGCCTGGACTCGCGAGAATCGCGTCCAGGGGACTGCCAAAGAGAATAGATTCATTAGGGGGGTTGAATGCTTCGGAAATCGTTGTCGCTGCTTGTCGCGTTGCTGCTCTTGTCGAGTCCCACAGCGGCTTTCGCCGGTCTCGGCGACAACTCCGTCGGCATGAACGTGCACGACGGCCGCATCGGCTTCCTGGATGCCGTTGAAGACCTCGGCGTGACCTGGGTCCGCATGGACGCCAACTGGTTCGACATGGAGCCGTCCAACGGCAACTACAACTGGCATCTCGACCCGCAGATTACCTACGCCGTGCAGCATGGACTCAAGGTCTACTTGACGTTGGCTTACACGCCGTCGTGGGTCGCGCGCAGCGGCGACACCGACGGGCAGTTCCACAACGACATCCCCAACCAAGCCGACTGGGAGGACTTCGTCAACGCCGCCGTGACCCACTACAGCGCGCTGGGCGTCACCCACTTTGGCATGTGGAACGAGCCCAACTTGACCTCGTTCTTCGAGGGCACAGCTCAGCAGTACGTCGACATCATCGCCGTCCCAGGCGCCGCTCGCGTCCGCGCCGCCTGCCCGACCTGCAAGGTCCTCGGCCCGGACCTCGCCAACGTCGGTGCCTGCGACGACTACATGAGTGCGGTCCTGTCGCGCATCCCCGCCAACACCTTCGATATTATCGCCCACCACATCTACCAAGGCTTCCCAGAAACGGGCACAGCCTGTCCCCTCGCGGGCGACTGCTACTACAACGCCCTCTACCAGACTCGCTTCCCGGGTTTCACTCGCCGCAGCCTACGAGAACTCCTCGACGCCCACGGCTACGCAGGCGAGGTCTGGATCACGGAGACCGGCTACCGAGCTGAGACGTTGGGCGACGAAGAGCTGCAGGCCGTCTACTTCGAGCAGGCCCTCGACGAGCAGCTCATGCTGCCGTGGGTCACCAACACGTTCTTCTACGAGATCTTCGACTGCAAGCCCGACCAGCCCACCTGTGACATCGACGGCTTCGGCATTCTGCATGGCATCTCGGGCACGCCTGGCTCGCGGGTCTACCCCACCGACTTCCGAAAAAAAGAGGCGTTCTACCGCCTGCAGGCCTACATCGACGCTCACCCTGAGCTCAAAGCCGGGTTGCCACCCGCGACGCAGTGCAACGACGGCATCGACAACGACGGCGACGGCGCCACCGACCTCAATGACCTCGGCTGCGAGAGCCCCGGCGACGACAATGAAGGGGACGGGCGTCAACGCTCCAGCCTCCCCGCGCTGCGCGCCGAAGGCATCGGCATCGACGGCGATCTGGGCGACTTCGGCCCCGACAACGTCGTTGACCTCTCAGGCGGTGGCCACTGGGTCGGGATCGTTCCCCTCATCGGCTACGACGACCTCTCGTCGACCGTCGTCGCACGCTGGAAGGCTGGGCAGCTCTACCTCGGAATCACCGTCGAGGACGATCTCCACAGCAACACGAACACGCCTGCGGAGCTGTGGCTCGGTGACAGCATTCAGCTCGCCTTCGACATCGACCAGTCGGGCAGCCCAGCCTACGACACGCTCGACGATCACGAAATCAACTTCGGCCTCGCGAATGGTGTGGTCTCGACCTATCGCTATTGGGGCCCCAACGGCGCCACCGACGACTTCGAAGCGGCCATCGTGCGCTCGGGAACCACCACCACCTACGAAATCCGCATCGGGGCTTCCGCGATTCCAGGCACCGCCTTCGCCGACGATTCACGTATAGGCTTCACGTTCTTGATCAACGAAAACGACGGGGCCGGACGGGAAGGGTGGTTGGAGTGGACGCCCGGCATCGGCCAGCTCAAGATCCCCAGAGAGTTCGGTGAGTTAGTCCTAGGCACCGCGGTGTCCAGCCCGGACACCAACACCGATACGACCCCCACCGACACTCTCATGGGCGACACCGGTTCTGGCGACACCTCGAGCAACCCCGACGTCGTCGCCGAGGACATGACCACCGGCAGCGACGTGACGTCCGGTCTAGACACGGGCGGCAACGCCGACGTGGCGCGGCTCGAGAGCGACACACAGACGAACGGCGGCAGTGGGGATTCCGGCTGTGGTTGCCGCGCGCAGACCGCGCCTGTACCTGGCGGTCCGCTGCCACTGCTCGTGGTGGCGTTGGGGCTGTTGGTGATGGGGAGCCGGCGACTCTGGTAGTCGGACACGGTTACACGTCGTGGGTTCGGGCGGTCGGACGCAATTCCACGTCGTGGGTCCGGGCGGTCGGACGCGCGGCCCAGCGGCCCGTACTGGGCTAAGTCTGTGGGCCGCCCCTTCAGGGCGGATGCCCAGGTCATCGGGGCGTCGCGGTTCGTCCGGCGTCGCACCTGGGCGTTGGCGAGCTGGCTTTGAAAGGGCCGAATACCCTCCGGCAGAGTCCCGTCTGCTCCGCGCGGCTGCGCCGCGCCCTGGAGTTTGTACACATCTCGTCGATCTTCATCGTCGTGGTGTGAACCTATCGTTTCTTCTGGCGGTCGAGCGCGAATCACCCAACGTTCCACGTTGGGCTGTTCTTGAGCGGCCCCTTCAGGGCCGACGCCCAGGGAC
>Ga0210044_10003738_pt1 | contig 21633 bp, 22 predicted proteins | sample CryGey13umfilter_2_FD_183959 | JGI IMG/M metagenome (GOLD analysis project Ga0210044, IMG submission 183959) | Groundwater microbial communities from aquifer in Utah, USA - Crystal Geyser 4/9/14 3 um filter (SPAdes) (version 2) | ecosystem: Environmental > Aquatic > Deep subsurface >... | reverse complement strand
CCAGGGGCTCCCGGTGCCGCGGATCACGCTGCGGGTGCGGCTGGACCGGGAGCATCCGGAGCTGGCGCCCGTGATCCTGAGCGCGGTGGTGAGCGGCGTGGATCGCGTGCGTGTGGAGCTCGCCACCGGGGAGCAGCAGCGACTGAGCGACGAGCAACGACAGCAGGCGCGCGATGGGCTGGTGGCTCACCTGAGCCGGGCCTGGAGTTGGCCGACTCAGGGGGCCCGGCTTACGGATCCGGCCGCGGATTCGTTGTGGCCCGCGCTGCAGGACGCGGCGTTCGTCCCGGGCACGGGGTGGCCCGCTGGATTCGAGCTCCTGCGCGGGGAGCCCTCCGGAGAGGATCGATGTGTGGTGTGCCCCGCCGGCGTTGCGAGCCTGAAGATCCGTGCGCTGGTGGCGGACATGGACGCACGGTACGGGGTGTTTGATCCCCACCGCTGCGGGCCTTGCGAGCACCTCGCGAGCTGTCCGGTGGACCGTGTGGACTTCAGCGTGCGGCTGCCGTTCACGTGGTTGCACCGACCGGCGCAGCTTCTGGGCGAGCTGGCGCAGCTCGATAGCGGTCTCGGTCTGCGGTCGCGTCATGTGGAGCGCTCGCCCTGTCTGGTGGGCTGGGATGCGGCGCGCGTCGACGGGGCAGGCTGGTTGTATGTCTGTCCCGACTGTGGATCCGACCCGGTGGGCAATGTGCTGGAGTCGGGGCTGAGCACGCTGTGGTATGGCCGCACGCTCAACGAGTTTCGACAGATGGCCCGGGGAGCGGGCAAGGCGTTGCCCCACGTCGACCGCACCCGCTGTGGCGCGGTCTGCCGGCGGCTCGAACGCGACGCACACCTCGTGTCACGCATGGAATCGCTGGATCCCGTTCACCGCGAGGCGCTGGCCAGCGTGGGCGCCGGGGATCGGCGCGACGCACCGGCCGATTGACGGGATGCGGAAAATCCAGCAGATTTACCCTCCACGGCGACGCGGGACTGCCCGCGTCGGGGATGTCGAGGTCGTATGATGAAGGTCTTTCTGGGCAATTCTCCCTGGAGCACCGAGGGTATGTATGGTGTGCGCGCCGGCAGTCGCTGGCCACACTTCGAAAACGGGCACCACGAGTACATGCCCTTTCCCTTCTTCCTGGCCTATTCCACGGCCGTGCTGGAGGAGGCGGGGCAGGAGGTGCTGCTGGTCGATGGCATTGCCGAGCGACTGGACGACGAGAGCTTCTATCGCAGGGCAGAGGAGTTCGCACCCGAGATGGTGCTGCTGGAGGTGAGCACCTCGTCGATCAAGAAGGACGAGGAGCACTGGAAGGCGCTCCGGGTCCGGCTGCCGGGGGTGCGGCTGGCGCTGTGTGGCATCCACCGGCTGATGCACGAGCCGCAGTGGCTGAGTCAGCACCCCGAGGTGGACTACGTGCTGGTGGGCGAGTACGAGTACACGCTGCGCGAGCTGGTGCAGCAGCTCGAGGCGGGCAACCCGCTGGACTCGATCGCGGGCCTGATCCACCGTGACGCCTCGGGCAGCTGTCAGTTCAACGGGCGTCGCCCGGTGCTGGCGAACCTCGACGAGCTTCCCTGGCCGGCACGGCATTTCCTGCCGATGTACGACTACCGTGACGAGCCGGGGTCGATTCCGCGTCCCAGCGTGCAGATGTGGGCCAGCCGGGGTTGCCCCTATCGATGCAGCTTCTGCGCCTGGCCCCAGATCATGTATGGCGGGTTCAAGTACCGTACACGCAGCATCAGCGAGGTGATCGACGAGACCGAGTGGCTGGTTCGCGAGTGGGGTTTCAAGTCGGTGTACTACGACGACGACACGTTCAACCTCGGCAAGCGCCGGATGCTGGAGTTCTGCCGGGAGTTCAAGCAGCGCCAGATCAACGTCCCGTGGGCCATCATGGCCCGCATCGACGGCATGGATCGAGAGGTGCTGGAGGCCATGGCGGACGCCGGTCTCGCTGCGCTGAAGTACGGCGTCGAGTCGGCGGACCAGGGGATCGTGGACCGCTGCGGCAAGCGCCTGGACGTCTCCAAGGTCAGGGAGGTGGTGCAGGCGACTCATGCTCTGGGGATCAAGACCCACCTGACGTTCATGTTCGGTCTGCCGGGTGAGACCCGAGAGTCTGCGATGCGGACCATGGATCTGGCGCTGGAGCTGATGCCGGAGTCGTTGCAGTTCACCCTGGCGACGCCCTTTCCCGGGAGCAGCCTGTACGATCAGCTCGTGGCGGAGGGGAAGCTGCGGACCCAGGACTACGATCAGTACGACGGGTTCCACACAGCGGTGGTCTCCACCGACGATCTGACGTCGGACGACCTGGAGCAGATCCTGGCCGAGGCCAACCGTCGATGGAGCGAACGTTTCGCGCAGCGCACGTTCTGCGTCGAACCGGAGGCCACGGCCCGGCAGGTCGGTGATGCCCCGGCCGTGGAGCCGGTGGATCAGGTGGCGGCGCCCCGTCCGCTGGCCACGATAGTGATCCCCAACTACAACGGCGAGGCGGTGCTCCAGGACTGCCTGTCCGCGGTGGAGCGACAGTCATACGCGCCGGTGCAGATCGTCGTGCTGGACGATGCCTCCACCGATCAGTCGATGATGATCGCGGAGCAGTTCCACGACGGAGTGGAGACCATCCGGCTGGAACGGAACCGGGGCTTCGCCGCCACGGTCAACGCCGGGATTCGCGCGGCGCGGGGCAAGTACATCGCGGTGCTGAACAACGACACCCGGGCCGAGCCGCGCTGGCTGGAGGCCTCCATCGACGTGCTGCGGCGCATGAACGACGTGGGGATCGTCGCGGCCAAGGTGCTCACGTTCGATCAGCCGTCTCGTGTGTACTCCGTGGGGATCGGCGTCACGCGCAGCGGCTATGCGTTCAACATCGGCCAGGGCGCCCCGGAGTCGGGGCAGTACGACCGAGGTCGCCACGTGCTGGGGGCCTCTGGCGCCGCGGCGGTCTTCCGACGAGAGGTGTTCGAGATCGTGGGAGGGTTCGACGAGGATCTGGCGCACTACCTGGAGGACGTGGACCTGTGCCTGAGGGCACAGCTGGAGGGGATCCGGTGCTACTACGAGCCGGGGGCCGTGGTGCAGCACTTCGGGGGCAAGGCCATCGGCGGGCAGAACGCCCCGCTGATGGTGCGGCAGGTGTCCCGCAACATCGTCGGCATTCTGCTCAAGGACATGCCGCGCAGCCTGCTGCAGCAGAATCTGCTTCGGCTGGGCGGCGGGCTGGCGGGGCAGCTGGCGCTGCATGCGGTCGCCGGCCGCGGGCTGTGCAGCCTGAAGGGGTTCTGGGACGGGCTGCATCTCGGCGGCCAGATGATGGCCAAGCGCAAGCGTGTGCTGGGGCATCAGAAGGTGCCAGACGGGCGTATCGACGAGCTGCTGCACCAGTCCGAGGACTGGCTGCGTGAGATGGCGCCGCACCTGACCAATCTGTCCCGGGCCCGGCTGCGGGTGTTGGGAATGGCCTGAGCCGCGGGAAGACGGCGCGGTACGTTTTCAGTATAATGCACAGGGGTTATCGGAGGAGAATGTGCGCATACTGCTGGGACTGCTCAAGGGTGGCATCATCGGTGGCGGGCTCGGATTCGGCTTCTACTATCTGAAGCTGGGCGGACTGCTCAACTGGGTGCTTTACGGCCTGATCGGTGCGCTGGTGGGCTTCATCGCCGGGCGCCCGTTCTGGAAGCACGAAACGATCTGGACCCCGGTGGTCAAGGCCATCGTCGGCGTGGCGATCTGCATCGGGTTGTACGCGCTGGTGGCCAAGGCGCTGGGGGACCCGAGGCTGAACGCCGTGGGTCTGCAGGGGACCGCCTCGGCGTTTCCCTACGTGCTGGGCGCGGTGATCGGCGTGGTGTACGGCGTATTCGTCGAGGTGGACGACGGGGGGAAGACCGCAAAACAGGACAAGCAGCCCCCCAAGTAGCGTCACCACATCTTTCCCAGCTCCAGCACCACCCGTGTGGAGGAGCTGAGATAGCGCCCTCGACCCACCGCCTCCGTGACCTCCGGCGCCAGCGGGTTCAACAGCGTCGACCGGTCACCACCTGCCCACAGGATGCCGCGGAAGCTGTGCTGCACGCCGACTCCGGCCTCCCAGCCGCCGCGACGGGCCGTTAGCCCCAGTCCGAGCACGTGACGATCGAGGTCGAGCAACGTGGAGCCAGGAGCATCGCCGGTGGTGGCGCCCATGTGGTACGCGTAGCCCAGCTGAACCGTGAGCAGGCCGGCGAGGTCGGGGAGCTCCAGGCCCAGGTGCAGCGAGGTGCGGTCATCCAGCATCAGGCCCACGGGAAGCTCGGTCACCGGCCAGCTCGAGGTGTGCTGCGCCACGTCCTTCAGCAGGACGGCGGCGGATTCCACCGCCGCTGCTGGCTCACCGACCGAGGACCACCGCGCGTGTCGCAGCTCCAGATGAACCCTCAACCACCGAAGGACGAGGGAGGCGCCGGCGCGCAGCTCCAGCGGTAGATGGAGATCGAGGTGCGCCGATCCGTCTGCGGCGGACATCTCGACGTATCCCCGAGGCGTGGTGGTCTGGGCGGCGGTCGCCAGCAACAGCGTGCCGTCCAGGCCAACCGTCACGGGGGGCCAAAACGACAGGCCCAGGTGGAGCCAGCGCAGGGGACGGAGCCGGATGCCGATCAGACCGAGGAGCGTGATCCCGTCGTTGCCGCGGAACGCCGCGGTGAGATCGAGCTGCGGGCTCTGCAGCCGATCGCGGTCCGATGCCAGGCCGGCCCACAGTGTTCGCTGGTATGAGAGGCGCATGTGGGACAGCTGCAGCGCGAGGCCGAGGGATACCCAGCGCCAACGAAGGCCAACGCCCAGCGTCACCACGTGCTGGCGCAGCGTCAGCGCGCTCCCGGTGTAGCGCACCACCGGGTCCTCGGCCTTCGCCCCGTAGTCGCTCTGGATCTGCAGCCCGGTGTGGTAGCCGAGGCCCACGCGAAGCCCCCGGGCGGGTGCGACGGCGATGGCCACGGCGGGTGCCAGCACCACGCCGGCCAGGTCCCGTGCCTCGGGCAGGGTCTCGTTGATCGTGGGGCTGTCACGAAACACCGATCGCTGGTCGCTGTGCAGCCCGAACGTGGCGACCATGTTCCAGCCGGGCGGGAGGTTGGCCGGGTTGACCCACAGACTGTTGGCGCCGGTGTTCGCCACCACCGCGGCCCCGGCCAGGGCCGTCTCGCCCGAACCGGCGCCACGGGGCTCCAGATCCTGGGCCTCGGCGGGTGACGAAACCACGAGGCACAGGATCAGCCACACGCCGGCGGATGCGATGGTCGCGCGGATCACGCGACCAGCAGAACGCCAGGGGCCGAAAGAGTCAAGCCAGCGGTTTTGGTGTAAGGTGCGCTGATGCGACCCGTTTTCAGAGGTGGCTGGTGAGCAGGACAGGCGGTGAGGCCGGGCAGACCGCCGATCAGGAGGCTGGACCTGTCGCCGATGTCATCGATCTGGAACGTGCACTGGTCGCCCGGGCCCAGGACGGCGACCGGGAGGCGCTCAAGTTGCTTCTGACGCGATACAGCGACGCACTCTACGGCCGGGTGATTCTGCCCCGGGCGGGGGATGCAACGGTAGCCCAGGACATCCTGAAGGAGACCATGGTCACCGCGATCGAGAAGCTATCCACCTTCCGCTGGCAGGGCCGGAGCATCTACCACTGGCTGCGCCAGATCGCGGTGAACAAGGTGATCGATCACCATCGGGCGCGTGGTCGCGCCGGGCGTCTGGTGCAGGCCATCGCCGGCGAGCCGGAGGCGGCGATCGTCCCCTCCAGCGGTCCGCTGCCCGAGGCCCGGTTGATCGCGGAGCAGGAGCGCGAGATCAACGCCCGGCGCATCGCCGTCACGCTGGAGTCGATCAATCCACGATACCGTCGTGCCATCGAGCTTCGGCTGGTGCAGGAGCTTTCTCGCGAGGAGTGTGCCCGACAGATGAATGTCTCGCTGGGCACCTTCGACGTGCTGTTCTTTCGCGCGGTCCGCGCCTTCCGCGGGAAGTTCGAGGAGAGTGAGCCGCAATGAACGACGACAAACCCGAGATCGGTTTGGCTGACGAGCAGGATCTCGTCCCCACCGAGGAGGAAGCGAGGGATGCGGCAGAGCTGGCCTCGTCGGTGGATCGTCTGCTCGCCGGCGAGCCCGGCGAATCCAACGACCTGATGATGGCGGCCGTGATGATCCGGTCGTCGATGCGCGAGCAGCACCTGGAGCAGGAGTGTCGCGATGCGCTGATCCAGCAGGCGATGCGCGACGTCCTGGCCCGGGCGAGACCGCGATCGAGGCGGGTGGCGTCCTTCACGCCGCTGATGGCGCTGGCGGCCAGCCTGCTGCTGGCGCTGGGTGCGGGGTGGATGATGTGGCGCACCAGCCTCGGGGGGAGCCAGGCGGCGCTGGCGCCGAGACAGATGCTCTCGCGGTCGAGCAACGAGCTGATGGGACGGCCATTCACCGACCGGGCGGGGGCATCCCGACGGATCGATCTGGTGTACGCGGATCGGCTGGATGGCTACCGCCAGGTGGTGCTGGCACGAGGGAAGCCATGAGACTCCCGCGCAGCGATGTTTGGTGGAGCCGCCGGGTTGCGCCCCGGGGGCTGCTGCTGGTGGGCCTGCTGGCGGTGACGCTGATCCTGGCCCGCTGCGGCGCGGAGCGTGAGTGCTCCTGTCCCGAGGGGAAGGTGCTGGACCAGCAGCTGATGCTGGTGCTCGCGACGGCGCGGGCGCTGCATCACCAGGCAGACCTGCAGCTGCAGCAGGGCGATGTCGAGCAGGCCAAGGCCACCGTGGGCCAGATCCTGGCGCTGGACCTGAGCTCGCGCTGGCCCGAGGCCGAGGAGGTGCGGCTGGATGCCGTGGCGCGGCTGGCGAAGCTGCTGCTGGGACAGAGCCGCGAGGACGAGGCGCTGGCCACGGTGGACCGCGGGCTCCAGGGCGCGCAACGCGAGTCGTTCTACCTGTCCAACCTGCACGCGGTACGGGGGGAGATCCTCGAGCAACGTTCGAAGCGGCTGGAGCGAGAGGGCGACAAGGACCAGGCGCGACGGGCGGCGCGGGAGGCCATCGCGGCGTTCGAGCGATCAATCACGATCAACAAGAAGCTCCAGCAGCAGCTGTCGCGGCAGGAGGGGCGCCCATGAAACGTCTGGCCCGACTGTTGACCCTGTTGACGCTGGGGGGCTGCGCTTCCATGGGGAGCAGGGAACCCTTGCCGGCCATGCCGCCGCCACAGACGCCGCAGGAGGCGCGCCAGCAGCTGCAGCAACTGGAGCAGCTGATCGCGGACAACCGCCAGGCGCTGGGGCTGCCGCTGCGTCAGGACGCGAACAAGACGGCCATCGCCACCGGCGGAGCCCAGGCTCCGTCGCCGGTGGATGCTCCACCGTCAGCGCCCGCTCCGGCGCCAGCGCCAGCCGATCCCCGGACCGAGGCCGCTTCGGAAGCGCCGGCCTGCGCGGCCCGCGCGTCCAACTCGCAGTCCGAGAGTCCCGCCCAGGCCCGTCGCAGCTGTTCGCCCCGGTGCCGCTACACCAGGGCGATCTGCGCGGCTGCCCGGCGGATCTGCAACCTCGCGCGCTATCTGGGTGAGGCCGACGCCCACGAGCGGTGCAAGCGGGCGGAGCAGGACTGCCGAACGGCCCGTCGCACCACGGCCAGTCAGGACTGCGACGACTGCGGCTGATCGGCGCTTCACTACCCGCGGTTTCAGTTGACGGTCATCAGGCGAGCAGGTGGATCAAGACGAACCAGCTGGATTTCCTACGAAGAGATGCGGCCATTGGTCATTCGCGGTGTCAACAGTCAGCCTGACCCGCTCAGATGACGGCGCTCCAAGCGGATGAATGAAGACCTCGTAATCACAGCTATCATGATCATGGCACCTCAACGACGCTCCATAGACCAACCACTTGCTGTCGTTCGAGACTCGTGCGAAGTACTCATGGCGAAGAAACAATGGGTCGAGTTCGGCAACGCTGGGATGTGGTAACCGTTCATGGGGCTGGTTGCGCGGGCTGTACATGTGCACTCTGTCACCCGCGAACCTCGGGAAATACACCACACTCAGTGGGGGTTGACACGGCGTGGCGCAGGCTCCAAAGTACGCCTCTCCTGACGCACGGAGCACGAAAATGCCAAAGAAGACACCGCTTCAGCAGGTCACCGAGCAGCATGGGGGCAAGGAAAAGCTGGTCGACAAGCTGCTGGGGTTGCTGCAGAAGCCCGAGGACGAGTCCAAGGACGATTTCCGCCGCCGTTTGCTGGCCGCGCCCAACTCCAAGCTGCTCCGGCTGCTCCAGGTCACGGCCGAGCTGAGCACGTTCGGGGGCAAGGACAAGCTGGTGGACGCCATCGTCCAGCTGATGAAGCGGGTCAAGGACGGCGACTATCGCGAGAAGCTGCTGTCGTACACGCCGGCGAAGCTGCTCGACCTGCACCGCAGCTGGCAGAGGCGATCGAAGGCCGCCTGAGCCGACGTGCTCCTCGCCAGAGTGGTCGGCAACGTGTGGGGTGCCAGGCAGGCCGCGGGCCTGCGGGGCTACCGTTTGCTCGTTGTGCGGCCCTGTGTCGTTCCATCACGCGACGAGATCGATCGATTCCCCACCCGGGGCGAGCTGGTGGTGGTGGACCGGCTGGGCGCCGGGCCGGGGGAGCTGGTGCTGGTGGCCCACGGCAGCCGTTGCCGGGACATCACGCTGTCCGAGACGGTCCCGGCCAAGGACGTGACGGTGGCCATCGTCGACGACGCACAGCTGACGCGCAGAGCGGGGGAGCCCCGCTCGGGTGCGGAGCGGAGCGCGCAAGATTTGACTGCCAGGGGAGGTCGGTCGTGATCCTCGGCCGGGTCGTGGGCACCGTGTGGTGTACACGCAAGGATCCGCGGCTGGCCCACAGCAAGCTGCTCCTGGTCCGTCCCTACGGCGACTACAACCCGACGCACGACACGGAGCAGGTGGTGGCCGTGGACCTGGTCCACGCCGGCGTCGGCGACGACGTGGTGCTGTGCCTCGGGTCGCCGGCCCGCTGGTCCATGGGGGGCGTCAACCTGCCGGTGGACGCGGCGGTGCTGGGGGTGGTGGATCGGTGCCAGTTCGCGCCCGGAGCCGGGGAGCCGCGCGGATCGTTGAGGCCGCGGGCGGTGTCGTTCATCGGCAACCGGCGTCCGACGCACCTGGAGTGGACATGATCCGCGGAACCGTCGTGGGGCAGGTGTGGGCCACGCGCCGGGCTCCCGGGCTGCGGGGGCAGAAGCTGCTGCTGGTGGCGGATCGCACCACGGACCGCCTGGTGGTGGCGCTGGACACGCTGGACGCGGGGTCGGGTGACCGGGTGCTGCTGAGCTGGGGTAGCGGCGCGCGCAACGTGCTGCGCCCGGGCCCGGACAACCGCGATGTGCTGTGCGACGCGGCGGTGAGCCTGGTGCTGGACGGGGCCACCGACGACGACGAGCAAAACCACGGAGGCTGCTGATGTTCATCGGGCGCGTGGTGGGGAACGTGTGGGCCACGGTGAAGTGGCCCGAGGTGCGCGGGATCAAGCTGCTCAGCGTACAGCCGTATCACGTCAGCGATCTGCGCGGTGATCTGCGCAGTGACGGAGCACCGTCGTGCCACGATCTGGTGGTTGTCGCCGACATGCTGGACGCCGGCATCGGGGACGACGTGGTAGTGGCCTACGGTCACGCGGCGCGGGTGGCGCTGAGCGAGGCGCTGGGGGAGCATGACAGGCCGTCGGTGCCGGTGGACGCCGCGGTGGTGGGCATCGTGGACCGCGTTGACGTCGACGGCGATGCGGTGCAGCGGGCCGTCGAGACCAGGGGCGAGCGATGAGCGATCGGGATCTCGAACAGGTGACCCGGCTGGTGGTCCGCGCCGTGAGCGAACGACTGGGCGGGATGTCGGACAACCGGGACGTGATGGAGCTGGTGGTGCGCGAGGTGGTATCGGCCATGGCCAACACGGCCCAGGTCCCGCCGCGGTCCACGCCCCAGCCCGCGCGGGACAACGGCGACGGCACGGTCACCACGGCCCTGGGGTCGGTGCTGCCCATGCCGACGCAGCCCCGGACCTCGCTGGAGCTGTGCAACGGCTGCGTTGAGCAGCAGCGCCAGCAGAGCCAGAGCCGGGCCGTGGTCAGCACCACGGGCAAGAACGCCCGGGGCGTGGTGGCGCGCGTCTCCAAGGAGATCGCCGAGGCCGGGGGCGACATCCAGGACATCAGCCAGACCATCGTCTCGGACTACTTCACGATGATCATGCTGGTGGAGATCTCGGGGCTCAGCGTGCCGTTCTCCGACTTCAAGCAGCGCCTGCTGCAGGTGGGCGAGGCGCTGGGGATCCATACCGTGGTGATGCACGAGGACGTCATGCGCTCACTGCAGCGGGTGTGACCATGTACTATCAGAGCGAGGAGGTCACCGAGATCCTGCGGATGATCGAGAACGAGCACCTCGACATCCGGGCGGTGAACATGGGCATCTCGCTGCGCGGCATCATCAGCCGCGACCTGGACCAGACCTGCGCCTCCCTCCGTGAACGCGTGATGCAGTGCGCCGAGCACCTGGTGCCCACCATCGACGCCGTGCAGCAGGACTTCGGCGTGCCCATCACCAACAAGCGCCTGTCGGTGACACCCATCGCGCTGGTGGCAGAGGCCAGCGGCGCCAGCAGCTTCGTGCCCGTGGCCCAGGCCATGGACCAGGCCGCCGCCGAGGTGGGCGTGGACTACATCGGCGGGTTCTCGGCCCTGGTGGAGAAGGGCAAGACCCGGGGAGACCGCGTGCTGATCGACTCCATCCCCGAGGCCCTGGCCGTGACCCAGCGCGTCTGCTCCTCGGTCAACGTCGCCACCACCCGGGCCGGGATCAACATGAACGCGATCATCGTCATGGGCCAGCGGATCAAGGAGCTGGCCCAGCGCACGGCCGACTGCGGCGGCGTGGGCTGCGCCAAGCTGGTGGTCTTCGCCAACGCGCCCGAGGACAACCCGTTCATCGCCGGAGCGATGCACGGGGTGGGGGAGGCCGACGTGGTGATCAACGTCGGGGTCAGCGGACCGGGCGTGGTGCTGGCGGCGGTGCGGCGGCTGCTGGCCACCAACCCGGGCTGCGACCTGGGCCAGGTGGCCGAGACGATCAAGCGCATGGCGTTCAAGGTGACCCGCGCCGGCGAGCTCATCGGACGCGAGGTCGTGCGCCGCCTGGGACCGCAGGTGCGCTTCGGCGTGGTGGATCTGAGCCTCGCCCCGACGCCGGCCATCGGTGACAGCGTGGCCGAGATCCTCGAGGCCATGGGGCTCGAGCGCACCGGGGCCCACGGCACCACCGCGGCGCTGGCGCTGATGACCGACGCGGTGAAGAAGGGCGGGCTGATGGCCTCGTCCTACGTCGGCGGGCTGAGCGGCGCGTTCATCCCGGTGAGCGAGGACCATGCGATGGTGGAGGCGGTGCGCTGCGGTGCGCTGACGCTGGAGAAGATGGAGGCCATGACGGCGGTGTGCTCCGTGGGGCTGGACATGGTGGCGGTGCCGGGTGATACCCCGGCGGAGACGATCAGCGCGATCATCGCCGACGAGATCGCCATCGGCGTCGTGAACAACAAGACCACCGCGGTCCGCATCCTGCCCATCCCGGGCAAGGGCCCGGGGGAGACGTACGACTTCGGCGGTCTGCTGGGAGAGGCCATCGTCCAGCCGGTGAACCGCTTCGGCTGCGCCGACTTTGTGCTGCGCGGCGGGCGGATCCCGGCGCCGCTGATCTCGCTTCGCAACTGACACGAGGAGTGAGGGGCTCGCGAAGCGCTACTCGAAGCGGGCGCAGACCGAGAGCATGGACAGCTTGTCGTTGCTCTGGCGCAGCCGGCGGCTGAGCAGCTGCACGAGCTTGCCCAGCACGTTGCACGCCAGCAGGCGATTGTGCGCGAAGAGCAGATGCAGCGCCTGCTTCTCCACGACGAACAGCTCGCACCGGGTGTGGGCGATGGCGTCGGCCGAGCGGGGGGCGTCGTCGAACACCGACATCTCGCCGAACACCGATCCCGGGTGAAGCACGGCGAAGGCCTCCTCGCCGATGCCGGGTACGGTGAGGCTGACCCGCACCGAGCCGGAGCAGACGACGAAGAAGTGGCTGCCCTCGGCCCCCTGGTTGAAGATCACGTCCTTGCGTTCAAAGGTCTGGCCCGTGCCGATCTGCTCCAGACGCTCCAGCTGCTCGTCGTTCAGCTCGACAAACAGTTCCGTCGCTCTGAGGCTGTCTTTGATCGAGGTCATGTGCCCATGGTAGTGCAGTGGGGCGGGGGGACAAAGTTTCTTGGGCTGCCGGTGATGCTTCTGGGCCGCGCCTACATTTGAGGCGGTGGGCGCCCCGCTGCCATGCTACACAACAGGGGTTGCGACGATTCTGCACCATGATCGCCCTGCTCGGATTGCCCGGCTGCTGTGCCTTCTCCGCCCCGGCCCATCGGGGCCTGCTGTCCGATCACTTCGACGGCGTGCGGTTTCACAATCAGCGGCCGTTGACCCTGCCATCGTTCGGCGATCTGCTCCGTTGGCGGCGCACTCGACGACCCGGGCCGTGGGACCAGTGGACCGAGGCCCGGCCCGGTCCGCCGCCGCCGCGGCAGGTGGCCCCCGGCTCGGTGCGAGTGACCTTCGTGCTGATCCAGCTCGACGGGGTGAACATCCTCACCGATCCGGTGTGGTCCGAGAGGGTGGTAGCTACCGCACCAGACCGACCTGCGCCACGCCCATGTTGGCCGCTCCGTCCAGGGCGCGGACGGCGACGATGTGGCGGCCGCCGGTGAGGGCGGGGAGCTGGAAGCGGAAGCTCTCGGCGGGGCTGTCATAGATCCCATCCGTGGGATCCACCAGCCGCCAGGGCTGGCCGTCGACGGAGTACTCGATGCGGGTGATTGTGCTGTAGGAGTCCTTGGCCATGCCGCTGCACCAGGGGTAGCGCGCCACCAGGCCCAGAATCTCCGGCTTGCGGTTGTCCACCAGCACCCGGGCGGTGACCCGGCTGCCGGTGAGCGTGGAGGCCGGCCCGTTGGAGGGCTCGTCGGAGGCCACCACCTTGAGGCGGTAGAATCCGTCGGGGACTGGCTCGGTGTCCCACTCGAACTCGGCCTTGTCCAGCGCGTCCTGGCCGCTGATCTTGCGCCACGACAGGCCCATCTCCTCCCGGGCGAACACGCGGTAGACCAGGGTGTCGCTGTCCGAGTTGTCCACCTTCCACTTGAGCTTGATCTTCGCCGTGCGGGGCTTCTTGGGGTCCTTGCGATCGCTGTCGTCCAGCTCGATCTCCGTCACCCGGGCGCGCTGGTTCGTCGGACGGTAGTAGGCGGTGAAGCTGCGCAGCACCGAGCCGCCGGGGAGCGTGAACTGCAGCTGGAGGTAGCGACCGGCCGCGCTGCGGAGCTGACTCGACGCACCGACCCGGGGCCCGGCGCCCTGCCAGCCGCTCCAGGTCGAGTCGGGTTTGACCGTGTTGCCGCTGCGGCTCTCGAGCTTGAGGTTCGGGGAGGCCTGCATCGTGAGGTTGCCCCAGCGCGCCGGGAACTTGGCGTCGAACACCTCGCTCAGATACTTCGCCCGGGGATCGGTCCCCGGGGCGATGCGATAGATCGCCCCGGCGTCTCCGGTGCCGATGTACTGCTCCGTGCCGCCCACCGCCAGGGCCAGCACCTGGCGCTCGGCCAGGTCGAAGGCGGTGAACACCGTACGGTCCCTGTGGATCAGGTAGACCTTGCCCTTGGTCCCGTCGCCGGCCCACAGCACGCCCGACGGATCGAGCTCGAGGTCGGTGAAGTAGCCCTTGTCCAGATCCAGCATCTGCTCCGCGTTGCCGTCCAGGTCCACGCGGTAGATCGCCCCCTTGCCCTCCTTGGCCCCGGGACGCAGCTCCTGCGTGCGCACCTTGGGCTGCTCGCCGCTCTTCTTCTTGGCCGACTTGACGGCGGTGCCCTCCTCGCCGTCCTTGGAGCGATCGAAGCGCGGAAGCCCGCTGGTCTTGCGCGTGAACTTGTTGACCGCGACGAAGATCGCTCCGTCGGCCGCGGCCACCACGTCGCGCAGCTCCGTGGCGTCGAAGTCGTGCACCGCGCGGCCCCGACCCTTGCCCGTCACCTCGTACAGCACGGCCTTGTCCGAGCTGCCGGTGAGCAGCGAACCGCGGGGCGTGCGCGCCAGGCACAGCAGGTGCTTCTCCCCCGGGTCGTAGTACATCTGGGGCGCGCCTCCGCCCTCGGCGATGGTGAAGATCTTGCCCGGGGATCCGGTGGCGGCGTAGATCCGCCTGGCGGCGCGGTCGTGGAGCAGGGCCCACACGTGGCTCGTCGGCAGACTGGCCAGCTGGGTCCAGCGGCCGGTGCGCGGGTCGATCCGCAGCACCCTGGCGTCGGGCATCGTGGCGGCGAGCAGCGAATCCCCCGGTCCCTGGACCAGGCTGGTGATCAGCACGGCCTTGAGGTCGGCGACCTTGCGCACCTGTCCGCCCCTCACCGCCAGCAGCTGGCCGTCGTCGCCGGTGCCGAAGTACACCGTGCCGTCGGATCCGCGGGCCGAGGCGAAGACCATGGCGGAGACGGACTTGACGCGGGTGGCGGAGCGCCCGGGGACGACCTCGCCCTCGGACGAGATCAGCGCCCCCTTGGGCTCGCCCTTGTCGAGCTCCTCGAACGTCGATGCGCCGAAGGTGGCGGTGGAGACGGCGTCGGATGAAACGGCGGTCAGACCTGCCAGAACGAAGGACAGCATGAACAGACGGACGCGGGTCACGGATTCACCTCGTTGGGTCGGACACGGATGCGGATTTGCTTCTGGCCGGAGACCAGCCGGCTGGTGCCATGGATGTGGCGGATCACGGTCTGGAACAGCTGCTCCGAGCGTGTCTGGGTCCCGGTGTTGAGCGCGTCGATGACCGAGACCGGCAGGTCGCGGATCACCCGGCCCCGGATCTTGACCCCGTCGGTGGGGACCTTGAGGCCGACCACCAGCGAGCGGGCCGAGTAGCCCTCCTGGACGTTCTGCAGCAGCTGACCCAGATTCTCCGGTTCGGCCAGATCGGGCCTGACCCGGTCTCCGCTGGAGACCTCCGCCACCAGGAGCGATCCCGCCATGGAGCGTGGGATCTGCAGCGGATAGACCTTGGTGAACTCCCCGCCGGAGTAGGGACGGAAGCTGACCTGCAGGTTGATGCGGTCGCCCGGATCCACCGTGGTGGAGTTGACCCGGACTCCCGTGATCTCCACCACGGCGTTGTCGAACAGGACGTCCACGTCGAGGTCGATGCGTTCGATGTACGCCGGGCCGAACGGGTTGTCCAGCACCCGGCGCAGCTCGCGAAGACCGCGGGAGAAGAGCACGGCGGTGAGCCGCGGCCCGGTGGAAGCGTACATGTGGTCGACGATCTGCACCTGGGGGTAGCCCTTCACCGTGAACCGACTGGTGACCTTCATCGTGGCGTGGGTCACGTCGGCCATGGCCTCCGCGAGCGCGCTGGCGAAGACGGTGGTGGCGAGGGTTGGCGTGAGCAGGCGATGGTGCGCGAGCCGGGTGCGGAACACGTGGGTCTGCCCCCTGGAGCGCATGGTGACGGTCATCGGTACGACACCGATGGTCCGCGCCGGGTCGACCAGGATCCCGGCTTGCCGGTCCTGGACCAGCGAGCCGATGACCCGCGCCGGGCTGCTGAGCTTGAACGAACGCGAGAGGCTGGCCATGGTGTGGTTGATCCGGGCGGTCATGGCCTGGATGTAGATCTCGCCGGCGTTGAACATGCGGTGACCGAAGGCCAGCACCTTGCCCTTCCCCGGGCCGACCCAGGTCACCGTGCCCGTCCCGGTGAGCGACATGTCGCCGCTGACCATCTGGATCCCGATGGCGCCGCCGGCCTCGTACCCCGCCGGGCCCTCGACCTTGCCCGTTCCACCGCCCTGCACCGGCTCGAAGCCGTAGCTCGCGAAGGCATCGCGCAGCAGCGTCATCGACTCACCGGCGAACCCCGCCATGGCGAGCGGCACGGTGACGGGCGCCATCATCCCCTGGGTCGGAGCGGTGGGGACCGGAAACGGAAGCCTCCACCCGCGCGGATCGACGCGGCGGCTGTCCGACGCGGCGGCCAGTCGCTGCAGCGTGCGTCGGGGCAGGGGCGCCATGGCATAGCCCGCGCCCTGTGGCCCGCGGGGCTTGCGCTTGAGCAGATCCAGCATCGGCTGAATCGGCGTGATGCCGGCCACCGGCTCCGAGGCGAAGCGCCAGCCGTAGGCCAGCGCGCCGGCGAGCTTGCCCTCGAGATAGATCGGGCTCCCGCTCATCCCGCCCACCACACCGGTCTTGCGCACCCGGGGGTGGTCGACGTGAACCAGGAACAGGTCCTGCCTGGGCAGGAAGTTCTTCAGCACGTCGATCACTCGCACGTTGAAGCGCTCGATCTTGAAGCCATAGAACACGGTCAGCCCGTAGCCCGTCATTCCGGGCTTGATGCGGGACAGCGGCATGATCTCCACGGGGCGCGCGAGCCCCACAGAGGGGGTGCCCAGCAGCAGCGCCAACACCACTAGCTGGCAGATTTTCTTGAGTTTTTCCGTCACGTACCGAGCATAGGCAGCGGGGTGGCAATTTTCAAGAAAACTCGTGAGGCTGGATTGGCGGATCGATTGGAACGATACTGAGCCAGGACGTTCGACATGCATGGGGTTTCTGACACGCGGAACGAGCCGCGGTTCACGCGCCCGGCCGATCACGGTCTGTGGCAGGAGGTCGCCCATTCAGCCCGGGCCTGGGGCCTGCTGGTGCAGGGGAGGCTGCAGCTGCGGCTGGGGAAGACCGCGTGCCCGGTCTGCGAGGGGCGGAGGCTGGACCCGCTGGTGGTGGGGGATCGCCGCTTGCTGGTGTGCGGCCGGTGCCGGCTGATGTTTCGCGAGCCACGTCCCACGCAGGCCGAGCTGAGCCGGTTCTACCGCGCCCAGCGGCGCAGCCCCGGCGTGGTGACGAGCGAGACGCAGGCCGAGTCCTACCGTGTGCACCGCGACCGATGCTATACCGCGCTGGGACTGGATCATCACGAGACCGGATCGCGTGGGCCGGCGCTGGACATCGGGTGCGGCAACGGCCTGAACCTGGACGTGCTGGCGATCCGGGGCTGGGATGTGGAAGGGGTCGACCCCAACCCCGAGCAGGTGTCGGTGCTGCGCCGGGATGGGCGGCGGGCCGTGGTGGCTGACCTGCAGCAGGTGGCCGCCGATCCCGCACGGCGCGACCGGTATGATCTGATCACCATGCTGCATGTCATCGAGCATCTGAGCGATCCGGTGGAGTCGGTGGGGGCGCTTTCGCGGCTGCTGCGCCCGGGATCGGGGCTGCTGGTGATCGAGACCCCCCTGTGCTGCGACTTCACCAACCCCGACCACCTGTTCTTCTTCTCCGGGGCCAGCCTGGCCATGGTGCTGGAGCGGGCCGGTCTCACCTGGCGCTCTCACGCGCTGTATGTGGCGCAAAGCTACGCGCACGACAACCTGATGCTGCTCGCCAGCCGGGACTGAGGCCGGGTCTGATCCCTATTCGGCGAAGACCCGGTTGCCGCCGGCGTCCATCGCGCGTGAGCGGCTGGCCTTGGCCCGGGCCAGCAGATCCTCGGGCGTGATGCGCTCGCCGTGGACGTGGACCAGGCCCACCGAGAGGGTGGGCTGGATCCGCGAGCGGCCGAAGTGGTAGGACTGGCTGGAGACGGTGCGGCAGATGCGCCTGGCCACCAGCGTGGCGCCGTCCACGTCGGTGTGGGGCAGCAGCACCAGGAGCTCGCGATTGGTCACGGCGCTGGACAGGTCGATGTCTCGCAGCGTGGCGCGGATCGCGCTCGTCAGCGCCGGCCCCAGCTGATCGTCCAGCGCCTTGCTCCAGTTCCCCGCGTCTTCCGGCAGGGGATCGACGGCCACGTCCATCAGGCTCAGCGGGAAGCCGTAGCGGTCGACGCGACGCAGTTCGAGGGAGAGGAAGCTGTGAAACATGTCCAGGCTCACCATGCCCGAGGGCTTGCCGGATGGTACGCCCTCGATCAGGGCCGCGGCCGCGACCTCGCGCAGCAGCTCTCGCAGCCGGAACATGGCGCGCACGCAGAACAGCAGCTCCGTGCGCTTGAGCGGGCGGCACATGTAGTTGTCGGCCTTGCATTGTTCGGCGATCTCGGCCGCCCGAGGGTTCTCGTCGGGGAACATCAGCACCACGGGCAACGCGGGATCCACCTGGGTCTTGATCCGCTGGCACACCTCGGTGCCCGTCAGGGACGGGAGGTCGACGTGGATCAGGAGCCCGTCGGGCAGCTCCTGCTGACAGATCGCCATCACCCGGGCTCCAGAGCGCACAGGGATCATCTCGATCTCCACCCTGGAGAGGATCTCCCTGGTCTTGTCCAGGAAGCTTTCGTTTCGGTCGGCGACGAGGACCCGCTGGTGCCCCATGGGACTCCCTGTACCGCGCATTGTAACACGTGGATGGGGGATGACCTACGGATCAGGTGCGGGGGAGCCCGGGGGGCAGCATCGTCACGTCCAGCGCCGCCTCACGCTGCACCAGCACGCTCAGTCGCGTGCAGGCCCGGGCGCTGAGGACGCCGGCCATCGGTCCGTTGTTCGTCGGCTGCTGCAGCGGCAGGTGGGTCGGGATGTGGGTCGTGGGCAGGTTCTGCAGGCAGAGGGCGGCGCGGTGCAGCTGCGCCACCTGCGCCACGGCACGTGGGCTGCGGGTGAAGACGGAGAGCACGAGGCACGAACAGTGACCGCCGGCGGCCTGGACCACGCCCTGTTCCACGTCGTCCACCACGGTCAGCACCAGCAGCGGACCGGCCAGCTCCTGCTGGCCCGCGGGTCCCAGCGCCTCCGGTGGAACCTGGTGCAGCGAGGGCGTGACGTAGAACCCCCGACGACGGCTGGACAGCGGCGCGCCGTGCACCAGCTCCTTGCCGCCGAGGGCGCCGAGCTGCTTCAGCTGCTCGAGGTAGCGGTCGACGGCCCGGGCGCTGATCAGCGGGCCCATGAAGGTTCCGGGGTCGGTGGCGTAGCCCACCTTGAGCTGCTGCATCACCTCCACCACGCGCTGCAGCAGGCGCTCTGCCACGCGCTGCTGGACCACCACCCGGTGCGTGCTGCTGCAGCGCTGCCCGCTGGAGATGCAGGCGCCGATCACGATCTGATACGCCGCCTCCTCCAGATCCGCGTCATCCAGCACCAGCGCGGCCGCGTTGCCCCACAGCTGGGTCCGCAGCAGCTTGCGGCTGCCGCACAGCGCCTGCTGCAGGCGCTGCCCCGCCGCCAGGGATCCGGAGAACAGCACGCCGTCGGTGGCCAGGTCGCTGGCCAGGGCGTCACCCACGGAGGCGTCGCCCTGGATCAGGTTGAACACGCCCCGGGGCAGATCTGCCTCGTGCACGATCTCGGCGTACACCTGGGCCGTGGCCGGCGTGTGCTCCGAGGGTTTGCACACCACGCTGCAGCCGGCGAGCATGGCGGCCACCGCGTCCTGGTGCAGCAGCAGCGCGGGCTGAGGGTAGGGCGTGATCACCGCCACCACCCCCGCCGGACGGAACTGGACCTGGCTTTTGGCCGGGGGCGGGTTGCACAGCGCGAGCTCGGCCAGCGAGTGCTCGATGTAGGCGTCCAGATCGACGTGCATCGTCTGGACCTCCTCGCGGGTCTCCCACAGCGGGCGGCCCGTCTCGGCGCACAGCACCGCCACCAGATCGTCGCTGCGGTTGCGGATCTCGGCCCGCAGCTTGCGCAGCGCCGTGGCCCGGGCCGCGGCGGGGAGCGCGTCCCACGCCGGCTGCGCCTGGTGCGCGGCGGCCAGCGCCTCGGCCGGCGCCGCGGCGTGCACCGGAAAGTCGCCGATGATCGCGTCGCTGTCCCCCGGATCCACCGAGGGGATCGCGCCCTCCGGCTTGCGGCGGCGGACGAAGCGGCCGGCGATGTAGTCTCCCTTGGGTTTGACCAGGGCCAGAGCGCACCTCCTCGGAGTTCAGGTTCCGACACGATACTTCAGGCGGGTGGGTCGTGCCAGACCACGTTGGTTGGACGGTCCCGCGGGCATCGCCCCAGATCCGCGGCGATCCACTCGCGGGAGCCACCAAGCCGGCTTCCGTTGCACAGTGCACCTCGGACGTCTGTTCCGGCGCGGCATGCTGCCCGTGTTCCAAGCACGCCCGGCCTTTGGTGAGCTCCCGCGAGTGGATCGCCGCCTGGCTACCCCCTCCAGTTCAGGGCTGGATCCCCTTCCACCGAAACGGCTGCTGGATCAGCTTCGAGAGCCGGGTGGTGCGGCGCTCGCCCTGGTCGTTGACCAGCAGCAGCTCCAGGTCGAGGCAGAACTCGGCCATGAACTGCAGGCACATGCCGCAGGGCGGGGCTGGAGGCGAGGCGCCCGTGGCGATGGCCATGGCCGAGAAGCGCGTCTGGCCCAGGGCCACGGCGGTGGTGATGACGTTGCGCTCGGCGCAGATGCACAGGCCGAAGGAGGCGTTCTCCACGTTGCAGCCGGGGACCACCGCGCCGTCCTCGGTCACCAGCGCGGCGCCGACCTTGAACCGGGAGTAGGGGGCATAGGCCGCGCGCCGGGCGGTGAGGGCAGCGGCGGCCAGGTGGTCCCAGTCGGGCTGCTTCGGGCGCTTCGCCGCGGCCCTCGAGGGACGTCCGCCCGCCATCACAGTATCTCCTGCTGGATCATCGTCACCGTGCGGTTGAGCAGGGCGGTGAAGGCGGTCTCCACCCGCTCGGCGGTGTGCTTGACCTCGTCGTGGGACAGCGTGCCGCCCAGGCCCGCGGCCATGTTGGTCACGCAGGAGATGCCCAGCACCCTCGCTCCCATGTGGTGTGCCGCGATGACCTCGGGCACGGTGGACATCCCGGCCAGGTCGCCGCCCACCGCGCGCAGCATGCGGATCTCGGCCGGGGTCTCGTAGGACGGTCCGATCATCCAGCTGTAGACCCCCTCCTTCATCGTGATCCCCTCGGCCACGGCGGCGCGGTGCACCAGCTGGCGCAGCTCCAGGTCGTAGGTGTGGCTCATGTCGGGGAAGCGCGGGCCGAGCTCGTCCTCGTTGGGGCCCGCCAGCGGGTTGCGGCCGGTGAGGTTGATGTGGTCGGTGATGATCACCAGGTCGCCGGGGGCCAGGCTGCTGCAGATCCCGCCGGAGGCGTTGGTGATGATCAGCACGCGGCAGCCGGCGCGCAGCAGCGCCCGCACGGGGAGCACGACCTGCTCGATGGGGTGGCCCTCGTACAGGTGCACGCGGCCCTGCATCACCACCACCTCCACCCCGTTGCAGCGGCCCGCCACCAGCTGGCCGGCGTGTCCCTTGACCTGGCTGCGGGCGAAGCCCGGGATCTGGTCGTAGGGCACCACCGCGCGGTCCTCGAGGGTGTCGGCGAAGCTGCCCAGCCCGCTGCCCAGCACCATCCCGATGGCGGGCTGATGGGGAGCGATGGCTCGGGTGATCACCTCGGCGGCGGCCTGCACCTGCTGGGCATTCGTCATCTGCGCTCCACGTCGGTTGTGGTCTGGCTACGGGGCCAGACGACATTGTGGGCCAGGTGGAGGGGGTGGGCAAATTACTGGGGGTGCGGTTGATTTGGTCTTGACG
>Ga0210044_10003737_pt1 | contig 21633 bp, 25 predicted proteins | sample CryGey13umfilter_2_FD_183959 | JGI IMG/M metagenome (GOLD analysis project Ga0210044, IMG submission 183959) | Groundwater microbial communities from aquifer in Utah, USA - Crystal Geyser 4/9/14 3 um filter (SPAdes) (version 2) | ecosystem: Environmental > Aquatic > Deep subsurface >... | reverse complement strand
TTAAATCCAGCGTCGGTAAGGCGTTTCAATTTCTCAGGATCTTCAAAGTACTTCAGCTTTTCTTCCCAGCCGGCTCCAAGAACAATCTGCGACAGGTGATAGCCGTTAAACTCAACCAAATTTTTGTCGTAATTTCGATAAAAACTCTTTAATCTCTTCAATTTATGCAACCCTTCGTACATCTTCAAAATTTTCACTATATATTTATCATCTCCCAAAATCAATTTGTACTCATCAATATTTTCACGCAGTTCATCAATAACATCTGAAATGTCCAGCTTGGCAGTTAGCTCAAAAATATCGACAGGCAAAAAACCAATCCTTCTCAGCCACCTCACCTCCTCATCACTCACTTCAACTTCATTCACAGCATTCGCAATTTGTGCTCGAGTTATTGTTATTCTTTCCTGAAGCTCTGTATCCAAACATTTAGCTTCCATAAGTGCATCCGCAATCAGGCGTAAATAAAATTCCAGTTTCTCTACAAATGCTTTGCGGACAATTTCAAAATCACCACGATATACTTCCTTGAGTACTCCCGCAATCAATGTTCTCGTGTCCTTTGGCAAAGACTCAAAACCACCGTGCAACACATTAACCTTTTTCCCACCCCCTGCTGGGACTTGAGTATAATCGTCAATCAAGCCTTGGACACTAGCTGCAGCTGTTTCTCTTAATGACATACCTTTTAATTTAACAAGAGAGTATAAAAGCACGAAATTCACATTCTGTAAAGGGTTAAATTTTGAGAAGTAGAGAATTAAGGAGTTTTAGCTCGCACAATTCATCACTTCGCTTCCTCTTTTGTGCTCGCCAAAACAAATCCAATTTGCCATTTATTATTAAAAAGCAGTTCTACTATCGCAAAAAAAAGGCAAAGTATACATCGTACAACAATGACTTAGCGGTTCCGCTCCACCCAAATTGCTTGTTTTTGTTGCCCTTCGTGCTCTATTATCTCTTCAAAAGCAACTTCGCCAAGTGCCGAACGTTGTACAAAATTAATTAGGCTAAGCAATCCCCAAATACTGACCGGCCGCCTTTAAAATATTACGTGCATTCTCAAAAGTCAGTTTTTGCATTGCTTCATCATAAGAAAGCCAAACAAAATCCTGATGTTCATCAGAAATTACGATCTCTTTCTCATGAGTTTCGCCAATTAAGACCACAACTTCTTTTTCCTGTTTTTGCGCTTGATGATAATAAGTGTAATGAATTCGTTCTTCAAAATTAGGTAAAATCATTGCGTGCTTAATACCGGTTTCTTCTTCCAATTCACGCATTGCAGTTTCTTCCAATGTTTCATTACCTTCTAAATGGCCTTTCACAAAATCCCAGTGCCCACCCAAATAATGAAGCAACAAAAAATAAAACTGATCACCTTCTTTACGATACAAAACCAACCCCACAGATAAATGGAAAACAACCATGTTTATAAATTAAAAATCAAATTTACTCACATCATAACCCTAAACTCTTTTAGAAACCATATGTTCTAAATAACGTGCCACCATATCGATTTCAATATTGACCAAATCGCCCTTGCTCAATTTTGTAAAAGTTGTGCGCTTTAAAGTTTCCGGAATTAAAGCGACGGTAAATGTATCACTTTCAACATCCGCCACCGTTAAACTAACACCATTTATTGCAACCGAACCTTTACGCACAATGTACTGTTGATAATTTTTTGGCAAATTAAATTCCAATTCATAAAGATCTCGATCATAAATTTCTCTTAGAGATGCCGTTGTATCCACATGACCCAAAACAAAATGACCATCCAGTGCATCCTGCAACTTTAAAGAAGGCTCCAAATGCACTTTATCTCCCTCTACTTTTGCCCCCAAATTTGTACAACTTAATGTTTCGGGCACAATATTGACCACAAAAAAATCAGATCCGGTTTCCACAACTGTCAAACAAACTCCATGCACCATAATGGAAGCACCCAATTCAAAAGTTGCAGCCATCTTACTCTTAATCTGCCACGTGGTTATATCCTTTTTAACATCGATTTTTGTGATCGTGCCTAACTCTTTAACAATTCCTGTAAACATTTTATCTTTTCTTAAAATGATAATGCTAACGTCTATTTACTGTCATTTAATTTTATTCTCATGCGCAGTTACAACAAAAGTATCCTTATTGGCAATTTAGCTGCTGATCCGGAATTACGCCATACCAAAAATGGCAAAGAGGTTACAACCTTTCCTCTCGCCACAAATCGCACTTGGCAAGACACCAATGGCGAAAAACAAAGCAATGTGGACTTTCACCGCATTGTTTGCTGGGGCAACCTAGCAATAATTGCCGACCAACATTTAGCAAAAGGGACCGCAATTGCGGTGGACGGACGTCTATCAAACCGCGTTTACGAAAACGCCAAATCCGAAAAAGTCTACCTAACGGAAATTATTGCCGACAACCTCAATATTTTAAACTGGAAAAAACCTCCGGTAAAAACTAAAGTGGAAGCGTAATTTAATTATTACGTTTGAACATTTCGGTAATCATTCCCACCTACAACCGTGCCAACGAACTCGACAAATGTCTTGATCACTTGCACAAACAACAGTTTCCCTTTACCGATTTTGAAGTGATTATCGCCGATGACGGCAGTACCGATAACACCTCAAAGGTAGTTGAAAAATGGCAAAAAAAATTAAAACATTTAACATATTTTAAACAAAAAAATCACGGAGCCGGCGTTGCTCGCAACAAAGCAATTGCCAAAGCCAAAGGTAAAATATCAATTCTTATTGGTGATGACATCTACTGCACACCTAACTTTTTACACGAACATTACAAAGTGCACAAAGCTCATCCACAAGAAAACATCGCCTGTTTAGGTCTTATCCTTTGGTATCCAGAAGCCAAAATAACCCCATTAATGCATTGGTCAACCAACGGCTCAACAATCTTCGGTAAATTTGGCGGCCATCAATTTGCCTACAACCAACTAGAGCAACAAACCCCTGATTACAAATTTTTTTACACATCAAATTTGTCACTTAAAACCAGCCTCCTTAAGGAACATCCTTTTGACCCCTGGTTTTCCGGTTATGGGTGGGAAGACATTGAACTCGGCTATCGACTAACTCAAAAAGCCAATCTTAAAATAATTTACAATAATCAAGCACTCGCTTATCACGATCATTATATTTCAGAATCTGACTTTAAAAAACGCATGACAGGCATTGGCTACAATGCCCAAAAATTCAAACAAAAATATCCTCAATTAAATATTGTGCCCACAGGCAAAAAAAAATTGATCTTTGAAATTCTCAGCAATAACATTGTTTTACAAGGGCTTTACTACACCCAAAAAGCAATTCCAAAATTACGCCCAATTTATTTTTACGCACTTTCCAAAAAATACTTTTTAGAAGGACTAAAAATAGGCTAAGATATCATCAAACAAAAACTAATTTTTACAATGAAAAAAATTCTCCACATATCTATAGCCGTATTTTTTATTTTTAGCACTTTACTGGTAACCGGTTGCAAAAAACAACAACCCGGCCCACCAAAACCACAAGTGACACTCAACTACTATCGTCTTTTTGATGATTCCGATACCATGACCCCCATCATCAAAGCTTTTGAAAAAGAATATCCTAACATCACCATTAACTACAAAAAATTCACCAATGTACAAGAGTTAGCCGATTTAGTCGTTAACGAAATTGCCGAAGACGGCGGCCCCGATCTTTTTTCCCTACCAAACACATGGGTTAAATCAAACTACAAGAAAATCACTCCTGCCCCAAGCGATCTCATCCCAACCGAAGCCTACCAAAACACATTTTTAGACATCGCCATCCAAGATCTTATTTATGGCACCGGCGAAAAAAACGCCCCCCAAATTTACGGCATTCCACTCAGCATCGACACCCTAGCTCTCTACTACAATAAAGATCACTTCGAAAAACAATTACCCGAACGCGGCAAACCCGGCGGCACTTGGGCACAATTAGAACAAGACATCATTAAGCTACGCCGCATTAGCAATAACAACATTCTTCAAGCCGGACTCGCCCTAGGCAGAGCCGACAACGTTAACAGCGCCATCGATATTTTTTACGCACTCCTCCTCCAAAATGGCGTCGACTTTTATCACAACAACAATAAAACAGCCACTTTTGCAAACACCCCTGCCACCAAAGTAGCAAACTACTTCACTAGTTTTGCCAAAGTTGGTACACCTTACTATACATGGACCAAAGATTTTATTGCTCCAAATCAAGAAGACCAAATCGACAAATTTGCAAAAGGGGAAATCAGTATGATGTTCGGTTATTCGCATCTTTACCAAGACGTGATCAACCGCATCCAAATTGCCAAACAAAACAGCAAACCAGCCATCGAATTAACCGATGTCCGTATTGCAAACTTCCCACAACTAAGCACCGACCCTAACGACCAACTGGCCTATTCCCACTACCTAGTTGAAACCGTTTCTCGCACTTCAAAACACCCTCGCGAAGCCTGGGCCTTTCTCCGCTTCCTTGTTAATCAACAAAATCTCCAAACCTTTTATAAAAAGGCCGGCTTTAAACCAACCTCTCGCCGCGACTTAATCGAAACCCAACGAGAAAATGCCATTTACCGCCCCTTTATAGAACAACTCGGCTACGCCACCTCAATCCCACTCGTAGACGATTTTAAATTCCAACAAATCTTCACCAACGCTATTACCAAAATCAATAATGGAGCTTCCACAAGCGACATCTTAAAGCAAGCTCAGCAAGATATTAATCAGTTGATTCCTTCCGATGGTGTTGAACCTCCTCAAGCAAAACTGTAAATACGGTTTCCTTCCCGCATTAATTTTAATCTGGCCCTTTGTCAGCAATATTTTTCTTAAAAACAATTTAAGCTATATCACCGGTAAGTGGTCCACATGGGGAACATTGATTATCCATCCACTACAATTTATTCTCTTATTACTTATCGGCATTGCAGCATTCAAAAACAAAAATCTCCCAAAATCACTAATCGCCCTATCTAGCCTCATCCTTACGATTTTAGGAATGTTACTGTGGCCAAACCAATCAACAACAAATCTAATCATATTTATCAGCTTGGTAACCATCATTTATTTGCCAAAAATTAAAGAGACCAAAACCTTCACAATTATGGCAATCACTATTTTTAGCACCCAAAGTTTAATTGCTATCATCCAGTTTATTTTTAAACACAGCCTGAGACTCCAGTTTTTAAATGAGCCAATTATTAACAACAGCATTAAGGGCATTGCCAAACTGCCATTTCCCCAATTTGGCACCGAGCTCATTCGCAGCTACGGCACCTTCGACCATCCCAACATTCTCAGCGGCTTTTTAAGTCTAATGCTAATTTACTTTTTAACATCCCAACAAATTAGCAAAAGAAAGAAAATCATCTTAAGCATTATTGGTTGCACCGCACTTTTTACAACTCTTTCACGTAGCATTATTTTTTTACCGATCATCTTAATTTTTTATTACCGCAAAAAAATCAAACAAATATGGCTACCACTCACAATTATCATCATCACTCTTCTAAGTGTTTTTGCTGTGCGACTCGCATCGCCATACACAACCAATAGCAACCAAGAACGTCTTCAACAAATTGAAACTTTTGTTCAACCCAACCAAAACAAACTCCTCCCCTGGGAAGAACAACCAATTCACAATATTTATCTATTAATTTTTCAAAAATACAACGTCGCCAGCCTCATCATTATTTTACTAATTGCTGCTACATATTATTACCAAGAAAAACCAAAAATCAATTTGGGTATCATCTTCCTCCTACTAATTAGCCTAACCGATCATTTTTTACTGACACTGCCCATCGGTAATTATTTTATTGTTTTAGCCCTACTTATCGACCATTCCACCAACTCAGAGCATCCATTGCCGGCTTCCCCTCAAGCTGAACCCGTGTTAATGCAATAGCATCTGTTGTGGTACCCAACCACACCTGACTATCAACCAGTTTGACCTCACCGGCGCTTAATCCCAAATCTTTAACCTCAAAATTTAACGATCGGATAATCACACGCTTTCCGCCATCAAACCAAAAAACACCAGGCCAGGGGGTATAAGCTCGATACCGGTTTAACAACGCTTGTGCCGACAAATCAGCCAAAATTAATTCACCGTCCGCCTTATTAATTTTTGTGCACACCGACGGCTCACCCTGTTGCGGAATAGGGGATACAGAACCGGACGCAATCTCTACCAAAAGGTTTGGTAACTCTTGCGATGATAAATCGCTTAAACTCTCAAATAAATCAGCAGCCGTTTCCTTACCTGTTAACTCAACTTCCGTACACATATATAAAGGGCCCTCGTCTAAACCAACTGTCATCTGCATGTAACAATTACCAATTTTTTGATCACCATTTAATAAAGTAGATTGAATCGGGGAAGCACCACGATACTTAGGCAACAACGAAGCATGCACATTAATCGATGCAACCTTAGGCCAATCCAAAACAGGCTGTGGCAAAATCATGCCATAAGCCATAACTACTAAAAAATCCGGTACCGGCAAAGTGGCAACCAAACTAACTAACTCATTCTTAGAAGAAAGCGTATAAACAGGCAAATCAAAATCAACAGCCGCTTGTCCCAATGGGGGCAAAGTCAAAACCTGCTTACGTCCTACCGGTTTTGCCTCATTACAAATTACAGCTTCCACTTTAAAGCGATCATCACTTAATAAAGCATGTAAACTTTTAACTCCGAAAGCGGCCGAACCCGCAAAAACAACTGATATTGCCATAAATTTAGCTACAAGTTAGATTCAACAAGCCTTATTTAAGATTTACAGTGATTATGGCAAGCAAACAAGAGCAACTCAATCAAATTAATGCAAAAATCGCCGTTTGCCAAAAATGCCCTCTAGCCAAAACCCGCACCAATACCGTTCCCGGCACCGGCAACATTAATACCGACATTGTTTTTATTGGTGAAGGACCCGGAAAATCCGAAGACGAACAGGGGATACCATTTATAGGTGCCGCCGGCCGCATCTTAAACGAAATGCTCCATAACATCGAACTCGACCGCGACGATATTTTCATTACAAACATTGTTAAATGTCGACCACCAAAAAATCGCGACCCAAAAATAACAGAAAAAAACATCTGCAATACCTACCTCCAACAACAACTCGCTCTTATCAACCCAACTTTAATTATCCCGCTTGGCCGCCACGCCATGGAATATTTTTTACCAAATGCCAAAATTTCCGAAACACATGGAAAACCTCAAGTCATAATTACGGCCACTGGCAAATCACAAGTAATTTATCCACTTTATCATCCCGCCGCCGCCCTATATAATCCTCGTACTAAACTAGTCATCGCCGATGACTTTGCCCTCATTCCCTCTCTAATCAAAAAATATAAAAATGTTTAAAAAATACATCCTCCCACTCACAATCCTATTTTTACTGGGCGCAATCAGCACCATCATCACTTTGTACAAGTTATCACCATGCATCACGTACGACCCCGTTAACTTTTGCAAAGACTACTACTCAATTGCCATTATGGCCATGAGCCTGAGTATTCTCCTAAGTCTAACCGGTATCCTGAGCCTCGCCGGCTATTTAATTAGATGGCGATTTTATCGTAGCGAAATTTTCAGCAATCACTTTAATATCGCTCTACGCCAAGGATTCCTCCTTAGCCTAACAGTAGTTTTAGCACTATGCATGATGGTCCTCAGTATTTTTCGATGGTGGTCAATTCTCATTTTAATCGGCCTCATTATCCTAATCGAATTCTATTTTTCCGGCCGCGAAAACACTTAATACGCAAAACGATCAATAAAACGGAACTTACTTAAAGGCCACAAAGTCACCCAAGCCCGCCCCGAAATATTACCCCGATCCAAATAAACATCCTCGGACTGTGGAGTGCAATCATTAAAACTAGACCCAAAACACATTCTAGAATCCGTACTATGCGTTCGGTTATCGCCTAAAACAAAATAACGATCACGCGGAACTTCATAAACCATTTCGCCCCTACCACCACGAACCAAAGTATTACCCAAATTTTCTTCACTTAAATAAGTTTCCTTCAAACGCACATCATCACCATCTTTACGTAGATAAACATACCCATCACGAACCACAACCGTATCTCCCGGCAAACCAATCACTCTCTTAATAAAATACTGCTCGTCATCCTTAGGTGGATGAAACACAATAATATCACCACGCTTAGGCTCACCAATTTGCAAATTGCCCGCTTTTAAATAACCAGCCTTATTTACAATAATATATTCACCATATCCATTTTTACATTGATCATTAATAAAATTAATCGTATTACACATGGATGCGCCAAAAACATGAAAAGGTGAGATCAAAAATGTTCGAATCACCAACACAAAAATCAAAATAAAAACAAAGTTCAAAAATAAATCCAAAAAAACTAACCAAAAGCTTTGATCCTCAGCAGAATCAGTTTTTTTAACCATAAATCATTTATAAATTCTAATAATAAAGCTTAACAAGCTTATCAGAATTGGGAGTCATTGCAATCCGACTTCCAAACAGGTTAAGATAAGACTGCATAATTTATAGATATGAAAGGCGTGAATCGAATTAGTGCATTTTTCTTTAACAGCTATCTTGAAGATGGTGAAACAATAGCCGTTATTTTGCACAAACACATCATCACACTTCTACAACCACTTATTGTTAATAGCGTCATTTTTTTTATTCTACCTGCAACTATTTGGATCGTTGCCCCAAAATTAGCTTTACCCGCTTTCATAATTATTTTAATTGGAACATGGCGGCTTTTCTATAAAACAATCGCTTGGTATTTTAATACTTTACTAGTCACAAACCTTAACCTGGTCGATATTACTTGGAACGGATTTTTTGAGCGTAGCGCCACCAGAGTTGAATACAATCAAATCGAAAGTTTTTCCTACGCCATTAGTGGCTTTTTAAGTACAATTCTTAATATGGGAGATGTTATCATTGCCAAAAACAGTGGCACAGAAGTCCCTGTCCCACACCTCTATCGCCCAAAAAAGAAAACCCAAATCTTAACTCAACTTCAAGATCAATTTATGACTAACCACCAACAAAGACAAAGTGGCGCCATTAAAGATCTCTTAACTTCCATGCTCGAACAACATATTTTAGAAAACGGTATTGTAATCGACGACGAATGACATCAATAATTTTAGCCGCCATCCTCCTCCTTTTATTTTTAGGACTCGCACTTGCGGGCGTACTTTACGAAATAAAAAAAGGCAAACTTGACCTCCCTACAAAAAAATTCATCCAAGGCCAATGGCACAAAGCCGAAGCTCTTAGCAAAAACGACCTGCGCGCCGCCATCTTTGAAGCCGATAAAATTCTCGCCTTCACCCTCACCAAAATGGGTGCCACCGACAACATAACTAAAAAAATCAAACAGTTTGAAAGCCGCTTTAAAGACCCCGAACTTGTCTACCAAGCCCATCGTCTCCGCAACCTTCTTGCTCACCAAGTGGACTTTCACCCCTCTAACCAAGAACTACAACAAAAATTCAACTACTTTAGAGGCGCCTTAACTGACTTAGGTGTCTTTAAATACTAAAAAGAACAGGCATTGACAAAATAACACACGGTGGTAATCTCTGGTACTGAAATTTGCTAAATACATATGCCAAAACTGCCTAAACAACTCGAATTTTCAAAAGACATAACAAGCAAAACACCAAAACTGCTACCACCTAATGAACATACAAAAGCCACAATAATCGCAACAATAATTGCAACAATGATAACAACAACGCTCATAGATAGAGCTTGCAATAATGGTTATCCACCAACAAAAAATGCACAACTCACTCAAACAAAAGATGGCCAAATATTTTTAGAATACAATAACAAAAAACAAGTTTGCATAAAAAGACCAAGCACCAGCAATGACACACTAAACACATTAAACAACTTTGCCTACATTTATCTTAACGAAAATGGAAATCTAACCCACATGGAAATTATTCCACCACATAACAAAGTCCCATTAAAACCTAATCAAATTATCCTCTTAATGAATGAAAAGGGCAATTTTAGCTGTCTCATGCCAACAAAACGCACACCTCCATCAAAAAACGCCCCTCCCTTCAATAGTCGATTATCGATACCGGTCTAAACACAATCACTTGCCGACTAATCAAAGTTAATCTATCTTTTTAAACGAATATCGCTAACTAAATCTCAAATGGCCTACGAAACCGTCATTGGATTAGAGATCCATGTCCAAATGAACACCAATACTAAACTTTTTTGCCGATGCAGTAATGACTCTTTTAATGTACAACCCAACACCAACGTGTGCCCAATTTGCATGGGCTACCCCGGCCAACTACCAATTACCAACGAAACAGCAGTCCAAAAGGGGATTCTTACAGGCTTAGCCCTTAACTGCGAGATTGCCCATTTTTCCAAATTTGACCGCAAACAATATTTTTACCCCGATCTACCATCCGGCTTCCAAATTTCACAATACGACCAGCCATTATGCGGGACAGGGAGTATCGATATTCACCGTAACGACAACAGCATCAAAAAAATCGGCCTCACCAGAATCCACCTCGAAAACGACGCCGGCAAACTAACTCATACCGCACACGGCACCCTCTGCGACTACAACCGCGCCGGCACTCCCTTAATGGAAATCGTCAGCGATCCCGACATGAACAGCATTGAAGAAGCCAGCCTCTACGCCCGCGAAGTCCAAAAAATTGTCCGCCACATTGGCACAAGCGACGCCGACATGGAAAAAGGCCACATGCGTTTTGATGTCAATATTTCCCTCAGACCCGAAGGACAAGCCGAGTTAGGCACCAAAGTCGAAATCAAAAATCTAAACTCCTTCACCGCCCTCGAAAAAGCAATTGAATTTGAAATGAAGCGACAAGCCGAAATGCTCGACAACAACGAAACAATCGACCAAGAAACCCGCGGCTGGGATGACACAAAAATGCAAACAATCAGCCAACGTAGCAAAGAACAAGCCCATGACTACCGTTACTTCCCCGAACCCGACCTACCACCAATCACTCTCACAAAAGAAGAAATTGACACCTACCGCACCCAAATCCCCGAACTACCACGCGCCAAGTACGAACGCTACATCAGCAACTTTAACCTCCCCGAAGAAGACGCCCGCATCTTAACCGAAGAACCTGCCCGCGCCGCCTTTTTTGAAACCGTCCTCACAATCTGCAACAACCCAAAACTAGCTGTTTCATTTATTAATACCATTCTGGCAAAACCTCTAAGCGATGCCGGTCTCAGCTTTAACCAAAGCCCCATTACCGCCGAAAACATGGGCAAACTCATTAACCTGGTAGAAACAACCACCGTTTCCAACAACCAAGCCAAAACCGAAATTTTTGAAGCCATGTACCAAACCGGCAAAGACCCCGAAACCATTGTTAAAGAAAAAGGCATCAAACAAGTCACCGACACAGGCGCAATTACCGAACTTTGCAAAGAAGCAATTCTGGAATGCCCGGATGCCGTCACCGATTTTAAAGCAGGCAAAGACAAAGCCATTGGTGCGATAGTTGGCAAGGTTATGCAAAAGAGCAGGGGACAAGCCAACCCGGGCATGGTAGATAAAACTTTGCGAGAGTTATTAAAGTAGGGTATAATACAAGCAAATAAAAATAAATTACAAAAATGCTTACAACCCTCGACTTCCTTTACCTAACAATTGGCATTAGTACCATCATTCTTGTTATTTTTGTCTCGATTGCGATCATTCAATTAATTTTAGTGTTGCGCGATCTCCGCAAAATTACCGACACCGCCGGCACAATTACCGAACATTTTCACCAAATTGTGGCAACGCCATTATATTATATTGGCAAAGTAGGGGAAGCCATTGGTCCACATTTGGAAAAACTGATTAAAGACAAACTGAAAAAAAACAAATAAAACAAATTTGACAAAAACAGTCCACCTCCTTACTATCCTCAAGTAAAATAGTTAACTTTTTATGAAAACAACCACAACTCAAAATTCATTTTATTTTTTCTGGACTCACTAAATGTGGTGATTTTTGGTATAACTCTAAACCCAAACTCACCACCCGGTGAGTTTTTTTATTTATTAATTAACCAACAACATGATTATTCTCATTAAAAAAGACACCCCCCCCGAACAAATAGAAGAGGTAATTGTCCGCCTCAAAAAACACCAAATTCAGCCACTACCAATTTACAACGGTCGCCAAACCGTAATTGTTGCTACCGGTGCTACCGAAAATATCACAATTCAAACAGTTCTTTCTTGGGACGAAGTGGAAACAGCCACAATTACATCGGCCCCATACAAACTGGCCGCCCGAGCCAACAACCCGGAAGGAACAATTATTACCGTTAATAACGTAAAAATTGGGGGCAAACATCTAGCCATTATGGCCGGTCCTTGCTCCGTAGAATCCCGTGAACAATTAGACGAAGCCGCCAAAAAAGTTAAAGCAGCCGGCGCCAACATTCTCCGCGGTGGCGCCTTTAAGCCACGCACCGGCCCTTACGCTTTTCAAGGATTAGGTGAAGAAGGCTTAATCTTACTCAAAAAAATCGGCGAAAAATACAACATGCCCGTCATTACCGAAGTCCTAGACCCTCGTGACGTTGAATTAGTCGAAGAATACGCCGACATTTTCCAAATCGGCGCCCGCAACATGCAAAATTTCCGCCTACTGGAAGCGGTCGGTAAAAGCCAAACACCCGTAATGCTAAAAAGGGGCGCCAGTGCCACAATCGAAGAACTCTTATTGGCAGCGGAATACATTTTATCCAACGGCAATATGAATGTAATATTATGCGAACGTGGTATTCGTACTTTTGAAAAAGAGACCAGAAACACTCTCTGCCTGGCCACGGTGCCGGTTGTCCAAAAATTAAGCCACCTTCCCATTATTATTGACCCCAGCCACGGCACCGGCAACCCCGACTACATCCCCGCCATGACCTACGCCGCTATTGCCGCCGGCGCCAACGGTGTCATGATCGAAGTCCACCCAAATCCACCCGAATCATTATCCGACGCCGACCAAGCCCTCACACCGGCAGAATTTGCCCACATTATGCAAACCGCAGCCCCAATTATTTCCGCAGTGAATAAGCAAATAAATTAACCCACATAAACATGGCAGGAAACAGCTTCGGCACAATCTTTAAAATTACCACCTTTGGTGAATCACACGGCAAACTTGTAGGCGTGATTATTGACGGCTGCCCAGCCAACATTTCCTTAAATGAGAAAGACATCCAAATCGACCTAGACCGTCGTCGCCCCGGCCAAAGCAAAGTCACCACCAGTCGCCAAGAAGAAGACAAAGCCGAAATTGTTAGCGGTGTTTTTGAAGGCAAAACAACCGGCATGCCTATTACCGTCATTGTTAAAAATAACGACCAACGCAGCCAAGACTACGACCGTCTTCGCGATAATTTTAGACCCGGCCATGCCGACAAAACTTATCAAGAAAAATACGGACACCGTGATCATCGCGGTGGGGGACGTAGTTCCGGACGCGAAACAATCGGCCGCGTTATTGCCAGCGCCGTTGCCAAAAAAATTCTCCCCAACAACCTAAAAATTATTGGCTCTACCGTCCAAGTTGGCCCACACATCGTTAATGAGTACAAACCAGAAACAATCGAACAAAACCCCATGCGCTGCGCCGACCCTAAAGTCACCCAAGACATGATTAATTATGTCACAGAACTCAAAAAGCAAAACAATTCTACTGGCGCACTTATCCAAATAGAAATTAATAATTGCCCCGCCAACCTGGGCGAACCGGTTTTTGATAAACTAAAAGCCGACCTGGCCAAAGCCATCATGAGCATTGGTGCCGTTACAGGCTTTAGTTATGGCGCCGGCTTTACAACCTCCCAACTAACTGGCCAAGAATACACCAAAAACCCCAATAATTTTGGTGGCATGCTAGGTGGTATCAGCACCGGTGAAAAAATCTCATTAAGCGTCAGCGTCAAACCAACATCAACCATTGGCGAAGCAGCCAAAGAAGGCCGCCACGACCCCTGCATTGCACCACGCATAATTCCCGTAATCGAAGCCATGATTGCCATTACCCTGGCTGACCACTACTTACGCAACAAAATTTATCAATAATCCTTAATCAAATCTTTATGGAACTTAATCAACTTCGCACCCAAATCGAACAACTGGATCATCAATTACTAACCACCATCGAACACAGATTTGCCATTGCCAAACAAATTGCAGCAATCAAAGGCAAAGAGAGCATATACGACGAAACCCGCGAGCACGCACTACTTGAGCAATGGTTAGCCCATAAACTGGACGGCAACTTTATTCGCGCCCTTTTTCACCTAATTCTCAACGAATCACGCAATTTAATGATTAGGAAATGATTATAACCCTCGGCCCCAGCGGCACCTACAGCGAAATTGCCGCCACCAAACTTTTCCCCAACAAAGAAATTATCCTCAAAGATTCCTTTTTTGACATTTTCGCCAACCACAAAAAAAACGACCTCATGGTATTACCCCTCGAAAACAGTAATTACGGCTCTGTCATCCAAGTTTGGGAAGAAATTGCCAAAAAAGAACTTTTCATTTCCAAAACCTTAATCATGGAAATCAAACATTCTTTAGGCTCAAAGTCTACAAATTTTCAAACAATCCATGGGCATCCTCAAGCCATTGGGCAATGTATCGAATTTCTTCACAAACAATACCCAAATGCCAAAATTGAAACCGCCACCAGTACCGGTGATGCCATCAACAAAGCATTAAAAGATCTCACTTGCGCCGCAATCGGTTCAGCAGACATTATGGCAAGCAAAGGCCTCCAAATTATCCACCAAAATATCAGCGATTCCTTAAACAACAAAACCGTCTTTGGTGTCATCAACAATATCGACCATTTCCCCAACGACCCCAAAAACACAACCGTCATCCTCATTACACCACAAAACGACCGACACGGATTACTCTTCAATATTTTACAAATCATCGAAACTCACTCTCTCAATATGACCCGCCTAGAATCCCGCCCACAAGGGGACAACCTCGGCAAATACAAGTTTTTTATCGACTTACAAACCTCCCCAAACAGTCCGGAATTTAAACAAACATACCAAGCATTAAGCAAAGACCACCAAGTAAATATTATTGGTGCATATTGACATATTTTCCTTTTCCTGCAATAATAAGTCTTCCTAAGGAAACAAGATGAAAAAAATTCAGAAACAAGTCCTCAAATATTATTGGCAAAAAGTACGCACATACCCGCGTTATTTATTTGCAATATTTTTAGGACAGAGTGGGGGAATTGCAGCTGATTTAGTCAAACCCTACATCTACAAATTAATCATCGATTTAGTTGTTCTGGGATCCACCAACTACAATCGTATTTTTGGCTTATTAGTCATCATTTTAGTTAGTGAAATCATCTTATCAAATTTATGGCGTGTTGCCGGATTTGCCGGAATTAAACTGCAAACAGAAGCCATGACCAGCATTGCCAATGAATCTTTTGATTACCTACAACAACATTCTTACACCTACTTTAGTAATAATTTTACCGGTGCCCTTGTAAAACGCCTAAACCGCTTTATTAGTTCATTTGAAAGCATTGCAGACCGAATTACTTGGAATTTATTAACTCTCACAATTCGGACAATCTTAGTATTAGTCATTCTCACAATCGCCGATTGGCGCATTGCCGCCGTGTTACTCGTTTGGTTGACTATCTATGGCCTAACCTTACGCTGGTACCTAAATTGGCATACCAAAATGGATACTACCGTCGCCAGCCAAGAAACAAAAGTCACAGCTCAACTGGCGGACAGTATTACCAACTTTGAAAATGTTAAACTTTTTAGCAACGTCAAATACGAACGTAAACGATTTAGAGATACAACCGGCAAACTAAAAGATTTAATGAAAATATCTTGGACCGCTAACGAATGGTATTTTGCCTTTCAAACAATTTTGATGGTCATTGGTGAATTTGGCATTATGTGGATCACCCTAAAATTCTGGCAACAAAACCTCTTAACCATTGGAACAGTGCTTTTAGTTCAAGCCTACGTTGTTCAAATTATGTCCAGAGTTTGGGACTTAAGCCATGTCTTTAAAGACATTTACCGCAATTTATCCAACGCCGAAGAAATGATGGTTATCCTTAATTCCCCGCATGAAGTTAAAGACAAAAAAGGCGCTAAAACACTTAAAGTTACCAAAGGAACCATCCAACTAAAAGACATCAGTTACGCCTACGAAAACATCCAAACAGTCTTCAAAAACCTCAACATTACAATAAAATCCCAAGAAAAAATTGCCATTGTTGGCGAATCGGGAGCCGGTAAATCCACCCTGGTAAAATTACTCCTGCGCTTTTACGACCTCCAAAAAGGCCAAATTTTAATTGATGGCCAAGGAATCAACCAAATCACCCAAGCCAGCCTCCGCCAAAACATTGCTTTTGTCCCACAAGACCCGGCCATGTTCCACCGCAGCATTATCGAAAATATTCGCTACGGGCGCCTAAATGCAACCGACGAAGAAGTAATTAAAGCTGCAAAACTGGCCCGTTGTCATGAATTCATTATGAAAAGTCCTCAAGGATACCAAACAAAAGTAGGGGAACGCGGCATTAAACTTTCCGGCGGCGAACGCCAACGTATTGCCATTGCCCGCGCCATTCTTAAAAACGCACCAATCCTAGTATTAGACGAAGCCACATCGAGCCTCGACTCCCGCTCCGAACGCTTAATTCAAGCTGCCCTCCACAATTTAATGAAAAACAAAACCGTCATCGCCATCGCCCATCGCCTTTCAACAGTAAAAGAAATGGATCGCATTATCGTACTAGAAAATGGTGTAATTCTTGAAGAAGGCAAACACGCCGAACTCCTCACCAAAGACAAACATTATGCCGAATTATGGAAGATCCAAAGTGGTGGTAACAGCTAGCACTCGCCAAGGGAACACCACAACCGCCCGCAAAATCCGTTTTAAACGTGATGGCTGCTTAAACAAACGGTAAAACCACTCCAAGCCCACCTTTTGCCAAAACAGGGGAGCACGCGCAACCTCACCGGCCAAATAGTCAAAAGCACCACCAACACCAACAGCCACCCGCACATGTTTAAACTTGTGCAAATTGCGCTTAATCCAAAACTCTTGATTAGGCGCCCCATAAGCCACAAACAACACTTTTGCATCACTATTGTTAATTTGCTCCACAATATCATCTTCAAACTGAGAAGCCGGATTACCCGCATAAGTCCCTACAATATTGGCATACGGGAATTTCTTCACAACTTGTTCCGCAACCCCCGGCGCCGCTCCCAATAAAAAATACGAAATATCAGGATTCCACACCAACAATTGCTCCATTAACCCTGTACCCGTAACCCGCTTAACCATTGCCTTTGGCCGCTTAATTGCACACCAAACAACCGATGGATAAACCAATAATTTTCGTTTCCACATCGGCCATTTTGCCGCTGTCTGTTCAAACCAAGATGCCCATTCTATCCCAAACCCATCAGCCAATTTAAGTTCCGCCTGCAAAACAAGCTCCTTAAAATCCGCCATTGCCCACATTATTAAAAATATCTCCGGATTAGGAGTAACAATTTGTGTTTTATTCGGCTTATCAACTAAACCTGCCACAAACGCAACAGCCTCCGGCATACCTTCATCCAAAAACTCCACGCCCAAAACCGTTTTAGTTTCCATATTTATAAACATTTACAAATCCAAACAAAATTATGAGCCTTTAACATCGGCACATGCAAACTTTTATTATCAATAAAAAACTCCTCCACAATTTCCAACGGCTGTGAACGTAACAAAGCCCGCATCTCCCAAGGCGTAAAAGCATGATAATAACGCCCATTGCCCTTAACCGCATTTGTCCCCCAATCAAAAAACGTATCGTTCCAATCATACTTGCCAAATGTTTTAAAATAACGCCACAAAGACCGCCACACATGCTGCCGATACTTTTGCTGAAACAAATTCCACACCGAAATAATTAAATAACCATCCTTTTTGGTCACTCGCACCATTTCTTCCAAACCTTTAATGCGCTGCGCAACGCCCGGTAAATGATGAAAAGCCGCAATGCAAAAAGTCCGATCAAAAACCCGATCCCTAGCCGCAATTTTAGTCATCGACCCTTCCTTAAACTGTACTTTTCGCTTTTCCGCCATCACCAACTTTTTCTTTTCCTGTTCCGCCAACTTCAACAACTCCACACTAATATCAATCCCCAAATATCGCACATTTCGCCCCTTTAGCGCCTGCCAAAACAGCCGCCCATTTCCACACCCAATATCCAAAACCCGCGCTCCGTCCGGACAAACCTCCTTATACAACTCAAACTCAAACCAAGGCTGCTGCCGCGTTAAGTGCCACTCATCGGCAACTTTATTATAATGAGTCTTAACCTGTTTCAAAACCTTTCTGGCAGTTTCTTTTTTCATGGCAGCATCATAACAAAAACTAAGGCACCTACCAATGCTATTATCTACCCACTCCACAGGCTATACAAACTAATCGGCTAGAGTTTGAATTAGACATTTCCAGCGTGCTGGGAAAATCAAAAAAAGTTAAAAGGTCACATGAGGACATTGTGCCACTTTGTAAGAGCCACCATCGCATAGCCCACGGAGCGAAACTGGAACCACTACAAAAGTCGGGTGGATGTGGTAGATGTGATGGTGAGAAAGTATTGATTTAGTAAATTGATGTTTATTGTAATTAAGTAAGATTTGTGTTATCTGTAAATGGACTAATCATTCATCCATGGCCGTTTACGAACTCAGACCGGAACAAGAAAAACTCTGCCATGATGTAATTCTCGAACTCTACAATTTTATTGAGCTAGCCGACGAAGCCCTTCTTGATCAAAGAAAAGTCGAAAAAATCCGCAACCAAGTTACAAAAAAACATCTAGCAACACCACCACGCAACATTGAACTCATTGCCGCCTACAATAAGCTGGTAGAGGAGGGGACAATCGAACCCAACGACACGATTTTCAGCTTTTTAGTAAAACGAAAAATCCGCAGTTCCTCAGGAATTGCCAATATTACTGTACTAATGAAAGCTTTTGGCTGTCCCGGCAAATGTATTTTTTGCCCCACCCAGCCGGACATGCCCAAAAGCTATTTTTCCAACCAACCGGCCATGCTTCGCGCTGTTCGCAACAACTTCGACTGCTACAAACAAATGAAAACCCGCCTCAACGGCCTCCAAACCCAAGGCCACGACATTAGCAAAGTGGATGTTCGCACCGCCGGCGGCACCTGGTCTTCATATTTACTCGACTACCAAGAATTTTTTGTAAAAAGCATCTATTTTGCCCTAAACGAAGGCCCCGGCGACTTCCTCCCCAACGAAGAAGCCACAAAACGCATAACCGCAGCCAGCCTCGAAGACTTAATCACAGAAAACGAAACCGCCAAATGCCGCTGCGTCGGTCTTTGGGTAGAAACAAGACCCGACTGGGTAGACGAAGCCGAAGTAACCCGCCTCCGCCGCTTTGGCGTTACCGGTATCGAACTCGGCATCCAAACCACAAACGACGAAGTCAACAACTTTAACCGCCGTGGACACGGCTTAGCCGAATCCATTAAAGCCACCCAACTTTGCCGTGACGCCGGCCTCAAAATTTGCCACCACATCATGCCCAATCTGCCCACCGCCAGCATCCAATCCGATCTCCAAACCGTAACCGACCTCTTTGGCAAAGGCTGGCTCGAACCAGACTACATCAAAGTTTACCCATGCATGGTCACTCCCTATACAACCCTCGCCAAAATGGTCGAAAAAGACCCCAGCATCTTCACCGCCTACACCGACGATCAACTCACCAAAATCGTCACCACCATCATCCAAATGGTCCCAGAATACTGCCGCATTATCCGCATTTTAAGAGATTTCCCCTCCGAAGTCGTCCTCCAAGGCACAAAAATGTCCAACCTCCGCCAAATCATTAGCAACAGTGGCGTTACAAGCCGTGACATCCGCAGCCGTGAAATCCGTGGTAACAACTACATCCCCACCAACGTCAAACTCATAACCCGCCAATACCAAGCCAACGAAGGCGAAGAATTTTTCATCAGTTTTGAAGACACAATCCAAGACAAACTAATCGGCCTAGTCCGCCTACGCCTCCCCAAAAACAAAAACACCTACATACCCGAACTAACAGACGCCGCTTTAGTCCGCGAGCTACACGTCTATGGTACCCAAAAGAGTTTAAATAAAGATAAAAAAGACAGCCTCAAATCCAAAACCCAACACAAAGGCTACGGCCGCCACCTAATGGAAGCCGCCGAACAAACCGCCGCCGCCGCCGGCTATAAAAAAATCGCCGTAATTTCCGCTATTGGCACTAGGGAATACTACAAAAAATTGGGATATGAATTGGAAGGGACGTATATGGTGAAGGGGATTTAAAAAAACGTACAATTTCGAATACGCCACATAACCCTTGCACTCAAAGCTGCGGCAGCCGGATCACAAACTACTGGCAACGTAGGCACACGTCGCGGAACACCAAATAAATCAGCTAGCGCCCCCAAACCATGACACTGACAAAGATTCAAATATGAAGAGTCTTTATCAAATTCCGCATCCGGGAGAAGCCACCCGCATTCTTTCGCTACCATATATCTCTTAAAATTCAAAATTTCAACTAATAGTGTATGACGAATATCTTCAAATTTTTGCCCTTCCTTTAAATAACCATGCTCTACAGCAAAAGCTACTACCATTTCCGTCGCTATCGTAATACGATCCGGAGCTTCAACATTATTACCATTTCCACTCTCTATAACAAATTGTTAACAAATAAATAGTATATATACCCCTTAATTCAAGCCACCATATTCAACGATCCCATCCTTTACAACACTGCCTCTATGTAACAGCCACAAAAATTCTCGTAAATCCACTTCAAATGTTTCTCCAACTGCCAACCTCAAAAAATCCAAATAGTTATTCCTCAAATTAGACAAATCATCAATATACTTAGTTGCCTCCAAATTTGTCATTCCTTCAAACTCTAGTAAATAATAATAAAAATCATCAACATCCAAAAAAGCCCTATTTAATTCACTTCTAATCTCCTTAACAATAGCACTATTTCTAATTTTAAATTCAATACAGTCTAAATCAAAATCAGCCACTCCTCCCTTACAAGCTTGCAAGTAGGGAAGTACAGCCTCATTCCAAATCAACCTAAGGTTTTCCTCTCCACAAAGCCGTAAATACAATCTAGAGAATTCCGATAAACTAGAATTAACCTGATCTATACTCAACTTCTTCACTCCAGAAGGCACTTTTTCGACCATATAATCAAACAAAATGATAAAAGGGGACAACAATACGGGATTATGTAAATCAACTCAAGCGATAATAAAAAAAACACCTATACTCCGCCCGCTCATAATCTAGAGTTATTAAGTATTTGAAATTTTGGCGTAAGGAGGGAGGCAAGCTTTTCAGGATATCTTTCGTAAGCATGGATAATAGTTGAAAGTATGGTTTCAGAGAATTCTTCGAAATCCTCAAAGTAACGGGAGTGTATGCACTC
>Ga0210044_10003732_pt1 | contig 21644 bp, 18 predicted proteins | sample CryGey13umfilter_2_FD_183959 | JGI IMG/M metagenome (GOLD analysis project Ga0210044, IMG submission 183959) | Groundwater microbial communities from aquifer in Utah, USA - Crystal Geyser 4/9/14 3 um filter (SPAdes) (version 2) | ecosystem: Environmental > Aquatic > Deep subsurface >... | reverse complement strand
ATTTCCCAGAGCGCGTCCACACCCACATCGTGGCGCACCCATTCTCGGTCCATGCGACCGGCGTGGGTGAGCCGGGCCTGCCGCCGATCCCGCCCGCGCTGTGCAACGCGATCTTCAACGCCACCGGAAAGCGGCTGCGCAGCCTGCCGATCGGCGAGACCATCGACGCCTGAGCGCCGTTCCGGCGGGGCCTGAGCGCCGTTCCGGCGGGGCCTGAGCGCCCCGCCGGAGCCGCTGACGGCGTCCGACCCACTCCGCACCCCGCTTTCGCACCTGCGAAATGATCTTGCGATGCAGCGTGACCAAGCGTAACGTTCGTGCGACAGTTTCCCGGGGGCTTTGAAGACAGTGCTCTATCACGCATACGAGCTGACGCACGCGGCGGTTTCGCCATTCCGCAACGCCGCGCAGATGGGTGTGACCGCGATGCGCAATCCGGTCAATCCGCTGGCGGACACGCTGGGCTTTCGCGCGACGGCGGCGGCGTTCGAGATGTTCGTCAACGCCACGCGGCGTTATGGCAAGCCCGAGTTCGGCATCGAGACGGTGGAGATCGCGGGCGAGACCACGCCCATCACCGAGGAGGTGGTTCATCACCTGCCGTTCTGCGACCTGCTGCATTTCAAGCGCGATTCGGTGCTGGCGGAGGCGCGCAACGACCCCAAGGTGCTGATCCTGGCGCCGATGTCGGGCCACTTCGCCACCCTGCTGCGCGGCACGGTCGAGGCGATGCTGCCGGAGCACGACGTCTATATCACCGACTGGATCGACGCGCGCAACGTGCCGCTTTCAAAGGGCAAGTTCGATCTGGACGACTACATCGACTATATCGCCGCGTTCTGCGAATTCCTCGCGCAGGATGGCGAGCGCCCGGCGGTGATGGGCGTGTGCCAGCCCGGCGTGCCGGCGCTGGCGGCGGCGGCGCTGATGAGCGCGCACGGCGCGGCGCACCGGCCCGCCGCGCTGATCCTGATGGGGTCGCCCATCGACACCCGCGTCAGCCCGACCGAGCCGAACGTGCTGGCGACCTCGCGGCCGCTGTCGTGGTTCGAGAAGAACGTCATCACCACGGTGCCGTTCCCGAATCCGGGCTTCATGCGCAAGGTCTATCCCGGCTTTCTGCAACTGTCGGGCTTCATGTCGATGAACCTCAACCGCCATGTGGACGCGCATGTGAAGCAGTTCCGCAACCTCGTGCGCGGCGACGGCGAAAGCGTGGCGGGGCACCGCACTTTTTATGACGAATACCTCGCGGTGATGGACCTCACGGCGGAATTCTACCTCCAGACCGTCGATGTGGTGTTCCAGAAGCACGCCATGCCCAAGGGCGAGATGATGCACTACGACGAGAAGATCGACCTCGGCGCGATCACCGATGTCGGGCTGTTCTGCGTCGAGGGCGAGGCCGACGACATCACCGGGCGCGGCCAGACCGAGGCGGCGCTGACGCTGTGCGCGAACCTGCCGCAGTCGAAAAAGGGCAGCTACATCCAGGCCAAGGTCGGCCATTACGGCGTATTCAACGGCAGCCGCTGGCGCCAGCACATCCAGCCGAGGGTGCGGGAATTCATCCGCGCCCGCCGCGCCTTCGTGCGCGGCTGAGCACGCGCTCAAGACCGAAGCGCGCATGAGCGGCGTGATCCGGCTCGACGATCCGGCGGTGCTGGTGCGTCTGCACCGCTCCGCCCGCGCGCGCCGCTTCACCCTGTCGCTGCGCGGCGGCGAGGCGCGGCTGACCGCCCCCACCCACGCCCGCGAGACCGAGGCGCGCATGTTCCTGCTGCGTCAGAGCGACTGGCTGCGCGACGCGCTGGCCCGCGCGCCGCTGGCGCATGACGTTGTGATCGGCGCGCATGTGCTGATCGACGGCGCATCGGTCGGGATCGTGGACAGCGGACGGGCGCGCGGCCCCTGCGTGCTGTGCGGCGGCGCGCTCGCCACGCCCGCCGCCGCCCCGGGCGCGGCGGTGGCGGCGTTCCTGCGCGCCCGCGCCCAGGCCAGCATCACCCCCGCCGCCAAGGCGGCGGCGGCGGCGCTGGGGCGGCCTGTGGGGCGGATCAGTTTTCGCGACACGCGCTCGCGCTGGGGGTCGTGCACGGCGCGCGGCGATCTGTCGTTCTCGTGGCGGCTGGCGATGGCCCCGCCCGCCGTGCGCGACTATGTGGCGGCGCATGAGGCGGCGCATCTGGTCGAAATGAACCACGCGCCCGCCTTCTGGCGGCTGGTCGAGCGCCTCAGGCCCGACTACCGCGCCGAGCGCGCCTGGCTGCGCGCCGAGGGCGCGCAGCTGCACCGCTACCGGTTCACGCCCGCAACGGCCTGAACGGGCCTAGCCGAATCGCCCGGTGATATAGTCCTGGGTGCGGCGGTCCGACGGGCTGGAGAAGATCTTCTCGGTGTCGTCGTATTCCGGCATGACGCCGAGGTGAAAGAACGCCGTCTTCTGGCTGACGCGCGCGGCCTGCTGCATCGAGTGGGTGACGATGACCACGGCGTAGGTTTCGCGCAATTCGTTGATCAGGTCCTCGACCTGCGCCGTGGCGATCGGGTCGAGCGCCGAGCACGGCTCATCCATCAGCAGCACTTCGGGCTGGGTGGCGATGGCGCGGGCGATGCACAGGCGTTGCTGCTGGCCGCCCGACAGGCCGGTGCCCGGCGCGTCGAGCCGGTCCTTGACCTCGTTCCAGATCGCGGCGCGGCGCAGCGAGGTCTCGACGATCTCGTCGAGCTCGGCCTTGTTGTTGGCGAGGCCGTGGATGCGCGGGCCGTAGGAGACGTTGTCGTAGATCGACTTGGGGAACGGGTTGGGCTTCTGGAACACCATGCCGACGCGGGCGCGCAGCTGCACCGGGTCGATCTGCGGGTCGTAGATGTCCTTGCCGTCGAGCAGGATGTCGCCGGTGACGCGGCAGATGTCGATGGTGTCGTTCATGCGGTTGAGGCAGCGCAGGAAGGTGGACTTTCCGCAGCCCGACGGGCCGATGAACGCCGTCACCGTCTTGTCGAGGATGCCGATCGAGACGTCCTTGATGGCGTGGGTGTCGCCGTAATGGACATTGACCGCCTCGGCGTCGATCTTGACCTTCTCGGCGGGCGCATTGCGACCGGTCGGCGCGGCGACCGTGTCGGTCGTCTGGATATCGGTCACGGCTTGGCTCTCCATTGATTCGGCCTCCTACCAGCGTTTCTCGAGGCGTCTGCGCAATATCACCGCAATCGCGTTCATGGCGATCAGAAAAGTAAGCAGCACAAGGATCGCGGCCGACGTGCGCGAGACAAAGCCGCGCTCGGGGCTGTCGGCCCAGATGAAGATCTGCGTCGGCAGCGCGGTCGCGGGCTGGAACAGGCTGTCCGGCGCGGCGGTGATGAAGGCGTTCATGCCGATCAGCAGCAGCGGCGCCGTCTCGCCCAGCGCCTGCGCCAGCCCGATGATCGTGCCGGTCAGGATGCCGGGCATCGCCAGCGGCAGCACATGGGTCAGCACCACCTGATGCTTGGAGGCGCCCACGCCCAGCGCCGCCTCGCGGATCGACGGCGGCACGCCCTTCAGCGCGGCGCGGGTGGCGATGATGATCGTCGGCAGCGTCATCAGCGACAGCGTGAGACCGCCGACCAGCGGCGCCGAGCGCGGCATCCCGAACCAGCCGATGAACACCGCCAGCGCCAGCAGGCCGAACACCACCGACGGCACGGCGGCGAGGTTGTTGATGTTGATCTCGATGATGTCGGTCAGCCGGTTCTTGGGCGCGAACTCCTCCAGATAGACCGCCGCCGCGATCCCGACCGGAAAGCTGATGAGAAAGCACACCAGCAGCGCGTAGAACGACCCCCAAAGCGCGCCCTTGAGACCCGCGAGTTCAGGGAAGCGGCTGTCCGCGCTGCGCAGCAGCGCCCAGTTGATCGGCTTGGAGACCTGACCCGCCGCCTGAAGCTGGTCGAACCAGGCGATCTCGTTGTCCTTCAGGCGCCGGTTCGCCTCGGGCGTGTCGCGCTTGATGAGACCCTTCATCATCTGGTCGTAGGGGTCTGAAACCGGCACGGTCAGCGTGACGGTGCGCCCGATCAGCGACGGATCGGCGATCACCGCGTCGCGCAGCGCCGTCTGCGCGCCGTTGCTGGGAATGTTGGTCAGCAGACGCTTTTCGGCGCGCGACGTCACCTCGGGGAACCGCGCTTCGATCGCGTCATTGACGATGGCGCGAAAGTTGCCCCTGAAGATATCGTCAGCCGCCACCCGCGCCTCGGTCACCTCGAAATCCAGCGTCACATGAGTCTGCCGGAAGGCGTCGGCGCCGGTTGAGACCAGCGACGACACCAGAATGAACAGCATCAGCAGCGCGAAGCCGAGCGCCGCCATGCCGCCGCCCTTCAGCCACAGATCCGCGCGGTGGCGCTTCTTGATCCGCTCGCCGATCGCGGGGCTGGTCCAGTCCACGGAGATATCGGTCATGTTCCGGCCCTCAATCGTAGATTTCGCGATACTTGCGCACCACGCGCAGCGCGATGACGTTCAGCCCCAGCGTGACGATGAACAGCATCAGCCCCAGCGCGAAGGCCGCGAGCGTCTTGGGATTGTCGAACGAGGTGTCGCCGATCAGCAGGGTGACGATCTGCACCGTGACCGTGGTGACCGAGTCGAGCGGATTGATGGTCAGCGTCGCGATCAGCCCCGCCGCCATCACCACGATCATCGTTTCGCCGATGGCGCGGCTGACCGCCAGCAGGATGCCGCCGACGATGCCGGGGATCGCGGCGGGAAACAGCACCTTGCGCACCGTCTCGCCCCGCGTCGCGCCCAGCGCCAGCGAGCCGTCGCGCAAGCTGCGCGGCACGGCGGAAAGCGCGTCGTCGGCGAAGGACGAGATGAACGGGATCAGCATGATCCCCATCACACCGCCAGCCGCCAGCGAAATGTTGGGCGAGACCGCCACGCCGATGGTCGCGGCGAAGTCCCGCATCGCCGGCGCCACGACCAGGATGGCGAAAAAGCCGTAAACCACCGTCGGCACGCCCGCGAGGATCTCCAGCAGCGGCTTGGTGATGTTGCGAAGCCGGGGCGAGGCGAATTCGTGCAGGTAGATCGCCGTCATCAGCCCGACCGGAATGGCGACCACGCAGGCGATGGTGGTGATGACGAGCGTGCCGAGGATCACCGGCAGCCAGCCAAAGGCGCCGGCGCCCGCCACCTGCCCCTCGCGGATCGGGATCTGCGGCTCCCAGTTCAACCCGAACAGGAACTCGGTGACCGGCACCTTGGCGAAGAAACGCATCGATTCGAACACCAGCGACGCCGTGATCCCGATCGTCACCAGGATCGCCGAAGCGGCGCAGAAGATCATTACGCCCGAGAGAATCTGCTCGACGCGCTGGCGGGCGCGGAACTGTGGCGCGATGCTGCGGCGCGCGCGCCACAGGCCGAAGCCGAGGATCGCCGCCACTCCGAACGCCATAAGCACGTCGCCGATCCCGCGCAGGCTGTTGAGCCTCTCGGCGGCGACGACCATGTAGTCGGCGGGCGTGCCGAACACATTGCCATCGGCCAGCGAGCGCAGCTCCGATTGCACCAGCGAGCGCGCGCCGACGTCATCGAGGGGATAGACGCCGTCGGGAAGGCCGCCCATCACGATCGCCATCACCGCACCCTCACGCAGCGCCAGCCAGATCAGCAGGAAAACAAATGCGGGCAGCGCCGCGAGCAGCGCCGCGTAGGCGCCATGGAAAGCGGTCATCGAGTGCAGCCTGGCGCCGCCATTGCGCAGCGTCTGCGCCGCGCGCCAGTTCACATAAAAGCCTGCTGCGGCGGCGACGATGATCAACAGCATCAGAAAACCGGCCATGGCGCCCCGCATCATCCGTTGAACAGCAAAACCGGCGGCCGCGCGCGGGCGGCCGCCGGCGTGGCGGGCGTCTTACTTGGGCGCCGCCATGTTTTCAGCGTTCAGCACGGCGTTCTGCACGCCGGCCAGCGCCTGCGGCGACAGCGGCACCAGGCCGCGCTCGACCAGGTAGCCGTCGGCGCTCATCGCGCGATCCGACACATACTCGGCCAGGAACTCGTTCAGGCCGGGGATCACGCCGCGATGCGCGTTCTTGACATAGACGAACAGCGGGCGCGCGATCGGATAGGAGAAGTCGGCGATGGTGTCGGCGCTCGGCGAGATGCCGTCCACCGGCACGCCGGTCAGCTTGTCCTCGTTCTCATACAGGAACGAGTAGCCGAAAATGCCGAGCGCGTTCGGGTCGGCCTCGATGCGCTGCACGATCAGGTTGTCGTTCTCGCCGGCCTCGACGAACGGGCCGTCCTGACGCATGCGCGAGCAGTTCTCGGTGACCCACTTGCCGTCAAAGCCGCCGTTCTTGACGTAGGGCAGGCGCTTGCAGCCCTCGTGCATCGCCAGCTCGACAAAGGCGTCGCGGGTGCCGGAGGTCGGCGGCGGGCCGTAGGCGACGATCTCGACGTCGGGCAGCGAAGCGTCAATGTCGCTCCACTTCTTGTTGGGGTTGGCGCCCCAGCCGTCGCCGACCGGCACTTCCGCCGCCAGCGCCAGATAGATCTGCTCGAGCGTCAGCGCCCAATCGGACTTCGACGAGCGCGAGACCGCGATCGACAGGCCGTCATAGCCGATCAGCGCCTCGGAGATGTCGGTGACGCCGTTCTTGGCGCACAGCGCGTACTCGCTCGCCTTCATGGCGCGCGAGGCGCCGGTCACGTCGGCGAAGTTCGCGCCGATGCCCTCGCAGAAAATCTTCATGCCGCCGCCGGTGCCGGTCGACTCGAGGATCGGCGACGCGAAACCGGAGGTGTTGCCGAATTCTTCGACCACGGCCTGGGTGTAGGGGAACACCGTGGAGGAGCCGACGATGCGGATCTGGTCGCGCGCGGACGCGGCGCCTGCGCTGAACGCGATCGCGGCGGCGACAGCAAGAGTGAAGGTAGTTTTCATGTGAGCCTCGTCTGATTTGCCCGAAGGCGGCACGCCCCGGAAACCGACTCGTGTGTTAATCGCCGTTCGCGAAGCTTGGGCGACGATTGCATGACAGTATCGTGACAGCGTCTTCGCGCTATCGCGCTACGCCGCCGCGCCCCTCAGATCGGCCCTATCGCCATGCCCCGGCGCGGCGTCATCAGCGGCGCCGCGAACCAGCCCGCCAGAAACCCGCCAAGATGCGCCTGCCACGCCACGCCGCCGCCGTCGCCAAAGCCCAGCGACAGCACCACGTTGACCGCGGTCAGCGCCAGCACCGTGCTCCAGAAGCGCCGCCTGGGCAGGTCGTGCGCCGCCAGATAGCGCCACTCCCACCGCTTCATGGCGCCGAGAAACCCGAACAGCGCCCCGGAGGCGCCGACCATCGGCACGAACGACGGCCCGGTGTCGGCCAGCAACCCGAACAGCAGCGCGCCCGCGACCGCCGTGCCGAAGAACAGCGCCAGCATCCCCGCCTCGCCCACCGCCCGCGTCAGATGCGCGCCCAGCGCCAGAAACACGGCGGTGTTCATCGCCAGGTGCAGCAGCCCGCCGTGCAGGAACGCATGGGTGACCAGCGACCACCAAAGCTGCGCGGGCACGGCGCGGCCGGCGAGCATGGCGTCGAAATAGATGTCGAAGAACGCGAACGCGCGATACGCGGCGAAGCGCAGACCCTGCGGCGCGAGGCCGAGATCGGAGGCCGTCAGCACCCCCTCGATGGCGATGAACGCGCCCGCCATCGCCCAGACCAGCGGCGGCGCCCCGGTTTTCACGCCATGGCCCCGCGCGCTTGACCGAAACGGGACCGACGCCCATAACGCGCGCGCATCAACGTGGAGAATTCTGGATGTCGGCGTCGAAAGGGCATGGCCACCGCGTCTTCTCGGGCGTTCAGCCCTCCGGGAACCTTCATCTGGGCAATTATCTCGGCGCCGTCAAACGGTTCGTCGAGTTGCAGGGGCGCGGCATAGAGACCGTCTATTGCGTGGTGGACCTGCACGCGATCACCGTGCCGCAGGAACCCGCCGCGCTGGTGCGCGCGATCCGCGAGCTGACGGCGGCGTTTCTCGCCTGCGGGCTCGACCCCGCGCGCTCGATCATCTTCAACCAGAGCCAGGTGCCCGCGCACGCCGAGCTGGCGTGGCTGTTCAACTGCGTGGCGCGCGTCGGCTGGCTGAACCGCATGACGCAATTCAAGGAGAAGGCCGGCAAGGACCGTGAGGGGGCGAGCGTCGGCCTCTACGCCTATCCGGTGCTGATGGCCGCCGACATTCTGGTCTACAAGGCGACGCACGTGCCGGTGGGCGAGGACCAGAAGCAGCACCTTGAACTGGCGCGCGACATCGCCGCGAAGTTCAACCTCGACTTCAACGCGCCCGACTTCTTTCCCCTGCCCGAGCCGCTGATCGAGGGCGCGGCGACGCGGGTGATGAGCCTGCGCGACGGAACCAAGAAGATGTCGAAGTCCGACCCCTCCGACCTCAGCCGCGTCAACCTCACCGACGACGCCGACGCCATCGCCAGGAAGATCCGCAAGGCGCAGACCGACCCCGACCCGCTGCCCGAGACGGTGGAGGGGCTGGCGGGCCGCGCGGGCGCCGACAATCTGGTGGGCATCTACGCCGCGCTCTCCGACGTCACCAAGGCGGACGTGATCGCGGCGTGGGCTGGCAAGCCGTTCTCGGCGTTCAAGCCCGCGCTGGCCGATCTGGCGGTAGAAAAGGTCGGCCCCATCGCCGGCAGGATGCGCGCGCTGCTGGCCGACCCCGGCCATATCGACGCGGTGCTCGCCGACGGCGCCGAGCGCGCCGAGGCGATCGCGGCGCCGGTGGTGCGCGACGCTTACGCGCTGGCGGGGCTGTTGCGCACGCGGCGCTGAACCGGCAAGGCGCGCGGCCCGGCGCGTCAGCCCGGTTCAGCGGGTCGTCACATAGACCTCGATCAGCCCGGCGCCCTCAGTCCCGGCCAGCGCTGCGGCGGGGGGCGTCAGCACCGCTTCGGCGAGGATGCGATCCGCGATCCGCGCGACGATCAGGGCGGCTTCGCGGTCCTGCCCGGCATGGAAAGCCACCTCAGGCAGCACGACCGCCTCCGCCGCCGCGCGCTGTTCCGGCGCGGCGAAGCCCCAGGCCTTGATGGCGGTGTCGAGGCGGGCGACATCGCGCGGGCTGGCGTCGGGCGCGATATGCAGCACCACGCGATAGGGCGGGTCGGCCGCCGTGATCCGCGCGATCGCCTCGGCCTCCGGCGCGTCTTCGGCTGGCGCGGCGTCAGCGCCCGGCGGCGACGTCGCAGCGGATGGCTGCGCCGCAGCCGACTCGGCGCGGGCGGTCTGCGCGAACGCGTCGGCGAAAGCGGCGGATTGATCGGCGGGCGCGACGACGGGCGCGACGACGCCTTCAAGCGCCGGGGGATTCGAGAGCCGGACCGCCGCAAGCGCGGCGAGCGCGACAACCCCGGTCAGCGCCGCGCCCTGAAGCCGGTAGAACCAGGCGCCGCGCCCCTGATGCGCGGCCGGAACGCCGACGGCGGCGACGCGCGGCGCCTGTGAGACTGCCGCGCCGGTTTCGGGCGCGGGAACCGCCAATGAGATCGGGCGCGGCGCAGCCCATGCGCGCTCCGACGAAATATGCTCTTGCAGAATCGGCGACTGCGCAGCGCCGCGGGCCGCGACCTGCGCCTCGAACCGCCCCCAGACGGCTTCGCGGTCATACGCGGACGCCGCCTTCATCTTCGTCACCCCTGCGTCCGCGCCCGAAGCCTTGGCGGGTGATCCGACCGTTTCCAAAGCCATGATCCGTTCCAAACCCGGCGGCGCGCCGCACTGTTCGCCTCACCGGGGGAAAGTAGCCGCTCATCGTCACCGCGCAAAGCGGAATGCCACAATTTCGCGGTTCTCGCGCTAAAAAAGCCATGTTTGCCCTCACCGCGCCCAGCGGCTATGGTCAATTGTTGGGCGGCTGGATGGTCGCGCCTGCGCGGGCGACCGTGCGGGCGAGGAAAGTCCGGGCTCCACGGAGACACGGCGCCGGGTAACGCCCGGCCGGGTTCGGGCCTTGGGAAACCATGGGCCGGGTCTGAGGGAAAGCGCCACAGAAAACAAACCGCCGGTCGCGCAAGCGGCCGGCAAGGGTGAAACGGTGGAGTAAGAGCCCACCGCGCCCCCGGCGACGGGGGCGGCATGGCAAGCCCCGCCGGGAGCAAGATCGTATAGGGACCGCATATCGGGCGTCTCCGCCCGGCGGTCCGGGTTGATCGCGAGAACCCGTCGGCGACGGCGGGTCCAGATGAATGACCATCCACGGGGTCGGGCGACCGGCCCCCGGACAGAACCCGGCTTACAGGCCGCCCAACTTCTCCACAGCCACCCAACTTCTCCACAGCGGACCGGCGTCGCCATGGGAAACCGTGGGTGGAGTCGCTGTGAGAACACAAAAAGAACTAACCAAGACTCATTGCGGAAAATTTACCGCTTATCAACCAATTCTGTTCTTGCGTCGCGCGGCTTCACCCAGAGTTCACTCGAATTCTCCACATCTTTATCCACACTGGCCCATAACATCACTATTGCGTACCACGAAATCCCATGGCATAACGATTCCCACGAACCCGCCGGACCAGCACGAAAAAAGACAGAGGCAGGTCATACAGGCGATCCGGCGGGTGGGATCGATCAACGGGACGACCGCCAGAAGGCGGCGATGCGCGAAGTCGATGCGCGATGGGGCAGTCGGACGGGTCGCGCGCTTTGAACGGCGCGCGGCCCGTTTCGTTTTCGAGAAAGTGGATTGGGCGTCGGGCGCATGCGGTTCTTCTCCTCCACGACGAAGAACAGGATCGACGCCAAGGGCCGCGTCTCGATCCCCGCGCCGTTTCGCAAGGTGCTGGAGCGCGAGGCGCAGCCCGGCGTGGTGCTGATCCCGCGCATGGTCGGCGACCCGGCGATCGACTGCCTGGGCATGGCGCGCTTTGAGGAGATGGCCGACGCCATCGACGACATGGCGCCGCTCGATCCGGTCACCATCGCGCTGTCCAACAAGATCATCGGCCAGGCGCGTCAGGTGCAGATCGACGACACCGGGCGCATCGTGCTGTCGCCCGACCTGCGCAAGGACTTCGATCTTGGCGGCGAGGAGGCGCTGTTCGTCGGCCTCGGCAAGACCTTCCAGATCTGGAACCCCGACGCCTACAAGGCGCGTCAGGACGGCTATGACGCGCTGGCGATGGCGAATTTCGACAAGCTCAGGCTGCGCGGGCGCGGCGGGGCTGGATCGGCGGGCGCATGACGCTGGCGCCGGAGGTCGAGGCGGCGCTGCGCCGCGCCGAGGCCGCTCATGCCCCGGTGATGCGCGCCGAAGTGATCGCGGCGCTGAACCCCGCGCGCGGCGGCGTCTATCTCGACGGCACCTTCGGCGCGGGCGGCTACACCCGCGCGCTGCTGGAGGGCGGCGCCGACCGGGTGATCGCGGTGGACCGCGACCCGCAGGCGCTGTCGCGCGGGCGGGTCTGGGCGGGGCGCTATGGCGACCGGCTGACGCTGGTCGAGGGCCGGTTCGGCGATCTCGACGTCCTCGCGCGGGCCGAAGGCGCGCCGCCGCTGGCGGGCGTGACGCTGGATATCGGCGTGTCCTCGATGCAGATCGACGAGGCTGAGCGCGGATTCTCGTTCATGCGCGACGGGCCGCTCGACATGCGCATGGGCGGCGCCGGGCCCAGCGCCGCCGATCTGGTGGCTCGAACGGGCGAGGCGGCGCTGGCCGACATCCTGTTTCTCTATGGCGAGGAGCGCGCGGCGCGGCGCATCGCGCGCGCCATCGTCGCGGCGCGCGCCGAGGGCGCCATCGACACCACCGCGCGGCTGAGCGGGATCGTCACCGCCGTGATGCCGCGCCAGCGCCCCGGCCAGCCGCACCCCGCCACCCGCACCTTTCAGGCGCTGCGCATCGCGGTCAACGACGAACTGGGTGAGCTGGCGCGCGCGCTGGAGGCCGCCGAGCGCGCGCTGGCCGAAGGCGGCGTGCTGGCGGTGGTGACGTTTCATTCGCTTGAGGACCGCATCGTCAAGCGCTTCCTGCAACTGCGCGGCGGGCGGGCGCCGCACGCCTCGCGCCATGCGCCCGAAGCGCCGGTTGAGAATCCGCGCTTCACGCCGCTCGCCCGCCGCGCGGCGGAGGCGAGCGACGACGAGGTGCGCCGCAACCCCCGCGCCCGCTCCGCCAAGATGCGCGCGGCGCGCCGCACCGCCGCGCCCGCAGGGATGATCGATCCGCGCGCGCTGGGCCTGCCGCTCTTGCCCGGGGCGCGGCGATGAGGGGGCCGCTGTATTTCCTCGCCGCGGCGCTGGTCGCGGTCGCGGCGTTCTGGGCCTACAACGTCAACTACGCCGCCAAGGCGGCGCAGGAGCGCGTCGCCGCCCTGCGTCAGGAGATCGCGCGCGAGCGCGAGGCGATCGCGGTGCTGCGCGCCGAATGGGCCTATCTGGCGGCGCCCGACCGGGTGCGCGCGCTGGCGCGGGCCAATGACGCGGCGCTGACGCTGTCGCCGCTGGCGGCGGCGTCATACGTCGCGCTCGACGCGATCCCGCCGCCGCCGCCGGAGGCGTTCTGGGCGCGCGCCGCGCCGTCGGCCTTCGCAGCCGCGCCGGGCGGGAGCGTCGCGCCATGACCGGCACCGACGACGACGACGCCATGGCGGCGCCCGAGCCGCCGCTCGCCGCCCTGCTGAGCGGCGCGGCGCAGCCCGCGCCGCCGCCGCAAAAGCCCAGCGCGGGCCAGCGCGCGGCGTGGCGGCTGACGCTGGTGGGCGCGGCGTTCGCGTTCGGCTTTTCGGCGGTCGCGGTCAGGATGGCGGCGCTGGCGCTGTCGGAGCCGGTCGAGCCGCAGGTCGCGGCGGGCGAGACCGCGCTCCACGTCGCGCGCGCCGAGATCACCGACCGCGCCGGGCGCCCGCTGGCGATGAACCTGCCCGCCGCCAGCGTTTACGCCCATCCCGGCGAGATCGACGACCCCGCGCGCGCCGCGCGGCTGCTGGCCGAAACGCTGTCCGGCGTCGATGAGGCGCGGCTGCGCGCGCGCTTTGAGCGGCGGCGCGGCTTCGCCTGGATCAAGCGCCCGATCTCGCCCGGCGAGCGTCAGGCGGTGCACGATCTGGGGCTTCCCGGCGTCTATTTCGGCGACCGCGACGTGCGGGTGTATCCGGCGGGGCGGATGGCGGCGCATGTGCTGGGCGGCGCGCGCGCGGGCGATGAAGGCGTGCGCGGCGCGGAGATCATCGGGCTGGCGGGCGCCGAGCGCTGGTCGGACGAGACCTTGCGCGATCCGGCCCGCGCCGGCGCGCCGCTGCGGCTGTCGATCGACCTGCCCGCGCAGGCGGCGCTGACCGAGGTGCTTGAGGAGGCGCGGGCGCGTCTGGGCGCGAAGGGCGCCTGGGCGACGCTGATGGACGCGCGCACCGGCGCCATCGCGGCGATGGTCTCGCTGCCCGACTTCGACCCCAACCGCCGCCCCGACCCCGCCGATCCCAGGGTCGCCGCCGACGCGCGGCTCCGCAACCGCGCGGTGGAGGGGGTGTATGAGTTCGGCTCGGCGTTCAAGCCGTTCTTCGCCGCGCTGGCGCTGGAGCGCGGCGTGATCGGCATGGACACGCTGATCGACGCGAAAGGCCCGGTGGTCTGGGGCCGCGCGCGGTTTCGCGACCACTATCCGATGCCGCCCCAGATGACCGTGGCGCAGATCATGGCGAAAAGCTCCAACGTCGGCACAATCCGGCTCGCGCTGATGGCCGGCACCGCCGCCGCGCAGGACTTTCTGCGCAAGCTGGGCATGATGGCGCCGACCGGCCTCGACCTGGCGGAGGCGCGGCTGGGTCAGCCGCTGGCGCCGCAGCGCTGGTCGGATCTGTCCACCATCACCATCAGTTTCGGCTACGGCCTGTCGGTGTCGCAGACCCACATGGCCGCAGGCTACGCCGCGCTGGTCAACGGCGGGCTTTTGGTGACGCCGACGCTGAACCCCGACGCAGGCCCGCCGGGCGAGGCGGCGCGGGTGATCTCGGCGCGCACCTCGGCGCAGATGCGCGCCATCCTGCGCGGCGTGGTCGAGGGCGGCACCGGGCGCTCGGCGGAGGCGCCGGGTTATCTGGTCGGCGGCAAGACCGGCACCGCCAACAAGCTCAGCCGCACCGGGCGCGGCTATGACGAGACCCGCACGCTGGCCACTTTCGCCGGGGCGTTTCCGATGAACGACCCGCGCTATGTGCTGATCGTGACGCTCGACGAGCCGACCGACCGCTCCGGCCCCAAGCCGCGCCGCACCGCCGGCGCCACCGCCGCGCCCACCGCCGGGGCCGCGATCCGCCGTCTTGCGCCGCTGCTGGGCCTGCGCCCGGCTCTGCCCGATCCCGCGCCCGAACCGGCGCCGCAACCCGCCGCCGCGCTGGCCGCAGCGGTGCGGGGATGAGCGGCGTGGCGACATTTGCAAGCCTTGGGCTGACCGACGCCCTGATCCTCGGCCCTGCGCCCGACCCGGCGGCGGCGGTGACAGGCTTGAGCGTGGACAGCCGACACACCCGGCCCGGCCATCTGTTCGCCGCGCTGAAGGGCGTGAAGGCCGACGGCGCGGATTTCGCCCAATACGCCGTCAGGATGGGCGCAGCGGCGGTGCTGTGCAGCCTCGACGGCGCGCTGCGGGCGCGGGCGCAGATCGGCGGCTTTCCGGTTCCCTTCATCATCGACGCCGCGCCGCGCCGCAGGCTGGCGCAGGTGGCGGCGCGGTTCTTCGGCGCGCAGCCGGAGGTCATGGTCGCGGTGACGGGGACCAACGGCAAGACTTCGGTAGCCAGCTTCACCCGCCAGATCTGGGCGGCGCTGGGGCTGCGGGCGGTGAATTTCGGCACCACCGGCGTCGAGGGCGCCGCAGCGCAGCCGCTGGCGGCGACGACGCCCGAGCCGATCGCGCTGCACGCGCTGCTGGCCGATCTGGCGGCGCAGGGCGTGGCCCATGCGGCGATGGAGGCCTCCAGTCACGGGCTGGCGCAGGCGCGGCTGGACGGCGTGCGGCTGGCGGCGGGCGGCTTCACCAACCTCACCCGCGACCACATGGACTATCACGCCGACGCCGCCGACTACGCCGCCGCCAAGCTGGGGCTGTTCGCCCGCGTGCTGCCGCAGGGCGCGGCGGCGGCGGCCAACGCCGACGATCCGCTGTTCGCGGTGATCGCCGACATCGCCCGGTCGCGCGGCCTGCGGCTGATCGGCGTCGGGCGGGCGGCGGACGCGGCGCTGCGGCTGACCGGCGCCGCCTATCACGCCGAAGGCCAGACGCTGCGATTCGCCTGGGACGGCGCCGACCATGAGGCGGCGCTGCCGCTGATCGGCGGCTTTCAGGGCGCCAACGCGCTGATCGCGGCGGCGCTGGCGATCGGCGCGGGCGCCGAACCCGGCGCGGTGTTCGCCGCCCTGCCGGGCTTGCGCGGCGTGCGCGGGCGCATGGAGCACGTCGCCACCCGCGCCAACGGCGCGCGGGTCTATGTCGATTACGCCCACACCCCCGACGCGCTGACCACCGCGCTCGCCGCGCTGCGGCTGCACACGGCCGGCCGGCTTGTGGTGGTGTTCGGCGCCGGCGGCGACCGCGACGCGGGCAAGCGGCCGCTGATGGGCGCGGCGGCGGCGGCGGCGGCCGACCTGGCGATCGTGACCGACGACAACCCCCGCTCAGAAGATCCCGCGGCGATCCGCGCCGCGATCCGCGCCGCCGCGCCCGAGGCGGAGGATTGCGGCGACCGCGCCGAGGCGATCCTGCGCGGCGTGGACGCGCTGGGGCCGCAGGATCGCCTTCTGATCGCCGGAAAGGGCCACGAGACGGGGCAGACCGTGGGGGCGCAGGTGCTGCCCTTCGACGACGCCGAGATGGCGCGCGCGGCGGTGACGGCGCTGGACGGCGCAGAAGGTGACGACGCATGACCGCCCCGCTCTGGACAGCAACCGAAGCCGCCGCCGCGACGCAGGGCGCCGTGCGCGGCGACTGGCGCGTGGACGGCGTCTCGATCGATACCCGCAGCCTGGCGCCCGGCGATCTGTTCGTCGCGCTGAGCGGCGAGGCCCGCGACGGCCACGGCTTTGTCGGCGATGCGCTGGCGCGGGGCGCGGGCGCCGCGATGGTGGCGCGTATCCCCGGCGAGGTCTCCGCCGACGCGCCGCTGCTGATTGTCGGCGACACGCTGGAGGGCTTGCGCGGACTGGCGCAGGCGGCGCGGGCGCGCGCCGACGCCCGCGTGATCGGCGTCACCGGCTCGGTGGGCAAGACCGGCACCAAGGAGATGCTGCGCGCCATGCTGGCCGATCAGGGCGCGACGCACAGCTCGGAGGGCAGCTACAACAACCACTGGGGCGTGCCGCTGACGCTGGCGCGGACGCCGCGCGACGCCGCTTTCGCGGTGATCGAGATCGGCATGAACCACCCCGGAGAGATCGCCCCGCTCACCCGCCTCGCCCGCCCGCATGTGGCGCTGATCACCACGGTCGAGGCGGTCCACACCGAATTCTTCGACAGCGAGGCAGGCGTCGCCGACGCCAAGGCCGAGATCTTTGAGGGGCTGGAGGCGGGCGGCGTCGCGGTGCTGAACCGCGACAACCGCTGGTTCGACCGGCTGGCGGCGGCGGCGCAGGCGCGGGGCGCGCGCATCGCCGGCTTCGGCGCCGACCCGCGCGCCGACGCGCGGCTGCTGTCGGCGGACGTGCGCGCGGGCGCGACCGTGGTGCGCGCCGCGTTCGACGGCGCGGAGATGGTGTTCAAGATCGGCGCGCCGGGCGCGCATCTGGCGATGAACGCGCTGGGGGCGCTGGCGGCGGCGCAGGCGGCGGGGGCCGATCTGGCGCGCGCGGCGCTGGCGCTGGCGCCGTGGCGCGCGCCCGCCGGGCGCGGCGCGCGCTGGCGGGTGCTGCTGGGGCCGGACGGCATGGACGGCGCCGTGGATCTGATCGACGAGAGCTACAACGCCAACCCCGCCTCGGTGGGCGCGGCGCTGGCGGTGCTGGCGGCCAACCCGGTCAAGGACGACATCGGCCGCATCGCGCGCGGCCGCCGCATCGCGTGCCTGGGCGACATGATGGAGCTTGGCGCGCAGGAGCGGGCGGCGCACGCGGCGCTGGCCGATCATCCGGCGATGGCGCAGGTCGATCTGGTGTTCTGCGTCGGCGAGCGGATGCGCGCGCTGCACGACGCGCTGGCGCATGAGAAGCAGGGCGGCTGGTTCGCCGACGCCGACGCCTGCGCCGACAGGCTGCGGCGCGCGGTTGACGCGGGCGACGTGGTGATGGTCAAAGGCTCGAAATCCATGCGCATGGGCGGCGTCGTGACCGCCCTCAAACGGCTCGGCGCCGCGCGCGATCCCGACGCGCCGCCAGAGGAGATCTAAGGGTGCTCTACCACCTGCTCACCCCGCTGTCGCAGGGCGGCGACGTGTTCAACCTGTTCCGCTACATCACCTTTCGCGCGGGCGGCGCGTTCATGACGGCGCTGATTCTGGGGTTCGTGTTCGGCCCCGCCGTGATCCGCGCGCTGCGGCGGATGCAGAAGAAGGGCCAGCCGATCCGCGACGACGGCCCGGCCAGCCACATCATCGCCAAGGCCGGCACGCCCACCATGGGCGGCGTGATGATTCTCGGCGCGCTGGTGATCTCGACGCTTTTGTGGGCGCGGCTCGACAACGGCTATGTCTGGCTGGTCACGCTGGTGACGCTGGGCTTTGGCGCCATCGGCTTCGCCGACGACTTCTCGAAGGTGACCAAGTTCAACGTGCGCGGCGTGCCCGCGCGCTATCGCTTCGGCGCCGGGCTGCTGATCGCGCTGGTCGCCGCGATCTGGGCGGCGTGGCTGCAGCCCGCGGCGCTGAGCGGTCAGCTTGCGCTGCCGGTGTTCAAGGACGTGCTGATCGACATGGGGCTGCTGTTCGTGCCGTTCGCGATGCTGGTGATCGTCGGCGCGGCGAACGCGGTGAACCTGACCGACGGGCTGGACGGGCTGGCGATCATGCCGGTGATGATCGCGGGCGGCGCGCTGGGGATCATCGCCTATGTCGCCGGGCGCACCGACTTCACCGAGTATCTCAACCTGCACTACATCCCCGGCGTCGGCGAGATCGCGATCTTCACGGCGGCGCTGATGGGCGCGGGCCTGGGCTTTCTGTGGTGGAACGCGCCGCCGGCGATGGTGTTCATGGGCGACACCGGCAGCCTTGCGCTGGGCGGCGCGCTGGGCGCGATCGCGGTGGCCACCAAGCACGAGCTGGTGCTGGGCGTGGTCGGCGGGCTGTTCGTGGTCGAGGCGCTGAGCGTGATCATCCAGGTCGCGTGGTTCAAGCGCACCGGAAAGCGGGTGTTCCTGATGGCGCCGATCCACCACCACTTCGAGAAGAAGGGCTGGCGCGAGGAGACCATCGTGATCCGCTTCTGGATCATCTCGGTGATCCTGGCGCTGATCGGCCTCGCCACGCTGAAGCTGCGGTGAGGGCGATGGCGGCATTTGCGGCCCTGAGGCAGCGCGCCGCCCGGCTGCGCCGCCCCCCTCCCGGCCTCCCCCCGCAAGAGGGGGAGGAGCGCGGCGTCGGGCCGGGCGCCACGGCGACTCGGCCTCGCCCGCCGCAAGAGCGCCGCGACCGCCTCCCTTCGCCCCCTCTCCCCGCCGGGGAGAGGGTCGGGGTGAGGGGCGGCGCCGTATTCGCGGCCCGTCGAACCCTCACGCCTTGCACCGATGCCTCAGGGCGCCCTGCGGAGGCCGTCCGATGATCGCGGTGCGCGGCTTCGAGGGGCGGCGCGTCGGCGTGCTGGGCATGGGGCGCTCTGGCCTTGCGACGGCGCGGGCGCTGGCGGCGGGCGGGGCTGCGCCGGTGTGCTGGGACGACGGCGAGGCGGCGCGTTCGGCGGCGGCGGCGGCGGGCTTTACGGTCGAGGATCTGACGCGCGCGCAGGCCTGGGACGAGATGCGCGCGCTGATCGTCTCGCCCGGCGCGCCGCACCTCTACCCCGCGCCGCATCCCGCGCTGGAGGCCGCGTGGGCGGCGGGCGCCATCGTGGACAACGACATCGGGCTGTTCTTTCGCGCGCTGGGCATGACCGACGCGCAGGTGAAGGTGGTGGCGGTCACCGGCTCGAACGGCAAGTCCACCACCACGGCGCTGATCGCGCATCTGCTGCGCGCTTCGGGGCGCCCCGTCCAGATGGGCGGCAACATCGGGCGCGGCGTGCTCGACCTCGACCCGCCCGCCGACGGCGAGACCATCGTGCTGGAGCTGTCGAGCTATCAGCTTGATCTGGCGCGCGCGCTGGCGCCCGACGTGGCGGTGTTTCTCAACCTCTCGCCCGACCACCTTGACCGCCACGGCGGCGAGGGCGGCTATTTCGCCGCCAAGCGGCGGCTGTTCGAGCTGGGCGCGCCGGTCCGCGCGGTGATCGGCGTGGACGACCGCCACGGCCGCTTTCTCGCCGCCGCGTCGCGTGAGGACGTGACGACCGGCGATCCGGTGACCGAGATCTCGGCGGCGCGGCGCTTGCGCGGGCCGGGCTGGTCGGTGTCGATGAACAAGGGGTTTCTCACCGAATGGCGCGACGGGTCGCAGGGCGCGGCGCTGGACCTGCGCGCCGCCCCTGCGCTGGTCGGCGCGCACAACCACCAGAACGCCTGCGCGGCCTATGCGGCGGCGCGGGCGCTGGGGCTGGGGCCGAAGGCGATCGAGAAGGGGCTGCGCAGCTTCGCGGGGCTGGAGCACCGCTTGCAGAAGATCGCCGAGATCGGCGGCGTGGCCTTTGTCAACGACAGCAAGGCCACCAACGCCGACGCGGCGGAAAAGGCGCTGCTGGCCTATGACCGCGTGCGCTGGATCGCGGGCGGCGTGCCCAAGGCGGGCGGCATCGCGCCGCTGAAGCCGCTGTTCGGGCGCGTGGCCAAGGCGTATCTGATCGGTCAGGCGGCGCGGGACTTCGCCGCGACGCTGGGCGACACGCCCCATGCGCTGTGCGGCGATCTGGCGGCGGCGGTGCGGCTGGCGGCGGCGGAGGCGCAGCCGGGCGAGGCGGTGCTGCTCAGCCCGGCCTGCGCCAGTTTCGACCAGTTCACCGATTTCGAGGCGCGCGGCCGCGCCTTCGCCGCGCTGGTGGCGCAGCTTGCGGGAGAACGCGCATGACCGAGATCGCCTTCGGCGGCGGCGCCCCGCGCCATGCCTCGGCGCCGCTCAACGACCCCTCGGTGCTGGGCCGCTGGTGGCGCAGCGTCGATCAGTGGAGCCTGTGGGCGGCGGGCGCGCTGTTCCTGATCGGGATGATCCTGGGGCTGGCCGCCTCGCCGCCGCTGGCCGAGAAGAACGGGCTGCCGCACTTCTACTATGTGATCCGGCAGGCGTTTTTCGGCGGCGTCGCCATGGCGGCGATGGTGGGGCTGTCGATGGCCACCCCGCGTCAGGTGCGCAGGCTGGCGAGCCTCGGCTTCGTGGTCTGCCTGGCGCTGGTGATGCTGCTGCCGGTGTTCGGCACCGATTTCGGCAAGGGCGCGGTGCGGTGGTATTCGCTGGGCTTCGGCTCGGTGCAGCCGTCGGAGTTCCTGAAACCCTTCTTCGCGGTGTTCGCCGCGTGGCTGTTGTCGGCCTCGGCGCAGGAGAACGGCCCGCCGGGGGCGCTGCTGTCGCTGCTGCTGGCGGCGCTGGTGGCGGGGATGCTGGCGCTGCAACCCGATTTCGGGCAGGCGACGCTGATCCTGGGCGCCTGGGGGATGATGTATTTCGTCGCCGGCGCGCCGGTGGCGCTGATCCTGATCCTGGGCGCGACGGTGGTGGGCGCCGGGGTCGCCGCCTATGAGTTCTCCAGCCATTTCGCCAGCCGCATCGACGCCTACCTCAGCGCCGAGGTGCAGCCGCTGACGCAGATGGGCTACGCCACCGACGCGATCCTGTCCGGCGGGCTGTTCGGCGTCGGCGTCGGCGAGGGCACGGTCAAGTGGAGCCTGCCCGACGCGCACACCGACTTCATCATCGCGGTCGCGGCCGAGGAATACGGGCTGGTGTTCTGCCTGATCATCATCGCGCTGTTCGCCGCCATCGTCGGCCGCTCGATCCTGCGGCTGTTGCGTGAGGGCGACGCGTTTGCGCGGCTGGCGGGCCTGGGGCTGGCGTCGCTGCTGGGGATGCAGGCGCTGGTCAACATGGGCGTGGCGATCCGCCTGCTGCCCGCCAAGGGCATGACGCTGCCGCTGATCTCCTACGGCGGCTCGTCGGTGGTGGCGGTCGGCATCGGGCTGGGGATGCTGTTCGCGCTGACGCGCAGACGCCCGCAGGCGCAATTCGCCGAGCCCGATTTCCGGTGAGCGGCGGGGTGGCGGACGCGCCGCTGCTGGTGATCGCCGCCGGCGGCACCGGCGGGCACATGTTCCCCGCGCAGGCGCTGGCGCAGGAGATGCTGGCGCGCGGCTGGCGCGTGGCGCTGAGCACCGACGCGCGCGGCCTGCGCTATGCGGGCGGGTTTCCCGAGGCGGTGGAGCGGCGCGCGCTGGCGGCGGCGACCATGGCGCGCGGCGGATGGCTGGCCAAGCTCGCCGCCCCGCTGGCGATGGCGCGCGGCGCGGTCTCGGCCTTGCGCTGGTTTCGCGCGGCGCGGCCCGCCTGCGTGGCGGGGTTCGGCGGCTATCCGGC
>Ga0210044_10003731_pt1 | contig 21644 bp, 13 predicted proteins | sample CryGey13umfilter_2_FD_183959 | JGI IMG/M metagenome (GOLD analysis project Ga0210044, IMG submission 183959) | Groundwater microbial communities from aquifer in Utah, USA - Crystal Geyser 4/9/14 3 um filter (SPAdes) (version 2) | ecosystem: Environmental > Aquatic > Deep subsurface >... | reverse complement strand
TCGATGGGAAGCTCGCCCAGCGACTCATCCTTGAACGAGACCAAGTCTCCGACCACGAAACAGGTCAAATAACTCGGACAACGCGAGTCCAGACGCCACTCCGTCGTACGCGTCCCATCGTCGTGCAGCGACTCGCCCACCAAGCGCCCGTTCGCCAGACTCACCAAACCGGCCTCGGCCCGCAGGTGGAACTCCAAGGTCGGCCGCACGCTGGGCAGGTCGACGGTCGGCAGCCAATGCCTTGCCTTCTCGGTCTCGTTGTCCGTCGCGGCGTACCGCGAGCGGTCGGGGTATTGCGCGTCGGGCTTCGAAAAATAGAGGCCGGCACGGGGCTCGCAAACGACGTAGTCCACGACCAGCACGCGCTTCTCGTCCTCCGCGAACTCTTGCTCCCAATGCACGCGAATCGCCTTGCCATCATACGTCCAAGCGATGGCCTGGTCGCAGGAGACCTCGACCGAGTCGAAGGCCACCGCGTGCAACAGCAAATCCTTGGCGCCCGCGCGGCCGGCGAGAGTGTGGACGGCGCGGCCACGAAGCGTCGCCTCGTCGAGCTCCACGTGCAACAGGATCTGCAGGTGCACGGGCTCGATCTCCAAGTGCGGCGGATAATGAACCCCAGCACCCGGCAACGTGAAGTCCGCGCGCGAACCTCCCGACCATGCGGTGCGCTCCAACAGGCTGTGCAAGAGTGAAGAGGTCATCCTTCTCCCAATGAATTCAATGAGGTGGGCCTGCTCTCGCGCCCTTCGCGCGACCATGTTCACCTCAACTGAGCACGACTCGAGTTACGCCCCGCGCGGTCGATCCGAACCGGCTGAAAATGCTGCATTCAGCAAAAAATTGCCAGCGTTGACCTCACTCCACTTCGAGCCCGTCGCTCTTTTGGGGGCTTATTCGCCCGGCCTCCCTGTCCTGCCAGGGCTTCGAGGGTCATGTCTCCACCCGTCGCCGTGCTCTGCGCCGCACGAGGGGGGCCGACGGTCGGCCGCGGTTCACGTGCCACGTTGCGGGGGCCGACGGTCGGCCGCGGTTCACCCAACATGTAACCTGGCCTTCCCCCTCGCCCACGAAGTGGGAGAGGGGGCTCCCCCTCGCCCACGAAGTGGGAGACAGGGACGGGCGGTGAGGGCCAGCAGATTAGGCCGATCGACGCAGCTCGAGCTGACTCGGTGGAGGCTTGATGCCGATGCGGACACAGTTCTGGCGCTGAGACAGCATTCGCTGCGTCGACCATTCCTCGTCCTGGGCGTTGGCTCGGTTTTGCTCCCAGACATGCCGCGGAGTCGCCTGGCGGTGGCGGTTATTGGCCCGCAGGTTGATCATCCAAGCCCTGGCCAGAATCGGGGTCGTGTCGGGGTCGTCGGACGGCTTCGGCGTCTCCGGAACTTCCTGGACGGTCTTGTCGGGGTCCAGAAGCGTCAGCCGAAAGCTGCGCTCGAAGAAGCTCTCGCTGTCGCCCCAACCACTCGTATTCTTTCCGGATTTCTTGGACTGCATGGCCGCCTCTCCTTGGCGAGATCAACCGACACTGCGGTGTCGTCCATGCACGGTAATCCACGGTGAAGCACCGTCCAATTTTGGGGGCATCGAGAGTTGGGTAAGAGCCAGGGGTTGAAACCCCTGGCTCGAGAGTTGGGTAAGATACCCTTGAATTTCTAGCTCTTGTTGAAGACGTGAATCGCCTGCCCCAACGCCGCGGCCGCCGCCTCCATCATCGACTCCGACAGCGTCGGGTGGGGATGGATCGTCAGCGCCAAGTCTTCCAGGACCGCGCCCATTTCGATGGCCAGCGCGGCCTCGCTGATCAAGTCAGAGGCTCCGTTTCCGACGATGTGCACACCGAGGATCTGGCCGGTGGCGGCGTCGGCGATGACCTTGGTGAAGCCGCGGGTGTCGCCCACCGACAGCGCGCGCCCCAACGCCGCAAAGGGGAACTTGCCGATCTTCAAAGCGTAACCGGCCTGCAGCGCCTCGTCTTCGGTAAGCCCCACCGAGGCGATCTCTGGATCGGTGAACACCACCGCCGCGATCACCTGAGCGTCTTGCCCGCTGGGTTTGCCGGCGATCACCTCGGCGCAGACCTCGCCTTCCTTGGTCGCTTTGTGGGCGAGCAGGACGCCGCCGGCTAGGTCGCCGATGGCGAAGATGTTGGGGACGGAGGTGCGCAGCTGATCGTCGACGGCGACGAAGCCGCGGCCGTCAGGGCTCAGACCCACGGCGGACAGGTCCAGAGACTCGAAGTTCGGACGGCGCCCTACGGAAACCAAGACCGCATCGGCCTCGATGGACGATTTCGTGCCGTCCTCGCCCTGCACCCAGACCAGTGCGCCGTCGCCGTGGCGGTCCCACGATGCAGCTCGCGTCTTGGTTCGCACCTCGAGCCCTGAGGTCTTGAGCTGTCGCTCGAGGACCTGGACACAATCGCGCTCCATGCCAGCCAGGATCGTGTCGAGGGCCTCGACGACCGTGACCTTGGAGCCGAGCTTGGCGTAGACCATGCCGAGCTCGAGCCCGATGTAGCCGCCGCCGATGACCACCAATCGCCCAGGCACCGACTCGAATCCGAGCGCCCCCGTCGAGTCGAAAACCCGCTCGTTGTCGGGCTCGAAGCCAGGGATGACGATGGGCCGAGAGCCGGTGGCGAGGACGACGTTTTGGCAGTGGATGACGGTCTCTTCGCCGCTGTTGTCGACGGCGACCCGGTGCCCGTTGGCGTCCGGGGCGAGAAGTCGCGCGGTGCCCGAGACGAGCTGGGTGCCGTTGGCTTTGAGGAGCATCTTCACGCCGCTGGTCAGCTTCTTGACGATGCCGCCCTTCCAGGCCTGCATCTTGGCCATGTCGACCCGCGGCGTCGCGTCGCCGAGGACGATGCCGAGCTTGTCGAGGGAGCCGAGCTTCTCGAAGGACTTGGCAGCGTGGATGAGCGCTTTGGACGGAATGCAGCCGACGTTGAGGCAGACGCCGCCGGGCTCCCCGCGCTCGACCACGATGGCGTCGATGCCCAACTGCCCGAGGCGAATCCCGCAGGGATAGCCCCCCGGTCCACTTCCAATGACGACGGTGTTCGTGCGCAGCTCGGTGCTCATTATTTACCTCAACTTTACCAACATAAGGGCATGATATTATGATTTGTCTGCGGAGCGTATGCTGGGAAAATTCAGCGGATGGGGGGGTCTTTTCCCAGGTGAGAAACCTCGAGGTTTGCGGTGGGCAGAGCTTCGATCTCTAACGCAGAGACGCAGAGACGCGGAGACGCAGAGAGTTTTCTTGGAGTGGACTCCGTCGTTGGTTCCTGGGACGTACTGGCTTCTTCTTCAATCTCGGCAACAGCTCGCCGAATGTCAGGAGGCGGACTGATCGAGGGATTTGTTTCTGATTAGGAGAGCAAGGTTCAATCATGTCCTCCTTCTCTGTGTTCTCTGTGGTGAGCCCAGCCCGAATCAGGACCTGTCTTCTGCCAACAACGACTCCCGCTGCTCGTCGAGCAACCAGGTCGGCGCCTCGAAGACGTCGTCGAAGAGGCTCTCGAGCGACGGCATGGGGACGCCCTCCTGGGCCTGAATCAGCTCGCGCACCTTCTCCTCGAGCGCCACCTCTCGCGCCGCGGCGCCCGCGACGTCGAGCCAGCCCTGTGCGGTCAAGAAGCCCAACATTCGCTGCAGCGGGTCTCGGCGCTCGCGCCACTCCAGGGTGATGGACTCGTCGCGGTAGCGCGAGGGGTCGTCCGACGAGGAGTGGGCACTCACCCGATAAGTCAGCAACTCGATGAAGGTCGGGCCGTCGCCGCGCCGGGCCTTTTCGGCGGCGTAGCGGGTGACTTCGTAGACGGCCAGGGCGTCGTTGCCGTCGGCCCGCAGGCTCTCGACGCCGTAGCCCAGTCCCTTCACGGCGATGGTCTGCGACGCGGTCTGCGACGAGCCTGGCGTCGAGATGGCCCACTGGTTGTTCTGGCAGACCAGCACGACGGGCGGCTGCATCACGCCGGCGAAGTTGAGCGCGGTGTGGAAGTCGGGCTCGCTGGTGCCGCCGTCGCCCATGTAGCCGATGCACATGCGGCCGGAGTGCCCCTGCAGCTTCATGCCCATGGCGATGCCCACGGCGTGCATGATTTGGGTCGAGACCACCGAGGACATGACCACGTAGTTCGTGTCCCGGTCGCAGGGATGGCACGGCATCTGGCGGCCTTTGGTCACGTCGGCCGCGTTGCCGAAGATCTGCGCCAAATATTTCGCCAGCGGCAGCCCGTGATAGAGCCCCGCGCCCGCTTCTCGAAGGGCGGGCACGAGCCAGTCCTCGGCGTTCAAAGCCGCGGCGCTGCCCACGACGGCCGCCTCTTGCCCGAGGGCCTCGCCGTAGAAGCTGATGCGGCCTTGCCGCTGCAAGGCCATCATGCGCCGGTCGACGACGCGCACGGTCAACATCCCGTCGTAGATGCGCAGAGCCAACTCCCGCGGGATTCTTTGCACGTCCTCTTCGGAAAAACTGCCCTCCGCGCCCACGATCGAAAAGAGCCCCAAGGCTTTTTCTTCTGGGGACCCTTCGAAGTAGTTGAACGCCGAATTCTTGGGGTTCAGTGCAGCCCCACCCGTGTTCTCGGGCGCGTCCGCTGGGGAGTCCTCCAGACTCATCGCATCTCCATGAACATCAGCGTGGGATCTTCCAGGAGTGTCTTGACCTCCTGCAGGAACATGGCGCCATCCCAGCCGTCCACCAGGCGGTGGTCCAACGAGATGGACAGATTCATGAGCGAGCGGATGCAGATTTCGCCGTTGTAGACGGCGGGTTTCTCGGCGATCTTGTGGACGCCCAGGATGCCGACCTCGGGGAAGTTGATGATGGGCGTGGCGAGGACGCCGCCGAGCTTGCCCAAGCTCGAGATCGAGAAGGTGGAGCCGACGAGGTCTTCGCGCTTGGAGCGCCCAGCCTGCGCGTCGGCTCCCAGGCGCTCGAGCTCGGCGGCGATGTCGAAGAGGGAGCGCTGGTCGGCGTCTCGCAGGACGGTGACCATGAGCCCGTTGGGGCCCTGTGCGGCGAGCCCAATATGATAGTACTTTTTAAGCACGATCTCTTGAGTCGTCTCGTCGAGGGAGGCGTTGAGGCTGGGCCATTTCTTCAGGGCCGAGACGACAGCCTTGATGATGAAGGGCAAGAAAGTCAGCTTCAGCCCGCGCTCGGCGGCCTTGGCGCGAGCGCGGGCGCGCAGGGCGACGAGCTCGGTGACGTCCATCTCTTCGACGTAGGTGAAGTGAGTCGCCGTGAATTTCGAGCGGGTCATGTTGTCGGCGATGCGCTTGCGCAGGCCTCTGAAGGGGACGCGCTCCTCGAGGGCTGGCGAGACCGGTGGGCGCGCGGACTCCACGGCTGGCAGCCGCACGGACTCCACCTGCGGCGCGACGATATGGACCCGCGCCATGGCATCCGCGGGCGTGGGCGCCGATAGGAGCCCTGGGGACGTGGAGGAGAGCCCTTCGGCGTAGCGTTGCACGTCTTCGTTGGTGACGCGGCCATGGCTGCCCGTAGGCATGACCTTGTCGAGCGGGACCCCCAGCGTCCGGGCCAGCTTGCGGGTCGCCGGTGTGGCCAGGACGCGACTGTTGGAGTCGGAGGTGCCGGCGGGTGGTGCGACCGCAGGCGTCGAGGGTGGGGGCATAAGAATGGAAGGCTGGGTGGGCACGCGCCCGAGGTCGAACCCTGAAGACGAAAAAGTCTTCGAGCTGCTCGGCTCGTCGATGACCACCAAGACGTCGCCGACGGGGCAGATTTGGCCGACCTTGAAGCGAATCTGGCGGATCTGACCGGCGCGGGGAGACGGGATCTCGACCGTGGCTTTGTCGGTCATGATCTCGACCATGGGCTGGTCAAGGGCGACCGCGTCGCCCTCTGCGACGAGCCAGCTGACGACTTCGCCTTCGATGACGCCTTCGCCGATGTCAGGGAGATGAAACTCGTAGCTCATACTTACCACTCCAAGGTCGTGTGGACGGCGCTGAGGATGCGATCGCTGTTCGGCATATACTCATGTTCGAGGGTATAGGGGAACGGGATGTCGAAACCACAGACTCGTTGGATGGGGGCCTCGAGGTACTGCATGGCGCGCTCGCAGATGGAGGCGACGAGCTCGGCGCCGAAGCCGGCGGTCTTGGGGGCCTCGTGCACGACGACGCCGCGACCGGTCTTTTTGATGGAGGTGATGAGGGTCTCGAGGTCGAACGGGAGCAAGGTGCGCAGGTCGATGACCTCGACGGAGATGCCGTCAGCAGCGGCCTTCTCGGCGGCCTCTTCCAGGATCGGCACCATGGAGCCGTAGCCGATGAGCGTGACCTGGTCCCCTTCCCTGACGAGCTTGGCCTTGCCGAGTGGCACGGTGTAGTCGCCTTCGGGGACCTCGCCGCGGGAGGCGCGATAGATGCGCTTGGGCTCCATGAAGAGCAGCGGATCGTTCTGGCGCATGGCCGAGAGGAGCAGGCCCTTGGCGTCGTAGGGGTTGGACGGAATCACGACCTTGAGGCCTGGGGTGTGGATGAAGAGGGCCTCGGGCGACTGGGAGTGGTAATGGCCGCCGCGGATGCCGCCGCCGTAAGGGGTGCGGATGACGACGGGACAGGGGTATTGGCCGCCGGAGCGGTAACGGAACTTGGCCAGCTCGTTCACGATCTGGTCGAAGGCTGGGAAGATGAAGTCGGCGAACTGGATTTCGGGCACTGGGCGCAGGCCGTAGAGCGCCATGCCGATGGCCGCGCCGATGATGCCGCCTTCCGCCAGCGGCGTGTCGATCACCCGGTCGCCGCCGAACTCTTCGAAGAGTCCGCTGGTGGCCCGAAAGACGCCTCCGAACTTTCCGATGTCCTCGCCGAGGAGCACCATCTTGGGTTCTCGGCGCATCTCGATGCTCAGGGCGTCATTGACGGCCTGGATAATGTTCATCGTGGGCATTCTGCAATTCCGTTATTCGAAGTTCCTGGGCGGCCGCCGGCCGCCCCTGCGATTCTTGGGCGGCCGCCGGCCGCCCCTACGATTTTGATTTTTTGCTACGCGCGATCAGTGTTTGTGCGGGGAGCGGACGCGTGGGTAGGCGAGGAGCTGGGCGCGCTGCTCGACGAGGTGCCAGGGGAGCTGCTCGAAGACTTCGTCGAAGAGGTCTTCGACAGGAGGGGCCGCGGTGTGGTCGCAAGCGGCAATGGCCGCAGTGATGGCGTCATGGTGCTTGGTCTCCATCTGGGCCTCGAGCCCCGGGGTCATGAGCCCCTTCTGGGTGAGGTAGTTGCGGAAGCGGTCCAGTGGGTCGCGTTTTTTCCAGGCCTCGGGCTCAGCGGCGTCGCGGTAGACCGAGGGGTCGTCGGAGCTGGAGTGGCCTTCGATGCGGTAGGTGACGGCCTCGATGAGGGTGGGGCCATCGCCGCGGCGCGCGCGGGCGACGGCCTCGCGGGTGACCTGGATGATGGCGAGCAGATCGTTACCGTCGACGCGCACACCGGGCATGCCGTAGCCGGCGGCGCGGGAGGCGAACGATGCGCCCGCGGACTGCTTCGAGCGCGGCACCGAGATGGCCCAGCCGTTGTTGCGGCAGAAGAAGATGACGGGCGCCTTGCGCACGCCGGCCAGGTTCATGGCCACGTGGAAGTCGCCGGAAGACGAGGTGCCTTCGCCGAAGTAGGTCAGGGCGACGCGGTCGGTCTTGGCGAGCTGCATGGCCATGGCGATGCCGACGGCCTGTGGAATCTGGGTCCCGACGGGCGACGAGATGGAGACCATGTTGAGCTCGGCGGCCGAGTGGTGGACGGGCATCTGGCGTCCCTTGATGGGGTCGCGCTCGTTGCCGTGCATCTGGTCGACGAAGGTGCTGACCTTGTAGCCGCGCCAGAACCAGGCGCCCTGCTCGCGGTAGGAGGGCAGGACCCAGTCGTCTTCGCGCAGGGCGTAGACGGCGAGGTGCGTGGCCTCTTCGCCGAGGGATTTCATGTAGAAGCCAAGGCGGCCTTGGCGCTGCAGCCGCATCATGCGGTCGTCCATGGCGCGGGTCAGGACCATGGTGTCGAAGAGGGCGACGAGGTCGGCGTCGGGGAGGTTTGGGGCCTCGACTCCCTCGAGGAGCACCCCGTCGTCGTCGAGAATCTGGACGAGCGGTTCGGTGTTCGCGGCTCCGCTGCGGTCGGTCATTGATTCCTCACCAAAAAACGAAGAGTCCCATCCTCTCGCGCATGGGCGAGCGATGGGTGGGAGAGTCAACACTCTCTGCGCCAGGAAATCCAACGTTTGACCGAGGTCCGGGCGCGCTTGATGCGGTCGCCTTGAGTACGAATCAAGGGGGCGGAAGGGTCGGTCGAAATGTTTTCGTTGGCCGAGGGCCTCCAAGCCCTCCGCTACAAGGTCCTGCTCGACCACCTGGCTCGCGGTCAGACACACTTCATGGCGTGCAGGGCGCTGAGAATGCGTCGCTGTGGACCCAAAGCGAAGAGCTCAGGCCGGCTCAACACCGCTTTGAACTCCAAGCTTAGTCCCCTCGAAAGGCTCGAGAGCTGGCAGTTCAACGGAGCTGGCTGGCATTTCTGGCGAATTTGTCAGCGGTTCGACCGAGTTGATTGCGAAGTTGCGTCACCCAGCCACTGTCGCCAAGCGCCTCGCGCTCGCCCACCGCATCGCTGGGGACACGCATCCAGGAGCAGCGCGCCGAGGCGGAGGCCAAGCGCCTCGCCCTGCGCGCCGAGGCCGACAAGCTCATGCGCAACCTCGGCCACGAGTCGAGCAGCCGCGCGAGCCACCTGCTCGCCGAGCGCATCGGGGCGATCGAGGCCGAGCTCGAGCCCATCCACACCTTGATCGGGCTCCTCGACGGCCAGATGCAGGCACTGCAGGTCGCCGCCGAGCAGGTCACCCAGACGATGCGCATCCTCGAGGTCTTCGACGAGGCCTGGGCCGCGTTCAACGTCGCCGAGCGGCAGGCTGACCTTCGCCACTTGGCAGATGGCCTCAGAAGCCCAGAAGGCTGTGCTGATTGGCTTCTCGGAAGGGCTGCTCGCCGTCGGGGTGGATCAGGCGCTGAAGTTGCGCGAGCTGACTGCAACGGCGGATTCAGACGGACACAGCGACGAGACGGCGCGGGACCTCTCTGAAAAGGCGGTGGCGACCGCCTGCAAAAAGACGATCGTGCGGCGCGACCACGGCGTGGTCGTCCTCAAGACCATCGCCGGACACAACGGCACCTTGTTGGGCCGCATCAATGCGGCCGTCGGCACCGCCGATACCCCCGAAAACCTCGCCACGGGAAGCGAGCGCGTCGCGGCGCTCGGCTTGGAGATCGTCGCCTCCACAGACCCAGCGCTCGCGGTGCTCGTGAAACATACGCGCGTCACCGCAGCCTACTTCGGGCTGCTGCAGACGGCCGCGGACGAGCTGCGCAGCGCCATCGAGTCCGCTCGGGCGCGCCTCACCACCAAGAAGGTCAGTCAGGGCGAGATCGATGTGCTCGACGGGCTCGTGCTGCATGTGCTGTCCGACATCATCCACGTCTTCGCCGCTGCTCAGGACCTCGATGGGACAATCCCGACCCTGGCCCCCATCGCCACGCGACGTCTCCTCGCCAGTCGCAACAAGCGCAAGCCAAAGACCGAGGTCGAGACGACGCCCGACCCAATGTGAGCTCGCTCCACCGCTGCGGGCTCACCACACCACCAACCGTCGGCCCGCTTGGACACGCGTCAATTGACGCCGCGGGAGCAGCGCACGGACACAGCCAGGGGTTTCGACCCCTGGCTCACCACACCATCAACCGCCGGCCCGCCTCGAGGGCGGCTTGGACACGCGTCAATTGACGCCGCCGGAGCGGCGCACGGACACAGCACGCGGTTTCGACCCCTGGCTCATGTCACGGCACCGTCGGGTCAAGGGACCGACGTCAACCCCATCACACCTCCGACGTGTGGCACCACATCTCCCCAGCCGAGACGTCGCTGCGATGTGGGACACCCCACCCCTTTTGCTGGGACAACCCACCCCTTTTCGAAATCAACCCCTCTTTTTGCTGGGACGACACACACCCTCAGGTGAGACGACACATACCCTCAGGTGAGACGACACATACCCTCAGGTGAGACGACACATACCCTCAGGTGAGACGACACATCCCTTCAGGTGAGACGACACATGCCTTCAGGTGAGACGACCCATCTCCCTTGTGGGACAACAGAACGCCGACGCCTCACCCGACGAGTGACAACGGCCCGCCGACGAGCGACACCCCACCTTTTTCGGGGACCACGTCACTCCCTTGTGTGACAACACCTCTCTGAGTGCATCGAGCCCTTCTGGGGGCTTGTCGGTCAGGGGTGCGGCGAGGGCATTCGTTCCCCGTCTCGGTCGCTGGACTCGCAAGCCCCAAAGCGACTCCTCACTCTGTGGCTACCCGCTGGCCGGCTCGGGCTGGTCGACGCCGTGGAAACATGGGTGAGGCCGTCAGCTCGACCTCGCGGCGCGACAACCATGGCCTCGACACCCCGTCGTCATCGAGAATCTGGACGAGAGGTTCGGTGGTCGTGGCTCCGATGCGGTCGGTCATTGATTCCTCACTAAAAACGAAGAGTCCCGTCCTCTCGCGCATGGGCGAGCGGTGGGTGGGAGAGTCAACCCTCTCTGGGCCAGGAAATCCAACGTTTGACCGACGCCCGGGCGCGCTGAGACGGTCCCCCACAATACGGGGCAGGAAGGCGGACGGGTCGGTCGAAATGTTCTGTATCGATGGGCAGTTTATCGATGGCCCGTAGCTTTTTCGTAGCTCACGGCGATGGTCTGTTGCCACCAACCACTTTCGACACCCCCTTCGCCAGCAAGGAGCGCGACGATGCCCCGGTGTTCGAGGCTGGCCCCACCCCGTGCGTCGAGGAAGGCCATCCAAGCTGGCCAGCCTCGGCCTGTGGCCTCTTCAACCGCCTCGTTCGAAATGCTGGCGGTGGAGCGCAGCTTGATGGGGGGAATCGGGCACATAGGGCGTTCACGGCTCGGTCTTCGATGACTCCCTCTCGATGTCCGATCCGCAGGGTCGTGTCAACACACGGTCACCGTCAACGCCCATCGATCACGAAGTCTCGCGGCACGTTGGCTTTCGACCGTTGAATTCTTCCCGCCCGGCCTCGTCTGCGGGCTCCTACACTGGCTGCAAATCGCTGCGCTTCTTGGGGGATTCACCTCTACGAGCTCGGCTTGCCTCACCGGCTCTCCACATTCTGGCCGCTCCTCGTTCTCGAGCGGCCCGGCCCGCAGGGCCGGGGTGAGGCCTGTGCACACACGAAACCAGACCTGGTTCTTGATGTGCACAGCAGTGACGGCCTTCAAACGACGATGGGAGCCCCCATTGGGCTCCCTTCGTATCGAGTGTTTTGGAGCTGCTCAGCTCATCTCATCGTCGTCGGAGTCCATCTCGGTCTCCACATTCGATAATCGTCAGGAGGGTCGTAATACCTGTGGAGTCGACCGAGGCGCAGCCCGGGACGCACAGCAGGACGGGTAGGAGGCGAAGCCAAATCGAAGTTGGTGTTTTCTTCTTTCCCCTGGTTATGGCGACCCACCGGCAGACTTCATGCGCCTCGTGGCACGCTTGCGAGTGAGTGTGTACGGCGCCAGCGTCGGCCCCACGGCGAGCAAGAAAAGACGGCAAATCAGGTTCTTCGACATTCGACTCAGAACAGCACGCCACCCAGGTCCCCACACACCTGCGGCGGCGGCGCGATGCACACCCGCGCCATGCAGGTTTGCGGGTCGGCGCAGGCCTGACACTCGGGGTAGGACGAGGTGCCGGACATGGAGCAGAGCTTGGCGCCGCAGGCCAACCCCTCTTGGCACATGGCCACACCGCCGGTGAGGCACGACTGGTTCTTGCCGGGCAGCGGCTTGCAGACCGCGTTGTCGCAGCCAAACCCCTTTGCGCAGACGTAACCGTTGAGGCAGTCCTCGCCGTCTCCAGGAAGCGGTGTGCAGACGCCGTCGGTGCAGGTCATGGAGGCGCAGAGCTGGGCTGCGGTGCAGGGTTGGCCGTCGGCGATGAGGGCTTTGCAGATGGGGCTGGTGACCGTGGTGTCGCAGAAGGCGCCGGCCTCGCACTGGTATTGGAGGCAAGGGGAGCCGACCGGGGGCAGCGGCAGACAGGTCTGGGTGTCGGGGTCGCAGAGGTGGCCGAGGGTGCAGAACCCAAGGCTGCCAGTGTCGTCGGCGCAGGCCGCGCCTTGCTCGAGCGGGAATGAGGGCCCAGTGCACGGCTTTTGGCATTGTCCCATGCAGACCAAACCTTGAGCGCAGTTGCTCTGAGACATCCCGCCCTCGCAGTCGCCGCCTTCTGGAACGTCTCCGTGGAAGACCAGACAGGTTTCGCCTGCGCAGCCGGGATAGTATCCGGTCAACGCGGCGGCGTCGCAGTGGCGCTCGAGCATGGCGTTGAGGCGGCGGGAGAGGCAGTCGCCGTCGTAGGTCAGGCCGCTGTCGGCGGCGTTTTCGGAGGTCGCCTGCCAGCTGAAGCCAAAGCCAGTCGAGCAGCCAGCCAGCGAAACGCCGGCGAGCTCGCCGCAGTTGCAGGCCTCGAGCTCGTAGCAGAGGCGGCTCGAAACCTGGGAGCCAGCGCTGCTCTCCTTGACCGGCCCCTCGAGGGGACTGGGGGCACCGCCGTCGTCGTCGCAGGCGCTGAGCGGCAGGGCCAGTGACAAGAACACGATGGCGGCTTGGCGAGTCACTGAGATGTAGAGCGATTGCATGGTGTCTTCTCGAGGTGCAGAGCCTCGAGGTCGAGGCTCAGAGAGGAATAGCCCTATTGTGACCGACTCGCTGGCCGATGAGAAGTGCGACGGCGCAGGGTCTTTGTGGGTAGCCTGGTCATTGGGGGTGCTTGTCAAGCACCTTACCTCTGCGAAGCACGGACAAGCTGCTCGCTTCAATACGTGTCAGGTGACTGACCACCAATGTTGGACAGGCACCATCCTGCATCAGGATGCAGCGACGACCGGCGTCATCCTCATTGGAGTCGGCGGCGCCATGGTCGTCGGCGGCGCCGTGCTCGTCGTCCTCGGCTGGGACGACAGCGAGGCCGACGCGGCGGTTTCCGGGCTCGTCACGCCCAACGGGGCCGCCTTCTTCGTGCTCAGTGGGACCTTCTGAGCACGAAGTCGGCACAAAGATTCGAACGGCGAGTGTGACCTCGTGGGGACCGGACTGGGCGCGCTCTTCTGCCAGTGACACCAGGGGCTCGGTCTACGCAGCCTCACCCGCGGGCTTCTGCGCCGCGGCTGCACGACGGTACGTGACGGGGCGAGAGCCGCGCGGCAAACGGTCAGGCCGCGCCTGCTTCTTCTCGTACATGTCGTGGTCGGCCTTCTCGACCAGCGCCTCGGTCGTCGCCTCGTGCAGGTCGCCCGCCGCGATGCCGATGCTCGTCTTGACCCTCAAGTACTCGCCGCCACCCAAGTCGAGCTCGATGCGCTCGATGTGGCTCTGAATGCGCTCGGAGAGGTCGCTCGGAGCGAGCTTGGCGTGGGTCGAAAGGACCACGAACTCGTCGCCGCCCTGGCGAAAAGCCCTGAACCCCAGCTGACGCTCCAGCTGCAACAGTGCTGCACCAACGTCGACCAAAGCCACATCGCCGGCTTGGTGGCCAAAGTGGTCGTTGATGCCTTTGAAGCCGTCCAGATCGAGGAGCAACACCACCAAGTGGTCCGCGCGAGCCTTGGCCTCCATGAAGGCCCGGTCCAGCGCCAGACGGTTGGAGAGTCCCGTCAGCACGTCGGTATTTGCGATGCGCTCCTGCTGAGCCACCTGTCCCAGCCGTTGGCACGTCTCGGCGAGCGGCCCCGTGATGGCTTGAAGAATCGACTTGCGGCGGCTGGCGGTTGCCTGAAGGCAGCGGCTCATTAGGAAGCCGGCCCAGCTGCCGCTCTCCATGCGGGTCAGGTCGCATCCCACGCTCATTGCCCACTCCACTGGGTCGTCGGCGAGATTTTCGCTCACCAGGTCGAGTCCGACTTGCGCGCAGCTCGCGCAACTTCCGTCCGCGCTCACCTCGACGATGGCCCACCCGTCGCTCTGCATGACGTCTTTGGTGACCCTGGCGACCACCTCGAGCGCTTCGGCGAAGCTTTTCGCGTGGGAGAGTTCGGAGCCCAGATTCAGCGACAGGGCCTGTGCCTGCGCCCCGCGCTTGATGGCGCTCAGAGCGCTCTCGGAGTCGTTCTTGCCGACCTCGGTCTCCAGCAGCCCCAGGCTCTCCAGGGCCTTGGGCAGCGCGGCCACCAGCGCTGGGTCGAAGCGGGTGGCGGAGCAACTCACCATCTCCTTGAGCGCGTCGCCCGCCAGTCGGGCCCGTGCGTAGGTTCGCTCCGAGGTCATGGTGTCCATAGCCTCGGCGATCGCGACGATGCGCGCCGTCAACGGGATCGCCTCGCCTTTGAGCCCATCGGGGTAGCCGCCTCCATCCCATTGCTCGTGGTGGTGGCGAATGGTCTCGGCCACTGGGGCCTGAAAGGGAATGTGGCGGATGAGGTCGGCCCCCAGCGACGGGTGCAGCTCGACCTGAGCGCGTTCGTCGGCCGTCAGCGGGCCCTTTTTGAGTAAGATCGAGTCCGGCAAAGCGATACGGCCGACGTCGTGAAGCAGCGCTCCGAAACGAATGGCGCGCACCATGATGGGATCGTCGAGACCGACCTCTTGCGCCAACGCCAGCGAGAGCGTCTGCACACGTGAGTGATGGTCGCCGTCGGCGGCGTCGCGGGCTTCGATCGCAGCGGCGATGGCCGAGACGGTCGGGAAGAAGAGCTCCTCGATGGCCTCGTCGTGGGCCTTCGCCTCCTCGATTCGGCTGCGGTGCGCTTGCAGAGCCGCGTAGATGATGACCACCAGCGGCGTCAGCAAGAGACCGAGCGTCGGAGCGACCGCCAGCGTCATGCACAGGATGGCGGCGATGCAGCCCGCGCCGAGGAACGCGGGGAAGGTCCAGACGAGCTTTTTGAGCACCTTGTGCAGGGGGACTGAGCGAATTCGCGACATGGCGATGCCCACCATGGCGATGTTCACCGCGAAGTAGCCTACCGACAGCGCGACGACTTGGGACACGACCTTCAAATCGGGACTGAGCTTGACGGCGAGTCCCGCGGCCAAGACTGCGACGAAGGCGGACAGCACCCCAGTCGCGAAGTTGAAGGGCAGCGTGTGCCAAGGCTTATCGCGGCTGGCGCCACCCAGATCGCCGACGACCATGGCCAGCGCCGAGACCAGCACAGCGATTTCGTCCGCACCGACAATGACCAAGGCAAAGACGAAGACGGTGTCGAGGCTTACGCGGGCGGAGAGAAAGGGCAGCTTGATGGCGATGGAGCCCGTGACGATGGCCATCAGGCCCAAGAGCAGGAGTTGACCGTCGAGCTGCAGAGAGGGCACTCGCGTCAGGCAGTAGAGCGCGACCACTGCACCCGCGCCGATGAGCGAGATGAAGATGCAGCGTGTGGCGAGATCGAGACCGCCCCAGGAGGAGGTCCTCCTAGGGGCGGTCCGGGGTTGGTCGCTCTGTGCAGGTGCGCTCATAGACTCAGAACTCGGGGACCCAGATGACACTGCTGCCATCGGTGTCCAGCATGCCGCGTGTCGGGGTGCCGTTGACCATCAGCCCCTGCAACGCACCAAAGTCCACCAATCTGCCCTGCCAGAGGTTCAAAGATGAGAGACTGAAGGAAACACTGTTGTAGGCCGTGAATCCGCCGTCCCAGATGATTCCTGTCCCCCAGACGGTCCCAAGGTCGTAGGCCGACTGGCGGATGCTCACCAAGCTGATGCCGGAGATGTTGTAGTCGAGCCAGACCACCGTCGCGATGCGCCCGCCGTCCCAGATGATGCCGTTGCCAGAGACCACGCCCACCACCAAGACGTCCAAGTCGAGGTCGTAGTACACCGGGTCGTCCAAGGCGTAGCCGTTCCAGATGATGGTGGTGCCCCAGAGGACGGTCTCACCAGCGATGAGGCTCGTCGGCAAATCCGGCAGTGGAGAGGAGAGGTTGTCAGCGCCCACCTCGGCGTCGGTCAGCCAGAGCGAGGCGAGTTGGACGGCGCCAGCGACGTTGAGGAGCCCGGCGCCCTGCTCGAGAGGGTGGGTGTTGATCACGTCTTGCGCGGTGAACTCGAGGATCGCTTTGACTTCCGTCGGGTTGAGCCCAGGAGTCTGCTCGAGCATGAGCGCCACCGTCCCTGAGACCAACGCCGCCGAGAAGCTGGTCCCAGACGCATTTAGCCAGGCGCCGTCCGGGTCAGGGTGAACGCTGCTCAGGCGAGCCAACGTCGCGTTGGTTGGGACGGGCAGACGCAGATTTACGCCGGGGGCGAGGAGGTCGGGCTTGGCAACGCCGTCGAAGAGGGTCGGGCCGCGCGAGCTGAACCAAGCCACCGAGTCGTCCGAGCGAACCACGGTGTTGGCTGGGTCGCTGGCGCCGACCGTGATGACCGCGGGGTGATTGGCTGGGCTGCCGATGCCGCCGAAGAGGGTCTGGTTGTCACCGAAGCCCGCGTTGCCGGCGGCCCCCACGACCACGATGCCGCCCTCGACCGCGTGTTGCACAGCCTGACAGAGAGGGTCGGTGGTGTAGGACTCGAAGACCGGCGCCGACAGCGAGAGGTTGATGACACGGACGTTGTAGAGGTCCCTGTTCTCGATGAGCCAGTCGAGTGCGGCAATGACGTCGCTGACGCGCCCGCTGCCGTCGGCCTGGAGCACCTTGATCGAGAGAAGGTTGGCTTCGGGGGCGATGCCCAGGGCGGTGTTCTGCGAGCGAATGGCGCCGGCCACCAACGTCCCGTGCCCATAGTTGTCTTGTAGGTTGTTCGGGTTCCCGCCGATCAGAGAACTCTGAGACGCCACCCAGGCGCTGCCGTGACCGCGTCCGAATGCGGCGTGGTCTTCGTCGAGCCCCGAGTCGACGAGGGCGATGGTCACGCCTGCGCCATGGATTCCGCGGGCGTGGACTTGGTCGGCGCCAGTGGTCTTCACCACAAAGTTCTCGACCGGTGTAGCAGCGGGGTGGCTGTTGAAGCGCTCGCCTGTACGGTCATTGCGGGTGCTGATGACCGGCCGATCGGGGCTGATTCTGCGGACACTGGAACACTCCGCCAGAGCCTGGAGTTGGTCGGCGGGCAGCTCGGCCGTCAGAGCCCCGACGTTCGAGAAGATCGCTTCGACCTGGCCGCCCAACGCCTCTACGCAAGCCGCCGCGCTCGGACACAAGATCTCCGAATCGCAACCGGGTCCCTCGAACTGGACCACGACTCGAGTCAGCTCGAAGCTCGGCGCGGGAAGATCGGGAGCCAAAGCCAGTTCGGCGCGCCGCAGGTCTCGAGAGTCCTCCACACCCTCGGCACAACCGGCTGCGAGCAAAGCGCTGATGGCGGCGAGGAGAATTCTGCGAACGAGGTGACTCATGACGACCTCCGTGAGAGTGCGGTCCAGCTATGCTTAGAGCAACGTCTGTGCCGCACCGTAACGGAGCCCTAGAGAGTCACTCAAATGTTTGAAATATAAAGAAAAGTCAACGACGCCGCCGAGTCTCTCGGAATGGCGTCACACCCCGAAGTGTTCAGAATTCGAACGAGAGCGCCAATGGGTGTACAGAATCCGAACACACGCTCCAAACGCCTCCCTCGAGTGTCCAGAATCGAACCCAACTGCTCAGGCCGTCCATGTCCTCTGCGTCCGATCGTGAATCTCGCGTGCTCCTCGGCACCGAGCCGGCTCGAAGCGAGCCAGCTGGCGCGCCTACGCGCGATCGAACCGCGCCACCAATCACCCCGTCCGCCACGCTGCTCAAGCTCGAGTACGATCTGGGCTCTCCGCTGCGCCTCTGTTTGGTGGCCGAGTTCTTGGACACCGAGGACGCCCTGCCGCTCGCGGAGGTCGTCCGCCGCAGTGGACGCCACGAACAAGACGTCTTGGCTTGCCTGCGCCCCATGTTGGCGCAAGGCATCGTCGAGCGTCTCGACGACTCAGACGCCTACCGACTCGCCGCCGAGCTGCCACCCGACGTGCTCGAGATGATGAAGCGGGTGGTTCGCTCCCGCGCCGACGAGCTGAACCGCGAGCGACGCATTCGAGACCAGCTCCTCTCGAGCATGATCGGCACCCACCCCAAGATGCTGCTCCTCTACGAGATGATTCGACAGGTCTCACGCATCGACGTCCCCGTCCTCATCACCGGCGAGACTGGCACCGGCAAAGAGCTGGTCGCGCGCGCCATTCACGACCTGAGCACGAGGCGCAACGGCAACTTCGGAGCGGTCAACTGCGCGACGCTCACCGAGGAGCTCTTCTCCGCCGAGTTCTTCGGGCACAGCAAGGGCGCCTTCACTGGCGCGGTCAAGGACCACAAGGGCTTGGTCGAACGCTGCGATGGCGGCACTCTGCTCCTCGACGAGGTCGCTGACCTGGGCCTGGCCAACCAAGTGAAGCTGCTGCGCGTGCTGCAAGAGGGGAGCTTCACCCGAGTCGGCGGAGAAAAGCTGCTGCGCTCGGACTTCCGTGTCGTGTCCGCGACCAATCGAGATCTCGCGGCCATGGTGCGAACGTCCCAGTTCAGAGAGGACTTCTTCTATCGCCTCAACGTTTTCCCCATTCGGGTGCCCTCGCTGCGCGAACGCACCGACGATCTCCCCCTCCTCGCCCGCAATGTTCTCGTCCGCAACGCACAGACACTCAACCTGAGCGGTGAGCCGCCCAGCGTCACCGCAGGTGCGCTCGCCCTGATGGCGCGATACGAGTGGCCGGGCAACGTGCGCGAGCTCGAGAACGTCATCGTGCGCGCCGCCATCCGCGCCGCTGGCGGCCCCATCGAGGCGCGCCACATCGAGCTGGGCGAGGGCGTCGCTCCAGAAGAGTCCTGGGCTGAGCTGAAGACCCTCGAGCAGGTCGAAGGTGAGCACGTGGCGCGGGTGCTCGAGGCCTGCGCCGGAAACCTGAAGCGCTCGGCCGAGGTGCTGGGGATTTCGCGCACGACGTTGTACGCCAAGGTGAAGAAGTACGGCCTCCAGCTCGAGTGAGGGGCGTCCGTGCGTGAACGGCGGCGATGTTCCGCAGGCGGCCGACGGAGGTGTTCCGTAGGGGCGGCCGAGGAGCGAGGGAGGAAGGCGACGCCGCAGATGAGGTGTAGAAGCGGCGACCCGCCGCTTCTGCGTTGGGTGTTTCCGGACGGGCACCAGCTATCCCCATGCGTAGCCCATCCCCTCCAACAAGGAGATGGGCTGCTCGCCCACCGAGCGCAGTCGGCCACCCGCGACGTCGAGAGTGATGTAATAGGGGTCCCCACTGCTTCGGCAGCCCAACGAGCACGACGGCACGCTGACGAAGAGCGGGCCACCAGCGGGCTTGAATTGATAGCCCACATGGCGATGACCATTGAGCACCGCTCCGAGCTTCATGCCCAACAGCGCAGGGAGCACCTGCTCGGCGTTGCGCAACCTCATCCCAGGTTGCCACGGGGCCCGTCCCAAGCCCATGGGAGGCAGGTTCACGACGTGATGATGCAAGCAGACCAGCCGCAGCGTGCCCTCTGAGCTGAAGACCTCGAGCTCCTCCGCGACCTCGTTGAGCTGCTTCATCGGCACCAACCCCGAGGCGCTGAAAGACAAGCGCGGCGGATAGCAGCTGTCGAGAAAGGCCACGACCGCGCCCTCCCCCAGCTCCCGCACGAACATGCCGCTGGCCGGTTGCCCCAGCTTGGCGGCGAAGCCACCCCAGAGCTCACGTTTCTCACGCTCGGTTTTGCGCAACGCGTTGGGCGTCCAGAGCGGGGGCGTCGAGTATAGGTCGTGGTTCCCGGGAATGCAGAGTAAGCGTCCAGCCTCGAAGAAGGGCCGCAGACCCTCGAGAATGAGCCCAAACCCCACGCTGTCATCGGTGAGATCCCCCAAGACGACCACCCAGTCGGGCTCGGCGCGCCGCACCTCCAGCGCCGCAGCGCAGAACCGCAGGTTGACGTTGGTGGGGTCGTGCGCCAACCCCTCGCGGATCGCCGCGGCGTCTGGAAAATGTTCGGCGAGCCCCGCGTGAAAGGTGGCGCAACGACCGCGCTGCAGCTCGAGCAGCGCGTCGATCAGCGCGGTCTCGGCGTTGCCGCTGCGCACCCCGTGCAGCTCACCGTTCTCGTCGATCAGGCGCAGCGTGACCTCGCGACGCAACGCGCTGGGCTTGCGCCGCTCGATTCGCCAACCTCCGTCTTTCCAGACGCCCACCCAATCATCGTGCTCCTGCACGACCTTGCGACGCCCCGTTCTCAGGGCGCCAACGCGACCGCCGTAGTGCGAGACGTGAGGATCGGAGAGGAAGGCGATGTGCATTTGGGCTCTTGCAGCTCTCGGGTTCGAAGTGAAGACCGCATTCTTGCCTTGCAGGAAGAGCCGATGCAAGCTCAACCTCACTTCAAAACAGCCCGAAGCGCCTTCTCGATGGACTCCGCGCAAGGCAGCGCCGCGTTCTCCAGCCGACTGTTGTAGGGAATCGGCACGTCCGCACCAGCCACTCGCCGCGGCGCCGCCTTCAACAAGCCCCACGCCGACTCCACCACCCTGGCCACCACCTCGCCGCCGAACCCGTGGGTCAGCGTGCCGTCCTCGACGGTCACCAGCCGTCCGGTCTTCTGCACCGACTTCAAGATCGCCCAAGTGTCCAGAGGGACCAGCGTCCGCACGTCGACCACCTCGACCTCGACGCCCTCCTGGGCGAGCGCGGTGCAGGCCTCCAACACACGCCCCAAGACCGCACCGACGCTGACCACCGTCACGCGGTCGCCCTGACGGGCAACCCGCGCCCGGCCCAGGGGGACCAGGTAGTCGCCCTCTGGAACTGGCCCGAGGGTCGCGTACAGCACCTTATTCTCGAAGAAGAGCACTGGGTTGTTCGAGCGCACCGCGGCCTTGAGCAGGCCCTTGGCGTCGTACGGCGTGGCGGGCGCCACCACGATGAGCCCGGGGATGCCGGTCAGCAGGGCCTCGAGGCTCTGCGAGTGCTGCGCCGCCATCCCCAGCCCGGCGCCGCCCGGCGTGCGCACCACCATCGGCGCGCTGTACTGGCCGCCCGACATGTAGCGCAGCTTGGCCGCCTGATTCACGATGGGGTCCATACAAGTGGTCAAGAAGTCGGAGAACAGGATCTCGGCGATGGGCCTGGCGCCCGACATGGCCGCGCCGACCGCGGACCCGACGATGGCGTACTCCGAGATGGGCGTGTCCACGATGCGGTCCGGACCAAATGTTTCCACCAATCCCGCCGTCACAGAGAAATACCCGCCCGTGCGCACGTCCTCGCCCATCAGATAAACCGACTTGTCGCGCTCGAGCTCCTCGCTCAAGGCCTCCCAAAGCGCCTGCGAATAGGTCAACTCGCGCGTCCCTGGCTCGGGTTCGACCGCGTCCAAAACCTCTTTGGGCTCGGGCGAGAAGATGTCGGTCGCCAGGGTTTCGGGACCGGGCTCGGGCGCGTCGAACGCCAAGGCAAAAGCGGCCTCGACGCGGGCTCGAAGGGTCGCTTCGCTGGCGAATTCAGGGTGGCCGCCGGCCGCCCCTACGACGGGCTCATCGTCTTCCGTAGGCAACGCGATGCCGCGCTCCTCCAGGTCGGCGACCAGCCGCTGGATCGGGCAACG